>Ga0172372_10002435_pt1 | contig 28206 bp, 25 predicted proteins | sample LakKiv5m_2_FD_114544 | JGI IMG/M metagenome (GOLD analysis project Ga0172372, IMG submission 114544) | Freshwater microbial communities from Kabuno Bay, South-Kivu, Congo - kab_092012_9.5m | ecosystem: Environmental > Aquatic > Freshwater > Lake | place: Democratic Republic of the Congo...
GAGCCACACCGCCCAGGTGGACGGGCGCTCGGGGAGCTGCACCGGGAAGACGAGCAGGCACATCGCGAAGAGGGGGATGGTCTGCAGGCCGAGGACCGCGAAGGCCCGGCCCAGATCGCGTGCGTAGCAGTTGAGCTGGAGGGAGAGCGGCCGAAGGAGGTCGGCGGCGATCTGCCCGTCGCGGAAGCGCAGCCCGATCTCCTCGTTCACCCGGGTGGCGAAGAAGGTGACCGCCACCCAGGCCATCACCACGTAGGAGAGCATCTCCGGGCCGGGGACGCCCGCCACCGTCTCCTGCCCGCCGATCGCCGCCTGCCAGAGCGACCCGTTCAGCCCCGCGACGATCGAGGCCGACACCAGCTGCACCACCACCTCGGTGCGGTAGGCGAACACCTGCCGGAAGCCGATCCGCAGCGCGGCGAGGCTGGGCCGGATCATCCCGTGCGCCGCTCCTCGTAGAAGCGCGCGATCAGCTCCTCCACCGAGGGGTCCTCGATCCGCAGATCCACGACGTCGAGCCGGGCGAGCACCTCGCGCACCAGCTCGGGGACCGAGCTGTGCGCGTCCACCGGGATGCGGACGGAGGTCGGCGAGGTGAGCTCGGCCCCGGGCAGGTCCACGCCCTCCACGGGGGCGCGGAGCTCCACCTGCAGCGTGCGCCGCCCGCCCAGCCGCGCCGCGAGGGCGGGGAGCGGTCCGTCGTGGAGCAGCCGGCCCTCGGAGAGGAGCAGCACACGCGGGCAGAGGGCGGCCACGTCGTCCAGATCGTGGGTGGTGAGGAGCAGCGTGGTCCGCCCCGCGTCGCGCACCTCGGCCAGGAACTGCCGGAGGCGGAGCTTCACCGCCACGTCGAGCCCGATGGTGGGCTCGTCCAGGAAGAGCAGCGGCGGCTCGTGGAGCAGCGCGGCGGCGAGCTCGCAGCGCATCCGCTCACCGAGCGAGAGCTGCCGGACCGGCGTGCGGAGGAGCGGCCCGATGCCGAGGACCTCCTCGAAGTGGGCCATCCGGCGACGGTAGGCGTCCTCCGGCACCCCGAACATCGCGGCGCACAGGTCCAGGGCCTCCACCACGGCGAGGTCCCACCACAGCTGGGTCCGCTGCCCGAACACCGCGCCGATCCCCCGCACGTGACGGGTACGGTCGGCCCAGGGGTCGAGATCGCCGACGCGGATGCGGCCCGAGGAGGGCTTCAGCAGGCCGGCCAGCATCTTCACGGTGGTGGACTTGCCGGCGCCGTTCGGGCCGATCAGGGCCACGGCCTCGCCCGGCTCGATGCGGAAGTCCAGGTCCGCCACCGCCACCCGTTCGGTGGTCTCGGTGCGGAAGAGGTCCCGCACCGCGCCGAGGATGCCCCGCCGCCGGTCGAAGGTGCGGAAGCGGCGGCTGACCTGCTCGACGACGATGGGCGGCACGGGCGGGGGATATCGCGCCGCTCAGCGCCCCGCCGTGACCCCCACCCCTTCCCCCTCGGTGCCCTCGGCGTGCATGCGCAGGAGCGCCTCGGCGGCGTAGTCCCCCGGCTGCCCCACGTCGCGCTTCCGCTTCTTCTGCTCGATGTCGTAGGAGAAGAGCATCGGCTTCCCGCGCCGCTCCACCCGCACCTGGAGGGTGGGCTCGTCGCGCAGCTTGAAGTAGGCACCCACCGCCTGGAAGATGGTGTTGATGCGCACCCCGTTGATGTCCTTCACCACGTCGCCGCTGCGCAGCCCGCCCTGCCGCACGATGCTGCACCGGGTCAGGCCCACGCGGAAACCCTCCAGGTCGCCCGCCTCGTTCCGGTGGGTGTACACCGTGCCCTGCTTCATCAGCTCGGGGATGTGGGTGGCGTAGAAGTCGATGAGGTCGCGGTCGATGGACCAGTAGTCCTTCCCCACGCTCGCGATGCCGGGGTTGGCCTCGGGGCAGGGTTCGGGCGTGGGCGCGGGCGTGCCCTTGGAACGGCGGGTGGTACGCGCCACCCGGGGCGCCCGGTCCGCCCGGACGTGCGAGCGGGCCTTCTTCTCGGGCGCATCCCTCACCACGGGCTCGGGAGCCGGGGCGGCGGGCTCGACCGCGGCGGCCGGCCCGGCGGCATCGGCCACGGGGGCGGGCTCGGACGGCGGGTCGGGAGCGACGGGGGGCGACGGTGGCTCGGGGGCGACGGGGGGCGGCGGCGGCTCGGGCACCGGCGGGGCCTCCTCCACGATCGCCTCCGCGAGCGTGGCCTCGGGCTCCACCGGGTCGGCGAAGCCGACGTTCATCAGCACCTCGTCGACCTTGGGCAGCGGCTGCCCGGCGGGGGCCAGCGGCACGACCTCGCCCGCGCCGCGCACGATGAACACGTGCACGAGCAGGCTGGCGAGGACGGGGGCGAGGGCGCGGGAGCGGGTCATCCGAGTCATCAAGGTAGCTGAAGGCATTGACGGACGAAACGGTCCCGTTCTTCACCCGGTGACCGGTCGTGACCGGGGCGACGCGGGCGGGGGCGTGGGGCACGCGCGCCCCAGGATCGCGGGGCGTGCCCTCCCCACCCGCATCCCCCATCCGACGGGCCCCACGAACTACCGGCGTAGAACCATGGTCGGCCCGACCGCCTCCGTTGGCACGCGGCCTGCATCGGCTCGGAGTGCCGAGTTCCCCATGCGCACCTTCTTCCCCCTCGCCCTCGCTGCCCTCGCCCTCGGCGGCTGCTCCGCCGAGGAAGAACCCACCGCGTCGGGCGACCCCTCGGTGGCCCCCATCGAGGATCCCGTCCTCGAGGCGGCCCTCCAGGACGCGACCATCTTCGGCCTCACCGCCGACCTCACCGCCCCCTGGCGCGGCCTCGCGGCGGTGAACGCGCGCGGGGACGGCGCCTGCCCCGCCGCCTGGGACGGCGAGCCGTCGGGGACGGACCTGCAGGGCACGGGCGCGGTGGGCGCCGGCCGCTCCTGGACCGGCTCCTGCACCGCCGGCAACATCGACTACCGCGGGTACATGTACTGGGAGTCCGCCTTCACCGGCGACCTGGCGGCGGGGGCCGCCCGGATGCTCATCGGAGACAGCTCGGTGCTCGAGGGGGACACGATCCTCTACGAGTTCAACGGCAACGCGCGCGACCGGTACACCGAGTCCACGACCTGGGACGGCCTCTCGGTGTGGGAGGTCGAGCTCGAGGTCTCCGCCACGGTGACCGGCACGCTGGTGTACGGCGCCGGCGGCACCCCCGGCCCCGGCGGCCTCCAGGAGGACCTGTTCGTCTACTACACCGGTGGGGACGAGCAGACGATGGAGGCCTACGGGAACGTCTACCTCTACGACGACATGGTCCGGGGCTTCGACTCGGTGTTCCTCGACATCGAGATGGACGGCCGCGGAGCCGACCCGGAGACCTGCACGCTCGAGCCCCGCGGCACGGTGGGGCTCCGCGACAGCGACGCCAACTGGTACTACGTCCAGTTCGCCCCCAAGTACAACTCGACGCTCGACTACGAGCCGCAGCCCTACTCCACGTGCGACGGCTGCGGCACGGCCTACTTCAACGGCTTCGAGCAGCCGTCCCTCCTCTGCCCCGACTTCGACGCCGTGTGGGACGCCCTCGTCCCACCCTCGGCCGACGAGTTCACCCTCTGACCCCCGGAGGTCCCGTGACGCTCCTCCTCCTGCTCTCCTGCGCGACGGAAACCGGTTCCCCCGGTGAACAGGTCGTCCCCGTCGACCTCTCGCCCCGCGAGATGCTCATCCGCGCGTCGGTGGACATCCGCGGCATCCACCCGAGCGAGGCGGATCTCGCCGCCTTCGAGGCGGATCCCAGCGACGCCGCCTACGAGGCCTACGTCGACGCCTGGCTGCAGGACGACCGGTTCCTCGACCGGATGGAAGAGGTCTGGAACGGGGTGTTCCGCACCCGCACCGGCGAGACCTACTTCGACCCCGCCGAGGCGGGCCTCTCCGACCTGGACAGCCGCGACGTGGCCGAGGCCATCGGCGACGAGCCCCTGCAGCTGGTCCGCTGGATCGTCGACAACGACCTCCCCTGGACCGAGATCGTGCTGGCCGAGCACACGATGGGGAACTCCACCACCGCCGCGATGTGGAACCAGACCCTGACCGGGGACCCGTCGGGCTGGTCTCCGGCCACCTACGACGACGGCCGCCCCATGGCGGGCGTGCTCTCCAGCACCACCTTCTGGCAGCGCTACCCCTCGGCCGGCTCGAACGCGAACCGCCACCGCGCCAACAACGTCTCGCGCATCTTCCTCTGCGACGACTACCTCTCGCGGCCGGTCGAGTTCTCCCGCTCGGACGTCGAGGCGGCCACCGCGGAGGAGATGGAGGACGTCATCCGCGACAACCCCACCTGCGCGGGCTGCCACTCCTCGCTCGACCCGCTGGCGGCCCATTTCTTCGGCTTCTGGTGGGACAAGGAGGACGAGACCCTCTCCGCCCGCAGCCGCTACTACGCCTCGGACGAGGACGAGTGGCAGAGCTGGTCCGGCCGCGCCCCCAACTACTACGGGGTGCCCACCAACGGGCTGCGCGACCTCGCCACCCACCTCGCCGACGACCCGCGCTTCGTGGACTGCGCGGTGCAGACCACCCTGGAGGCGCTGCAGCAGCGGGAGCTCACCGACGACGACTGGACCGACCTCGCCAGCTTCGAGCGGGACTTCGCCTCGGGCGGTCTGACCATGCGGGCGCTGGTGCGCTCCATCGTCACCTCGGACAGCTACCGCAACCCCGTGGACAGCGACACCATCAGCTCGGTGAAGATGGTGAGCCCCGACCAGCTCCGCTCGATCATCCTCGACAAGACCGGCTACGACTGGACCTTCGAGGAGCGCGCGGCCCTCGTCAGCAACGACATGGGGATGCCCGTCCTCCTGGGCGGGACGGACAGCCGCTACGTCACCGACCGGAACTACCAGCCCACCGTCTCGGCCATGTTCGTGGCCGAGCGGCTGGCGCAGGTGGCCGGCTACCGGGTGGCGGCCTCCGACCTGGCCGGGGAGACGATGTCCAACCCCGTCCTCCTCCAGAAGGTGACGGTCCAGGACACCCCGGCGTCCAACCCGCAGGCCTTCGAAGACCAGGTCCGCTTCCTCTACCTGACGCTGACCGGCATCCCGCTCGAGAAGGACGCCCCCGAAGTGCAGGAAGGGGTGGACCTCTGGAAGCAGATCTTCTCGGTCACCTCCTCCCCCACCTCCGCGTGGGCCGGCGTCATCGCCGCCGTGCTCCGCGACCCCCGCCTCCTCTTCTACTAGCCCCGGAGCGACCATGCCCATCCTCCAACGGCCCCTCTCCCGCCGCCAGCTCGTCAAGGGCGCCGCCGCCGCGGCGGCCTGGGGCAGCCTCGGCTCGATGGCCGCCATCTCCCGCCAGGCCCACGCCGCCGCCGGCGACCGCAAGTTCCTGTTCTACTTCGCCTCCGGCGCCTGGGACGCCACGCCCCTGGACCCGAAGTTCGGGTCCGACGGGCAGAGCGCGGTGGGCGGGACCGACATGGACCCGGGCACCACGCTCGGCCGCGCCGGCAACCTCACCTACTCGGCCGGCAACGATCGGCTGAACATGGACCTGTTCTTCCAGGACTGGTACCCCTACGCCACCATCGTCCGGGGGGTGGACGTGCACTCGGTCGCCCACGACACCGGGATGCAGTGGACCCTCACCGGCTCCACCTCCATGTCGGCGCCCGACTGGCCCACCGCGCTGGCCGCGCGCAGCCCGATCGCGTACCCCATGCCCCACCTCGTGTTCTCCGGGCCCAACTACCCGGGCACCCTCGGGGGGGCGGTGGTGCGCGGCGGCGGCGGCACGCTGCTCCGCCTGATGGACGGGTCCATCAACGCCACCGCGGACGAGAACGCGCCCGCCCACGTCTGGGCGGTGGACAACATGATCGACGCCCAGGTGTACCGGCGCGGCGATCGCTACGGCTCCAACCGCACCGGCGCCGGACGCTCCCGCATCGACGCCTTCCTGGCCAGCCTGGAGCGCTCGCAGGAGCTCGAAGGTCGCCTCTTCGAGGCCGGGCTCTCGGGCAGCACCAACGAGATCCTCGACCAGTCGATGATGGCGCTCGAGGTCATGCGGCTCGGCCTCGCCCGGTGCGCGATGATCGACGTCCCCGGCATCTGGGACACCCACGACGACAACAGCGTGGTGGGCCCGCAGCTCGACGACTTCTACGGCGTGCTCATCGAGGTGATGGACTACCTCTCCCGCACCCCCGGCGTCGCGAGCCCCACGCTCCTCGACGAGGTCACCATCGTGGTGATGAGCGAGATGGGGCGGACCCCGCTGCTCAACAGCTCGGGGGGCCGGGACCACTGGACCTACGCCTCCCAGCTCATCCTCTCCTCCCAGATCACGGGCAACCGGATCCTGGGGGCCACCGACGACGAGTTCCTGGCGCGCACCATCGACCTCCGCACCGGCCAACCCTCGGCCTCCGGCACCTACCTGGGCACCGAGCACGTGGGCGCCGCGCTCCTGCAGTTCGGCGGCGTGGACAGCGAGGAGTTCCTCAACGGGGTCGAGCCCCTCGCGGGGCTGGTCGGGGAGGGCGCGTGATCCTCGCCCTGCTCGGCGCCTGCTTCTTCACCCCGGAGGGGGCCGAGGGCGCGGAGGACGCGCCGCTCGCCGCCGACGACGCCGCGCTCGAGGACCCGGGCGACTGCGAACGGGACCCCCCGGTGAGCTGGGACAACTACGCCCACGGCTTCGTCACCCGCTACTGCACGAGCTGTCACTCGAGCCAGCTGGCCGGCGCGGACCGCTCGGGGGCGCCCGCCGGTCTGGACCTCGACTCCGAGGCCGCCGTGCGCGCCTACGGCGGTGCCATCCGGGCCAACACCCTGGGCGACGACCCCTCCATGCCCCCCGGTGGCGGACCCGACGCCGCCGAGCTCTCCCTCCTCGACGAGTGGCTCACGTGCTCGGCCTCCTGACCCTCCTGGCCGGCTGCGAGGCCGAGGCGCCCTCGGGCTTCGAGAGCGCCGACCAGCGCATCGACGGGAGCCCGGAGGCCGGAATCCAGAGCCGCAGCCCGCAGCTGTGCATGACGGGCGACGAGGCGACGGTGGTGTGGTCGGACGACCGCCTGGGCGCGCCCATGGTGTGGCTCAACCACAGCGCCGACGCGGGCCAGACCTGGGGCGAGACCGTGGGGCACGTGGACGAGGGCGTGGCCCCGTCCTCCGACCCCACCCTGGCCTGCCAACCCGGAGCCGCCGTGGTGGCCTGGGAGGACACCCGCGACGGCGACCTCGGGGTCCCCAACATCTACGCCCGCAGCTCGATGTCGGCGGGGGCCAACTGGCTCGCGGCCTCGGCCCGCCTGGGCGACGACGAGTGGGGCTGGTTCGACAGCCACGCCGCGCGCGCCTACGTGGGCGGGCGCAACGTCTACGTGGTCTGGCAGGACGCCCGCTACGGCGCCTACGACATCTTCTTCTCGGCCTCCGCCGACTTCGGCGCCACCTGGAGCCCCGCCGTCCGGCTCGACTGGGACGACGCCGGCTCCTCCTGGTCGGGCAACCCCACCCTGGCCGCCGACGGTGAAGGCCGGGTGGTGGTGGCCTGGGAGGACCGTCGCAACGGCGAGACCGACGTGTACGTGACCACCTCGCTCGACGCGGGCACGACCTGGTCGGACGACTTCCGGGTCGACACGGGCGACGAGAAGGGCGCCGCCGGCTCCTACAGCCCCAAGCTCGCGCTCGAGGGCCAGGAGGTGGTCCTGGTGTGGTCCGACCTCCGCAGCGGGGCGCTGGCCGACATCTACATGAACCGCTCGGTCGACGCCGGGGCCACCTGGCTCGAGGCGTCCGTGCGCGTGGACTCGGACGCGCCCGGCGCGAGCGACTCGGTGGAGCCGCAGGTGGTCCTGCGGGGCGGCGTGACCCACGTGGCCTGGCGCGAGGCCCGGAACATCACCTACGACATCTACTACCGGCAGGGCACGGGCGGCGCCTTCGGCGCCTACGAGCAGCGCCTGAACCTCTGGCAGGGGGACCAGGCGCACGCCTTCGAACCCCGGCTGGTGGTGGACGGACTCGACGTGGTGGTGGCCTGGGCCGACGAGCGCCACTCGCTCGAGGGCGGCAACACCGACCTGTTCTACACCTGGTCGGACGACGGCGGAACGAGCTGGCCCGAGGACAACCGCCGCATCAACTCCCTCGCGGGCGGGAGCACGTGGAGCCGGGAGCTCCAGGTGGCCCTCGCCGGCGGTCGCCTCGCCGCGGTCTGGACCGACTCGCGGGAAGGGGACGACGACCTCTACGCCACCTCGCTCGCGTTGGGCGAGAGCGCCTCCACCCCGGAGGGTGTGCCATGACCCTGCTCCTCGTGCTTGCCTGCAGCGACTACAGCCTCGAGGACCACCGGGACAACGAGAGCCCCGGTCCGCCCCGGGATCTCGCGCCCAAGACCCACACCGACACCACCTGGCAGCGGCCCCTCGCCACCGAGGTGGACGTCCTGTGGGTCGTGGACAACTCGTGCTCGATGGAGGACGACCAGCAGAGCCTCGCCGCCGCCTTCCCGTCCTTCATGGACTTCTTCATCGGGATCGGGCTCGACTACCACATCGGCGTCATCAGCACCGACATGTACGCCGAGGACGGCCAGGGCAAGCTCCGCGAGGCGGAGGGCTACCGGTGGATCGACCCCACCCACCCGGACCCCATCCCCTTCTTCCAGTTCATGGCCACCCTCGGCACCGAGGGCAGCGGCGACGAGATGGGCCGGGCGCCGGTGCAGTCGGCGAGGTCCACCTGGGGAGACACCTGGAACGCCGGCTTCTTCCGCGAGACCTCGATCCTCTCCACCATCGTGATCTCCGACGAGGACGACAGCTCCGACCTGGTCGGCGTGGGCGTGGACAGCTTCACCGAGTGGTACCGGACCACGCTGAAGCCCGACCCCGAGCTGGCGATCTACTCGACCATCGTGGGCCCCACCCCCGACGGCTGCGCCACCGCGGTGCCCGGCACCCAGCACATCGCGGCCACCGACGCGATCGGCGGCCTCTCCTGGTCCATCTGCGACAACCGGTGGGACGAGCTGCTCGAGGCGCTGGCCATCACCTCGGCCGGGCTCAAGCGCGAGTTCTACCTGACCCATACCCCCATCGCGGACTCGCTGGAGGTGGAGGTCGAGGAGGACGGGGCCTACGTCAGCTTCGAGCTCGACCGGGACTTCACCTACGATCCCGGGCGCAACTCGATCACCTTCGTGGACTACGTCCCCCAGCCGCTCGCCGAGATCCAGCTCACCTACGCCGTGGCCGGGAGCGTCGAGGGGTAGGAGCAGCCTACCGCGGCTTGTACAGGGTCACGTCGCGCAGCTCGCCGTCGAGGAGCACGGCGGTGAGCCCCTTCGCCCACCAGACGAGCGTGGTGCGGCCCCCGATCACGAAGCGCACGTCGGCCGGCCCGAGCCGCGCGGTGAGGTCCTCCTCGCCCTGCCCGAAGGCCATCCCCTCCCCCGGGAGCGCCGTGGTGGGCTGGCGCAGGAGCCAGGCCGCCACCCGCTCGCTCGTCACCAGCGCCTTCACCCCGGTCTTGGTCCAGAAGAGCGTCTCGGTGGCCTGGTCGGGACTCAGGGTGCGGCTGTCGGGGGGGCCGAGGGCGGCCAACAGCTCCGCGAGCGACATCCCGAGGGGGAGGCGCTGACCGTTCACGGTGATGGTCAGCGCCCCGGGGGGCACCACCACCGCGGGCGCGCCCGGGGGGGAGCCGAGCACGGCCAGCCGCTCCCGTGCGGTCGCCCCCCAGGTGCGGTCGTCGACCAGACCCTGCCAGGCGGCGATCGCCTCCTTGCCCTCCTTCCGCTCCTCGTGGGCGCGGGCCAGGTTGACCCTCGGCTCCGGCCGCGTCGGGTCGGCGTCGCGCGCCGCGATCCAGCGCGCGATGGCCTCGGCCGGCTTCTTCTCGTCGTAGAGGACGTTGCCGAGGTTGGTGAGCAGGGCGGGGTCCGCGGGCGCGCGCGCGAGGCCACGCTCCAGGAAGGCCCGGGCCTCGGGGAGCTTGCCCTGCTGACGGGCCAGCGCGCCGGCCAGCGCCAGCGCCACCGGGTCCGCCGGGTCGAGCCGGAGCGCATGCCCGAGCGCGTCGGCGGCCCGCTCGAGCCGGACCGCGTCCCCGCGCACCCGCACCCCCGACTGGCGGTGCAGGGGGACGACGTCCACCACCCCGGTGGCGGGCGGAGGCTCGTGCAGCATCCAGGCCGCGGCGAGGTTGCTCCACCCCGCCTGGCTCTGCGGGAAGAGGGCCAGGAACTGCTGGAAGCTCGTGACGGCCTGGCTGGGGCGGCCCTGGTCCAGGAAGGTGAGCCCCGCGTCGAACTCGGCCGCCACCTTCTCCATGCCCGTCCGGCCCTTGGTGAGCTCCGCGATGCGGTCGGCGGTGAGCGGGTGGCTCGCCCAGGCCCGGTCCTGCGCGCCCACCAGCTCGCCGAGGGAAGCGGCGACCTTCTGGAGCGCCGTGTCCGCGGCGGCCCCGGCGTAGCCGGCGCGGGTGGCGTAGACGAGCCCGTACAGGTCGGCGTCGAGCTCCAGCTCCCGCGAGTGGGCCGCGACCATGAGGTAGAGCTCGTCGGCGCGGGCCCGGGCCGCGGCGGGATCGTTGCCGGCCCGGGCCGCGCTGAGCGCCGCCACGGACGCGGTGGCCTCCTTGACCCGCAGCTGGCTGGCACCGTGCCGCAGCAGGGCATGGGCCAGCTCGTGACCCAGCACGAACGCGAGCTCGTCGTCGGTCATCATGGTGACCAGCCCGCGGTTGATCAGCAGGAAGCCGCCGGGGAGCGCCGCCGCGTTCACCCGGGCATCGTCCAGGAGCACCACGTTCACGATGAAGTCGGGGCGGTCGCTGGCCGCGATCACCCGCCGGGTGATGCGCTCCACCCGGGCCTGCTCGGTGGGGTTCTTCCACTCCGCCCCGAACCAGAGCTGGGAGGTGACGTACTCCTTGCCGATCGCGTACTCGTCGGCCGGCGACGTCGCCTGCGTGTCGAGGAGGGAGTCGTAGGGCGTGAGCGCCCGGGCGATGCCGAGGAGGAGGATGAACATGCTGGCCCCCGGGAGTGTAGCCCGGATCTCCGGGCCACCGGCCCCCCCGCCGGGGGATACAGTCCGGCGGATGCCGCGGTCGCTGGTGTGCTTGCTGCTCGCGCTCCTGGCCTGGCCCGCCCGGGCCCAGGATCCGCCCGCGGTGGCGGTGCTCCCGCTGCAGAAGGCCGCCGCCTCGGCCCAGTACGACGGGCTGGGGCGCGCGCTGGCGGGCATGCTGGTGTCCGACCTCGCCGCGCTGCCGGCGCTCCGCCTGGTGGAGCGCGACCAGCTCGACGCGCTCCTGGCCGAGCTGAAGCTGGGCGAGTCGGCCTTCGTGGACCCGAAGACCGCGCAGAAGCTCGGGAAGGGCGTGGGCGCCCGCTTCGTGGTGGCCGGCTCCTACACCGTCATCGACCCGACCTTCGCCATGGACGCGCGCATCGTCGAGGTGTCCACCGGCGAGATCGTGAAGGCGGCCGCCGCCCAGGGGACGGTCGCGGAATTCGTGGCGGTGGAGAAGGAGGTGGTCGAGGCGCTGGTGACCGGGCTCGACCTCACCATCAGCTCCTCGGAGCGCCGGAAGCTGCTCCTGCAGGCCCCCACCGAGCGCTTCGGCGCCTTCGCGGCCTGGGGGGAGGCGCTCGCCCGTCGGGCGGAGGGTCGCTTCGACGAGGCCCAGGCGGCGCTCAACCGCGCCCTGGCCGACGACCCCTCCTTCGTGGAGGCCCAGGAGGCCCTCGGAGACCTCGAAGCGCTCATCCGGAAGCGGGAGGAGGAGCGCCAGGGCGCGCGGCAGGACGCGCGGCAGACCGCCTTCGACGCGCTCCTTGCCGAGACGACCGACGACCGGAAGCTGCCGAACGGCTTCGTCCACGACCAGGCCTCCCTCGCCCGGTGGGCGCTGCGGCTCGGGGTGCTGGAGGAACAGGGCCGGGAGTGCGAGCGCTACGCCGAGATGCGCAGCTGGCTCGCGCGGCAGGCGTGGGTGGTGAAGGAGCCGGCGCGCACCGCCGCCGATCCGGGCGTGCTCAGCTACCGCATCCTCCAGGACGCCAAGGCCCGGGGCCTGGACCTGCGGAACGAGGACCCGAAGGCCCCCGAGCACCTCAAGGACCCGCTGGCCTCCCGCTCCGCGGCGCTCTTCCGGGACCTGGGGAGCTACGTGTTCGGATCGGCCTCCGCGTACAAGCGCGGGCACGGGCTCGTCTCCTCCCTGCTCGCCTGCCACGCGGGCGCCAAGGCGCTGACCGAGCTGGACGCGCTGGCGGCCGACGCGCGAGCCGCGGGGGTCCACGACCAGCGGTACGATCGCAACTCGGTGCTCACCGTGGGCGAGCGGCTGAGCTGGTGGTGGGCGGTCACGCGGGCGCGACGCCTCGGCGCCGACGCGGAGCTGGCCCGCCGGACCGAGGCGCTCCTCGCCGCGCACAAGGGCGACGAGGCGGGCGAGCGGCTGGTCCTGACCCTGGTGGGCGAGGTCCGGACCCTCGCCGAGAACTGGGAGGACCACCAGGTGCGGCGGCGCGGCCTGCCCCCCGAGGAGGTGGTGCGCCGGATGGAGCTCCTGGCCAAGGGCAAGCTGCCCGACGACGCGGTGTGCAAGCAGTTCGAGAACCAACGGGGGAGCGCGGCCTACTGGCTGGCGGACCACGCCCGGATGGTGGCCGAGGGGTCCAACGGGCTGGACGCGCGGATCGACCGCGCCATGGGCCAGTGGGCCCCCGCCGCGGACTTCGGCTGCCTGGCCGGGATCCCGCCGCGCTTCAAGTCCGCCGAGGCCGCGTGGGCGTGGATGGATGGGGCCAGCTCGCGCCGGCTCGCGGACGCCGAGCCGACCTGCGAGGGGAGCTGGGTCAGCTACGCCCAGATGCTGGAGCGCACCAGGCCCCAGCGCGCCGATCCGATGATCGGTCCCACCTGGCTCGTGGCCGCGGACCAGACCCTGGTGGGGCTGGTGTACTCGCGCTGCGTGAGCGAATAGACCCGGCGGATGTCCATCCTCCTCGTCGCCGCCGCGCTCGCCGCCGAGACCTCGCCCGCCATGGTCACCCTGGTCAAGGGCCCGGTCACCGTGGTGACCGCGGGGTCGGCCTCGGCCGCCCCGGCCGCGCCCTTCCTCCTCCCCGCCGGGAGCACCCTGCAGGTCGGCGCGGGAGGCCGGGTGGTCCTGCTCCGCCAGGGCGGCGCGCACGCGGTGGACGGGCCGGCCACCGTGGACCCCGCCGGCCTCCGGGTCCAGGGCTCGGCGAGCGACGCGGTGGCGGGGTTGCTCGAGAAGCGGACCTCCCTTGCCACGGCAGGCGCCTCCCGCGGCGGCACCCTCACCGTGGTCCGCCCCGTCCCCCAGGCCCCGGTTCTGGCGCTGGGCGAGATCCGCTGGACCTGCCAGGCCTGCGGCACCCAGGACGTCTCGCTCGTGGACCTCCGCGCCGACAGCACGCTGTGGACGGCCCGCGGCGAGGGTTCGGTCACCTACGGCGGGCCCGCGCTGCGACCCGGCACCTACGTGGTGCGGGTCGGCACCACCGAGTCGGCCCTGCGGGTGCCCGCCCGGACCGAGGCCGACGCCCTCGTCGCCGCCGCCCACCTCGACGCCATCGCCGATCCCACCGACCGCGCCGCCGCGCTGGGCGGCACCTACCTGCTCGCCGGCTACCCGACCGACGCCCTCGCCGTCCTGGAGGGCGCCGGCCTCACGGACCTGGTCCTGGAGACCGAACGCCTGGCAGGCCTGCGCCCGTGAGCCGCTGGCGCGCGACCCTCGCCCGGATGGGCCAGGACGTCGGGCACGAGGTCGTGGTGAACGTGCTCGCCGCCCTCGCGCTGGGCGCCGCGGCCTTCGTGTTCCTGGGCGGTCGGGTCGAGGACCTGTACCTCCGCGTCCGGGGCGCCGCGCCCGTTTCGGGCGAGGTCACCGTGCTCGGCATCGACGAGGAGGCGCTCTACCTCTGGGATCCCGCCAACCCGGAGCCCGAGACCACCCCCCGCGAGCTCCTCGCCGAGCTGATCCGCTTCCTCACCGCGGCGAAGGCCTCGGTGGTGGTCCTGGACGTGCTGACCGACCGGCCCGCCCCCGGCGACGACCTGTTGGGTCTGGCCATCGCCGCGCACCAGCGGGTCGTGCTCGCCGAGCGCTTCTCGCCGGGACCCGGGGCGCTCCCCTTCGCGGCCGGCTCGGTGTTCGGGGACCGCGCGCTCTCCGGCTACGCGAACCTGGGCCTGGAGGAGCAGACGCTGTTCTCGGGCGAGATGCTCGTCCGCGCCGTGCCGCTCGTCACCCCGGTGGCCCGTGCGCGGCTGGCTGCGCCCTTCCCGGGCGGGCTCGTGGGGGGCTGGCAGGACGACGGCGGGCCCATGCCCTCGCTCGCCCTCGCCGCGGCGTGGCTGCACCGCTTCAGCGCCCCGGCGGGGGAGGTGCAACGGGGCCTGGAGGTCCAGTGCCCCGAGAGCCCGTGCGCCATGGGCCTGGACCGGGCGGGGCTCCCCCCCTCCCCCGTGCCGGTGGAGGCGCCCCTGGACCTCAACTTCCGCGGCCCCGAGGGGGGCGACGGCATCCCCCTCGTGTCGGCCGCCCGGGTGCTGCGCTCGGTGGGCGAGTCCGCCCTGGCGCGGACGCTGGGGGTGGACCTCCCCGTCACCGTCCCCGAGGACCTCGCCCCCAAGCTCGGCGGCAAGCTCGTGGTGGTGGGCCGGGTGGACGCCGCCGCCGGCGACCGCTTCGTCACCCCGTACAGCTTCCCCGCGCTGCAGACGGCCGACATGAGCGGCGCCCGGGTGCACGCCCAGCTCGTCGAGCAGCTCCTCACCGGTAGGCACCTCCGCCGCCCGGGGGGCCCGCTCGCGGCCTGGGTGGGCGGGCTCGTCGTCGCGGCGGCGTGCGTGGCCAGCCGGGGCCGGCTGGGCGGCCTCCATCTGCCGGTCTGGCTCGCCGCCGGCGTGCTCCTCCTCGCGGGCGGCGCGGCCGTGTTCACGCTCGCGGACGGTCTGGTGCTCGACGTGGGTCCTTCGCTGGCCTTGCTCTCGGTGGCGCTGGTCGGCGTGCACCTCTACGATCGCAACGCGGAGGATGGATGAACCTGCTCCTCGTCGTGCTGCTGTGCGTGGCCCGCGCCTTCGCCGGGCCGGGCACGGTGGCCGTGCTCTACTTCCAGAACCAGGGGAACCCTGAGCTCGAGCCGCTCAAGGTGGGGCTCACCCAGATGCTCACGACCGACCTGGTCGGCGCCGGCGCGGTGAAGGTGGTGGAACGGACCCAGCTCCAGGCGGTGATGGACGAGCTGAAGCTGGGCCACTCCGCGGTGGTGGACAAGGACACCTCGGCCAAGGTCGGGAAGCTGCTCGGCGCCGAGTACCTCGTGCTGGGGTCCTACTTCGCGCTGGCGGGCACGCTGCGGGTGGACGCCCGGCTCGTCCGGGTCGAGACGGGCGAGGTCCTCCACGCCAGCGGGGCCAACGGCCTGGTGGCCGACTTCCTGGACCTGGAGCGCCGCCTCGCGGCCAGCTTCCGCGAACGCCTGGGCGCGCTGGTCCCCGGGGTCGCGGCCGCCGTGCAGGCCCTCCCCGCGCTCGCCGCCGCGCCCGCCGGGGCCGCGCCCTTCGATGCGGCCCTGAAGCTCTCCGAAGGGCTCATCGCGCTCGACCAGCACGAGCTCACCCGCGCGCGGGACTCGTTCACGGCCGCGCTCGCCGCCGACCCGCGCCTGGACGAGGCGAAGGCGCAGCTCGCCGCGATGACCCTTTGATCGCGCGGCGCGACTTCCTCTGGCAACTGGCCGGCCTGGCCGCCGTGGCCAGCCTGCCGGCGTGGGCGGGCGGGCTCGAGGACGGAGCGGCCGCCTGGGGCAAGGGGGACCACGCCGCCGCCGTCGGGGCCTGGGAGGGCGCGCTCGCCGGCGAGACGGACCCCACCCGCCGGGTGGACCTGCTCCTCCGACTCGCCGCCGCCCACCGCGAACAGGGCGCGCTCGCTCGCGCGGACGGACGGCTCGTGGAGGCCGAGGCCACGGGCCTGCTCCCCGCCCGCGTCGCCAACGATCGGGGCCTGTGGCGCCTGGCCGCCGGCGACGCCCCCGGCGCCGAGGCCGAGCTCCAGCGCGCCTTCGAGCTCGCGCGCGGCGCCTCGGACCCCGCCCTGGCCGCCACCGCCGCCTCCAACCTGGGGCTCGCGCGGCTGGCCCTGGGGCACCCCGACGACGCGGGGAAGGCGTTCGCGGCGGCGACCACGCTGTTCGCGTCGATGAAGGACGAGCACGGGAGGGCCGACGCCCTCACCAACGCGGGGATCGCGCACCGGCGCGCCGGACGGCTCCGCGAAGCCCGGGACGCGCTCGAGGAGGCGGTGCGCCTGTTCACCGCCGCCGGCGACCGGCTGGGCAGGGTGGACGCCCAGAACGACCTCGGCATCGTGCTGCAGGCCCTCGGCCTGGACGACCGGGCCGCCGCCCTCTACCAGGACGCGCTGGACCAGAAGCCCGACCCCCGGCGCGCCGCGGCGCTCACCGCCAACCTGGCCACCGTGTACCACCGCAAGGGCGAGCTCCCGCGGGCCCGGGAGCGCTACCAGGCGGCCGAGGCGCTGCTGGTGCAGGCCGGTCGGCCCGACGACGCCCTCGCCGTCGCCCTCCAGCGGGTGCTCCTGGGCACCCCGGACCTCGCCGAGCTCCGCCGGCTGCACGCGAGCGCGAAGGACCCGCGCGTGCGCGCCACCGCGGCCCTGAACCTCGCCGGCCTGGTGTGGACCAGCGCGCCGCAGGAGGCGCTCGCGCTGGCGGGCGAGGCCCGGTCCCTCGGCCTCGGCGCCCAGGCCTGGCGCGCGGACCTCCTCGAAGGGCGGGTGGCCCTCGCCGCCGGGCAGCGCGAGCTCGGCCTCACCCGACTCCGCGCCGCCGTCGCCGCCCTCGAGCTGACCCGACGAGGCCTCTCGGAGGAGGAGTCGCGGGGCTTCCGCGCCGAATACGCCGCCGTCTACGAGGCGCTGGTGGACGCCAACCTCGGCGCCGGCAACCAGCGCGGCGCCGCGGCCGCCGCCGAGCAGCTGGCGCTCGCGGACCACGACGAGCCGCCCGTCCCCTCCGACGCGGGGTCGGCCGAGCTCAAGGCCCTCACCGAGCGGCAGGTGTGGCTCCAACGGGAGCTGGCCGGCGCCTCGCCCGAGCGGGCCAGGGCGCTCCAGGCCCAGCTCGGAGCGGTGCAGGCGGAGTTCTCGGCCCAGGTGGACAGCCTGCGGGCCAACCACCCGCACTTCGCCGAGCTGGTGCGCACCGACCCGGAGGACCTCGAGGCGGTCCGCCGGGAGCTGCCCGCCGGCGTGGTGGTGGTTCAGCCGGTCCTCCTCCCCGCTCGACTCGTGCTCTTGGTCTACCGCCGCGAGCGGCTCGGCATCCGCGAGGTGCAGGTCGACGCGGCGACGGTGGAGAAGAAGGTCGCCCTGGCGGCCCGCAGCCTGCGCGCGGCGGACACCTGGGACCCCGACTGGACCCGCGCGCAGTGCGAGGAGCTGGGCACCTGGCTGTGGGCGCCCATCGCCGACGAGCTCGCCGACGCCGGCACCGTGGTCGTCTCCGCGACCGGGGTGTTCCGCCAGCTGCCCTTCGCGCTCCTGCGCCACGGAGGGGCCTGGCTGGTGGAGCGCGCCACGGTGGCCAACGTCACCCACGTGGGCTCGCTCCGGGCCGCCCCCGGCCGCTTCCGGCTCGATGGGCGCGCGCTCCTCCTGGTGGGGAACCCGGACGGGAGCCTGCCGGGCGCGGAGGCCGAGGTGGGCGCCATCGGGCGCGAGCAGAAGGCGGCCAAGGTGCTCATCGGGCCGCAGGGCACCCGGGAGGCCGTCCTGGCCGCGGCGACCGGGCGCACCGCCGTGCACCTCGCCACCCACGGAATCCTCGACGCCAGCTTCCCGGACCGGAGCCACATCGTGCTCGCCGGGTACCCGGAGCCCGAGGGGATGCTCGCCTACCGGGAGATCCCCGGCCTGGGCGCGTTCCTGGACGGAACCCGGGTGGTGGTGTTGTCCGCGTGCGAGTCCGGGCTGCCCGGGGACGTGGCGGCGGGGGCCGGGCGCCCGCCGATGGCGGTGAACGGGCTCGCCGGCCAGTTCCGCCGCGCCGGGGTCGAGACCCTGGTGGCGAGCCTCTGGAGCGTGGACGATCGAGGCACCATGGCGCTCATGACCCGGTTCTACGCGGGGCTGGCCAGGGGCGAGGACCTGGGCCAGGCCCTGCGGAACGCGCAGGTCTCGATGCTGGCCGAGCCGGACCTGGCGCACCCCTACTACTGGGCCCCCTTCGTCTTGGTGGGCGACTGGCGGTGAGCGCTGGCCCGCGTGGTACCCTGAGTCGGTGGTCCGCTCCTCCCTCCGAGACCTGCGCCGCCGCCTCATCGACCTGCTCGCGCGCGTGATCGCGCCGATGCACCCGACGAACGCGAGCGGCAACAACCAGTCGCAGCGCTGACCGTGCTCGCGCTGCTCCTCGCCTGCGCCTCGGAGCCGACGGAGACGGAACCCGTCGAGGTCCGCCCGGAGGTGGTGATCCTCGCCCCGACCGACGGGGCCCGATTCGCGGAAGGGGAGGAGGTCGAGCTCCGCGTCGAGGCTCGCGACGGCGACCGGAGCCTCGCGGTCAGCGGGGCCACCTGGCAGGTGGGGGACCACACCCCGAGCGGGGTGGACGCGACGGTGCGCCTCGATCCCGGCGACTACAACGTCAGCGTGGACGTCCGGGTGCAGGGGCGCTCCTGGCCGGCCGGGGGGGTCCGCATCCACGTGGACGAGGAGGCCGACGCCGACGCCGATGCGGACGCCGACGCCGACGCGGACGCGGACGCCGACGCCGACGCCGACGCGGACGCCGATGCCGACACCGACGTGGACCTGGACTACTCCGGCACCTTCTCGAGCACGATCGACTACGACGGGAGCTTCGGCAGCTACTCGGGCAGCTGCCCCGGCTCGATGAGCCTGCACCTGGGCGGGACCACCCTCACCGGCTCCGGGAGCTGCCGGTGGGACGCGCTCGACACCGACTTCGACTTCACGGTGGAGGGCACGGTGAGCGGCAGTCGGGTGAGCGGGAACCTGGTGATGGATGCGGACGGCACCGAGGCGCGGACCCCGTTCCAGGGCACGGGGAGCGCCGGCTCCACGCTGAACGCCGACTTCGACACCACCCACCGCTACGACGGCGACACCGTCCGGATCCGGGGGTCCTGGACGGCCACGCCGCGCTGAGCTGCCCGGAGCTCCCCCCCGTCCCCCCTGCATTTCGTCGGCCGGCCCGGTTAGCCGGGGCCATGCACGCCTTTCAGCGCACCGAGCTGCTCCTGGGCTCCGAGGGGTACGCGCGCCTGCGCGACGCCCGCATGCTGGTCGTGGGCCTGGGCGGCGTGGGGAGCTGGGCCGCCGAGGCCCTGGTGCGCGCCGGGGTGGGTCACCTCACCCTGGTCGACTTCGACCGCGTCTGCCTGACCAACCTGAACCGCCAACTGCACGCGACCCGCCGCACCGTGGGGGCGGCGAAGGCCGGGGTCATGGCCGAGCGCTGCAAGGCCATCAACCCGAAGGCCGAGGTGGTGGTGGAGCAGGCCTTCTTCGAGGCCTCCACCGCCGACCGCATCCTCGGCCCCGGCCACGACGTGGTCCTCGACGCGATCGACAACGTCACCGCCAAGCTGGACCTCCTCGAGCGCTGCGTACGCGACGGGCGCCGGGTGGTGAGCGCCATGGGCGCGGGCGGCCGGACCGACCCGACCCGGATCCGCGTCAGCGACATCAGCCGGACCGCCAAGGACCCGCTGGCCCGGGTGGTGCGGACCACCCTCCGTTCCCGGGGGATCCACACCGGCTTCGAAGCGGTCTGGTCGGACGAGCCCCCCAACGGGCTCGACCAGGCCGTGCAGGACGAGTTCCACTGCATCTGCCCCTGGGGGGAGAACGACCACCACAGCTGCTCCCACCGCAACCTCGTGCAGGGCACGGTCCCGTGGATCCCCGCGATGTTCGGCATGGTCCTGGCGGGCACCGCGGTGAACCGGCTCCTGGGCCGACCCGTCCTGGGCAGCGACCAGCTCCCGCCCGACGGCGCCCCCCGGCGGACCCGGGCGCGCCCGACGCGGCGTCCGCCCCCCGCGCGGCCGGGCCGGGCGGAGGCGGAGCCGGCATGAGCCTGGTGGACATCGGCGCCGCCTGGCTCCGGGTGGGGCTGTTCGGCTTCGGGGGCGGGCCCTCGGTGCTGCCCCTCATCCACCACGAGTGCGTGGAGCGCTACGGGTGGGTGGACGAGGCGGCCTACCTGGACGCGCTCGCCTTCGGGAACGCGATCCCCGGGCCGATCGCCGTGAAGCTCGCCGCTCACCTGGGGAACGTGGCCGGGGGCTGGCCGGGCGCGGTGGTGGCCGTGGTCGCGATGTGCACGCCGGGCCTCACGCTGATGTTCCTCCTGGCCGCCCTCTGGACCCGGTACAAGGACCTGCCGGCGGTGGAGGGGGTGATGCGCGGCGTCCGGCCGGCGATCGTGGGCCTGCTCGCCTATACGGTGTGGGAGCTCGCCCCCGGCGGCGTGCGGGACGGGATGGGCATCGCCGTCGCGGTCCTGGCCTTCGCCGCGCTGCTCGTGAAGGTGCACCCCGCCGTGGTGATCGCCGGGGCCATGGCCGTGGGCTACGCGTTCGCCTCGCGGCCCTGACCCGCCGGGCGAGGTCGCCCGGGCCGGCTACGCTCCCACCACCGCGGCGATCACCACGCGCAGCGCCCGCGTGAGGGCCGGTCGGCCAAGGTCCTCGGCCTCGACCCGGCCGAGGTCGACGACGTCGATGGCGATCCGGCCGGTGGGCGGGGCGTCGGGGGTGCGAAGCACCTGTCCCGGCGCGGTCCGCAGCGTGCAGTAGGGCACGGCGTGGGCCAGCTCCAGGTGGAAGGTCTCGTGCCGGAGCTCGCGGGCCACCCACTCGGCGTCGGGCGCGGCGCCCACCAGGAGCACCATGCGGACACGGTCGCGCAGCCCGGGCAGCTCGTGGAGGAGCTCCAGGAGCGCCTGCCCCTGGGTCGAGGCCACCAGCACCACGCGCGCGGACGGGCGCTCGAGGAGGGCGTCGAGCCGGTCGTGCGCCTCGGCGGGCGGGGGCAGCCGTACCACCGGGCCGAGGTCGACCACCGGCTCCTCGAACCACACGACCGACGTGCCGGTCATCTTCCGGGCGATCGCCGCCTCCACCTCGGGACGCCACTCGGCCACCGCGTCCCAGGTGCAGCCCATTCCCAGCCGCCGGACAGGATCGGCCTCCTCGGCCAACCCCTCGGGGGACCCGGTCCAACCCGGTCGGGCCGCGGGGCCCCCGGTGAGCGGGCAGGGGTCGGGCCGGCTCCCCACCGCCCACGCCACCGCGAAGAACTCGGCGATGTCCCAGCGGGCGGACCGGGGCGCCGAGAGCCACAGGGCGGCCCCCGCGAGGACGACGGCGAGCGCCCACAGCACCCCGTCGACCGGAGTGAACGCGGGCATCATTGCAGGGAGAAGGTCCACTTGGGGATGCCCGGACCCCGGCCGTGGGCCCCCTCGCGCGCCACGATGTAGAGCGCGGTGTAGAGCGCCAGCCACTCCCAGAAGGGCTTCTCGTCGTAGCTGAACTCGACGAAGGACCACGCGAAGTAGCCGAGCATCGCGGCCGGCATGGACCAGGCGATGACCTCGGCCTCGGTGCCGCGGGTGTAGGCGATGGTCTTCCGGGCCATCCAGAACACCACCGCGACCTGCGCCACCAGGAGCAGGATGCCCACGATGCCCCCGTGCACCATCTCCCCCCAGAAGATGCCGTGCGGGTAGCGGTACACCGAGTGGTACAGCCAGTCGTTGTACTTCTGCAGGATGTCGATGTAGCCGCCGGGGCCGATCCCCAACCCCCAGGTGTCCACGAAGGCGCGCACGCAGACGGTCCAGTTCATCCCGCGGATGTCGCGCGCGAAGAGCACGTCCATGTTCTGGATGATGCGGTTGATGCCGCTGCCCAGCTCCGAGGCGTTCAGCAGGAAGACGAACCCGCCCACCACGAAGACGGCCCCCATGGCCCGCAGGAACCAGCGGCGGAACACGTCGTTCCCGAAGGACGCGGTGAACCCGCCGATGAGGATGGCGTATGCCCCTCCGCGCGAGCCGGAGGTCATCATCGCGTAGAAGATGAACAGGGCCGCGAGGATCAGGCCCCACCGGTACAAGGCCCGCTTCTGCACCAGGGCGAAGGCCGCCGCGGTGTGGACCGCGAAGGAGAGGTTCATGGCGAACCAGTTGGGCTGCTGCCCGAGCCCCGTCTCCCGGCCCCCCTCCGCCGCCTTCCACTGGGACGCGTAGTTGGTCAGGCCCAGGGCATCGCCCATCGACGAGAGGAGCCCGATGAACACGCAGGTGCCGATCCAGAACCACAACATGGCCTTGACGTCGTCCCAGGTCTCCACGAAGGCGAGCACCACGGTGGCGGTGCAGTAGACGACCCCGATGCCGATGAGCTCCTTGAGCCCCTCGGACCCCTTGATGGCCCAGGTGCTGCCCACGAACATCCAGCCCGCGTGCCCGACGAAGACCCACTGCCAGGGCCAGGTGCGGACGAGCCGCTTGCCCGTGAAGATGGCGCGGAGCGCCAGGGCCACCAGGCCGAGTCCGAGGACCGGCTCGAACAGCCCGATGTTCATCTTGCCGATGGAGAAGAAGGCCGTGGTGCCCGTGGAGAGGAGCCGCGAGGCCAGCATCAGGCCCACGCCCCACACCGGGCGATCCAGCAGCACCGTCACGGTGACGAGCCCACCCACGAGCACCACCGGCACCCGCCAGTCGACCGCGAAGAGAACCAGCAGGACCAGCTGGACGAGCCCGATCCCGACGATCAACAGGGTGCGGTTGAACCGCGATGACGCGATCCCCTCCAGGGGGCCTCCGACCCGCACCCGTACCCGCGCCCGGAGTGTGCGTCAACGGAGCCGGGGCCGCGCCCATCGGAGGCCGGCTCCGACAGGCTCGGAGGTGTCATCCTCTTGACACGTGGGCGACACCCGGGAATAGTACGGGCGCCGATTGGGGCTCCCGCCCCGGTCGCACCGCGCCCGGCGCCCCGGGCTCACCGCAAGAACAGAGGAGCACCCATGAACACCTTCAAGTCGATCGTCCTGCTGGCCACCGTCTTCTTCGCCGTCGCCTGCGGCAGCAAGGAAGACGACACCGCCGCGACGACCGGCACCACCACCGCCGGGTCCTGAACCCGTCGCGGGAAACCGCGAGGAGCCCCCGCGCTTCGGCACGGGGGCTCCGCTCTTTTTGGGGGACGGGGCCGGCTCAGCGCGGGCGGCGCGGCACCGGCACGGGTAGGAGGACGGGCGGATGCAGGATGGCGCCCAACCAGCCGAGAACCCGGTCTCTCAGCTCCGGGAGCGTTGGCTTCCCGGGACGTTCCTGACGTGGGCTCCGTTCTTCGTCGGCCATTCGACCTCCACTGCCAACTATAGACTCCAATCGGGAGCCAACGACTCCCTGATCGGTCAGGTTCGGTCGGCCGGTGAGGAGGGGCCTTGAGAGGCCGCGGCCTGCCCGGGCTCGCCCTCGCGCTGGCCGCGTACGCCACCCTGGCGGTCACCACGGTGAACGGGGTGGGCGTGGTGGGGGAGGTCGCCATCGGCTGGAGCCCCGGGCCCGCGCCCGTGGTCGTCACCGACCTCGCCACCCAGGCGGCCGGGCCCGTCGCCTGGGGGCCCTTCGCCGCCTCCGGCACCCGCCCGCTGCTGTCGCTCGGGGACTGGCCGCTCGCGGTGAACACCTACACCGGGGGCCTGCCGGACTGGCCGGCGCGAGTGGCCGCCGGGCTCGCGGGGTGGGAGGCGGCCGGCTGGGTCCACCTGGCCCTCGGGGGCCTGCTCCTCACCCTCGCGCACCGCTTCCTGCGCTTCCATGGCACCGAAGCGTCGGCGGACGCGGTCGCGCTGCTCCTCGCCACGGACTGGGCCTACGTCTACTACCGGAAGGTCCTCGGGGGCACCGAGGTTCTGCTCGGCGCGGCCGGGCTCCTGGTGATCTGGGCGCTGTGGTCCCGGCGGTGGCGAGGCGGTGTTCACGGGACGGTGGCCATCGCCGTGGGCGTCGGCCTCGGCCTCCACGCCAAGCTCACCTTCGGCGCGACGCTCTTCGCCCTCGCCGCTGCCGCCGCGCTCACCCGGTGGGACCGGGCCGCGCTCAAGCCCCCGCGCGCGGTCGCCTGGTGGGTGCTCGTCGCCGTGCCCGCCGTGGGGCTCCTGCCCTTGGGCCTCGCGAACCTCGCCTGGGGGGCCCTCGACCCGACCCTGCAGGTGCCCTCGCACGACACCCTCGCCCTGCAGCTCGCCCGGTGGGGGGCACCCGCCCCGGCGCGGGAGACGGCCGAGAACCTCCTCGCCTTCTTCGGCGACCCCAACCGGTTCTTCCACCTCGCCCTCCGGGGCCCGGACCGCCCCGCGCTCTCGTGGCTGCGGCTGCTCGGCTTCGTCGTCACCCTGATGGGAGCGGCGGCGGCGTGGCGCCAGCGCAGCCCCTCCCCGTCCGAGGCCCTCCTGCGCTTCCTCTCCATCGCGGTACCGCTCCAGGTCGCCGCGCTCTTCTTCGCCAACCGGGACCTCCACCACCTGGGCCAGGTGACGGTCCCGCTCGCCCTGCTCGTCGCCCTGGCCGCCGATCGGGCCGCCGCCGCGCTCGCCTCCCGGGGGAGCGGCGTCCGGCGGGCGCTGACCCTCCTCCTCATCCTTCCCCACCTCGTCGCCGGCGCGCTGCACCTCCGGGAGACCGACCGGGTGCTCGCGCAGCTGCCCGGTTCGACCTTCACCGAAGCGGGTCAGCGGAAGCTCGTGGACCTCGTCCGCGGGTCGAGCTGCGCCGCGGTGTACACCACCGAGTACGAGATCATGGGGGTCCTCGAGCTTCGGGCCCCGGAGGTCCAGGTCACCCACCTCTGGGGGGCCGTGGCCCGAGGGGAGCGGGACGGGAAGCGGCTCCTCCCCGCGATGCGCGGCGCCTGCTGGCTCCAGCTCCGGCCCACCGCCCCGATGGTCTACACCTGGAACCCCCGCGAGGACGAGCTCCTCGCCGCCGCGACCGGCGCCGAGGTGCAGCTCCTGCGCGTGGGGAGGCTCACCGACGCCAAGGGGGGATGGGCCACGCTGTGGTCGGTCCAGTAGCCCTCAGCGCGCGGCGGACGCCTCGAAGCTGCCCGCGTCCACGCTGATGGTGCCGTCGGCGCCCACCGCCTCGAACGCGAAGCAGCCGCCGCGCTCGCCGTCGAGATCGACGAGCTCCAAGGTGCCGGCGACGCCGTCCTGGCTGGTGTAGGAGTCCCCCTCGTCGGGGTAGACCAGCACCCACCCGCCGGCGTCCTCGCCCGACAGGTCGAAGCTCGCGGGGAGCGCCACCTCGGCGGCCGCGGTGCCGTCGGCGGTGCGCTGCAGCACGGCCGTCATCCGCCACCCGTCCGCGGGGGCGAGGTTCACCTGGACGCTCGATCCGGCCACCATCCACGTGGCGGTGGTGGACCAGGGCACCCCGTCCACGGTGGCCCCGGTGCCGTCCGGGACACAGGTGGGGGGGGCGGAACCGGGGGGATCGGCGCAGGCGAAGAGGAGGGCCAGCCACATGGCCGCGGACCCTATCTCCGGCCCGAGAACGCCGCGAGCAGCCCCAGGGTCAAAGCGAGGCGACGCGCCCGCGGAGCTGTTCGTCGAGCTGCTTCACGACCGCCTGGAGCTGCGGGACCGCGTCCGGCTGGATCGTGCGGCGAAGGGTGCCGTGGTAGCTCACCGGGTCCACCACCTTGCCCCCGCGCTCGAGCTGGTAGTGGAGGTGGGGCCCGGTGGACCGACCGGTGTTGCCCGAGAGGCCCAGGGTCTGCCCGGCGCTCACCGACTCGCCCGCCTTCACGCGGTTCTCGTTGAGGTGCAGGAACTTCGCCAGCACCCCGTCGCCGTAGCGGACCTCGACGCAGTTGCCGTTCGCCGCGTGGTTCCAGTTCACCTGTGTGACCTTGCCCGCGCGCGGGGCCACCACCGGCGTGCCGACCGGCGTCTTGAAGTCCATGCCCTCGTGGGTGGGGCGGTCCTTCAGGAGGCTCGAGACCTGCTCGTAGTCCTCCAGCGGACCGTCGATGAGCCGGCGCGGAACCTCGGTCCCGTCCTCCGTCCAGTAGGAGGGGAAGCGGTCACCGGGGGCCTGGTACCGGTAGGCCGCGTAGCGACGCTCCGCGGCGGTGCCCGGTTGCGAGATGAACGTGGCCGCGAGCACCACGGGCTCGCCCGCCTCCGGCTGCTCGTAGAGCACCTGCACGACGTCCCCGCGGTGGAGGTCGCGGCGGAGGTCCAGATCCCACGCGAAGAGGCGCGCGTAGACCTGGGAGAGGGCCATGGGGTTCGGGTGCGCGGCGCCGGCGAAGGTGGCCGAGAGCGAGCTCTGCACCGTGCCGGTGTAGACTTGGGTGCCGGTGCGGGTGGTGACCCCCAGCGGCTCCGGCAGGGGGGGGACGGCCTCGGCGGGCACCGGGGGGTTGGAGACCGGCGTCTCCTCGCCCACGGCCACGACCGCGGGCGGGGCGAGATCCTCCGCGACCGGGTCGGCCCAGCGGGCGGAGACGAGCGCGACGTTGCCGAGGAGCGAGACGGCGAGCACGCCGTACAGGAGCCAGGGCTTGCCGCCGGGAGGATGGAGGAGCGATTCAGGGAGCATGGGCGCTGCGGGAGGAGGTTCGACCAGTGTCGCAACCTGCTCTCGACGTGTCAAGAGATCTGCCGCTGCAATTTCGCGCAAAATCCCGCCTGCACCCCGGCACCGGCCGCGCCCCCCCTCCTGATCCCTACATCGGGGTGAGCAGGCCGGAGAGGCGAGCGCTCACCGTGGCGCCGCCGGGGTCCGCGACCTCCACCACGACCTCGGCCACGCGGCCCTCCAGCTCGTCCAGCTCCCAGCCGTCGAAGCGCAGGTGGAGCTCGCTCCCCACCCACCAGCCGGCCGCCTCCCCCACGTTCGCGCACACGAAGCGCAGGTCGTAGCCGGCCGAGCCCAGCTCCGCGCCGTCCTGGGCATCGACCGCCCACATCTCGACGTGGGCGCCCTCGTCCAGGTCCACGAGGCCCGCGGCGCGCGCGTTGAAGGGGGAGTAGGGCGCGCCGCCCTGGGGCGGCGTGCCGTACAGCAGCGGCCCCCCGTCCACGAAGGCCCCGAACTCCACCCCGGCGGGGGTGAGCTGCAGCTCGGGGGCCGCGAGGTCCTCGCAAGGCGGCGGCTCCGGGTCGGGCGCACACGCGAGCGCCAGCGCCCACCACATCAGACGCGCCGACGACGGATGGCGAGGCCGGCGAGCAGCAGGATGGCCGGGGCGGCGACCTGGGAGAGCCGCGGCGTGGTGGAGCAGCCGCACCCGGCCCCGAAGGCCTTGGCGTCGGCGAAGGCCTGCTCGCGGTAGTCGAACAGGATCTCCCCCTCGCCTTCGGCGCCGAGGTCCTCGATCACGAGCGCGGCCGGCGTCCGCAGCTCCTCCATGTACTCGAACTCGGTGAGCTCCTTCTCCTCGAGCCAGGCCTCGGAGGGGAGCGAGATCCGCCGGCCGTCCTCCAGGGCGAGCACACGCTCGGCGTGATCCCCCTCGAACACCCCGCAGTGCACCTCGTTGATGGCGATGTGCTGCGGGTTCACGTCCTGGTCGAGATCCTCGTTGAACACGAAGAGGGGGTCGGCGGTCATCTCCTCGGCGTCCATGGTGGTGAACAACCGGGTGAGGTGCACGGAGCCGTCCAGCATCTCCTGGGCGTCGCGGAGGGGGTCGATGACCGCGGCCTCGAGCGCGTCGGTCGCGACCTCCGCGTCGAAGTCCGGGTAGTCGCTCGCGCTGGCGTAGCACTCCGGGCAGGAGAGGAAGTCGGAGTCGGAGACCCCGGCCGGCGGGGGCACCAGGCTCACGATCAGCGAAGCGAGCTGCGAGCTCGCGGGGAGGCCGGAGAAGTTGATGGTCTGGATCCAGTCGAAGGGGCTCTCCAGCCCGCTGAGGTACACGAGGTCGATCATCCCGACGTTCCACAGGCGCCCGTCCATGATCGACGCGGGGCCGGAGTAGTCCGTGGCGAAGGCCTGGCCGCCCGCCTCGTCGGCCGCCAGCCGCACCACGTCCCGGTAGTTTAGGCCGCCTCCGTACCAGTCGATCGA
>Ga0172372_10002436_pt1 | contig 28203 bp, 29 predicted proteins | sample LakKiv5m_2_FD_114544 | JGI IMG/M metagenome (GOLD analysis project Ga0172372, IMG submission 114544) | Freshwater microbial communities from Kabuno Bay, South-Kivu, Congo - kab_092012_9.5m | ecosystem: Environmental > Aquatic > Freshwater > Lake | place: Democratic Republic of the Congo...
CACGTTCTGGCTGAAGCTGGTATTGGGCAGGCCGCCAAACAGCCCGGCCACGGCGGTGCCCAGGCCGTCGGCAAAAGTGGCGCCCGAGACTTCCTTGTCGGTCGCTTCGCGACCGGCGCCGCCCTTGGTGATGCCCGAGACGTCGCCCACCGTCTCGACCGCCGAAACCACCGCCATGAAGCACATGCCGATGATGATGGCCCAGTTGATCTCCCAGCCGAACTTGAACGGCTCGGGCGCCATGAACCAGGCGGCGTTGCCCACCGGCGCAAAGTTCACCTTGCCCAGCAGCATGGCATAGACGTAACCCGCGATCAGCCCCACCAGCACGGCCGCCACCGAGAGCATGCCGCGGGTGAAGAACTTCAGCAGCAGGGTGACCACGATCACCACCAGCGCCACCGACCAGTTCTCCAGGCTGCCGAACTCGGGTTTGCCCTTGAGCGGCACGCCGCCTGCGGCGTATTCGATGCCCACCTTGATCAGCGCCAGGCCGATCATCAGCACGATCAGGCCGGTCACCAGCGGCGGCAGCGCGTGGCGCATGCGGCCGATGAAGAAGCCCAGAAAGAAGTGGAAGATGCCGCCGATGACGATGCCAGTCATCAGCCCTGCCATGCCCGCCACGCCGGCACCGGCCACGGCCGGGATCATGATCGGGATGAAGGCAAAACTGGTGCCCTGCACGATCGGCAGGCGCGCACCCACCGGCCCGAAACCGATGGTCTGGAACAGCGTGGCAATGCCGGCCAGGAACATCGACATCTGGATCATGTAGATCATGTTCGGGAAGTCGGGCGAGTTCGAGCCGAAGCCAAAACCGGCCGCGCCGGCCACGATGATGGCTGGCGTCACATTGCTCACGAACATGGCCAGCACGTGCTGTATGCCCAGCGGTATGGCTTTGCCCAGGGCGGGTGTGTAGTTCGGATCCCTGAGTTGTTCGGGTGTGCCCAGGCTGGGGTGGTTCATGACGGCTCCAAGGTGCAGTGCGCTGATGTTTTGTGCGCAAAACTGTATACAAAGTATGTGTACATTCGATCGGTGGTCACACAGGGGAAACCCTTGTCGCCCTGTCGCCTGCGTCCACCTGACCCGATGCGGCACTTCACAGCACGCCGAAAAAAAGGGACGCCGAAGCGTCCCCTGGAGCTGGTTCGGCGATTGCCGGTCAGTTGCGAGCCTGCGCCGCTGCCGCCAGGGCCGTCATGTTGAGCACGCGGCGCACGGTGGCGGCCGGTGTCAGGATGTAGGCTGTCTTGTTCACCCCCATCAGCACCGGCCCCACGGTCACGCCGCCGCTGGCCAGGGTCTTGAGCACGTTGTAGAGGATGTTGGCCGCGTCCACGTTCGGGCAGACCAGCAGGTTGGCCGAGCCGGTCAGCGTCGAATCGCCCATGTAGGCCTGTCGGATCTCGGGCTGCAGCGCGGCGTCACCGTGCAGTTCGCCGTCGCACTCGATCTCCGGGTGGCGCTCGACAAAAATATCGCGCGCGGCGCGCATCTTCTTGGCCGACGCCCGCTTGCTCGAACCGAAGCTGGAGTGCGACAGGAAAGCCACCTTGGGCGGCAGACCGAAGCGCTGCACCTGCTGCGCCGCCATCCAGGCGATCTCGGCCAGCTGCTCGGCCGTCGGGTCTTCGTTGACGTAGGTGTCGGCAATGAACAGCGGGCCCTGATTGGTCATCAGCGCATTGACGGCGGCGTAGTTGCTCACGCCGGCTTCCTTGCCCAGGATGCTGTCGATGCGCTCCAGGTGCGTGGCGTAGGTGCCCACCAGGCCGCAGATCAGCGCATCGGCATCGCCCAGCGACACCATCAGCGAACCGATGATGGTGTTGGAACGGCGCACCGCGGCTTTGGCCACTTCGGGCGTCGCGCCGTTGCGCTTCATCAGGCCGTGGTAGTGTTCCCAGTACTGGCGGAAGCGCGGATCGTCCTCGGGGTTGACGTTCTCCACGTCCACCCCCAGGCGCAGGCGCAGACCGGCCTTTGCGATGCGCGCTTCGATCACGGCCGGGCGGCCGATCAGGATGGGGGTGGCCAGGCCGTCGTCGATGGCCATCTGTGCCGCGCGCAGCGCGCGCTCGTCCTCCCCGTCCGCAAAAGCCACCCGCTTCTGGCTGGCAGGGGTGGCCTTGGCCGCGTTGAAGATCGGCCGCATCAGGATGCCGGTCTGCGTCACGAAGCGCGAGAGCGATTCCTTGTAGGCCCCCATGTCGGTGATCGGGCGCGTGGCCACGCCCGAGGCCTCGGCCGCCTGCGCCACGGCCGGCGCGATCTTGAGGATCAGGCGCGAATCGAAAGGTTTGGGGATGATGTAGTCGGGACCGAAGTTCAGGTCTTGCCCGGCGTACGCTGCGGCCACCTCGTCGCTGATCTCGGTCTTGGCCATGTCGGCGATCTGCCGCACGCAGGCCATCTTCATTTCTTCTGTGATCTTGGTGGCACCGCAATCGAGCGCGCCACGGAAGATGTAGGGGAAACACAGCACGTTGTTGACCTGGTTCGGGTAGTCCGAACGGCCGGTGGCGATGATGCAATCCGGCCGCGCGGCCTTGGCCACTTCGGGGCGGATCTCGGGCTCCGGGTTGGCCAGCGCCAGGATGATGGGCCGCGTGCCCATGCTCTTGACCATGTCGGCATCGACCACACCGGCAGCCGAGCAGCCCAGGAACACGTCGGCGCCCTGCATCGCGTCGGCCAGGCTGCGGGCCGCGGTGGTGCGGCAGTAGCGCTGCTTGGACTCGTCGAGCTTGCCGGCTTTGGCGTCCTCGCGTTCGGTCTGGATCACGCCGCGCGAGTCGCAGACCAGGATGTTCTCGATCTTCACCCCCAGGTTGACCATCAGGTCCAGGCAGGCGATGGCCGCGGCACCCGCGCCCGAGACCGCCATCCGGATCTGGCCAATGTCCTTGCCCACCAGTTCCAGGCCATTGAGCAGCGCCGCGCTGGAGATGATGGCCGTGCCGTGCTGGTCGTCGTGGAAGACCGGGATCTTCATGCGCTCGCGCAGCTTGCGCTCGATGTAGAAGCACTCGGGCGCCTTGATGTCTTCCAGGTTCACGCCACCCAGCGTGGGTTCGAGCGCCGCGATGATCTCGACCAGCTTGTCCGGGTCGCGCTCGGCCAGTTCGATGTCGAACACGTCGATGCCGGCGAACTTCTTGAACAGGCAACCCTTGCCCTCCATCACCGGTTTGGATGCCAGCGGGCCGATATCGCCCAGGCCCAGCACCGCCGTGCCGTTGGTGACCACACCCACCAGGTTGCCGCGGCTGGTGTATTCGGAGGCGAGCGACGGATCGGCCTCGATGGCCAGGCAGGGGAAGGCCACGCCCGGTGAATACGCCAGCGACAGGTCACGCTGGTTGGACAGGGGCTTGGTAGGGTTGACCGAAATCTTGCCCTTGTTGGGCGAGCGGTGGTATTCGAGCGCGGCGTCGCGCAGGGCTTGTTCGGCGGGGGTCATGTTGGTGTCTCCAGATGCGGGCCGCCCGGCGGGTCGGACGGGGCGATGATTGTGGCACGCGTCCAGAAAGCCGCCGGGTTGTTCTGGCATGCTGCGGAGCATGTCAAACGATCTGCCGTTCGCCATGGACCTGATGGGCCTCCTCATTGACCTGCACCAGCACAACCCCCGGCAGGGGCCTGGCGACGACACCCAGACCGCACTCGCCCTGCGCCTGAGCGGCCTCGACCCTACCGCACCGCTTCAGGTGGCCGACATTGGTTGTGGGACCGGTGCGTCCACCCTGGCGCTGGCCCGGCTGCTGCCGCAGGCGCACATCACCGCGGTGGACTTCCTGCCGCCATTTCTGGCCCGGCTGCACCAGCGTGCGCAAGCGGCTGGCTTGGGTGGGCGCATCACCCCTTTGTCTGCGTCCATGGATGCGCTGCCCTTTGCCGACGGCCAGTTTGATCTGCTCTGGTCGGAAGGTGCGGTCTACAACATGGGTTTTGAAAACGGGGTGAAGCGCTGGCGCCGTTTTCTCAAGCCGGGTGGTCTGCTGGTGGTCTCAGAACTCACCTGGACGACGCACACCCGCCCGCCCGAACTGCAGGCGCACTGGCAGCGCGAATACCCCGAGGTGGGGACGGCGTCGGACAAGTTCGGCGTGCTCGAGTGCAACGGCTACGCCCCGCTGGGCTACTTTGTGCTACCCCCATCTTGCTGGCTGCTCGACTACTACGCCCCGCTGCGTGCCGGATTCAGTGACTTTCTGGGCCGGCAGGGGCACAGCGAACAGGCCCGCGCGGTGGTGGCCGAGCACGAACAGGAGATCGCGCTGTACGAGGAGCACAACACGCATTTCGGCTACGGCGTGTACATCGCCAAAAGGGTGGGCGTCTGAGGCGCCAACCGAGCCGCCTTGCCAGCACGCAAGCGTTTGCCCACGTGCTCGATGACCGGTGCGCCTCAGTTAGCCGGCGTCACGCAGCGAAAGCCGATGTACACCGCGTAGAAATCGGCCGCCTTCCAGGCGCTGACATCGGCCCGCATCTGCTGCGGCCCGTACCACCACGAGCCTCCCATGGTGCGGCGCTCATCGCCCTGGGCGTCGCTCACCCATTCCCACACGTTGGCGCCCATGTCATACAGGCCGTTGACGCCTGCCGCCGTCTGACCGGCCGGCGCGGCGCGCGGCCAGGGGTCGGCACTGCTGGTGTTGGCGCCTTGTGGCGATGCACCCGTAGGGTAGGGGTAGGTGGTGCCGCGCACCCAGGGCGCGGGCGCGTTCTGGCGCTGCTCGGTGTAGGCGGCGGCGGTCCATTCGGCCGCGGAGGGCAGCCGGCCGCCGCGCCACTGGCAGTAGGCCTGTGCCTCGGCATGGGTCAGGTGTACCGCGGGCAGGTCGCGGCTGGCGGGCGGCACACCGTCGGGCGTGCGCCAGGTCCAGCCGGGTCGGCGTTGCCAGCCGCCCGCGTATTCAAACCCGCCGCCTTCGCGCTCGGCGCGGGTCACCATACCGGTGGCCTGCACGTAGCGGGCGAACTGGGCGATGGTCACCTCGGTGCGGTCGAACAGCAGCGCGCCCACGCGCTGCTGTGGCGTGTCGGCAACCGCGGCCGCCGGCCGGGCCGCCGCGGGCCAGGCGACGAGCAGACCGATAGCGGTCCACGCTATCGCACCCGCCGCGCGTGACCACGGGCGCAGGAAGCTGTCGGATGAGAGGCGGTCGAGCATGGCGTGATGATCGCCTGCCGGGCATGACCGCGGTCCGCCTGGGGCTTCTGCTGTCCGCCTCGCGTGGCGGCCGTACCTCCTTGTGATCGCGGCAGGCACTGGCCCGGCTGCACGTGGTGCTGTCGGGGGCGCACGGTCTCACGGTACCGGTGGCCCGCTGCGACGAGCCACCGGACGCGCCCGGCCTGCCCTTCGCTGCCCAGCACATGGGCGACCCTCGAGCACACGCAAAACAAAAAAGGGCTGCCATGGGCAGCCCTTGTGTTTGTGTATCGGAGGGCGAGCACCCGATCAGTTCGCGAACGCCGCGATCCCGGTGATGGCCCGGCCCAGGATCAGCGCATGCACGTCGTGCGTGCCTTCGTAGGTGTTCACCACCTCCAGGTTCACCAGGTGACGCGCCACGCCGTATTCGTCGCTGATGCCGTTGCCGCCCATCATGTCGCGGGCCATGCGGGCGATGTCCAGCGCCTTGCCACAGCTGTTGCGTTTGAGGATGCTGGTGATCTCGACGGCGGCCGTGCCTTCGTCCTTCATGCGGCCCAGGCGCAGGCAGCCCTGAAGGCCCAGGCTGATTTCGGTCAGCATGTCGGCCAGCTTCTTCTGGATCAGCTGGTTGGCGGCCAGCGGGCGGCCGAACTGCTGGCGGTCCAGAACGTACTGGCGGGCGCGGAAGTAGCAGTCTTCGGCGGCGCCCAGCGCGCCCCAGGCGATGCCGTAGCGCGCGCTGTTCAGGCAGGTGAACGGGCCCTTGAGGCCACGCACCTCGGGGAAGGCGTTTTCTTCCGGCACGAACACTTCGTCCATCACGATTTCGCCGGTGATGGATGCGCGCAAGCCGACCTTGCCGTGCACGGCCGGGGCGCTCAGGCCCTTCCAGCCCTTTTCGAGGATGAAGCCGCGGATCTGGCCGCCGTCGTCCTTGGCCCAGACCACGAACACGTCGGCGATCGGGCTGTTGGTGATCCACATCTTGGCGCCGGACAGGCTGTAGCCGCCGTCGACCTTGCGGGCGCGGGTGATCATGCTGCCGGGGTCGCTGCCGTGGTTGGGTTCGGTCAGGCCAAAGCAGCCGATCCATTCACCCGTGGCCAGCTTGGGCAGGTACTTCTGTTTCTGCGCTTCGGAGCCGAACTCGTTGATCGGCACCATCACCAGCGAGCTCTGCACGCTCATCATCGAGCGGTAGCCCGAGTCCACGCGCTCCACTTCGCGCGCCACCAGGCCGTAGCAGACGTAGTTCAGGCCGGCGCCGCCGTACTGCTCGGGGATGGTCGGGCCCAGCAGGCCCAGTTCGCCCATCTCGCGGAAGATGGACGCGTCGGTGGTCTCGTTGCGGAAGGCCAGCTGCACGCGCGGCAGCAGCTTTTCCTGACAGTAGGCGCGGGCGGCCTCCTGCACCTGGCGCTCGTCGTCGGTCAGCTGGGCGCTCAGGTGGAAGGGGTCTTCCCAGCTGAAGGTGTTCTTGTTCGTTGCCATGGTGCGGGTCTCCGTTGAAAGGTGTGGGGGAGCGGACGTTGGGCATGATTGTGGCGGCGCCATGAATAGCTGTCCAATATTGATCGGCGATTGATCAATACATAATGCGTATCCATGGAATTTCGCCACCTGCGCTGTTTCACCGTGCTCGCCGAGGAGCTGCACTTTGGCCGTGCGGCGCAACGGCTGGCCATGACGCAGCCGCCGCTGTCGATGAACATCCAGCAGCTCGAAGCCGACGTGGGCGCGCGCCTGTTCGAGCGCAACAGCCGCGGCGTGGCGCTCACCGCCGCCGGGCTGGCGTTTCTGCCCCGCGCCCAGGCGCTGCTGGAGCAGGCCGCGCTGGCGGCGCGCGAGGCGCGCGACGTGGGGCAGGGTCTGGCGGGGCAGCTGCAGATCGGCTTTGCGGGCACGGTGCTCTACCGCGGATTGCCGCAGGTGCTGCGCGACTTTGCCGCCGCCCATCCCCGGCTGCGGCTGGCGCTGCGCGAACTCAGCAGCAGCGAGCAGCTGGTGGAGCTGGTGCACGACCGGCTGGACCTGGGCTTTGTCCACACCACGCGGGTGCCGGCGGGTTTTTCCCAGATTTTGGTCTCCAGCCAGCCGTTCATGGCATGCCTGCCGGCCAGCCACCCGATGGCGAAAAAGAAGCAGTTGTCGCTGGACCAGCTGAAGGACGATGCCTTTGCCATCGTGATGCGCGCGGTGTCGCCCGATTACCACGACCGCATCCTGGCCGCCTGTGCCGACGCGGGCTTTGAGCCCTCGCTGGCGTTCGAACTGAGGCACTGGCTGAGCGTGGTCTCGGTCATCGCGCAGGGGCTGGGTGTGGGCCTGGTGCCGGCGGCGCTGCAGCAGGCCGGCCTGCCCGGCGTGGCCTTTGTGCCGCTGGCCCAGCCGCTGGCGCCGTACGACACCCACTGCCTCTGGCGCACCGGGCGCGATCAGGCCGCGCTGGGGGCATTTCTGGCGGCCGTGCGGTCCACCGCCCAGACAGGGCAACATCCGGCGACCGAATCCATTGGAGAAAAAAGATGAGCGAGTCCCAAACCCTGGTGCTGGGCGGTGGCTGCTTCTGGTGCACCGAGTCGGTGTTCAAAGAAGTGCGCGGCGTGACGGACGTGGAGTCCGGCTACAGCAACGGCCAGGTGCCGCAGCCCAGCTACGAAGACGTGTGCACTGGCCGCACCGGCTGCAACGAGGTGGTGAAGCTGGTGTATGACCCGGCGGTGATCAGCACGCGCGAGATCCTGGAGATCTTCTTTGTGATCCACGACCCGACCACGCTGAACCGCCAGGGCAACGACATGGGCACGCAGTACCGCAGCGGCATTTACTTCACCACCGACGACCAGCGCGCAACCGCTCAGGCGCTGATCGACGAACTGGCGGCCGACAACGCGTTCGGCCGCCCCATCGTGACCGAACTGCTGCCGCTGGCGAACTACTGGCCCGCTGAGGACTACCACCAGGATTTCTTCGAACGCAATCCGCACCAGGGCTACTGCATGGCCGTGGCGGCGCCCAAAGTGGCGAAGTTCAGGAAGACGTTCGCCCGTCTCGCGAAGTGACGTTCTCCGAGTGGAGTCCGGCGCGAAGTGACTGAGCCAAGAATGCCGCGGAACCGCCTCTGCCGGGCCGCTGGCATTGCCCCCTAACGGGGGTCGGGCGCAGCCCGGCGGGGGTGAGCCCATCTCGGCCAGAGAACGATCACGGCCAGGCCGCTCAGCACGAGGGCCGCCGCCCCGAGTTTCCACATAGGCAAGGCTTCCCCCAGCGACAGGGCCGAAGCCCCCATGCCGAACACCGGCACCAGCAGCGCCAGCGGCGCCACGGCGGCGGCCGGGTGGCGGGCCAGCAGCCAGTTCCACACGCCGTAGCCGAACAGGGTGTTGCCCAGCGCCTGCCAGAGCACGCTGGCCCACACCAGCGGCGTGGCCTGGTCGAGGGCGCTCTGCATCAGCGCAGGCCCTTCGATGAACCACGCGATCGCCAGCAGGGGCGGCACGGCGAATGCGCTGCTCCACACCATGAAGTGCAGCATGTTCACCGGCCCGAGCGACTTGACCACCAGGTTGGCGCAGGCCCAGGAGAAGGCGGCACACAGCACCAGGCCCAGCCCGGCCAGCGTGACCACCGCCGCGTTCAGGTGCAACGCGATCACGGCCAGCCCGGCCAGGGCCAGCGCCAAACCGCCGAGCTGGAAGCCGCGCACCCGTTCCTTGAGCAAGACCAGCGACAGCCCGATGGTGAAGAACACCTGGGTCTGCACCACCAGCGAGGCCATCCCGGGCGAGATGCTGCCCTGCATGGCCAGGAACAGCAGGCCGAACTGGCCCACCCCGAGCAACACGCCGAACGCCGCCATCTTGTGCCATGGCGCAGTGGGCCGCGGCACGAACAGTAGCCAGGGCAGGGCCGAAAACGCGAAGCGCAGGGTGGCGAACAGGAAGGGTGGCAGGCCGTCCAGCCCCCAACGGATCACGACGAAGTTGGTGCCCCAGACGAAAACAACCGCTAGGGCCAGGAGCAGATGGGGGAGGGGCAAGACGGACCGGGCAGGTTGGGAGGATCGTGCAGCTTATCGCAGACGACCCGCCTGCAGGAACCATCAGCCGGCGGCGAACAGTTGCCCGTCCTCAACCCGCCACTGGCGGTGCGTGGTGTGGCGGGCCAGGTCCGGGTCGTGGCTGACCAGCAGCAGGGCGCAGCCACTCTCGGCCATGGCTTCGCACAGGGCGGCCATGGTCTCGCGCTGGGTCAGCGCGTCCAGGCGGGACGTGGGTTCGTCTGCGAACACGAACACCGGCTGCAGCAGCATCGTGCGCAGGATGGCCAGGCGCTGCAGCTCGCCACCCGAGACCTCGCCGGGCCGGCGGTCCAGCAGTTCGTCGGACAGCCGCAGGCGCTGCAGCCAGTGTGGGATCGGTGAGGGGTCCAGCTGGTGCAGGTGTAGCAGGTCGTGGATGCCCCGACGCATGCTCTGTTGCGGCGCGAACGAGGCCACCGGGTCCTGGTAGAGCTTCTGGAAGCGCCAGGCCGGCACGCCAGCACGGCGGCGGACTGTGCCCTCACGTGGTGCCAGCGCGCCCACCAGCACGTTGCCCAGCGTGGTCTTGCCGCAGCCGCTGGGGCCGACCACGGCCACCGATTCGCCTTCGGCAACGGGCAGGCTCGCGCCCTGCAGCACGACACGCTCGCCAAACCGCACGCTCACTTGCTCGGCCGCGATGACCGCATCACCTGCGGCCGTGTCGCGCGCGCGGGCCAGCGAGGGCCAGTGGCGCGGCTGGGCCGCGATCAGCGCACGGGTGTAGTCGTGTTGCGGTGCGTTCAGCACCGTGGCCACGTCGCCGGCTTCGACGATACGGCCCTGGCGCATCACGGCCAACTGGCCGCCCAGGCGCAGTGCGAGGTCCAGGTCGTGGGTGATGGTCAGCAACGCCTGGCCCTGCTGCTGCGCGCTGGCCAGCAGCTGCGCCACCTGGTCGCAGGCGCCCGCGTCCAGGCCCTTGGTGGGTTCGTCGGCGATCAGCAGCCGCGCGTCGCTCTGGCTGGCGCAGGCGATGCCCACGCGCTGCGCCATGCCGCCCGAGACCTGGTGCAACCATTGGCGCCCGGCGTGTGCCAGGCCCAGTGCGGCGAGGTGCCGGTCGGCCTTGTCGAACGCGACCGGCCAGCCGTGGCCGGCGGCGAAACGGCCGGCTTCGGCCACCTGCGTGCGCAGCCGCATCACCGGGTTGAGCGCGGTCCAGGGTTCCTGCGGCAGCATCACCACCTGCCGGCCCCACAGCGGTTGCGTGAGGTGGCGCAGACCGTCGGTGTCTCGGCCCATCAGCTGAACCTGGCCGGTGGCGCGCATCACCGCCGGCAGCGTGCCCATGATGGCCTGCGCCAGCAGCGATTTGCCGGCGCCCGATTCGCCCACCAGCGTGAGCCGTTCGCCAGCGCGCAGCGCAAAGCTGCAGCCCTGCAGCAGGGTGCGGCCGGTGGGCGCAGCGGGGCTGGGCAGCAGGGCGATGCCCAGGTCCTGTACCCGCAGCACGGTGTCGGTGCCACGTGTGGTTTCGTGCATGTTCATGCCGTCACCCCCGCGGGCGTGTCGTCTGCCGCCCGGCCGACGATGGTCTGCAGCGCGCCGATCACCAGCACCAGCGCCACCACCGGTGTGGCCAGCAGCCAGGGCGCTTCGTAGTAATAAGGGAGGGCCTCGGTCATCATCAGGCCCAGTTCGGCCTGCGGCGGGCGCACGCCCACGCTGACAAAGCCCAGCGCCGCAATCGCCAGCACCGCATGGGCCACCGCATAGGCCCACAGGCGCGCCAGCACGCCGGCGATGGGGCGCAGCACATGCCAGCGCACGATGTAGCCGAAGCCAAAGCCCAGCAAGCGCGCGGCCTGCACCGGCTGGCCCAGCAGGGCCGAGCGGGTGTGCGAACGCAGCAGCCGGAAAAACTCCACCCAGGCGGTGAGCACCAGGCCGCTGTAGAGCGCCCATTTCTCGCCGGGGGCCAGGGCGGCGATCAGCAGCACCCAGAGCAGGCCGGGGATGGCGGCCACGCCGTCAGCGGCGGCCGAGAGCAGGCGGTCGGTCCAGCCGCCGCGCGCGGCGGCCAGCAAGCCCAGCACCGAGCCCAGCGCCACGGCCAGCAGGGCCGAGGCCAGGGCCAGGCCGAGCGAGGTGCGCAGGCCTTCGCCCAGTCGGGCCAGGTTGTCGCGGCCGAGGTGGTCGGTGCCCAGCCAGTGCAGCGCATCGGGCGCGCGCAGGCTGGCCATCAGGTCTTGCGCGTGCGGGTCCGGCGCCAGTGCCGGCGTGAGCAGCGCCAGTGCCGCGATGAGCAGCAGCAGGGCGTAGGGGGTGGTGTGGGTCGGCTTCATGGCGTGTTCGGGGTGGGAGGGCTGGCCGGGGCGGCCTGTGCATCGGCCAGGCGCGGGTCCAGCGCGTGCAGCAGCAGGTCGATGGCGCCGTTGAGCAGCACGAACAGCAGCGCCATGGTGAGGGCGGTGCCCTGGATCATGGGTACGTCGCGCGCGATCACGGCGTGCACCAGCGCGTGGCCAATGCCGGGCCAGGCGAACAGGGTTTCGACCACCACCATGCCTTCGATCAGCAGCACCAGCTGCACGCCGGCATAGGCCAGCGTGGCCAGCAGGATTTGCGGCAGCGCATGGCGCCAGAGGGCCGCGCGCAGCGGCAGGCCCTTGACCTGGGCGAACTCGAACGCGTCCGACGCCAGCAGCCGCAGTGCCGCGTCGCGCACCACCTGGGTGAAGCCGGGGCACAGGGCCAGCGCCAGCGTGAGCGCGGGCAGGAACACATGGTCTGCGTCTTCATGGCCCGCCACCGGGAACCAGCCCAGCTCCACCGCCAGCAGCGTGGTCAACACCACACCGAGCAGGAAGGACGGGCTCGCGCGCAGCACGGTATTGAGGCTGTCCACCGCACGCCGGGCCCAGCCCTGTGGGCGCAGCGCGGTCCACAGACCGAGCGAGAGGCCCAGCGCGAGCGCCATCAGCCAGGCCACCAGCGAGAGCCAGACGGTCTGGCCCAGCTGGTAGGCCACCAGGTGCAGCACCGGGTCGCCCAGCACCATCGACTGGCCCAGGTTGCCCTGGGCCACTTGCCCCAGCCATTCGGCCCAGCGCACCAGGGCAGGCCGGTCCAGGCCCAGTTCGGCGCGCACGGCCTCGGCGATTTCTGTGTTGACCACGTCGTAGCCGTAGCGGCCGGCGGCAATGCGGTAAGCCGCATCGCCTGGCAGCAGCTCGGCCATGGCAAAACACAGGGTGCCCACGGCGAGCAGCACAAACACCGCCTGCAACAGCAGGCGGGACAGTCGGCGCCCGAGCATCACGCGGCCCAGCCCATGCGGCTGATGCGGTAGCTGCGCTCCAGCGGGTCCACGCTGACGTTGGTCAGCCGCGTGCTGGCGGTCACCGAATGCTGGTACCAGGCCACCGGGATCACCGGCAGCTCGGCCTGCAGCACGGTGGCGATGGAGCCGCGCAGCGCGGAGCGGCGCTTGGGGTCGACCGCCTGGCCCATCTCGGCCAGGGTCTGGCTGACCTGGGCGCTGTGCCAGCCCATGGCACCCCAGTCGCCGCCCTTGGGGCCGAAGTCCTGCAGCAGCGTGCCCAGCGGATCGGGCACCAGGCCATAGTTGCGCGCCACCAGCGCCAGCTCCAGCGAGCCGTTCTGGTGGCCGCTGGGGATCTCGCTGGAGTTGCCCACCGAGACCGCCATGTCGACGCCCACCGTCCGGAACTGCGCCTGGATCGCGGTGGCCATGGGCGGCAGCTCGGGCCGGTCGGAGAAGGTGCGCAGCGTGAGCTTGAACACCTCGCCTGCTGCATTGTGCAGCAGGCCGTCGCCGCCCGGCTGCCAGCCGGCATCGCGCAGCAGCGCGCGCGCCTGCCCGATGTTCTGCGCCAGCGGGGTCAGGCCGCGCACATGCCATTCGGCCATGCCCGGCGGGAACAGCTGGGTGGCGGCGGCTTCAGGGGCGCGCAGCAGGGTGCTGGCCATGCCCTGGCGGTCCAGCGCCAGGCTCAGGGCGCGGCGCACCCGCACGTCCGACAGGAAGCGGTGCCCCGCATTGAGCTTGATGTAGATCGTGCGCGGCAGGGGCTGCAGCTGGAGCTTGAGTTTGCGGTCGGCGCGCAGGCGCGCGAAGTTCACCGGGTCATGGGTGAAGACCAGGTCGGCCTGACCGGCCGAGGCCATCATGCCGCGCGTTTCACCGCGCGAAGCGCCCAGGTAGTCCACCGATTCAATCTGCGGCCTGCGGCCGTCATAGCCCTCGAATCGGCGAGTGCGCATGGACTGCGGTGGCTTGACGTCCACCACCTGGTAGGGGCCGGAGCCGATGAGTTGCCTGACCGTGCCATCGGCCGCAAACGCAGCGGGTGCCAGGATCAGGGTGCTGTTGTGCGCGAGGAAGGCCGGCAGCGGGCTGAACGGCCTGGCCAGCCGGATCACCACCTCGCTGCCTTGCGCCGTGATCTGCTGCGCGCCGGTGTTGCGCAGCACGCCCGGCTGTGCCAGCGCGCGCCGCAGGCAGGCCGCCACCGCCTCGGTGGTGACCGGCGTGTTGTCGTGAAACCGCGCGGTTGGGCGAAGCTTGAAGCGCCACTCCAGCTGGTCGGCTGAAGTGGTCCAACCGCTGGCCAGGCCGGGCTTCAGCAGACCCTGGTCGTCCACCTCCACCAGGGTTTCGGCGATCTCCAGCCGGGTGAAGACGTGGCCGGTCTTGGACGGGTCCAGGTTGGACACCTCCCAGGGCGAGACCACCTTCAGGGCGCGCTGGCCTTGCGCAAAGGCGAGCGAGGGCAGGGCGGCGGAGCACGCCATGGCGATCAGGTGGCGGCGGTGAAGGGGGAGATGGTCTGGGAGCGGAATTGACATATATCAATTAAGAATGATTCTCAACAAATGGATGGTATCGCAGGCCTGTGGGCGCGCGGCGCAGCCGATGCCTGGTTGACGCGATGCGTGTCAGTGGGCTGGCGCCACCCGGGCCGCTACCGATTGCCGCAACCCTTGCAGCAGCACGTCCCGGGGCATGTCGCGGCCGATGAACACCATGCGCGATTCGCGCAGTTCGCCCTCGCGCCAGGGGGCACCCTGGTCGGCCCCCATGAGCATGTGCACGCCCTGGAAGACGATGCGCCGGGGCTGGCCCGCGATGTTCAGGATGCCCTTGTAGCGCATCAGCTTCGGACCGTGCACCTGCACCATGGCGCCCAGGAAATCCTCTATCCGGTCGAGGTCCAGCGGACGCGTCTCACGGAACACGAAGGAGCTCACGTCGTCGTCGTGCTCGTGTTCCACATCGGTCAGGAAATCGGGCTCGATCTCCAGGACGGCGTTCAGGTTGAAGCCGCGCAGGTCCAGCACCTCCGCCAGGTCGATCTGGCCAAAGCGTGCCTCGCTGATGGCGGCGCGCGGGTTCATGCGCATCAGCCGCGCCTTGAGCGTGAGGATGTCGGTCATCGACACCCAATCGGTCTTGGTCAGCACGATGCGATCGGCAAAGCCCACCTGTTCCTGTGCCTCGTGGTGTTCACGCAGTTGTACGGGTGCGTGCACCGCATCCACCAGGGTGACGATGGCGTCCAGCAGGTAGTGCATGCCGATGTCTTCATCGACGAAGAAGGTCTGCGCCACTGGCGCGGGGTCGGCCAGGCCGGTGGTCTCGATCACCACGCGGTCGAACGCCAGGGTTCCCGCTGTGCGTTTGGCGGCCAGCTCGCCCAGGATGCGCACCAGATCGCCGCGCACCGTGCAGCAGATACAGCCGTTGTTCATTTCCACGATCTGCTCGTTCTGGTCCTGCACCAGCAGTTCGTTGTCGATGCCGGCTTCGCCGAATTCGTTTTCGATCACCGCGATGCGGTGCCCGTGGTCGGCCTTCAGGATGTGGTTCAGCAGCGTGGTCTTGCCGCTGCCCAGGAAGCCGGTGAGGATGGTGACGGGGATCAGGGCTTGGGACATCTGGGGCTCCGGTGGGTCAGGCGGTTTCGGGGGTGGCTTCCCATTGCGGGAACGGGTCGGGCAGTTCCTTCCAGCCCTTCAAGCCCTTGCGGGATTCCGTGAAGTTCAGGTGCATCGCCTTCCAGTCCTGCTCGATGGCGTTGCGGTCCAGGTTCCGCCCGATGAAGACCACCTCGTTGAGGCGGTCGCCCCAGGGTTCTTTCCAGCGCTGTTCAATCGCGATGCGCTGTGGCGACCCCTTGGGCGGCCAGCGATCGCGCGGGGCGCTGGCCCACCAGCGGCCCACCGGTTCGTGTGTCGCGGTATTCCCCGAGCGTGAATAGCTCACCACCCACTGCGGGCGGCTGGCCAGCCAGACATACCCCTTGGCGCGGATCAAGCCGGGCAGGGGCAGGTCCATGAAGGTGGAGAAGCGCCAGGGGTGCAGGGGCTCGGTGCTGCGCAGCACGAAACTCTCGATGCCATAGGCCTCGGTTTCGGGGGTGTGCTGGCCGTCGAGTTCGCGCGCCCAGCCGGGCATGGCGCTGGCGCGTTCGAGGTCAAACAGGCCGGTGCCCAGGATCTGCTGAAGCGGTACCTGACCGTGGTCGGCGAACACGATCTGTGCCACCGGGTTGAGGGCCTTGACCACCGCGGTGACCTCGTCGCGCCGCGCAGCGTCCACCTTGTCGATCTTGTTGATGACCACCACGTCGGCGAATTCGATCTGCTCGGTCAGCAGCGCGGCCAGCGTGCGGTTGTCCTCATCGCCCGCCACCTCGCCGCGCTGGCTGAGCAGATCGGTGCTGGCGTGGTCTGCCAGCAGGTTGAAGGCGTCGACCACGGTGACCATGGTGTCGATGCGAGCCACATCATTGAGCGACTCGCCGGCTTCGTCTTCAAAGTCGAAGGTAGCGGCCACCGGCATGGGCTCGCCAATGCCGGTGGACTCGATCAGGAGGTGGTCGAACCGGCCCTCGGCGGCGAGCTTGCGCACTTCGAGCAGCAGGTCTTCGCGCAGCGTGCAGCAGATGCAGCCGTTGCTCATCTCGACCATCGTTTCTTCGGTGCGTGAGATCGCTGCGCCAGCGTTTTCGGCGCTGCGTTCGACCAGCGAGGCATCGATGTTGACCTCGCTCATGTCGTTGACGATGACCGCCACGCGCAGACCTTCGCGGTTGGACAGCACGTGGTTGAGCAAGGTGGTTTTACCGGCGCCCAGAAAGCCCGAGAGCACGGTCACGGGCAGGCGGGTGTCGGCTTTTGGCGGTGCGGTGAAGCCCATGGCGGTTGGCTCACTGGCTCTTGATGGCCTGGGTGAGCGCGGTGGTGTTGGCGCGCATCATGGCCAGGTAGGTGGCGGCGGGGCCCTTGCTGTCGGACAGCGCGTCGGAGAACAGCTCGCCCGCCGGTTTGACGCCCGTCTCCCGACCGATCTGGGCGATCAGGCGCGGATCGGAGATGTTCTCGACGAACAGGGCCTTGATGTTCTCTTTTTTGATCTGGCGCACCAGTTGTGCCACGCCTTTGGCCGAGGCCTCGCTCTCGGTGCTCACGCCCTGGGGCGCCAGAAAGGTCACGCCGTATTCCTGGGCGTAGTAGCCAAACGCGTCGTGCGAGGTGATGACCTTGCGCTGTACCGCCGGGATGGCTGCCCACAGCGCGCGGATATCGGTGTCCAGCGCTTTCAGTTCGGCGGCGTACGCAGCGGCGTTGCTCTGGTAGCTGTCGCAACCGGCGGCATCGGCGGCGCACAGGCCCTTGGCGATGTTGCCTACAAAGGCGATGGCGTTGGGAACGCTTTGCCAGGCGTGCGGGTCGATCTCGCCGTGGTGGTGTCCATGGCCCTTCTTGCCGTGGTCTTGGTGGGCCTTGTGCCCGTGTCCATGTCCGCCTTCTGCTGCGATGGGCTTGATGCCTTCGCTGACCACGACGTGCCGGCCCTGGTATCGGGCGGTGTTGAGCAGGCGGCTCATCCAGCCCTCAAAGCCCAGGCCGTTGGAAAACACGATCTGCGCCTGGCCGATCAGCCTGGCTTGCGAGGGTTTGGGCTGGAACACGTGCGCATCGCCGCCGGGGCCGACCAGGACCTCCACCGCGACCCGGTCGCCGCCGACCCTTTGCACCATGTCGCCCAGGACGCTGAAGCTGGCCACCGCCTGGATGGGCAGGGTGTTCTGGGCCAGGCCCAGGGGACTGAACGTCAGGGCGCCGAGGCCGGCGAGGACAGCGAACGTGTGGCGGCGCAGGATGGTTTTCATGGAGGGGCTCCGGTTGGGTAGGGTGAGGGAAGGGCGAAGGAAGGGCGAGAAGACGGTTCAGGCCCGCAGGTGGCGCTGCCCGCTCCGGCGCAGGCGCTGGCGCAGCACGCCGCGCGGTGCGAAGGCCATGGACAGCAGGTAGACCCCGCCCAGGCCGAGCACGATGACCGGGCTGGTCGGCCAGTCGGCGTGGTAGGACACGAGCAGACCGGCGACGGACGTGAGCAGCGCGAGGGCGGTGGCCACGGCCATCAGCGGGCCGACGCGCCGCACCCAGAAGCGCGCACTGGCCGCCGGCAGCACCATGATGCCCACGGCCATCAGCGTGCCCAGCGCATGGAAGCCGGCCACCAGGTTGATCACCAGCAGGGCCAGAAAGCCATAGTGCGCCGCGGAGCCCAGCCCGCTGACCTGGCGCAGAAAGCCCGGGTCCAGGCAGTCCAGGATCAGCGGCCGGCGGATCAGGAACAGGGTCGCCAGCGTCACGCCGGTGATGCCCCACAGCAGCGCCAGCGCCGCACCATCCAGTGCCAGCACGCTGCCGAACAGCACGTGCAACAGGTCGACGCTGTTGCCGCGCACCGAGACGATGAGCACGCCCAGCGAGAGCGAGATCAGGTAGAAGGCCGCCAGGCTGGTGTCTTCCCTGATCAGCGTGTTGCGCGCCACCAGGCCAGAACCGATGGCCACCGCCAGGCCGGCCACGACGCCGCCCACGGTCATGGCCGCCAGCGACAGGCCGAACAGCAGGTAGCCGATTGCCGCGCCCGGCAGGATGGCGTGCGCCATGGCGTCGCCCATCAGGCTCATGCGCCGCAGCATCAGGAACACCCCCACCGGCGCGGCTGACAGCGCCAGCGCAATGCAGCCCAGCAGCGCCTGGCGCATGAAGCCGAATTCGATGAAGGGGCCGAGCAGGGCGTTGTCCAGCAACAGGTTCTGCATCATGCGACCGCCCCGCATTCGCCGGCCTGCTCGTCAAACGGTTCGCGCAAGCGTTGCGCGCGGGCCCAGTTCGCGTCGGTCAGCACCTCCCCCGTGGCGCCCCAGGCCACTGGCTCGCGCGCCAGCAGCAGGGTCTGCGGAAAGTGTTCGCGCACCTGGGCGGTGTCGTGCAGCACGGCGAGCACCGTCTTGCCCGCGCGTTGCCAGCCGTGCAGCAAGGCCAGCAGGTCAGCGGTGGTGCGCTGGTCCACGGCGGCAAAGGGTTCGTCCAGCAGCACCACTGGCGCGTCCTGCAGGATCAGCCGCGCAAACCGCGCGCGCTGCAGCTGCCCGCCTGAGAGTGTGTCCAGCCCGCGCGTCTCGAAGCCCGAGAGGCCGACCGCCGCCAGCGCCGCGTCGCAGCGCTGCCGGTGCGCGGCGGTGAAGCGCCCGAGTGCGCCCACCTGCCGCCACAGGCCGGTGGCGACCATGCCACGCACGTCGATGGGAAAGCTGGCGTCCAGATCGCTGTGCTGCGGCAGCCAGGCGATGTGCTCGCGCTGCAGTCCTTCGATGTGGCCCGACAGCGGCGCCAGCACGCCGGCCAGCGCCTTGATGAGGGTGCTTTTGCCGGCGCCGTTGGGGCCGACCACGGCCACCAGCGCGCCCGGCTGAATGTGCAAACTCAGGTGGTGCACCGCCGGGTGGCGCTCGTAGCCCAGCGTCAGGTCGCGCAGGGTGATGGTGGGGGTGGAAGCGTGGGTGGACACGGGCGGGCGCTAAACTGTTGCAACTCAATTGCATTAATGCGGTCGGTTTGCGATGTTATCGCAACTTGGTTGCAATAAAGGAGGCCCGCCCATGGCCAGTCGTACACCCCAGGACAGTCACGGTGTCCCGTCCGCGCTCCAGACCCGGCTCGAAGCGGCCGGTTTGCGCCGCACCCTGGCCACGCGCGCCGTGCTGGGGCTGTTCCTGGCCAACCCGCAGGGCACGCTCAGCCACGCACAGGCGCTGGCCTCGCTGCAGGCGCGCGGGCTGGACATCAACCGCGTCACGCTCTACCGCCTGCTCGACCGGCTGGCCGCTTGCGGCGTGCTGCAGCGCCATGCCGACGACGACGCGCGCACCTGGCGCTATGGCCTGATCGCATCCGACACCGAGGCCCAGGCGCCACGCTTCGAGTGCGATGCCTGCCACCGCCAGTTCCGCCTGACCGAGGCCAGCGACAGCACCCAGGCGGTGGCGCGCGATCTGTTCCGCACCCTGGCCCGGCTGGGGCATCAGGGGCAACGGGTGGACCTCTCCATCCACGGCACCTGCGCCGGCTGCGTGCCGCCGGAGAAGGCTGCGTGATCCACAGCCGCGACCTGGCCTGCCAGTGGCCCGGCGGGCGCGCGCTGCGGTTTGCCGATGTGGACCTGGCCGCCAGCGGCACGCTGCTGCTGCGCGGGCCGTCCGGCAGTGGCAAGAGCACCTGGCTGGCGCTCGTGGCCGGTCTGCGCAGCGCCAGCGGTGGTCGGCTGAGTGTGGCCGGCGCTGAAGTCGGTGCCATGGCGCCGGCGGCCCGCGACGCCTGGCGCGCCAGGACCATCGGCTTTCTGCCGCAGAGGCTGCTGCTCAGCGAGGCGCTGAACGTCACGGACAACCTGGCGCTGGTCTACGTGGCCGCCGGGCGGCCGGTGGACCGGGCGCGCATCGCGCAGACCCTGGATGCGCTGGGCGTGGCCGCACTGGCGGCGCGGCGGCCCTCGCAACTCTCGGGTGGCGAGGCGCAGCGCGTGGCGCTGGCGCGGGCGCTGCTGCTGCGGCCGCCGCTGATTCTGGCCGACGAGCCCACGGCCAGCCTGGACGACGCGGCCTGTGAGCAGGCCCTGGCCCTGCTGCAGGCGCGGGCACGCGATGCCGGCGCGGCTCTGGTGGTTGCGACCCACGACGCGCGCGTGCTGCAGGCCCTGCCACACGCGCAGCGGCTGGACCTGCCGGGGGCCGTGGCATGAACCTGCTGAGCCTCTCCTGGCGCTACCTGTGGTCCCGTCCGCTGGCCACGGCGCTGAACCTGCTGCTGCTGACCCTGGGGCTGGCCACGTTGGCCTTCGTGTTGCTGGCGCAGGACCGCGTTGAACGCGCCTTCGAACGCGACCTGCAGGGCATCGACCTGGTGGTCGGCGCCAAGGGCAGTCCGCTGCAGCTGATCCTGGCCGGCTTGTTCCACCTCGACGTACCCCCAGGCAACGTGGCTTTGGTGGATGTGCAGGCCCTGGCACGCCACCCGCAGGTGGCGCAGGTCATCCCGCTGAGCCTGGGCGACAGCCTGCAGGCCTTCCGCATCGTCGGCACCACGGCCGACTACGTTGCGCACTTCGGTGCCGGTCTGGCGCAGGGGGGGCTGTGGTCGGCGCCGATGCAGGCCGTGCTCGGTGCCCAGGTGGCGCAGGTCACCGGCCTGGCGGTGGGGCAGGCCTTTGCCGGCGCGCACGGCCTGGGCGGTGGTGGCCATCTGCACGAGGACACGCCCTACACCGTCACCGGTGTGCTCCAGCCCTGCGGCTGCGTGCTCGACCGCCTGGTGCTCACCGATACCGCGTCCGTCTGGGCCGTGCACGAGGGGCTGGCGCCCGGCGAGTTCGAGAGCCTGTCGGCCGAGGACCGCAGCGCCATCGAAGCGGAGCGCGAGGTCACCCTGGCCCTGGTGCGCTACCGCACACCGCTGGCGGCGGTCAGCCTGCCGCGGCTGGTCAACACCACCACCAAGATGCAGGCCGCCGCACCGGCGGTCGAGGTCACGCGGCTGCTGTCCCTGCTGGGCGTGGGCACCCGGCTGCTGCAGGGCCTGGGCGCCGTGCTGCTGGTGGTGGCCGGGCTGTCGGTGTTCATCGCGCTCTGGGGCGCGGTGCGCGAACGCCGCGCCGACATCGCCATGCTGCGCATGCTGGGTGCGCCGCCGCGCCGCGTGGGCGCGCTGCTGCTGCTCGAAGCCCTGTGGCTGGCCCTGCTGGCCTGCGGGCTGGCCCTGTTGCTGTCGCAGGCGCTGGCCTGGTTCGCCGGTGACCTCTGGTCCGCCAGCCAGGGCCTGATCGTCAACCCCTGGTCGGTGCCGGCGGCCCTGTGGTCCGTGCCCGCGCTGGCGCTGGGCGTGGCCCTGCTGGCGGCGGCGCTACCGGCGATCAGCGCCTACCGGGTGGACGTCGCCGCCCTTCTTTCTTCCTCAACCTCCTCCACAAGGTGAAACCCATGAAAACACTTCTCATTGCCCTCGGTCTGGCCCTGTCCTCCTCGCTCGTGCTGGCCCAGCATTCGGAAAAGGAAACCCAGGAAGACATCAAACGCCACCGCGCCATGGCCGCTGCGCACGAGGGTGCGGCCAAATGCCTGGAAGCCGGCAAGGGCGAGAAGGTCTGCATGGCGGAACTCCAGACCGCCTGCAAGGGTCTGGCCATTGGCAAGTACTGCGGTATGCGGCATCAGCATTGATCCCCCCGCGCCGCCTTCGGCGTCACCCCCCAGGGGGCGGCACCTGCGGCCGGGCGAAGCCCGTTCCGCGGTGCCTGCTGGATGGGCTACCCTTCGTTGGCATGAAGCATTTCCACCTCGCCATCTTTCCTGTGCTGGCCTTCCTGGCATTGCCGGCGTTTGCCCAGACGCTGAGTTCGCCCATGGGCACGGCCACCACGGCGCTGCCGCACGGACAGGGCGCCGGGGTGCACAGCCCGCTCAGCCCCGTTGCGCCGCTCAGGCCGCGTTCGGACGTGGTGGCCTGGTCGGTGCTGACCGACGTCAAGACGGTCATCCAGAACAAACGCATCGTGCCGGTGTACCCGGCGGCGGTGCAGGCGCTGGACCAGAAGAAGATTCGCCTGCAGGGCTTCATGATGCCGCTGGGCCCGGGCGAGCAGCAGCGCCACTTCCTGCTGGCCTCGGTACCGCTGACCTGTTCCTTCTGCACCCCCGGCGGGCCCGAGAGCATGGTCGAGGTGCGAACGGTGCAGCCGGTCAAGTACAGCCTCAGTGCGGTCGTGGTCGAAGGCAGGTTCCATGTGCTGCAGAACGATCCCTACGGGCTGTACTACCGTTTCACCGAGGCGGTGGGCGTGAAATGAACTGGCAGCGCGCGGGGCTGTGACAGCGCCCTGACAGCCCGGGCGCGCGGGTGGCCGCTACCATCGCGCCGGTGAACCCAGCCAGCCATCCTGTCGTCGCCTCCCTCACACCCGTGTTCCTGCTCATCGCTGCCGGCTACCTGGCCGGGCGGCTGCAGTGGATCCGCGAGTCCGCGGTGCGGGACCTGTCCAACCTGGTGTTCCTGCTGCTGATCCCGGCACTGCTGTTTCGCACCATGAGCGGTGTCAACGTGCAGGCGCTGGACCTGCGTCCCTTGCTGGCCTACTTCCCGGTGGCCCTGTTGCTGCTGGGCGTGTCCATTGCCTGGCGGGGCTTTAACCGGGCCAGCGTGGTCATGGCATTGGCGGGCGTGTTTTCCAACATGGTCATGATCGGCATCACCCTGGTGGAACTGGCCTATGGCAAGGCGGCGCTGGTCACCTTGCTCACCCTGGTCTCGGTGCATGCGCTGATCCTGCTGACCGTGGGTTCGGTGGTGCTGGAGCTGGTGGTTGCCAAGGAAGCCCGCGCCGGCGGTGAACGGGCGCCCCACGTGCTGGAAACCGCGTGGTCGGCGTTCAAGGGCGCGCTGATCCATCCGATCCCGCTGCCCATCGTGTGCGGCCTGTTCTACGCGCAGACCGGCTGGGGTTTGCCCGCGGTGGTCGACAAGCCACTGCAATTGCTGGGCAACGCCTTTGGCCCGATTGCCCTGGTGCTGGTGGGTGTGACACTGGCTCGCACGCCATTGCGCGGCCAGCTGGCACCCTCGCTGTGGATCGCACTGTCCAAAAACCTGGTGCTGCCGCTGATGGTGGGGCTCTCGGCCTGGGCGCTGGGCATCACTGGTCTGCCGCTGACCGTGATGGTGGTGGCCGCCGCCTTGCCCACCGGCGCCAATGTGTTTCTGTTCGCCCAACGCTACGAGGTGGCGCAGGAACTCACCACCACCGCCATGGGCCTGTCCACCGCGCTGGCGCTGTGCACGCTCAGCGCGGTCATGCTGCTCATGGGCTGGCTCAACCCCCTGTAACCGCGCCGGCGTCCGCGCGGATCACTGGGAGATTTTTTTGGCCTCTTCGATCTGGTATTCGAAGTAGCGCTGAATGCCAAACGCCAGGCTGCCCATGAAGGCCACGGTACCGAACATGAGTGAAAACACCAGCGCGCCAATGGTCAGCCAGCTGGTGGCGCCGGCCGGTGACTGGGCATCCAGTGCAGGGTTGAACCACTGATTCCACTTGGCCCGGTCGGCCAGCGCGTACACGATGCCCGTCAGGCAGGCTGCTGCGATGCTCAGGCCGAGAAAGGGAATCAGCAGCCAGGACAGCTGGTCATCCTGGCCATACTGCTGCACCCGCTCCACCCCCATCCAGCCCAGGGCCGACGCGATCGGGTGCAGCCAGCCGACCCAGTCGCCCAGGCCACGCAGGTAGAAACGGTGCAGCCCCATGCTGCCGCCCAGCAAGGCCAACCAGACGGCCACGGTCTTGTTGCGCGTCCTCATGCTGCGTCCTGTTGCGGTGGGCAGCTGTCGCCGGCGCCCAGGGTTTTTTCCATCAGCACGATGTCCAGCCAGCGCTCGAACTTCCAGCCGCAGGACCTGACCACCCCCACGTGCTCGAAGCCCAGGGCCGTGTGCACCCCGATCGAGCCGGCATTGGCCGAATCACCGATGACCGCCATCACCTTGCGGATGCCGCCGCGTTCCAGTTCGGCCATCAGTTCGGCCAGCAAGGCCCTGCCCAGCCCCTTGCCCGCGGCCTCGGGCGCCAGGTAGATCGAATCCTCGACCGAAAAGCGGTAGGCCGGCCGGGGCTTGAACCAGTTGCCATAGGCGAAACCCAGCACCTGGCCGTCGTCCTCCACCACCAGCCAGGGCAGCTGCTTGCCCAGCACATCGGCCCGGCGCGCGGTCATGTCCTCCACGCTCGGCGGCGTGGTCTCGAAGGTGCCGGTACCGTGCAGCACATGGTGGCAATAGATGCGGGTGATGGCGGGCAGGTCTTCGTCGCGGCTGGGGCGGATCAGGGGCATGAGAACGTCAGGTGGAAAAAGAAAGCCCCATGTGAACGGGGCGGGCTGGTTATAATCGCGGGCTTTGCAGCGTTTCGCTGGCCGGGTGGTCAGTCGTGTGTCTCAAGCGTTGCAAGAAAACACAGGCATATGTTGTGCCGGTGTTCACCACCACCCGAAGGATAAATCATGGTCGTCATTCGACTCTCCCGCGGCGGCGCAAAAGCCCGTCCTTTCTACAACATCGTGGTTGCCGACAAGCGCAACCGCCGCGATGGCCGTTTCATCGAGCGCATCGGTTTCTACAACCCCCTGGCCAAGGGCGGTGAAGAGCCCCTGCGCATCGCCATGGACCGCCTGACCTACTGGACCGGCGTCGGCGCTGCTCCGTCGGACACCGTGGCCCGCCTGATCAAGCAAGCCGCCGCCAAGGCCGCTGCCTGATCTGCCTGCGTTCGCAGTGACTGCCCCGAACGGTCCGTTCGAAGCGTCCCCCCTGCCGGCGGACGCGGTCGAACTGGGCCGTTTTCTTGACGCCTGGGGCGTCAAAGGCTGGGTCCACATCCAGCCGCACAGCGCCGACACCCGTGCGCTGTTCGAAACCCGAGAATGGTTCCTGCTGCCGCCCGAAGCACGCTTCGGCCGCGGCTTTTCGGCTTTTCCCGGTCCGGTCCGTGTGCAGGTGGCCGAGATCAAGGTGCACTCCGACAGCATCGTGGTGCGCCTGGAAGGCATGGCCGACCGGAACGGCGCCGAATCGCTCAAGGGTGCGCGCATCCATGTGCCGCGCAGCGCCTTCCCGCCCGCTCAAGAAGGTGAGTACTACTGGGTCGACCTGATCGGCCTGGACGTCGTCAACCGCGAAGGTGTGCACCTGGGTGTGGTGCGCGATCTCATGCCCACCGGCCCAACCTCGGTGCTGGTGCTGGAATACACCGAAACAGTGGACGGCGTCGACAAGACCGCCGAGCGCATGGTGCCCTTCGTCGGTGCCTACATCGACGATGTCGACCTGAAGGCGCGCCGCATCACGGCGGACTGGGGTGTGGACTACTGATCCAGCGAACGCCGTGGAACCGGCTTCGCCGGGCCACTGGCGTTGTCCCCCTGGGGGGAAGCCGCGCCGCGGCGCAGGGGGAGTCACCTGATATGCGCTTTGATGTCATCACCCTGTTCCCCGAGCTGTTCGAGCCGTTCTTCACGAGCGGCATCAACCGCCGTGCCTTCGAATCGCAGCAGGTGGACGTGCGCCTGTGGAACCCGCGCGACTTCGCCGAGGGCAACTACCGCCGTGTGGACGACCGTCCCTTTGGCGGTGGTCCGGGCATGGTCATGATGGCCGAGCCCCTGTGGCGTTGCCTGCAGGCCATCCGCGCCGATCGGGCCGAGCCCGAGCAAGCCCGTGCGCCGGTGGTGCTGTTCTCACCCATCGGCCAGCGGCTGGACCACGCCATGGCGGTCGACTGGTCGCAAAGCATTGGCGCCGTGCTGGTGTGTGGTCGCTATGAAGGCATCGACCAGCGCTTCATCGACGCCTGTGTCGACCGTCAGGTCAGCCTCGGCGACTTTGTGCTCTCAGGTGGTGAGATCGCGGCGATGGCCCTGCTCGACGCGGTGGCGCGCCTGATGCCGGGCGTACTGGGCGATGCCGGCAGCCACCAGCAGGACAGCTTCAACCCCGCGCTGGATGGTCTGCTCGACAGCCCGCACCACACCCGGCCCGAAGTCTGGCAGGGGCCGCAGGGCCCCATGCCCGTGCCCGAGGTGCTGCTGGGGGGGCACCACGAGCGCATCGCCCGCTACCGGCGCGAGCAGAGCCTGACCCTCACCGCCGAGCGGCGCCCCGACCTGCTGGCGCAGGCGCGCGCGGACGGGCGGCTGGCCCGTGCAGACGAAGCTTTCCTGCGCGCGCTGAAAAAGCTATAATCCAAGGCTTTTCGATCCTCTGACCGGCCGCCGTGACCGGGCCAGCCCGGGTCAGGCGCCGCCAACGGCGTCCGACTGGATGGGCTTTTGCCGGATTCGTGGCCTTTAGTGCAGCGCGGGCATGATCGTGAAAACAGGAAACCATGAACCTCATCCAGACCCTTGAGCAAGAAGAAATTGCTCGCCTTGGCAAGACCATCCCCTCGTTCGCCCCTGGCGACACCGTGATCGTCAGCGTGAACGTGATTGAAGGCACCCGCAAGCGCGTGCAGGCCTACGAAGGCGTGGTGATCGCCCGTCGCAACCGCGGCCTGAACTCCTCGTTCATCGTGCGCAAGATCTCCAACGGCGAAGGCGTGGAGCGTACCTTCCCCCTGTACAGCCCGCTGATCGCCTCGATCGAAGTCAAGCGCCGCGGTGACGTGCGCCGTGCCAAGCTGTACTACCTGCGTCAGCGCAGCGGCAAGTCGGCTCGCATCAAGGAAAAGCTGGGCGCCTGATCGTCCGCTTCGAAAAAGCCGCTCGCCCGAGCGGCTTTTTTTTCGCCCAGTTCCAACCCGACCATGAGCCAGCGTTATCCCCCCACCTTCGATCCGCGTCAGGTGCCCGTGGTGCCCGGTGCCGCCAGCGAAGGGCTGCAGGCCGTGCAGCGTGCGCTGCTGACGCCCCAGGCGCTGCGCGAACGCTTCGCCAACCCGCCTGCCTGGTCGCCGGAACTGGTGCAGGAACGCCGCTTCACCGACCGCGCACCCGCACCGGCGGCGGTGCTGTTACCGCTGGTGATGCGCGAGCGCCTGCACCTGCTGCTCACGCAACGCACCGCACACCTCTCCACCCATTCAGGTCAGATCGCCTTCCCCGGGGGCAAGGTGGATGCGGATGACCGCGACGCCACCGCTGCGGCGCTGCGCGAAACCGAAGAAGAGACCGGTCTGCACGCCGACCATGTGGAGGTGCTGGGCGCTTTGCCGCAGTACATCACTGGCACGCAGTTCTTCATCACGCCGGTGGTGGCGCTGGTGCGGCCCGGGTTCACGCTGCGGCCCAACCCGCACGAGGTGGACGATGTGTTTGAGGTGCCACTGGACTTCCTGATGGACCCGGCCAACCACCAGCGCCATGCGCTGGCGTGGAATGGTGAGGTGCGCGAGTGGTATTCCATGCCCTACCGGGATGGGCTCCGGGAGCGCTTCATCTGGGGTGCCACCGCCGGCATGTTGCGCAACTTCTACCACCTGCTGCGCGCCTGAATGCCACTGGTGGCGGGCCCGCCACTATGATCGGCGCATGAGTTTCTTTGCCATCCTGATTGCCCTGCTGCTGGAGCAGGTTCGTCCCCTGGCCCATGACAACCCGGTGCACGTTGGCCTGCGTGCCTGGGCGCGACTGGTGCGGCGCAACCTTGATGCCGGCCAGTCGACGCAGGGGTGGGCCGCCTGGTTGCTGGCCGTGGGCGTACCCGCGCTGCTGGCTTGTGCCATCTACTGGGCCCTGGGTGTTTTGAGCCAGGTACTGGCCTTTGTCTGGCTGGTGCTGGTGTTGTACGTCACGGTGGGTTTTCGCCAGTTCAGCCACCATTTCACGAACATCCGCCAGGCACTGGAAGAGGGCAACGAAGCCGCTGCCCGCCAGCAGCTGGCCCACTGGCTGCGGGTGGATGCCGCCACCTTGCCCAGGGCGGAGCTGTTGCGCCAGGTGATCGAGCATTCGGTGCTCGCCGCGCACCGCCATGTCTTTGGCGTGCTGGCCTGTTTCGTGGTGGGTGCGATGCTGGGCCTGGGGCCGGCGGGCGCGGTGTTCTACCGCATGGCCGAGTACCTCTCGCGCAACTGGCG
>Ga0172372_10002437_pt1 | contig 28197 bp, 23 predicted proteins | sample LakKiv5m_2_FD_114544 | JGI IMG/M metagenome (GOLD analysis project Ga0172372, IMG submission 114544) | Freshwater microbial communities from Kabuno Bay, South-Kivu, Congo - kab_092012_9.5m | ecosystem: Environmental > Aquatic > Freshwater > Lake | place: Democratic Republic of the Congo...
GGTGTAAACGGCAAAGCTGTTATCACCTTGGCTAGATGCTAATAGGTAACCGGTGCCATTTTTGCCATAGTAAATGGTGAGACCCTCCGCATCATCTGTAAGGTTTTGACCACCTTCAAATTTAACCTTATCTACCAGTTTACCAACGTTGCTACCATTGGGTTCTGCATCGAATTTCCAAATTCCCACATCCTCCTGACCAATGTAAACAAAGCCCATTTCCTGGTCTGCTACCATACCCTCGGTTTGAGCAGAACGGGTAGAATCACTAGGAGCAGGAATGGTAAATTCTCTAACTCGTTCATAGCCTACTTTGCCATTACCTTTATCAATCAGTTTAAATTGAGCCACATCTCCCGTTTGACGACGGGAAGCAAACACGTAGTAATCTTTAGTTGCCAGACTACGGTAAATAGTTATTCCGTAGGCGCTGCGGGATGATGATGAGTAAGGAGCAACAAAGGGTAAGCCTTGAAACAGAGTAGTGACACTACTATCAGTGATGTTCTCTAAATAGTTACCACCTGTTCCCTGGGGATTAATTTTGAAAATCACCAACTTGTCGTTTTGGCGATCGCTTGCTACCGCAATATCTATCTTTTGTCCACCCAGGGTGAAGCCATATTGGAGATCAATATTATTGTAGCGAATTGACCCAGGATTAATTTCCTGTAATAATTTACCCGTTAGGTCATAGACTCGCAGTCCAGCATTTTTCACCGCTGTTAAAATGATACTCTTACTGGGGTCTTGACTATTGACATAAATGGCTGGGTCATCCGCATCTGCTCTTTGAGATGTTGGTAAAGTAGGATCGTCAAATAAATCCGGGCGGGTTTCTACCGTGGGAATTACGGTAGGTAATAGCTCCCCACCTAGAGTGAGGATCTGGGTAAATTGGGTCGCACCAAAATTATTGTCACTGACCAATACTATGGACTGACGACCATCAGCTAATCGGGGGCCAAAGCTCAATCCTTCTATATTGTCCGTTCCCGTAGGATGGTTTCCATCACTGTTGGGTAAATTTAGGGTATCAAGGTTGAGGATCAGGCGTTTTTGTACAGGTTGAATCGCTGCTAGTTGATCACTAGTTATTCCACTCAAGGAATTAATTGTAGTGATATCCGTTGCTCCTTGAATAGTCACTTCGTAGATCTTGATGGTGTTACCTTGTCCCACCGCAAAAGACCTTTCCAAGGCTAATAGAGTACCACGATTGTCAATCGCTAGTAAGTCCACTAACCCACTATCTGCTGCTGTACCACCTGTAGGTACTTTGGCGATCGCATCTGCCAAGTATAAATATTCTTTTTCCGGTTGTCCAGTAACTAAATTATACTGAATAACGCGAGAACGACTAGGAGCGGTTAGGGATGTGCGATCGCCATCTTGTAGTAAGGCATTTTCCGTGGCGGTATATAGAGTTGTTTGATCAGGGGAAATAGTCAAACTTTCAAAAGCCAAGTTATTGCGCACCCCGGATGTTTGAGTATCACCAGCATTAACGACACCATCACCATTAGTGTCTTGAACAACAGGTAAGAACTTGCTGGGAACAAGCAAGGTTCTAATTTCCTTTCCTGTAGTCAAATCAAACTCTTTAATAAAGGGGTTGGTGACACGACCTACTGAGGGATTAGCCTCACCTTCAGAGGAAATAAACACAGTTCCATTACTAGTGAGAGCAATACCCTCTGGGTCAAGACTCAAGGCTGGGAATAAATTACCACTGGTATCCGTAATCGGAGTAACATTAGTAAAGGTGATGTCACTAGTAGCAGGATTCAGGGTAAAAGTATAAAATCGAGCTGGACCAAATTGGGAACGGTCATCAGAGATAGCATAAAAGAGACCTTTAGCCACATCATAGACAACACCGGATAAACCACCCATGGGGGTGTCTGTGCCATTAACTTTTCCTGGAGTACCGGAGGGGATAAAACCAGTGACAAAGGTTTTTTGACCCACAAACTTTAGATTGGGAACTGTCTTTCCTCCCAGGGTTGGGTCAACTTGAATATCAGCCAGTACTAGGCGATGATCGGAGCTGGGAAAACCAGGTAAGCTAGGATTAAAGGTTCCTACCAGTGCAAAGTTAGGGTCAGTATTAACCGGCCAAAAAACTGCTGAATTGGCAATTTTGAGATCCGTAGAAGGTAAAACATAATCTGAACGTAAGTTACCGGGGGTTGTATCAGCAAAATCAGATGTATCAAAAGCTGGGTTGCTCCGGTGATTGACATTTGCTCCTCCCTGTAAGGTTGACTGTTGCACAGCGCCTAAACTGGTAGGGATAAAATTGGTATTAATATTAGGATTTTGGAGCAATTGCAAAATGGCCTGATTGTAGCTGTCTCCATCCTGGGGATCGGCATTTTCATCGCCCATAATGACAAAACTAGACCCAGATGCTAAACTACCTTTTTTACCCGTGTCATCATAGATATAGTCCCCCTTACCAGGAGTTATATAGTCACTCCAAAATCTAATTTCATCGTAATTACGTTTGCCATTACGGTCTTCTGTACCGTCAAATACGGGTGGAGTGGGGTGACTAACTAGAACGTGAATGGTTTGATTACCAATCTTGATGGGTACATCCCAATGACTTTTGGAAGAAAGACGTAGCACGGCAATTTCTTCGGGTGAATAAAAGCTACCAAGATTTTCATTAACTGTGGTAGTAGCAGGATTATCTACCGTGGGGTCATTAGTTAATAAATTGCCTGGCATATCCTTCCATAAGAAGTTTTGGAAGGTGCGAACATTTGCCGTGTCAATTTCATACTTAGACAGTAATAACATGCCAAACTGCCCGGGGAAATTACCAAATCCAAAGGAATCATCACCATATCCAGCAGTACCAGGTGTTGTGACCACCGCACCATTGTTATTTAGGTCAAATCCAGAAGCAATATCAGTATTGGAAGGAGCAATATAGAAGTACGGGTAGGTGATGGGTGTTGCTCCATTTTGACTTAAACCAAGATAATTCTGTTGCAAAAGTTGAATAGCTTGGGTGGGATTGGTTTGAATGTAATCAAATTCATTAATTAACAGTACATCTGGGTTAGCGCGTTGAATTATTTCAGCTACTGATTTGGCCTGGGCATTAGTAGTGGTAGATAAATCTGTAACTAACTGATTGCTAGTATTACGGTTAAGGGAAGCATTGAACTGGGAAAAACGGACTGTTGTAATAGTTGCCATTGTTCACCTTTGGGGTTGGGGTTTATGTTGAGCTAGAAGCAGTTGAAGTTATCAATTAAGTTAATTGCTACATAGCAATACCTCTAATCACACAAGGTTAACTCCAAGACGTTAAGATTTAGTTATCTAAAGATAAGGAAAAGTTCAAGGTTAAAGAATTTTTGACCCGAAATTTTTGGGTATGGATCGTGAATGCTAACTATTTTTGTTAAAATAGTTAAACACACTCATAGGCCTTGTTTACCAAAAGTGTATATAATGGACAATGACTTTTAAAAACTATACCTGACATACAAATAAGATTAACTATGAACACAAAGCAGTTAAAATTTATGCTAAGGCTACTGGCATCCCCAGATTATAATGCTGAGTGGACTTCTTCTGCGCTTGAATATTTTAAAAAAGAAAAAAGTAAAATTTGTCAAGAATTAGAAAAGAGAGAATATGTAGATTACTCCAGAGAAATTGTTTCAGCGCAGATCTTACCTGCTGGTAAAGCTGCATTACAGATTGAATCTTCCCAACTACCCATAGCGCCTGAAGAAATAAAGGTGCTACAAAATATAGCTAAGAGCAATCAGAAAATAGAGGTTAGTAAAATTAAGATTAAATCTTTAAAGTCCGATGAAAAAGACGGAATTTTAAAAATCCTGAGTGAGCGGGGTTTAATAAAGGTAGAACAGAAGATAAAAAGGACGAAAGCACAAGTTTGGCTCACAGATAGAGGACTTGAGTTTTTACGTGATGAGTACATACCACAAAAAGATTCTCATCCTGTAATCAGTTTAGATATGCTGGGTGCGTACATACAATTTTTGCGCAAGAATGCCCAGGGAAAAAAATCAGTAATTCCTAGGGAAATAACTGACGAAGAAATTTTACAAACTATTGAAAATTTAGATCGAGAACTAGGTACAGAAAATTACCTACCCATCTTCCATGTGCGAGAGAAATTACAACCGCCCCTATCAAGAAATGATCTAGATCAGGCATTATATAGATTGCAAAAGATGAATAAAATTGATTTTGATCCTTTACAAGAAGTAACCAATTATACTGGAATTCAGATTGATGCGGGAATCCCCCAGAATATTGGTGGTCCATTGTTTTTTATTATAGTTAATTAAGAGCCAATAATTACTCACTTTCAGTTGTTTACCCTTTACATCCATGACACACATTAATGACATTATCAAACGCCAAACTAACCCCTTTGATTCAATCCAAATAAAGCCCACTGATTTTTGGGTAGAAGAGCAAGATTCCACAGTGATGGTAGACTCAATTCACCAAGAAGCAATAAGAGAAATTGAAAGTCTACTCGACCTAGTAGCCAAAGATCATCGCAGTCGGACAGTTTTGATAAGGGGTAGTTCTGGATCTGGTAAAAGTTATCTCCTGGGTAGACTGAAACGCAAGTTGAATTCCAAAGCCTTTTTTGCCTATGTTTTTTGTAATTGGAGCAGTAGTGCTGAAATATGGCGACATATTCTCCGTCGTACCGTTGATAGTTTACTGCAAATTCCTGAAGGAGAACAAGAATCGCAGCTAATGTTGTGGCTAAAAAGTCTCAGTGCATTTACTAAAAGTGGTGTCAAACAGAAAATATTCAATACCAATTTTTGGCAACTCCTAAGAGGCGATCGCCCAAAATTTATTAAACACCTCAAAAGTACTTATAAGAAAGGAATCTATCATCCTGATATTTTTTTTGGTGTGCTCCATGATCTGACCAATCCAGATTTATATGATTTGGCATGTGAATGGCTAAGGGGAGATGACCTAAGCGAAGAATCCATGAAACTAATTAAAGTTAAAAGCTGCATTGATACAGAGGAAGCTGCCAAAAATATTTTAGCCAATTTTGGTAAAATTTCTACCCAAACCCAACCGATAGTTTTGTGTTTTGATAACCTTGATACCATGCCTCAGCAACCCGGAGGTACTTTGGAAATTCAGCCTTTTATGAATGTTAATACAACCATTCATGGTGATAATTTGAAGAATTTCCTAGTAATTATCAGTGTTATTTCTGATACTTGGGAGCGGAATCGTGACAGTATTCTTCCAGCTGATAAAGCGGGAATTGAAAAACAAATCAGGTTACAAAATATTAGTATAGAACAAGCGGAAGCACTGTGGATTTGTCAGCTCAAACCACTACACAGATTAGCCTATCCCATACCAGAATCTCCTCTTTTTCCTCTCAGTCGAGAAATATTAGATAGAAACTACCCTGGTGGTAAAAGCACACCTAGAAGTACATTAGTTTTGGGTCGCAAGGAGTATCAGGAATATAAGCTCTCCCTCAATGGGAATTATAGTGCAGCGCAGGAGGAATTACCACCCCAGAAGACGGTTGTGGATGACAGTTCCCAAAACCAAAAAGTGGCTGTTAAGGGTCAAAATGGTACATTTTCAGCTAACCAGGATATAAACCAATCGGAATTCGAATTATTATGGCAACAGGAGTATAAAAAAAGCCAGCAGAAATATAGCAAAATATCTTTATTGTCATCATCTGATTTGACTCAAATGCTCATATATGCTATATGTGCCATGGATATTCCTGAAATTCAACCTAAACTAATTAGTGGCAAGTATACCACCCATTCCTTTAGTTATCTCCATCCTCAAAATAACCAAAAAACTGGCGTTGTCTGGACAGAAGAACATAATATGAATAGCTTTTATCATATTATGAGTGCTTGTCAAACAGCTATTCAAAAAAAGGCCTGTGAAAGACTTTACTTAATTCGTAGTGGAAATGTGGGTAACCCTGAATCATCTGGTAACCAAATTTATCGACAGATATTCGTAAATACACACAACCTTCATATTAGGTCTAGTTTGACTGGAATTCATTTTTTAGCAACTTATCAAAGTTTGGTGAATTCTGCTAAGTCCCAGGATTTACTCATTGGTGGTAAAACAGTTGATTTACGAAAGTTAGAAGATTTTGTGCAAAGGTCAAAAGTTTTACACAGGTGTGACTTATTACAGGCTTTGGGGATTGTTAGTAAAACCTCAAATCCACACACCAGTGAAAACCGTGAGGAAAATTTAGAAGTTGTCAAAGGTTTCTTGTTTAATTTAGTTAAGATTAACCAATGTATTGCAGTGAAAACTGCAATTGATAATACACTTAAGGAGTTTCAGTTTCCTGAGACTCAAACAGCTAATGTTCAAAATTTAATTGATTTATTGTATCAGGAAAAGAAAGTGAAAATTTTGGGATCCACATCCAAACCGGAAGAGCAAATAATTCTGTGGTGCCCTGATTTTTCTTAATCAAACTCAGAATCTCCCTTAGGTGAATCTTAAATTATTGTATTTTGTATTTATGCTTGACAAGTCTAAAAGGTTTACAAATAATCCTTATCTTGACCAATTAAACCCTATGTTCTGTAGCTTAAACTACATTTCAAATACGGGCACTGTAATAGTATTATGATCTGGAACATGGGGTGTGTGTGGTTTTGAGTTTTTGTTCTGCAAGACTATAACTACATCGGACCTACCTACTCTTTCTTTGGCTAAGGTATTGATGCTAGAATCAGTGATTAATGTTCAATTTTATTATCTTTAACTGGACTAAAATGAGAAAATTAAACAATACATTAACTTGGAAACAAAGATTTGGACTTTTACCTATTCATCTTACCCCTATACATGATGAAAACAATTTTATTATGCTGAATGGAGGAGATGGAGACTTTGATAAAGATTGTAGTATATATCAACCTAGTTCTTTCCCAATTAAAGAAAATTGGCAGCCTATATCTGCTCAAAAATATGAAGTTTTCAAAACTTTGGAAAGATTAGTATATGAAAAAAAATTAGTTAAAATTAGAGATATTTTTGATGTTAAAACAGGTATAAAGACTGGAAATAATGAAATATTCAATGAAATATTCAAAATTTCAGAAATGGAGTATCATAAATTACCAGATGAAGAAAAAAGTTTTTTCAGACGAGTAGTAGATAACCAATCAATTAAAAATGGACAAATAATAATATCAAATTATATATGGTATCCATATAATAAAGAAGGCTTACTAATAAAAACCGAACAAGAACTTAATCAAAAAATTCAGTCTTTTTATAAAGAAAAACTTGATTTACTTAAAAATAGAAGAAGGAAAAAAAGTCTAAATTGGTGGGGTTTAAACACTTATTGTTCTTGGTTAATCGAAAAAGAACCAAGATTGATATCTACTGCGTTTGGTAAATCTGATTCTTTTGCTTTTGATAAAGATGGTATTTTTCTTATTGAGGGAGCAAATGCTTGGTTTCCTAAGAAGCAGTTTAATGATATTAATGATTATTACTTTTATCTTGCACTTTTTTCAAGTTCGTTTTTTTATGAATTATTATCTATCTATTCTAGTCAATATATCTATGGTTGGGATTTAGGTAAAAAATATACTAAAGATATACCTATTCCAAATATTCATTCATGGGAAATTATACATTCTTCTGGTTATACATCCCTTGTTGAAATCGGAAAAGAATTATCAGAGGGAATTTTTTATGATAAAACAATACTTGATGGTATACTATTTAAAAGTTTTTATCCTAAACCTCAACTATATAATTATGGGTAAACAAAAACAAAGTAGAGATAATAAACAACCCAACAATAAAATAATTACAAATGAAGAAGACATCATAAGGGAAATCAATAAATCCTGTAAACATTACTTTAATGAATGTGACTTTATTTTAAATCGTAAGACTGTTACTCTCAACAGATATATCATATCTGGTAGCTATATGACAAAAGCATCTAATAATCACAAGAATGATAAAGAGGAAGTAAATGTCCTTAAATGGTTTGAGGATTTTTGGCTTTATATAGATATTAGATTTGAAACATCGGAAACCAATATGCCAAATACTTATATTTCTCTATCAGTTTTCCAAGGTCAAGATAATGATGAGAATAAGACTCAATTATTTAGAGCTGAATGGGATAATTTTGACCATGATGATCGTCATCCTCAACCACATTGGCATATCTATTCAGAGCATAATTCAAAACTCATAGTTAAAGATAAAGAATTTGTAGAATTAATTAAAGAGGATATGGATAAGGAAGATTTTACAAATTTTTTAGAAGAACCATTAAAAAGTATAGATATTAAAAGATTTCATTTTGCTATGAACGGTGATTGGGCTAATGCTCGTACTCATGCTCATAAATTAATAGATAAAGAGACCATTGCAAACTGGTTTCGAGGATTGCTTGATCACATTAAATATCAATTGGAATATGTTATAAAAAATTAAACTCATATTCAGCTAATTTAAACTAAGTAAAGATAAATAAATATTTTGGAGTTTAACTACGATTAAGCAAGTAAAAATATAGTGTTAAGCAAGTAAAAATATAGTGTATAATAAACTCGTACACTGGCTATACTAATACCTAAAAGACTCGTTTAGAGGAAAACTTTTGATATCCTGTACAATTTTCACTTTTATATGTGGTACCAGGAAATGTAATGATGCTATAGTGTTAAATATTGGCTGTGTGTTGTTTTTAAGTTCTTCCCTAAAAAGAAAATAACTTTAGTAAATCAACACTTCATTTTATACTCTTTATACCAGTAAGAGTGTTGTTAACAGGAAAGCAATTTATCCTAAATAGGAAGAGCCTTAGTTTAACTAAGTAGCTTGCAATTACTTAGAGATTTAAATGCTATAGTATAATTTTTATCAAACTAAAGTTCAGACTTGTATTAAGAGGAAAGAAAAGATGTCTAATTTTGCAGGGATTGATTTAGGCACGACAAATAGTCTTATTGCCTTTAAACTGGCTCAACCAGAGGTTGTAACCGCTAGTGACAATAAACCGCCCGAACGAACACTAACCCCCTCCGTGGTTGCCTGGGATCAAAATAGCTTTGTGGTGGGAGTAAAAGCTCTCAATCAGTCACAGGCCAACCCGGAAAATGTCATCAGATCCATCAAGCGTTTGATGGGAAGAGGGTTTAATGATCTCAGTGTTCAGCAAGGTTATCAGTACCTGTATAGCCATGGCTTAAGTTTTGTGTCATTTGTTGATTAGGAGTACAACAGATTATGTCTTCATTTCATCCCAACCCTTATAATGTTTTGGATATTACTCAAACCGCTTCAAAGGTCGAGATAATTAAAGCAGTTGCTATGGCAATGAAACTCAGAAAATATCCACTGGATACCATTGCTGCTGCTCAAAAGAGATTGACTAATTCTAAACACCGTCTTTGTGCAGACTATCTAATACCTATAGTGTCTAAAGTTGTAAGGTTTAAGCGAGCAGATTTATCCCTATTGGAAACAACTCCTCCATCTTTGGAGTTTCTACCTGATTTTGATGGAATAGATGAAGCTATGAATGATATTAACCAGTTTTTCTCTTTAGACATGTTTGAGTAATTTAAGGAGTTTTCCTCATTTATTATTTGACACATACCCGATATACATACATCACAGAACACTGAATATGTTTAAGCAATTGGTCCGATTATTACCTCGTTCTGCAAGATATATAAAAAAACTTGCATCTGATCAGTTATTAAAACCTCTTGAGTACAAGCGAAGAAAAAAATATGAAATGACTGAATCACCTCAATTTTTGGAATTGAGTGAAGAAAAACGTGAACTTGTAATTAAGGAGATCAAATCTCTCTTGAAAGAGAGAAAGGAGCTACAACAAACTATAAAAAAAGACCAAGAACAGACAAATACTGCTAATGAACAGCTCTTTTTGGAACTTTTGGGTGTATTTGATACTCTGGAATTTTTACTTAATTATTTGGGGGACAATCCGGAACCAAGTCCCAAATTTATCCAACGGTTACCAAAGCAGTTAGAAGTCCTACAAAGCAAACTTCTTGGTGTACTTGAAAGACGACAAGTAGATCCGATAGACGACTTAACAAATACTAAGCCCGATTTTAGTCTTTGTGTTGTTGTGGATCGTGAAGTACGTCACGACATAGAAGATCAGACTATTACAAAAGTTGTTAAAAAAGGATTTCGTATTCAAAATAGGATTTTACGTCCAGTTGAGGTAATTACTTCTAAATACGAACCTTAACTCTTAACTCTCTCCTTCCAATTTGACTTGAGGACTAAGTACAAATAATCTGGCAAGCGACATGTACAAATGGAGAATAGGAGACTCGAACCCCTGACCTCTGCGGTGCGATCGCAGCACTCTACCAACTGAGCTAATTCCCCTAGGTCTACCCTATTGTAACACGCTCTCCATTTTTCCAATCTTTCTGCTCAAAAGTTTCCCAAATTCGTTCCCACTCTAAATCCCTTACATGGTCTACTGTCCAGTTAGCTTGACGCTGGAGGATGTGAAAGGGGTAAGTATTAGCAATTCCCACAACTTTCATTCTAGCGCGTTTCGCCGCTTCTATGCCAGCTAAGGTATCTTCCAAGGCTAAACAGTCTTCGGGTTGTAAACTTAAATCAACATTTATATCAGAATATACTTGATTAAGTCTATCCACTGCTAATAAATACCCTTCCGGTTGAGGTTTACTAGTAGCGATATCATCACCTGCAATGATCACCTGAAAATATTCTCTTATATTAGCACGTTCTAAGACCAACTCTATTTCTCGAACCAGGGCACCACTAACTAGACCCACGGGCAAATTTTGAGACCGGGCCTGTATAATTAAATCCTCTATTCCAGAATAGAGCGGTAACTGTTCCAGACTCTCTAGTTCCTTAATATATTTGTTTGCTTTATTTCGCAGCAGGTGGGTTAAATGGTCTTGACTGACCACCCTTCCACGACGCTTTAATAACTCCTCAAAACAAGCGCGATCGCTCCTTCCTAAACATCTCAAACGTTCATCTGGCTTTTGGGGTTGTAAATTTTCTTCTACCAGAATCTCATCTATCAGTTTTAAATGTATTGATTCGTCTTTAATAATTACTCCATTAAAATCGAACAGGACTGCTTTTAAAGGCATATAAAAATCTAAGTAAACATAACTAACATTCCCATTATTACAGGAATGTGTACACTAATAGGGAATACGGAACGGGTTGAGGATACAAAATTTCCCACCCAAAACATAAAATAGTAGGTTGTGGTGTGAAACTTAACACAGGAGTGGAGTGATGGATTTACGTCGGGATGCTTTACAAATTCTCAAGGAAACTAGTAGAACCTTTTATATTCCAATTAGCATTATGCCATCAGGACTACAAGAAGCTGTGGCATCAGCATACTTGTGTATGCGTGCTATTGACGAGATTGAGGACCATCCAACTCTGGAAAATCATACTAAGGGAATTTTACTACAAAGCATTAGCCAAACTCTACAAGCAGGAGTGGATGGTTTTGCAGTAGATGCTTTTTCCATGGGATTTAAGGGTTATGAAGATTCCTTACCTGAGGTCAGTGTCAGGATTAGGGAATGGGCAATTTTAGCACCAGAAAGCATTGCACCTCGCATTTGGGATGCAACAGCAGCTATGGCCGATAGAATGGCTTACTGGTCACAAATAAATTGGCAAATTAAGAATGAATACGACCTGGACCGTTACACCTTTGGCGTTGCAGGTGCAGTAGGTTTGTTACTCTCAGATTTATGGTCATGGTATGATGGAACCACGACTAACCGCATGGAAGCGATCGCCTTTGGTCGAGGGTTACAAGCAGTAAATATCCTACGTAATAATAGTGAAGACTTAACCCGTGGGGTAAATTTTTTCCCGGAGGGTTGGAATCACCAGGATCTTCAACAGTATGCTCGTCGTCATCTAGCTTTAGCGGATAGTTATACTAATAGTCTTCCTCCTGGACCCGCTCTACAATTCTGTCAAATTCCCCTGGCCTTGGCCCATGGTACTCTGGATGCACTAGCTAATGGTAAGGAAAAACTCAGTCGTCATGATGTCTATGCTCTAATCGAAAATCTCATTAATGTCAATGCAGTAGTATAAACAACCCCATCCCCCGGGTGGGGATGGATAACAAAATACCAGTCCCAAATTATTCATCCATGAACACAAATCTTTTAGGAAAAACTCTGAGCGATCGCTATGTTATTATACGCCAAGTAGGACAGGGGGGATTTGGACGTACCTACCTAGCTGAGGATATGAACCGATTTCGGGAGTATTGCGTTTTAAAAGAATTTTCTCCTGTTGTCCAAACTCCGGATGCTATTCAAAAAGCTCAAGAACTCTTTGAAAGGGAAGCTACCGTACTTTATAAGTTGGAACACCCTCAAATACCTCGATTTCGGGAATTATTGCCTATTAATCTCGAGGGAAAAGAATATCTATTTTTAGTCCAGGATTACGTTCAAGGAACAACCTATAGCTCTTTACTCAACACTCAACAACAACAGGGGGTAAAATTTTCTGAAACTGCAGTTCGTCAACTCTTAGAACAAATTCTGCCAGTTTTGCAATACATTCACAGCATGGGGGTGATTCATCGAGACATTTCCCCTGATAACTTAATTCTAAGAAGTTCCGATCAGTTGCCAGTACTAATTGATTTCGGAGGAGTAAAACAAGTTGCTGCAAATTTGGCTTCTCAGTATTACCAATCCGGTCAAAATACTCCCATTAGTGGCACCTTATTAGGCAAAGTGGGATTCGCACCACCAGAACAAATGCAAACAGGTTTAGTTTACCCTCATAGCGACCTATATGCTTTAGCTGTGACTGTTTTAGTATTACTTACAGGTAAAATGCCCCAGGAAATAATTGATACTCAAACCTTACAGTGGCAATGGCGACGAGAAGTTAGACTCAGTCCACTCCTAGGTCAAGTTTTAGACCGCATGCTCTCCTATAAACCAGGCGATCGCTATCAAACAGCTAATCAGGTTTTAGATGCTCTTAACTACCAAAGGGTGAGTTCTCCTATGTCTGGGTCGCTCACTAGTCAAACAATGGCAATTTCTCAACCATCTACACCCATTACCTCCACACCTGAAACCACAGGTGTTTGGACCACAACTAACATAATGATGGTTACTATGGCTATATTCACCAGTGCAGGACTATTATGGTGGGGGTTTAATAATCGTTATCAGCCAACTGACACCCCCAGTGTCACATCTCCCACACCCACCACTACACCCTCTGTAGATCCCACCGCTAATTACTCCCCAGAAGAAAAACAACGTAAGCAAAAACTGCGCGATCGCCTGGAAGAACTAAACATCAATTCTAGGTTCTTTAGCAATTTGGTGAATCAGGTATTTTGGGAAAAAAACCCCAGTCTAACAGGAAGAACTCTTAGCAGCGAACCGGAGGATGAAAGTTTACGGAAAGAATGGGATAAAACTGCCATGGAAGTTGTGGAAAAACTTGCTATCCTCAGCGAAAACTCACGTAGACAGCTAGGAACTTATACATCATCCACTCGACAAAAATGGCAAATGGTAATTAACAGCAAAAACGTTAGTAGTAATGCCCTATATGACCTAGCTGATGCTGCTCTTTTACGTATTTTTCCTGAGCAAAAGGGTAAGAATTTTATTTCCAAACCTCTCGGTCAAGTTTGGCAGGGATTTGCCAACGATAGACTCAATGACATCATGGAAAACAAGGCCTGGGAAAAAATAGTATTGGATCCTGGTAATACAAGTAAAATGGCTAGGGGAACTCTAGATCCAGGAGGAGGCAAAGTTTTCATTGCCAAATTGGTTAAAGACCAAAATATGCAGGTGCAACTGGATGCAAACACGGAGGTTTTACTGTCAGTTTATTCTCCATCTGGTAAGACAAAATTTTTGCAAGATTCAAAATCGCGTCAACTCTCCCAAATATTACCAGAAAGTGGATTTTATGAATTTGTTGTAGTTTCCACAGCATCAAATCCTGAAGACTACGAATTCTCTCTTACCATAGAAAATCCTCCTGCACCAGAACCCATAGAAACCCCCACCCCTGAAATTACCCCGGAAACCACTCCAGAAGCTGTTCAATAAAAATATCAACATCAACAAATGGTTTCATAATTATGAACAAAATCGTGGGAAAGGATGAAAGCAAAACTGATAAAAACAACCTACCCGGTTGTCAAGAGGAAAGGATTCTTTGTCCCCATTGTAAACGTACTGCTACTAATGGAATTAAGTGTAAAGGTATTTGTGTAGCTGACAGTGACTACTGATAATCACAACTAATATTACACTCCGTCCACGGTCAGCCCTAAATAGTTGCGAACAATTTTCAAGATTCGCTCTGCTGCATGACCATCTCCAAAAGGGTTAATAGCATTTGCCATTGATAAATATGCTTGCTTATCACTTAACAACTCACTAGCAGCAGTTACAATTTTATCTGTTTGTGTTCCCACTAATTTAGCCGTACCCGCTGTTACCGCTTCTGGTCTTTCTGTAGTATCTCTAAGCACTAACACGGGTTTACCAAGACTAGGAGCTTCTTCTTGCAGTCCACCAGAGTCTGTTAACAATAAGTAAGAGCGCCCTATTGCTCCTACTAACTCCGCATAATCTAATGGTTCTGTTAAAAAAATCCGGGGGTGTTTACCTAGTATTTGTTGTAATGGCTCTCTAACAGTAGGATTTTTATGTAGTGGTAATAATAAAGCTGTGTCGGAAAAACGATCTAAAATTTCTAGGAAACCTTGAGCAATTGCTTGTAGTGGTTCCCCCCAATTTTCTCGTCGGTGAACCGTGGCTAAAATAGTTCGATATTCTCCCCACTTTAAACCGGGTATATCACAAGCTGGGTTGGCTTTTGCTACGTTCAACAACGCATCAATTACGGTGTTACCAGTCAGGTGGATTTCTCCTAAAACACCGGAATTCTGTAAATTGGTCACCGCTAAGGAGGTAGGTGCAAAATGTAATTGACTAATTTGGGAAATTAATCTTCTGTTAGCTTCTTCCGGATAGGGATTAAACAGATCGTCAGTTCTCAACCCCGCTTCCAAATGACCTACGGGAATTTGCTGGTAAAAAGCTCCTAAAGCTGCTGCAAAGGCAGTTGTTGTATCTCCCTGAACAATCACTAAGTCTATATTTAGCTTTTTATATAAAGTCTCTAAACCTTGCAAACTCCTACATGTAATATCATTAAGAGACTGTTTAGGCTGCATAATCTCTAGATCCCAATCCGCTTTCAGGTTAAACAGCACCATTACTTGTGCGACCATTTCCTTATGCTGTCCCGTAAGAATCACTTCTACTTCTAAGTCCGCAGCATTTTTAAAGATCTGAATTACTGGTGCTAGTTTAATTGCTTCAGGACGAGTACCTAAAACAATGCCAATTTTTTTAGTCATTACTTATCGAATTATTGGTCATGAAATAGTACAGCAGCCATAATTCTATCCTAAATCATTCCCATTCGTTAAAACAAAATTTTTTCCCCTCTCTTAAACACGAAAAAACCCGGCTTAACCGGGCAGATGGACTGTTTTTTTAAATTTGACCTATCAAGTTGTAGCTCTAACTAAAACTCTATAAACAGAGTTTATGGCTGAAAATGAGAGTCGGGTAGATGAGCGCCTACCCTCCCTACAGGTGGCTACCGCTATTAATTGACATGTCAAACTTATATTAATCATTTGATCTCACAAGTTAAAGGACAAGAAGCATAAACGGTAGTTTGCACCCTTTTCGCATCACCATATAGCCAACTTAACCACTTAACTTCTTTGGGATGAACACTCTTAGCAGTCAAGACACCTGCCACGATTAAAACTGACATAACATTGAAAATTACTAAAGCACCTGCTACGAGTAAAACAGCGCTCGCAGGCATAACAGATTGCAAAACAATAGAGAGTAAGCAACCTACTGTAGCCATAACTACAACTAGTGGGAAACCTACTACTAACAAGCACACTGCTAATGTGAAAGTCCAAATTAAAAAGCTTTTCATCATTAACAAGGAGTACATCTTCCCTTGATTAGAGCTTTGAGCCACAACCATGATCTTTCCTCCTAAAATTACACAGCAAGGTTTAAAGTTGAATTTCAGTTTTGCTCAATTCTTGAGATCACTGTTTTCATTCAGTGAAATTCAGTATATAGAACCTGAAGAAAAAGATGAGCATTTCTTTATTAATCTTTACACTTAATTTTTCGTAATCATGGATTTGATGCCCAAAACGGGTTTGGTTCACTACTCCTAATTCCCCATATATCCCTGGATATATAACTTTGGGAATAGCAATGCCCATGGATCTTACCCAAAATCTGTCTTCTAACTTGCTTAACATTTCTTAACAAAAGTCTCCTTATCTCTCATAATTGAAATGAGAAATAAAAGGCTAGTAGTGACCTATAATTTAGGTAACGCGGTTCCACAAAAATAAATGCTCTGCATTGACAGTGACCAGTGTTAATAACAAACAACAGGTATTAACTAAATTTAATGAGTATTTATAACTTAGGTACAAATATAGATAAACCATCTTTACCTCAAGTGTTTAAAGGGATTGCCTTGTTTACACCGGGGGGAGATTTAATTTACTGTATTGATCCGAGTAAACAGAAGCGATGGCATTTGCATTTGTGTGGGGTGTTGCAGCAAATACTGAATCTATCAGAACCTCCCCATTTTTTAGTTCCTTGTTATACAGCTACAATTGATCATTGGTTAAATCCACGTACACAAAAAATACAGACATTTGCGGAGGCTTATCCTGCGGTAATGAGCTATCAGCCAGTATTGGGAGCAATTTTTGGGACAGGAAATGAAGTGTGGCAAAGGTCACCTTGGCGAGAGGATGTATGTGATCCCATGGTAATAGAGAGTTATCGTTCAACCTTTCCTCAATTATGGGAGGATCACGATTTGATTGTGCGTTTAGATAGTATGTCCATGTCTTATTCACAGAAGCATGTCAATCAAAAACAGATAATACAGAATCATGAAGTTTATGTTTTACGTTTATTTGTTGCTGGTCATAACATATCCACTGAAAGAATTTTAGAGAAACTACATGAATTATTAGAAGAGTACTTGGGGGTTCCTTACACTCTCAAGGTAATTGATGTTTTAACACATCCGGAGCAAGCGGAGATAGATCAGGTTTCAGCCACACCCACATTAGTTAAGATTTGGCCTCATCCTGTTCGTCGGATAGTTGGTAATTTGGATAATGTGGAAAAGGTGTTACAGACCCTGGGTAAAAAAGATAATTTTTAGGAGGGGGAAACCAATCCTTGGCAAATAAGTATTATAATGTATAAGTGATATAAACATCTTAACCTATTTAAAACTACAAAAGTATGTATTTTACCTGGCTTGACAGTAACAGTTGGCTATTAGAAATTGGGGGGTGGCGCATTCTTTTAGATCCCTGGTTGGTAGGAGATTTAACCTTTAATAATGTAGATTGGCTATTCAAAAGTTATCGCCTGCAGGATCGTCCCATACCAAACAATATAGACTTAATTTTGTTATCTCAAGGTTTGGAAGATCATGCTCATCCACCGACTCTTAAACAGTTAGATAGACATATACCTGTTCTGGGTTCCCCCCAAGCAGCTAAGGTGGTAGAGAAATTGGGATATTATCAAGTGAAGACTCTCCATCACGGTGAAAGTTTTACCTTAGAGGACACTTTAAATAGCACCTTAAAAGACCAATTAGAAATTAAAGCTCTTCCTGGCTCTCCTGTAGGACCCAATGTGAGAGAAAATGGTTATGTGATCCGAAATATATCCAATAATGTGGGTCTATATTATGAACCACATGGTTATCATTCATCCGCACTTGAAGAATTGAGTCCAGTGGATGTAGTCATTACACCTATAATTAATTTATCTTTACCTCTCCTAGGTCCAGTAATTAAAGGTATGAATAGTGCTTTGGAAGTTGCCAAATTGTTAAAACCCCAAATTATGCTCCCTACCGCTGCTGGTGGAGATGTGTTCTTTGATGGGATATTAAGTAAGGTATTACAAGCAAAGGGGAATGTGGCAGAGTTTAAGGAGTTATTAGAATTAAATAGTTTATCTACACAGGTAATTGAACCTAAACCTGGAGAAAGGATTTCCGTTTAGGAGGATATGGACTGGATTAATTTATTGAGATCCCTACAGTCAGATTTTATTAAAAGATTAAATTCTGGTTGTTTATTAAATTGTGAAATACCAGGAAGTCATAGTGAATTAACCATTATTTCCGGACAAAGACTGAAATCTCTGAGGGAATTTTGCTGGTCCATGGCGGAAAAGTATAAGCGTACCTCTACGGTGCGCGATGTGTTTATTAGTAATCTCAAAGGTAAATTAGGTGAAGAAGTAGTTAAAGAAAGATTAGCAGATTTTATCACTGAGGTTGATTATGAAAAGCGTTTAGGTGGGGATGGTAAAAGTGATTTTACCGTCACTGCACATCCCTGGATTGGGATAGAAGTTAAATCTCGTCACGGGGATTTTGATAAGGTGAGATGGTCTGTGAGTTCCCAAGAGGTGGGAAAAAATGCAGTTATTGTTTGTATTTTAATTCGGGAGGAGGTGACGGAAGCTCAGTCCGCATATCATCTTTTTTTAGCTGGGTTTCTCCCGACAAAAATGATTAAGTTAAAAACTGGCAGAATTTCGTTTGGTATTGATCAGTTGTTATATGGTGGAGGTTTATTAGCATATTTAGAAGATTTACCAGCCATGATTAGTAATGGCATTTCTCAAGAGGTAATTTCATCTAATACAAACGGTTTATACAACTCACACAATTTACCAGCACCAGATATGGGGAGAGCTGTGGTGGAGTTTTATGTGAAATTGGGGGATAAACATTTTGATGATGGTGACTATATTGTGGCAATTAGTAATTATAGTCAAGCATTACAAAACAATAAAAAAAACAGTTATTACCAAGGGGAAATCCAAGCTGAACTTAATCTCAGCCATAAATATACTGATAATATTGGTAATGTTGATATTTATGCCTACTATAAACTTGGTTTAGCCTATTATCAATTAGGTGATTATAATATGGCAATTTTCAACTATAACCAGGTAATCAAGGCTAATGTAAATCATAGCAATGCTTACAATAAAAGAGGTTTAGCCTATTATAAGTCACGTAATTATCACAGCGCCATAGAAGATTTTAGCCAGGCGATTTCTATTAACCCCGAATTGGCAATTAACTACAAAAATCGAGCCGAAGCTCGTTATTTAATAGGAGATTATCAAGGAGCAACAGAAGACTATAGTCAAGCAGTTAGTATTCATCCCGATTTGTTAGATCAACCAATATTGGTAGGAGATCTAGGAGAATTGTTTAACATTAAATGCCATGATGAAGTTATTTATAAAAATCGAGCCGATCATCTCTATCAGCTGGGAGCATACGAAGAAGCACTAGAAAACTATAATCAGGCGATCGCTCTAAATATTAACTATGTAGATGCCTATTATCAACGAGGTCAAATCTATTTTAATAGGGGAATATATGAAGCAGCGGTGGATGATTTTAGCATGGTTATCAAAACCCAACCCAACTACGGTGATGCATATTATTATAGAGGTAAATGCTGGTTAATTATGGGAAATAAACAGACAGCAAGTGGAGATTTTAAAAAGGCGGCGGATATATATTGGCAAGATGGTAGGTTAGCAGAATACAAAGAAACCCAAGCCATAATCTTAGATGTAGAAATCGAACAATCCTTGGATATTCTAGATTTCTGATGGATTTTTAACAAATTTTTCCACTGGATAAAAGACTGGAATTTTTTTAAAAACCCCCTTTTTAAAACCTGACCAGTTTCATGATAAGTAGGTGGGTGGAATTAAAGAACGTAGGTTGAGTTTAATACGAAACCCAACGCCTCCATGGGTTACCCTACTACTAACCCATCCTACAAATAATTGTGCCTCCCTACTTACTAGCATGATAATATAGCTCAAGTATCCTTATTTTTAATCTGACCATCAACAACCCACCGCTCTCCAGGAGGGATGAAATATGATTCCACATCTACAACAATTATTAGCAACTCAAGATTCGGTTATTTCTCAACTATTGAGGTTTAACCTATACGGACTCAAGGAAACATTAGGACAGGCTAAAACAGCATATCCCGCAGATCCAGGCTATGATTTATGTTCCCAGGTCATTGGGGAAATTGATGGTCTTTTACAGTTGAATTCAGTTGGAGAGTTTGAAGATGTTGAACTCCCAATCCATGATTCCACATCTGGTCAATTACTTACAGAATTAGGGGAAATTTTTAATTCTGATTTAGAGGTCAGGTTTTACTTGGGAGACCAACCCTTACACAGTGATAATGACTGTGATCTCTGGAATGAAATTCACCACAAGTTGCTGCGCTTACCAGAAGATTTGGCTACAATCTGGAAAAACCGCTCTCTGGAAATTGCCAAAAAACTGGGTGCCCTGGAAGATTATGTGCATCTTCGTTATTTACCCTTTGTGCGCGATGAAATTATTTATCCCGGTCTAAATGGCACAATCGTCTCCCCCGGACTCTCTTTGTCTAAAAAAGCTTTGCTCAAATCAGACCTGGCTCAATTACATAACTCCGATAATTGGCATTTTTTAACCGGTTTCCTCTCCTTATATACTAGTTTCATTGATATCGACCCAGACCTACATCACGCCCTAAAAAGTGTCTTTAGCTTTGATGTTATCTCTTTTCAATCTCATCCCGAACAAAAGCAATTATATCTGGAATCATTTAGCGATCGCCTGCAACGTCACCAAAAACTTAATGATGATTCCAGCAGCATCATCAATTTACGCAGTTGGCTAGATCTAGATGAAGCAATACATTCTCTAGTATTTGTCCCCCCAGCAGAAAGATATTCCTGGTGGGGAAAACTACAACAAGAATCAAGACGTATACTCAAAAAAATGGCTGATCAAGCTACGAAAGCAGGTAATAACATCAAGATCAAGCAACTATCAGGACTATATGCTGATATTTGCCAGTACACTAAGGATGATTTACAACTAGAGGATGGGGGAACTCCAGGAGAGGTTCTATCTTGCCTTCGCTTATACGCAAAAATAAATGAGGAAGAATATCCAGGAAGGGTAATATATAGAGCTTGTTAAAACAGGGATTTTTAACCCACTCATCCAGTTTTAAAATTCAGAAGAATGATTTTTTGAGCTTTGAGTGATAAAGACATCAATTCAAAACTCAAAATTTCATTCAACTACATGGCTATGGCTTTAAGCCATTTGATTTTCAATTGCCCAGCGTGCTAGCTCAGTACGATTATGCAGGTTAGTTTTACCTAGCATATTAGATACATGGCTTTCAACCGTACGTTGACTGACATTTAATTCCTCAGCAATTTCCCGATTTGCTAAACCCCTAGCCACAAATTGAACTACTTTTAGTTCCGTGGGGGTCAATTGAACATCAAAAGGAACTTGGATGCGAGAACCAGGTTCCCCTACCTTGGTTTGATGTTCTTTCCAGCGACTGGTTTGCTTGAGTGAGGATTCTACTTGGGCCACAAGTTCTTCCGGTTCAAAGGGTTTGACCATATATACGTCAGCTCCCTTATTTAACCCTTTTACCCTATCCGCACTTTGTCCTTTCGCTGACAGAAAAAGAACGGGTACCCAACTAGTCCGCTCGTTTTGTCTCACCTGTTCAACAAAGGTATAACCGTCCATTTCTGGCATCATCACATCACAGATGATCATATCGGGAATATCCTGTTCTAAAACACCTAGAGCTGTTCGCCCATTTTCAGCTGTTAGAACGTCATATCCCCTAAATCCTAGATAGTCTCTGACTAGCAGAATTAAATTAGGATCGTCATCAATCAGTAAAAGTCGTTTTTGGTCTTTCATGCTGAATTCTTTTATAGCGTTGGCATTTTTCGCGCTTAGATCCTTCCCGGGATGGGATGGAGGAGCTTCTTTCCACCTAACTCATTCCTGTTGGTTGTGGTTTGGGAGGGTGGTTGTTACTCCTTACATAATACTAGTAACTTAATGACAAAGGTCTAGTAAGGATACGGAGAGCAAAAGTATTTATAATGCGCTATTATATTTTCCTTTGCCAGAAGCGGGTGCAAGAATCTGATTCAATCATTTTGACAAGTTCAGTGTTGAGCCAAAGATGATTTTTACAACCCTACCCGCATTTCTATTAGGTTACTATTGCCCATACAATATCCAAGTTTTAGCGTTGAAGTTAAATCACACAAGAAAATAAAATTGGAGAACCGATTTTACATTTCTATATTTGTTTAACTCTTGCTAAAGGATTCACCTTTAGTGGTTGAACGCCACAACTCCCTATCCTCTCGGCAGTTAACGCCTCTGAGGAATACATTCTAATTATGTTCAGGCTACTATTGAGGTCTGCATTAATAACCTGACCATTAGCGGATCTAAATAATCCTCGATGTAATCGTTCCCCCAAGTATTTTTGATGTTTTGCTATGGGTTCAAAATCCCAAGCAGAGCACTTGCTGGTATATGCCTCATTAACTGTGATTAGTTCAATCTGTGCTAGTCGGCATTTATGTTCCAGTATATCAATGAGTCTACTATGGGGTATTGGCATAAAGTTGTGTCTCTTGCTTGTACCCATCCTAGTCTCTTTTTCCCATTCATCGTTCTTTCCCACTACTAAGGTTTTAATACCATTAGACTTGAGATAATTGATTACGATAGAGGAGGTCTGAAGAAGATAGTTATCTACTCGGTTATGATGTTTGGTGGTTATCCCACCCAATCTTTGACTAGGTTGACTCTCAGACTCATAGGATCCTATTAGATCCAGCTTTCTGTTGAACAGTCGATTGAGGGATTTTAACGGTTTACCATTCACCAATAAAGGTCTAATAGTTGAACTATTAGTTGTTAAGGCAACCAGGTTATTAACTCCTAGGTCTATACCAGCTATAACTCGTGTAGACCTAGTTGTAGGCTCTTGCGCCTCATAAATGAATTTGAGGAGATATGAGCCATTATTCCTGGGAATAATCATGGCTTCTACCAGTTTTCTAGCCTTACCAATGGAATCGTTCACATCACCCTCAAATAGACCCTCAAATAACTGGCACATTCCTTGGACCAGGGATGGTTGATCCATGGTTAGACAACCCTGATATACATTGTATACGACAATTGGAAAGCGTCCCTTAATTTTGTGTTTGTAATTGGGAATTTTTGGTGGATCCACATATTTAGATGGATTAGCTTGCCAATCTTGCCAAGATCTGATATAATTTTTCCACCTTTGTAATGCCTGTCTAATGACTGACAAACCTCTGTGAGTAACTGCCATCTCCTGATAAGCTCTGGAACTAAACACTAAGCTATACAGCTTCCCACTAGAGAGTATCTTGCCTGTTTTAAAGAAAGACTGCCTTAGATAATAGGTACACAAATTGTAGAGATTTTTGGCTCTAAAGCAGATTAAATCACATCCCTGCCAATACTTATCATTTTTGTAAATGGGATGCGTTTTAACTAACTGCATCTAGTTTTCTCCTGCAAGTAGAATGTGGAAATTGACGAAATTTGGTTGCACCAATAGCCAAAAGTTGGGAACTCCTGTATTGTTACTCATTCAGCGATTCCTTGACTACATTTCTATAACAATTTTCCTCATTTGGAAATAAAGTTGTTCATATAAAAATATTCACTACTTACGCAACAGAACCAGACAACTAAAATAATTCAGTATTTACGCTTGATTAGCAGGTAATAAATATAGCTAAATACAGTGTAGAAAGGCAAAAATCTAGTTGATTCCGTTTTCCTCACCCATTGAGAATTTATCTGGTTCGGAAAACCGTACAGATAAGATTGTTGCCATTTGTGGTCTTTTTTCGGTAGATTAGCACTCAGGAGTTGAGAGTGCTAATCAACGACATTAAGATAAGGAAAAAATATGGCAGCAGTATCTCTAAGCGTATCCACAGTTAAGCCCCTAGGCGATCGCGTGTTTGTAAAAGTCACAGCAGCTGAAGAAAAGACAGCAGGTGGGTTATATTTACCCGACACAGCCAAAGAAAAGCCCCAAGTAGGAGAAGTAGTAGCTTTAGGACCTGGTAAGCGCAATGATGACGGAACCCGTCAGGAAATTGAGCTGAAAGTAGGGGACAAAGTACTATATTCCAAGTATGCAGGTACAGACATCAAACTGGGTACTGACGAATTTGTCCTACTTTCTGAAAAAGACATTCTAGCAGTAGTTGGGTAATAGGGGTTTAGGTAAACGAACTACCCTAAAAACCACCCCAACAAGTTGATAGTTAACAAATAAGCAATTTGAGAAGTAAACAGATTATGGCAAAGCGCATCATTTACAACGAAAACGCCCGTCGAGCTTTGGAAAAAGGTATTGACATTTTGGCCGAAGCTGTAGCTGTGACCCTGGGTCCTAAAGGACGTAACGTAGTTCTAGAGAAGAAATTTGGCGCACCACAGATTGTTAATGATGGTGTCACCATTGCTAAAGAAATTGAATTAGAAGACCATATTGAAAACACAGGCGTTTCTTTGATTCGCCAAGCTGCTTCTAAGACCAACGATGCTGCTGGTGATGGTACCACCACAGCTACCGTATTGGCCCATGCAATTGTGAAAGAAGGTCTCCGTAACGTTGCTGCTGGTGCTAATGCGATTCAGTTAAAGCGTGGTATTGATAAAGCCACAGCATTCTTAGTAGACAAGATTGCGGAACACGCGCGTCCTGTAGAAGACTCCAAAGCCATTGCACAAGTAGGCTCCATTTCTGCTGGTAACGACGAAGAAGTGGGTCAGATGATTGCAGAAGCAATGGATAAAGTAGGTAAAGAGGGTGTGATTTCCTTAGAAGAAGGGAAATCCATGACCACAGAATTAGAAATCACCGAAGGTATGCGTTTTGACAAGGGTTATATTTCCCCTTATTTTGCTACCGACGCTGAGCGCATGGAAGCAGTATTTGACGATCCTTATATTCTTCTTACCGATAAAAAGATTGCCCTAGTACAGGATCTAGTACCCGTATTAGAGCAAGTAGCGCGTCAAGGCAAGCCCCTAGTCATCATTGCTGAAGACATTGAAAAAGAAGCTTTAGCTACCCTAGTAGTTAACCGTTTACGCGGTGTACTGAATGTAGCAGCAGTAAAAGCTCCTGGGTTTGGGGATCGTCGTAAAGCCATGTTAGAAGATATTGCGGTTCTAACTGGTGGACAAGTAATCACCGAAGATGCTGGTTTAAAACTAGAAAACACCAAACTAGATAGTTTAGGTAAAGCGCGCCGCATCACCATTACCAAAGACAACACCACCGTTGTAGCTGAAGGTAATGAAGCTGAAGTAAAAGCTCGTTGCGAACAGATCCGTCGTCAAATGGATGAAACCGAATCTTCCTACGACAAAGAAAAACTGCAAGAGCGTCTAGCCAAACTTTCTGGTGGTGTAGCAGTAGTCAAAGTTGGTGCAGCTACAGAAACCGAAATGAAGGATAAGAAGCTGCGTTTAGAAGACGCTATTAATGCTACCAAAGCAGCTGTAGAAGAAGGCATAGTTCCTGGTGGTGGTACAACCCTAGCTCACCTAGCGCCCCACTTAGAGCAATGGGCCAACAGCACCTTAAACAGCGAAGAGTTAACAGGTGCTTTAATAGTTGCTCGTGCCTTACCTGCTCCTTTAAAGAGAATTGCAGAAAACGCCGGACAAAACGGTGCTGTAATTGCTGAGAGAGTGAAAGAGAAAGAGTTCAACGTAGGGTTTAACGCTTCTACCAACGAATTCGTTGACATGTTAGCTGCGGGTATTGTAGATCCTGCGAAGGTAACCCGTTCCGCACTGCAAAATGCTGCTTCCATTGCTGGTATGGTGCTAACAACCGAGTGTATTGTGGTTGACAAACCAGAGCCCAAAGAAGCTGCTCCTGCTGGTGGTGCTGGTATGGGTGGTGGAGACTTCGACTACTAATCCCTAATGTAGGGGAAGGTTTCACACCTTCCCCTAATTATGATTTAAGCAATATTAGCGAGATAGCACCAGATTACTAGTTAATGTAATAGCCAAATCCTGTTCTGGGCGTAGAACAAACACATCAGCCTTATTTTTTCTCAGTAACACACTAGCCAAAGCACCCGCTGCTGCACCACCAATAGGTTCTAAAACCTCCACCTTTTTATTACCAGTGACCAGAGCGATTAGAGTTGCAGCACCAGCACCAATAGCAGCATCGGTTAAAATTTGACCGGTGTCACTCCCCTTAGTGATGGTTTCTGTTTTGGTGATAGTTCTAGAATTAGCACTAATTGGTTGTGTTTTGCCATTAGGAAGCACCAATTCCGTTGCGACAAACCTTACCCCCCTTCTATTGTTACCTCTCAAGTTAACCGGTGTCAATTCTCCTGTGACCTCACTATTGACAGGAATCAAGATATTTCTATTACTATCCATAATATCATTAGCTATTCTCAGGGTGAGGGGTATTCTTTCCCCCGGTTGGAGAATTATTTTTTCTTTTTCATAGGTTACAGGTAGGGTCACATTAGCTGGAATCGTAATCGTGCGTGGTTGGTTAAAATTAAATTGTGCTTGAGCAGGATTAGGGATGAGCCAGGGAATAACAGCACCTGTGTTAATGGCTATGGCCATTAATGCAGCACCAGTTGATTTCCAAGTTATTAGACCACTCATAAGATATTACCAATAATTGTCTTGGATAGTATGACCTAATCCTGGCAAAATAGGTTCCAAATAATAACCCGCCCTAGGGCGGGTTATTAGAGTTTAACAGGTTACTAAGTCAATGTTGAGCTTAGAATCTGAAGGTAGTACGTATTGTACCTACAAGGATATTGGGGTTATTTTTGTTGTGTTCGGGATCTAGGATCACTAACACACCTGGGGTAATGAGAACATTGTCGGAAACCTTGATTTTATACAAACCTTCTAAGTGGAAGGAAGTATCAGTTTCTCCGTTTATATTAGTACCTCCACTCTTACCACCAGTGAATTTGGGAGGTTGACCGAAGACGAAACCAAGAGTGTTGCCTTCTATCAAGAAGTCTTTAAATGCTAGATTACCAGCCCAGTACCAAAAATCCCCAGTGCTACGAGTACCAGTTAAGGTTCTAGCAGTTGTGTAGCCTACCCAACCCCCTAATGAAATCTTAGGAGTAGCTTTCAGGTTCAGTTGCACACCATAGTTACTGGCTTCGACTTTACCAGTAGATAGTCCGTTGCCTACTACACCACCACCGGTACTGTCAAACCCACCTCTAAACCCACCAGATGTTTGGTAAACATGGGCGTAGGTTAATCCGAGATTGATAGCCTGATTCGGCTTAAACGCCAACTGACCAATAATGGTGCTGTCGCCCTCAAAAAGTCCTTTATTGGGACCCGGGTCAGACGCAGTAGCACTACCTCTAGCATAATAACCAGCACCCAGGGTGATAGCATCATTAGCTTTGAGGTTCACAGCGACACCAGATCCACCACGAGCTTGGCGATAGATGGGGCTAAAACGTCCGTAACGGGAGATGGAACCTGATCCACTGCTCTTAAAGTCAGGGTTAAATGCTTCAAAGTTGTCATCTAAGGCAGCACCTATGGCATCAATCTTCACACTAAGATTGCGGAAGGGGTTGAAGGCGTAGTTGATTTTATCAACTGAGAGCGCGTTCGACGGAGTGCTGTCATAACCCAACCGAGCCATGTTAGTACCTGTGCCGCCTGCAGCAGCATTGCCGGATAGACTGGCAATATTCCCAGCATTTAACCTAGTTTGCAACTTGTCCTTACCGCTAAAGCTGCTTTCCAAAGTCAACCTTACCCGGTCAGAGAAAGTGAAGTTGGAATTTAAGTCCGTACTTGGACTACCAGCTACACCCTTTCCAAAAGCTTGGGTAAGACCAAAAATAGCTTCACCCTTCAACTTGGTGGTAGTGGAGAACTGATTAGCTTCCAACTCACCAGTACGTGCTTCCAACGCATCAACTTGACCACGGAGAGTAGCCAATTCAGCAGAAAATTCTTCTTGTAAACGCTGTAAAGTAGCCA
>Ga0172372_10002438_pt1 | contig 28172 bp, 31 predicted proteins | sample LakKiv5m_2_FD_114544 | JGI IMG/M metagenome (GOLD analysis project Ga0172372, IMG submission 114544) | Freshwater microbial communities from Kabuno Bay, South-Kivu, Congo - kab_092012_9.5m | ecosystem: Environmental > Aquatic > Freshwater > Lake | place: Democratic Republic of the Congo...
AGCGTAAAAATCTCTAGAAAACGGTATTAAGATGCTAGAGAATGCTATTAAGAATTGTGCTCGCAAGCGTAAGAAAAACGATGAACGCAATTAGTCCTGCGACAGCTGCGCCAATTAACGAGCTACGAGTTAATCCTCCATTGCTTTTTTGGAATTTTCCATACACCCAAGCACCAATACCAACTGCAAATACGATTGCAATAAAGACATTATTCATAGGAATAAGTATAGCACCTACAGCGAAAGTTTAATTGCCATTTGTGCAAGTGCTGCATGATCTGGAGGAATACTTTTATCTACCTTATGACGATATTCCTCCATGGTATCAAAAGGGAAGACATGTACATGGGCGTGGGGTATATCGACACCAACCACGTGAATACCGACTCTGCCGCGTTTTAAAACTTCTTTTTGTTTTTTGGCAATTTTTTTTACTACTGACCATAAAGCGATATAGTCATCTTCTGGTAAATCTTGAAACTGGTCAATTTGTATTTTTGGTACAACAAGCACGTGGCCAGGTTGAATAGGGTGAATGTCCATAAATGCGATGATCCTGTCATCCTCATACACTTTATAGCTAGGGACTTCACCGTTAATAATGAGAGTAAAGATTGAAGGCTTCATATGTGTAGTATATACCACGGACTAATTCATGACGGTTATGTTACAATACGCAGTAATACTAAAAAATAAAAATGAACGATTCAGAAACACCCCCGGCACTACCGATTCCACCCGAACAGTTAGGAAATCTTACAGTTCGTGAGCGTATTGCTGATGTTGCAGATAAGCTAAAGCGTACTGCTGCCATTGCACTGATCGCACTCGGGGGAGCGGGCTGTGCAGTTGACCATTCGTCTGTCAATGATCCACCGACTCAACACGATGTAGCAGAAGTTAGCATTAAAGACATTGCAATAGGTTCAGAAGGTGATGCAAACGGAATCGTCAATAGTCGCGATGCAGTTGACGTTCCACATAACGTATATACAAAAGATGGCAGCATAAAGGATGCTATTGGGGGTCTACCTAATTTTGTTATAGGGATTAAAGATCCCGAAGCAGGTAACGCTCCCCGTAGTGACGGAAATGTATTAAAAAAAGTTACCGAGACAACACCGGGTGGAACGACCTACGAAATCGTACCGGGTGGAACTCAAGAAGTTAAAACGCCTATTACCGTTGAAGTAACTTCAGAAAAAGTAGTTTCTGGTGAGGATATTGGCAACACGCAGTATGAACGCGATTTTGAAACGGATGTTGCCACCTTTGAACAGGCTCTTACTCCAGCAGAACGGGTGGCTCAAGAAACACTTGCACTTATTAAAGACGGATATACAGTAACCTCAGTTCGGGTCATGGGTCGGGCAAGTGGAGAAGACCACACAACAAATACGGTTCGTGCTAACCTTGGAGAACCTTCTAGTAACAATGTGCGGCTGGCTGAACAAAGAGGAATGCGAGGGAAGGCAGCTTTAGATGCTGAAATGCAAGCTCAGGGCATAGAACTGTCTGGAATACCCATTACTATAGGCGGGGTCGAAGTAGAGCCAACTCAAGATCAAATGTCACAACTAACTGCAGCGGCAGATTCTTTGGGTATTAGCGTCAGTGAATTAACAGAACGCTTCAATACACATGTTGGAGGACTTAATCCTGAACAAACACAACTACTCGTAGAAACCCTGGCTAATAATCGAGGTGTCTCCTATGAAGTGCGAGCGTCTAAAACCGATCGGGTCGAAGATGGAACATTTGTAACAACTCTTGTGGAACTACCTCCTGAAGTTCGAGCAACACTGCAACCATCAATTGAGAAGAATAGCTGGCTATTTAGAGTAGAAATTCCTGGCGAAGCCTTACTTGTTCTAGCGGCTATCGGACTTGGTCTTGCAGGATCAAGGCTCATAGGTAGTGTGGGAATTGGTACGCCAAGAATACCCGGTCTCCCTAGAGTACCATATCGTCCACCACAACCTGGAGGCCTAGGACCCAGACCTATACCAAGACCGACCCCGGGCGGCCCTCCTACGGGCGTAAGCATAGACTCTCCGCCACCTACCACTGAAACTCCTAAGAAGGAGCCCCCCAAGGTGACTCCTCCTCCACCACCTCCTAGACCAAGACAAGAAACACTTACCAAAGGCCCAGGAAGAGAAGACACTACCGCAAAAGGAACGTCTCGAAAACAGCCACGACCACATAACATGAGCGGTAACCGTGGACGTAATAGTCCTCAAAATAGAGGAGGTGGCGGTCGGATGGGCCGTTCTCGAGGTGGTAACCGAAGCGGAAAACGTGGATAAAAAAAGACCAACCTTTTAAGTTAGTCTTTTAGATACGTGGCTATGGCGGAGGAGGAGGGATTCGAACCCTCGCTGGAACTTGCGCCCCACTAACGATTTAGCAAACCGTCCCCTTCAGCCACTTGGGTACCCCTCCGCAATGTATTAGATGTCGCATAGACCCTAACAGAGGCCAATTATACCATTCTGCAGGAACCCTGACCAGTACAATAATAGCTGGTGGATTCAAGGCTGAATTTTAGTTACAATATTCTTATGTCAATCAGCCAAAATATTGAGCAAAATAATCAAACGTCTTCAAATGATATTTCTTGGACTGCATCAGAGTTCATTGACCATACTAAAAATATAAGTTGGTATATAGCGCTTGCTGTTATTACAGCTGGGCTCGCGATCGCAGCATTCTTTATAGGCGATATTGTAGCTAGTAGTATGATTGTGATAGCTGCAGTATTATTTGGTATTATAGCGAATCGAAAACCAAGAGAATTAAATTATATTATAAGCAACAGGGGGATAAACGTGGGAAATAAACATTTTACACATAGTGCCTTCAAATCTTTTACTTTAGTAAGAGACGGCGGTTTTCAATCGATTTGGCTTATCCCGAGCAAAAGATTTGATCCAGGTTTGACTATCTACTTCGCTCCCGAACATAGTAAAAAAATTGTTGAATATTTAGGCATGTTTATTCCTTACGAAGAGAAAAAACCGGATCCAATAGATCGATTCATGCACAATATTCGATTTTAATCGTATCATTATTAATATTCTAAACACCATGGTATAATAACCCCTGTTATTTGTACCCGTAGCTCAGCTGGATAGAGCGTCGGCTTGCGGAGCCGAAGGTCGTAGGTTCGAATCCTGTCGGGTACACCAATTTAAGAGCCTTAGCATGAGCTAGGGCTTTTAAATTGGCAGCATACTGCAAGATTACTCATCTGTTAAGGTTCTGTAGTTAAATCAGCTTGAGTGATTGCTTTTTAGACATAGGAGTAGATGTACAATATCCTGTCGCGCGACGCGTATCTTTTCTAGTGATTACCTTATTGACTTTTCATTATTCATATGCTTATATATTCATGAAATTATACAGCGAAGAACATCCAGCAGAAGCAACGCCAATACAAAAAGCACATCTAGCAGCAATAGCTAAGAATAAACAACGAGTCGACCCAAACACTGAAGGTAGCGGCCATGTAAGAGGAAGCGAGAGCAAAGATGCTCACTTCGTAACGGTAGGTCAAGAAAATGGAAAGGCAGCTGAACTTATACGAATAGCTAAGCCTAATAGCCCAGATTTTGTAACGACCGGACAAGAGTCTGCAGCAGAAAGCGGAAACTACGGTGACCCGATTACCAGGGAAGCAGCTGCAGCAGCCATTAGAATTGCGCGAAAACAGTAGCAATATGTATAATTTTAAAATTACAGCTTCATATACAATGTTTTGAAACATAAAAGAACCATATCACTGTTTCTTTTTTAATATAAAAATACTCGCTTTAAGCGAGTACATAAGTGCAAATCTAATGGCGGAAGGGGTGGGATTCGAACCCACGGAACCGTTGCCGGCACGACGGTTTTCAAGACCGTTTCCTTCGACCACTCGGACACCCTTCCGCAACAGGGGTGATTATACCAGTATTTTCATAGTATAACAAGTAAAACGCCAGCCATACGTAGCATACGTGAACATGTAATGTTGTAGATTTTGTGTTGTAAATATACTATCATAACTTGCTACACTGTATGGCCTCAAGTATACTTCAGATAAGACAAAAATATAGAGTAAATAATTTATCTGATACGTGGAGGGTAACAACTATAATGGCGCGACGAAACCGCGATGAAGATCTACTAATGGAAGATGAGCTCACTGCAGCCTTTCTAGGCGAAGATGATGCTCCTTCTGCGTCTGCACCGGTAGAAGAATCGGTAGCTATAGCAGAGGAGTGGGACGAAGAAGAAGCAGTCCCAGGGCAGCTTGCAGTTGATGTTTACGAAACAAAGGAAAAAATTGTTGTCAAAGCTCGAACAGCTGGCGTTAATAAAAGCGAGCTTGATGTCAGTATTGCTGATAACACGCTCAGTATCCGTGGCACACTCTCAGCAGGTAACGAAGATGATGTAGAGAACTACTTTGTACAAGAATGCTATTGGGGTGAATTTTCCCGTAGCATTACTTTGCCAGTTCCCGTAAAAGAGGAAGAGATTGAGGCTGTCTTAAAAGACGGAGTTCTTACAATTAGCTTCGCTAAACTAAAACAAGACTCCGTCAAGAAGATTCAAGTTCTTTAGGAGATCCATGGGAATTTGAATAGAGTCACATTAAAGTGACTCTATTTTTTTATAAAATAATGACCCCAAGAATGAGGTCATTATGTAATTAAGTAGTCCGTTTATTGCCCTACGAAACGGTTTAGTACGAAGCGTACAATTATTTGAGCAAGTGCAACAACCACAAGTCCTACTAGAGCATAAAGAATGGTGTTCTTTGCAGATGTAACATTTGCTGATTCACCTTGTGATGTTATGTACTTTACTCCACCTACAATTATCATCACAACTGCAATGATACCTACAATAGATGAAAAGATATTGAGTGCAAGAGTTATTGTTTCGTTCACGCGACTCTCGGCTTCTGCATCTTGGCAATTTCCGCCACCAGAAAGAGTAAGATCAGTTCCGCTACACAGATTTTGTGTCAAATCACCTTCTGCCGCATACACTGAAACCGGTGCAGCTACTGGAGCGATTAAAGCGAATGCAGCCATTATGCTTATTAGTGTTATTTTTATTTTCTTAATCATTGATAACCTTTCTTTAGTCTTATCTTTTTATACCATAAACATTTTATCTATTACAAGGATAAACCTGCATTATGCGAATCGGGCAAGTACAAAACGGACTATTATTTGCGCAAGCGCAACGACAACAAGCCCTATTGCTGCATAGATAATTGAGTTTTTTGCTGAAGCAACTGCAGCTGCTTCACCTTGTGATGTTATGTACTTAAGGCCTGCAACCATAATCATAACAACAGCGATAATTCCTATGATAGCGCTGAACAGGTTAAGGCCTGTGCGTAGCACATTCTCAACAGCTGTTGAACTAGTACTACTACATCCACCTGTGGCAGGATCAACAACGCCAGCTCCTTCACATACGGCTTGTTTGGTGTCGACCGCTGCCGAAGTACTTTTTGTGAAAAATAGTACGTTAAGGGCAAATACACTTACTACAACCGTAAGCCCAACTTGTATCATTCTAATAAATTTAGTTCTTTTCATTATATTTTTCCTAACACAAATCCTATTATTATTCTTGAAGACACCACAATTATTAAACCTACTCCTGCATATATTAACGTTTTTCTAGCTTTAGCAAACTTTTCTGCCTCGCCGTTCGCGGTGATCATTTGTAACCCACCTACCATTACCATAACGACTGCAATTATCCCTGCAACTATGCTCAGCGTGTTTACAATTTTGTCAACGAGACTTCCTGCTCCTGAAATTGGGTTTGCAGTTTGTTGGGCTTGCTGTGTGCAAACTGCTGAATCCTGTGCGCCATTTTGACAGAAATCTCCATATGGATTAACTGCGTTAACCTTTGCAACAGAGAAGAGGAACATAGCAACAATGAAGCTTGCAATAAATATTGATACCCTGCGCATTATAGTCTTCCTATTACTAAGGACACAATCGTATATGCAGATATCGCGACTACAAGACCGACGGCTGCATAGATTATTGTATTGCGAGCTTTAGTAGTTGCTTGAGGGTCACCAGAAGAAGTCATCAGCCGAATGCCTGAGATTATAATTACAATTATAGACACAGCCCCCAAAGCTATCCATACAATATTTAGTACGGTAGGAAGCACATTATTTGGGTTGGGCTGCGGCAGCGGCTTAATATCAATTTCTGATTTTTCAATAGCGAGGAGGACTGAAGCAAGGTGTAGCATTCTAGGAAATCCTTCCTGCGATAAATGTAACAACGGTAGAAGCAAAAATAGTAATTACAAGGCCAATTAGTGCGTTAATAATGGTACTCCGCGCAGCCTTTACCCCTTCAGCTTCACCTTGGCTAGTTACAAAACGGAAGCCACCATATATTACAAAACCTACAGCCACCAGGCCTGCCAATCGCAACAATATATCTATAACTCCAAAGCCAATAAGCCATAGCTGCTCTGGGTTCTGTTGTAGATCTAAATTTATACTGCAGTTAGCCGCATCAAATGCTTCATCGGGAAGGTACTTATACCATGTTGGAATAATACCTAGCAGTGATGAGTTTTTATTACACACGCCACCAGGAGCCGCTGAAGCTGCAGGTGTAGCCCCAAATAGGCTTATTACTTTAAGGGTAATATATTGGATCATACTAGACCCCCTGGCACAAGCCAGTTAAGGATAGCGAAGAGGAGTAGGTAGAGTATAAGAGCAACAATAGCATTGGTTATTTTTCTTTTCGATGCTGCGACTTTTTGGGGATCGCTACCTGCAGATGAATACTGTATTCCTGCAATGATGATCATAAGAGTTATGACAACACCTACTCCGGCAGACAAAAACCTTATAAGCGGATTGATGTATTTTTGTATAAAATTACAGTCGGATGTCGCACAATCAATGGCGTCCTGATCAGCTCCAATGATAGTTGTGGCGGTTGATACCCCAAGGCTAGGATTAACCGTGCCAAAGCCATCTCGTTCATATGGACAAACTGTGCCAGGCGCCGGGGGGCCTGGATCTCCATATGGACATCCCGTCGGTAGAGATCGGGACGCCTTCATTTTGTTAATCATGTCCGCGGCGCAAGCAAGTCCATTGTCAAAAATGCGGGGTGTTGTTTTTCCATTGTCATACACATAACACTTATTCGGTTCGACACCGAGCCCAGGTGGGCAAGATACGCTAGAATAATAAGACTTGCCATTTTTAGGTAACGATTCCTGAAAACACTGGCTTGCCGCAGAGACGGTTCCAACATTAAGCATAATGAGCAAAAAATTGACAGAAAAAGCAATTAATAAGCCTGGGATCACCAATCTTTGCATATTGTAAGCTGATATTGTAGTTTTCAAAAGAAATTTATTCATAAATTTATTTATTTTTAACGCTCTATCGCATTTAAAAGTATACATTTTATCTTGCGTTCTATGCAAATGCTCATAGTATTACGCTTGAGCCATTTACAAGTTACTCGTAATTTTAATAATGTAACTATTTTATTTGATTTATTTGCACCATACTTGAATTTAAATTATCATAAGCTTATATAAAGACTCCTTTAATTTCATGATAAATATAAAGAAAATATCTCAACTTCTCGTTGCCAGCTCACTCCTGTTATTGCTTGGCGTAGGGATGATACCCTCAAAAACGTATGCTGCACCGCCAATATCATACAAGGATATCTATAAGATTTGGCTGTCAGGAGAATTATTAGCAGGATGCGTAGGAAGGGGTGGATTCAAACCTGATTCCAATAAATCAAATGCGCAGGAAGCAGTAAATAATCTTTTCGATAACAGAGTGAAGTTTCAAGATGGTAAGTTATATTCGCGTATTGTTGGTGGTACAAACAATCAAGATTCTTCCTATGATTGTAATACACTTAACGACGTGAATCCTGCTATTGGAGCTCTAGGAATTCAAAACGGTATATATGGCTTATACGATAGACTAGGAACGAGTAGCCTTAGTCAGGGTGATGCCGCAAAGAAAATAAGAGAACTTGCCGTTGAAAAAGGTGCCACAGAAAATCTATCCCAAAAGCCTGATTTTCAATTCTGGTACTGGAGTGAAATATTCAAAAATGCAGTCAATGAGGGTGGATGTGGTGGAGTTTTAAGTGATCAGGAGTCAAGTACTGCAGCATCGAATCTCCCTGATGACACTAAGCCATTTTATGCGGTACCTAATGGTTCTACTGAGCCAGTAGGCTACAGGGTTGCAAGCTTTGGGGTTCCTTTTGGAGATGAACTTGAAGGAGCTGACGAATTTATGTACGGAACCTTAAATGAGAAGCGTCTTACATGTAGGATTGTAGCTCGACAGTTAACCAAAGCGAGGGCAGATGCTTACTTCAATGCCTTAAAAACTAACCCTGCTGCTGCTGCCCAGAACAATCCATCAACAGCCAGCCAAGATGAAGCTACTAGCGGAGAAGAAACAATTGAAGCTCAATGTACTGCATCGTTTAGTACTTTCGCAACAAGTTGGTTTGTGTGTCCCTTGATAACTGGTTTTGCAAAGGCGGTACAAGAATTAGACACGCAAATAACAAATCAATTAACTATCGATACGAATAAGTATTTTTCAGGTACTGAGGGAGAACCATTTAAAAAGGTTTGGACAAGTATGCGTAACCTTGCATTGGCATTCATAGTCATAGTTGGACTACTCATGGTTATCGGCACTGCCGTGGAGATTGGCCCTTTCGATCCATACACAGTTAAAAAGGTTATGCCAAGACTACTAATTGCAGTAGTCGTCATTTCTTTATCGTGGCCACTAATAATCTTTCTCATTGATGCAAGTAACTCGTTGGGTTATACCATTCGAGGTCTTATCGAAGCACCATTTAAAGATAATCTAAATAATGCAATTCAGTTTGGTGGCGGACAACAATGGCTAGCCGCAGCAGGACTTGTTGGTCTTGCGATTGCTCTTGGGCCAATAGGAATATTAAGTTTTGTTGGAACTGCATTCTTAGCAGTTCTTGTTGCTTTTTTGACAATAATACTGCGACAAATTTTGGTAATACTCTTAGCAGTTTTAGCGCCAATAGCGATTGCCATGTATATTCTGCCTAACACTCAGAAAGCAGGAAAAACATGGTGGGATCTATTCTCTAAAGCCCTGCTTGTATTTCCAATAATCGCTGCATTTATAGCTAGTGGAAGGGTTTTTGCCGTTGTGGCAGCTTCAGGTAGTAGCGGCGAAAATGCAGGAACAATAAAAGGATTCATAGCTTTCGCAGCGTATTTTGGACCTTATTTTGCATTACCGTTTGCATTTAGACTAGCTGGAGGGGCAATAGGTCAAATTGGTGGATTCGTCAACGACAGAAGTCGTGGCGGATTTGATCGACTCAAGAAATTCCGACAAGGTCAAACACAGCAAAATGCTCGCAAGATTCAAGCAGGGCAAAGATTTAAGAATACAGGTGCTCTTAGTGGACTTAACACCCCCCTACAAGCTGCAGCAATTGTAGGATCTGGGCAAGCAGGATTAAGGCCATCTCAAATTCGTGGTAAATTAAGTGCAGCACAGGCACAGAATTCACTCATTCAAGGTCAAGAGCTTCTAGAAAAAAATGAAGCATTTCGTGCAATTGCTAGTGATGACCATATGCTGGAAGCAGCAAGGTATGGTACAAGTGCGCAAGATATTGAAAGAAGACTTCGAGCAACTGGAAGATATCGTGAAGATCAATTAGCTGGTGCAGTAGGTATGGTTCAAGCAGCACAAAACAGTGGCTCTAGAGATGCAGTCAATATTGCTTCAACTTTGGGACGGGCACGTACTGGTACTGGGTACGACACCCATGCAGATATGCTCAGAGAAATAGCAAACTCTTCAGATGATGTAGCGGTACAAAACTCTATGATTGCAGCCGCCAAATCAGCATCTAATCAAGCAGGAAGAACCGATCTAGGAACACCGAGTCATACTGCCATGTTTGACGCGATGAGACAGCTTGAAGCGTTTGGTGATGACCCTGATGAGGAAGCAGGAGTTAATGCCCGCATGCGAGCAGCAGCCTTTGAACAGGGCGGCCCCGGAGCTATGCTTAGTATGAAGTCAGAACCATTTAGGGCCATGACCTCTCAGCTAGCGGAAGATTATAGAGGCAATAGTAATCGAGCTCGGTCATTACAGCAGCAGGCAGAAGCCGCACGACAAGCAGGAAATCAAGCCGACGCCAATAGACTCACATTGGAGGCAAACGAGGCGGCTGACAGCGCAACAACAATAGCCGCTCAAATGTTATCCCTACGTACAAGTATGGGTGGCGCTTCATCAGATAATCGAGTTGCAATTACTGATATGTTAAGTAGTGTTGGAATTGACACATCTTCTCGACGACAAACTACAGACCAGCAACTTGGTGCTCAATTATCCAGCAACACAGGGGCAGATGCTACAGTACTATCGACAGAAGTACGCAGTAGAGCCGGTGCATATGAACAAGTTGGATTAGCAGGTCAGCAAATTAATGCAGGACAAATCCGTACCCACTTCGATCAATAAGAAAAAGTTCTGAGTTTTTTTGACAAAGATTATGCAAGGTTATACGATATACAATAATGAATCATACTGGGAACGAAAGCAGTCCGGAAACCAATAGCAATATGCCTGAGCCAATTGTCGTTGATCCTGTAAAGATCGCGGCTGGAGGAATCTTGCGTGTTGTGCTTGAGCGATTACACGATAGAGTGGAGGAAAGATTACATAGGCTTCAAGAATCAGATCGTTTTGTTCGCGAGGCAGGACGAAATGCACTTGCGCCCAGAGGATTCGGCATAAAGACTCCGCCACCACAAGAACCCATTAATTATACAGAAAGGCTAGAGACCAGTTTCATAGGTAGAAGGGTACGTAAACTGATTAAAATTGACCGGACACTCCATGAGATTACACAAGATTGGGGCAAAAGACCAAAAATTCATGAAACTAGCATAACAAATCCTACAGTTGCAAATGTAGTAGAAATGCGGTCTATAAATGCAGCTAAAAAGAGGGTTCGTAATAATATTCCAAGAGTTCCTGATTTTTCAAAGCCAGTTGGTGTGAGGGAGTCTAAGAGCACAACAGCTCTGCGCAACAGAGCACAAAGACGTTACAGACGGCTGCAGGAAAGAAAAAAAGATGTAACCTCTAAAATTGATGCGGTTGCGTCTGGAGATACATTCCTTGGTAAAAGAAGGGAAAGAAAAATAGCTAAACTTAGAAAAAAACAAGAAAAATATCGAAAAAGATTGGGTTTGAGTTAACAAAATCAAGTTTTTAATATCTCTTTCTCATATCTATAGATTCGTATATTATATTGTTAATGGCTACCTATAAAGTTTTACAAGATATCGAAGCGGAAGATAAGTTTCTAGGCCCTCTAACACTTAAACAATTTATCTTTGGTTCAATTACTTTAGTCTGTCTTTATTTAAGTTTTTTATTTCTTACAAAAGGGCTTTGGCCTCTTGTTCTATTTCTCGCACCTGTAGCTTTAGCTACAGGTTTTCTGGCCTTTCCCTGGGGAAGAGACCAGCCTACTGAAACATGGTTGCTTGCTAAGTTGCGATATTACTTTAAGCCACGGAGACGCATTTGGGATCAATCTGGCATTCAGGAGTTAGTTAAAATTACAGCCCCAAAGATAACTGCAGTTTATACTGGTAGTAGTCTGACTCCTTCTGAGGTTGAAAGTAGACTCAAGGCGCTTGCTGCAACTGTGGATACCAGAGGCTGGGCTATAAAAAATGTCTCAAAAAATATATATGAAAGTCCTAGTACAGATCTCACAGTTAATGAACCCTCTGATAGACTAACTGCACCCACTATCTTACCTGGACTCAGCGAACGGCTCGACGCAAACGATGGTAACGATATTTTTGATGATGAAAAGCTAAGTGCCGTTGACTCGCGTTTGAAAGAAACATCATTAAGGCACAAGCATGAGGTAAAGAAGCAGGTTACATCAGTTGGTGAATCAACGGGTAACTGGTTCATGCAAGAAAGGGAAGCGCTACCAGAAGGATATTCTACTTTTACAACTGAGCCCTTGGTCAATAATTCTAATTCTTCTACACTACCAAAACAATTTAGTACAAAGCCTCCGCAGGAAAGTAAAGATGAGCGGCAGTTTCTTGACAGCATTCATAAAAACAAAGAGCTCGCAGAAAATGTTTTTCATAACCATAAAACTATCATGCCAGAATCTGAGAAAACACTACCTACAAAACATCCTGTTCAAGTGACAGGTGTCTCCAATCCTGCTACAATTGAACTTGCCAGAAACAATGACCGTAACATCGATAGTATTGCTCGTGAAATTAACCAAATACAAGGAAATGCTAATCAGGATGAAGTGGTCGTTTCATTACATTAGTTCAGCTTGGGTGGAAGAAAAAACAAAATGAATCCTTCATATAATCAACAGCCAAATCCATTTCAGCCATCTGCAAGCACGCCTATGCAGTCGACGGGTAGTCAGTCAAGAGGGGGCGTTGGCTCACAATCTAATCCAATGCCCGGCGCTGTTCCAGTAGTGAATGTGCCCGGAAGTACTTACGACTCACAGTCAAGACAAATGCCCCAAAGTCAAACAATCCAAAAACCCGCTATTGCCCCAAAGTCTAATCCTAACAGTACCCAAAATGCACTCCAAATTGCTGAAATACGTGACGGAATAGTAATTATGAACGATGGCAGCTTTCGTTCTGTCATTCAGACAAAGGCTATTAACTTTGATCTTATGAGTCCTGAGGAACGTGAAGCAGTAGAATTTAGTTATCAAGGATTTTTGAACTCTTTGTATTTTCCAATTCAAATCAATGTTCATTCGAGAAAAATTGACCTTACACCTTACGTAAATAAGCTCGATAAGATTCGTAGTGAACACGACAATATGCTTCTTGCTGTTCTTATGGAAGATTATATTAATTACATGGTGACTATCGGCCAGCAAGTGAATATTATGGATAAACAATTTTATGTCATCATACCTTATTACCCCGTTCTTGATGTGCAAAATCCACTCACGGCCAGCAAGGGGCTTCTCACAGGTGTGCAGGCCCTGTTTAGTAAAAAAGGCCAACATCAGGTTACAATCAACGAGGTGGATCTTAATAAGGCCAAGGATGAGTTGCGTAACCGAATACAGGCAGTCCTGGGAGGGCTAATGCAATGCGGAGTGCAAGGTCTGCCACTTGATACACAAGAATTAATTGAGCTGTACTACGATAGCTATAATCCAGATACAGCAACCAGACAAAAAATGAAAAACTTTAACAATTTTAATGCTGATGTTGTGTCGAAAGGTGCTGGCCAAGCTCCTCAGCCTTCTCTTGAAAGGGAAATGCAATAATGGCTTTTGGAAAAAAGAAGAATGCTGTTGATCCTGTAGCGGCTGCGCAACTTCAGCGTGCTCGAGAAGAGCAAGAAGTGCAAGCGGCTTTTCAAAAGGGTGTCACTGCATTACGTGATTTTATTGCTCCAAGTTCAATAGTATATGAAAATGGCCTTTTTCATCTTGGCACACGTATTGCACGGACCTTCTATGTTTATGGCTACCCCCGTCAAGTACATACCGGCTGGTTGAGTAGTATGGTTAATATGGATGAAGTCTTGGATCTTTCTTTGTTTATATACCCCGTGGAAAGCCAGGTTGTACTAGAAAGTCTGCGCAAAAAAGTAACGCAACTCGAAGCTGGGCTTCAGATAGACGCCGAAAAAGGACGTACGCGTGACCCAGGTAAGCAGGCTGCTATTCAAGACGCAGAAGAAATGCGAGATAAACTACAAGTCGGTGAAGAACGATTCTTTCGTTTTGGAATGTACTTCACTATTTATACCTCAAGTATGGATGAATTAGATTTTGTTACACATAAAATTGAATCTGTCCTTGGCCAGCAGCTTATCTATTCAAAAGTAGCGACATCCCAACAGGAACAAGCATTCAATAGTACTTTACCTCAATTTACTGATCAGCTTCTAATCAGGCGAAACATGAATACCGGTGCCATAAGTACAAGTTTTCCGTTTACGAGCGCAGAACTTACTCAAGACAATGGAATTTTATACGGCATCAATATGCATAACTCAGGTTTAGTTATTTTCGATCGTTTCAGCCTAGAGAATGGTAATTCAATTGTGTTCGCGAAATCAGGAGCAGGAAAGTCTTTTGCTGTTAAGCTTGAAGCATTGCGCAGCCTCATGTTCGGGACTGAAATTTTCATTATTGATCCAGAAAACGAATATCAGCGGATGTGTGAGGCTGTTGGAGGTGCATATGTACGATTAAGTCTCAATTCTGCAACACGTATAAACCCCTTTGATCTGCCAAAAGTTATTGATACTGACGAAGCCGACAATGCACTCCGTAGCAATATTATTACGTTACATGGATTATTGCGGCTCATGATGGGTGGAGCTCAAGCACAAATGGTTTCAGGTAATGCAGCCGCGTTGCCTGCATTGAGTCCCGTGGAGGAATCTGACTTGGATGCTGCACTGATTGAAACCTATGCTAAGGCCGGTATTACTAATGATCCGCTCACTCACAAATCTCAGCCCCCAACTATCGTTGATTTATACGATGTCCTGTTACATATGGGCGGCACGGGACCCCAACTTGCTCAAAGACTGCGCAAGTATACTACAGGTACCTTTGCGGGAATCTTTAGCCAGCAATCAAACACAAACATAAATAACCCTATGGTGGTGTTCAATATTCGAGATCTTGAAGATGAGTTGAGACCTGTAGCTATGTATATTGTCTTAAACTTTATATGGAACAAAACAAAAACCGACAAGCAGCGCCGTATACTCATTATTGATGAGGCATGGCAGTTGCTCAAATACGAAGATTCTGCAAACTTTATGTTTAGCATGGCAAAACGTTCTCGAAAATATAACCTTGGAATAACTACGATCAGTCAAGATGTGGAAGATTTTATGGGTAGTCGAATGGGTCGCGCTATTGTTGCAAATGCAAGTATGCAATTACTGTTGAAGCAATCGACATCAGCAATTGATGTACTCGCTGATGTTTTTAAGCTCACAAGTGAAGAGCGTAAACGTTTAAGCCAATTTCCTATTGGACAGGGCTTATTCTTCGCGGGACAAAACCATGTGCATATTCAAATCAGCGGAAGTCCAACCGAAACAAGCCTTATTACAACTAACCCTGCTCAAGTCCAAGCAATTGAGCAACAAGGTACTCTAGAAAATGGTGAGGGGACAATCGATTTAACAAACCGTTTGAGGCCAGGATCATAGGTAAACATTCATGCCAACTATTTCTGAACTAGAGCCCGATAATGATGAGAGGTACTATCATTCAGTATATGATGATGATTCCACTCTAAGCCGTGCATCTGCAAAAGAGAGAACCGCGTCCGACATTAAACAGGCAGAAGAAGGTGAGTCACAAACCCAAATCTCAAATGCTGAATCATCTGAGAAAAAGCTTATTGATCAGCAACAAAATGACGATACAAATTTCAGCTATAGGCAAAAGCAAGGTAAAAGAAAAGCCTCGGGAAGTCTTTCTGGCAAATCACTAGCTGTCTTGGGCGGATCGGCGGGTGCCATTTTAATCCTAGTAGTAGTACTCCTTGCAACGTTTAGTAGCGGAAAGCTTATTCACTTAGCCGAGAATGTGACTGTATGGAATATGGCACGCACTGCACGCACATTTCGAGTTGCAAGTTCACAAAATATGGCGTCGAGTATAGAGTCAGCAGCAATGGATGAAAAAGGCTTTTCTTCAATGACAAAACGATGGAATGAATCTAGTGTCAAGTCTGCGCTTGATAGATACAATAACTTAAGGCCGAAAAAAGTTTACGCACAGATCAATAGCCAGATAACTCCTATTTTTGAAGAGGGTCCTCCGCGGCGTTTTCTACCGGGTAATAGAGAAGTGTTCAAGGGTTGGCAACTTCCGAATGGAGCGCTATTGGAGCCGACTGATAGAAAGTGGTACAAGCCAGTAGAGGGTTATAAGGAAAAATTACGTTTTGCCGCAGAGCTCGAATCAACACTAGAAGCAGAACTTAAGGGAACTAACAGTCTTGTGCGCGGAAAAGTGATGCGTAGAATCTTAAGCGAAAGAGGGGTCAAGCTTTACTGGTGGGAGAAAAGGGGCAAGGCTTACCAAGGATTAAAATCACAGTTTGCTGAATATTTAGAACAGAAAAAAGCATTTGATCGGAGTACTAAACCGGATTATTCAAATTGCGCATCGGCAGATACGTGCGCTGATGCAAAGCGTGTTGACGAAAAAATTAGAGAAAAAGTTGATGATAAAGGCTCTGAGTCCTTAAATGCTGAGCAATTAAAGGAAGAAGCAGCTCAAGTATTCGATGAAGAAGTGTCAAAGCCAACCTCTGCGTTTAAAACTGTAACCGGAGCGGTTTCGACAACTTATGCAGTTGCTTTGCCCCTGTGCTTAATTTTTGATGGATCAATTGAAAATAGTTCCAAAACGACTGACGTTAAGGAGACGTCAATGATTAGTAACTATATGATGGTAAGATCTGCTGCTGATCAGCAAAAAGCTGGCGCTACAACATCTGAGGCTGTTGGCGGATTAAATGGCAAGCTTGGTGACGTTTCAGATTCAATCCCACTCCGTAGGGCAGGTGGTGCAAACATAGACAGTGCGAGCGAAATAAACTCCGCAGCCCTGCCTCAAGCAACTGCAACAGGAAGTTTCAGCTTATTTAATGTGGTTTTGGGGAATTTTTTACCGCCAAATATCGTACAAAGCTTTACAAATAATGCAAGTTCCGTATGCCAAGTTGTTACTGATGTTCGTGTAGGGGCAGCTTTTGGTGTGATTGAGATTGCCTTAACAGTGCTAGGAGGTGGAACTCCTGGTGCTCTAAAAGTTGCAGCAGAGGGTGGAGTCAAGGGCATAACAGAATATATTACCAAGCAAACTGTTGGTAAATTATCAAGAATAGCACTTGAGCAAGGTAGTAGAAGGGCAGCTGCAAGCTTCATCAGTAAAAAGGTAGCTTCTGCTGGTGGCTCATTCTTTAGAAAGATATTAAGAGATGGAATCGTCATACTTGGGGCAACTGAGCTTGCAAAAATGCTGGTACTGAATTACTCGAATGCACAAAATAACGGTTTGGAAACTGGTGAAACTATCGCTAATCAGGTTGATATGGGTGGTAATCTTTATGCTCAGCAAAATAATCAGAATCTACTTTATGGAAGACCTATGACCCAGCCGGAAGTTCTATCTTCCAATATGAGTGATCTCGCATATATTGAAGGTGTGAATGCAAAACGTCCATTTAACGAAAAGTACTTGTCAATGACAAACCCAAATAGTCTGGTAGCACGAACTGCTTCAAGTCTTTCTGCAACAATTAATTCTGACGGGGCATTTAATAAAATATTTTCATCAATCGTAACTTCAATCAAATCAGTGCCAAGTAATATGTTTGTTAACATGTTCAATAGAGATAAAGTCAGGGCAGCGACGGTCAGCGGTGCGGGTGAGTACAATATTGTACAATGGGGCTGGTCGGATGATGAAGAATCAATTATTCAAAATAACGCGGAATATTTTCCAATTGAAAATGAGCTTATTCTTGAAGCAAGTGGTAAATATGAAGAGTTAGAAGAGAAATACGGTAAATGTTATACGAGTACTATGGGCGTGTTACTTTCTTCAGGTGATATACAAAGAGAGCAGGATGGTCAGGTCAAAAATGATGCGGGAGATTGTTCGCCTTTAAGTCTAGGAATAAATAACCCTCAATACAATGACCTTGTATTTAGATGGAGACTTGCTAAGCGTAATACAAATGTTCAAAACCAACTTGTTGATATTCAATCTGGGCCTCAAAGCAGCAATACGGAAACACCGCAACCTGGAAACGTTGCTGGAACAGCCGTTACTGCGGGTGATACCTCTAACTTAACCTGTACAGCAGGTACCGATGCGGGTGTTGTAGACGGGTATCAAAACGGTCAATTGTTTAAAATACGTATTTGTTCTGTGCAAAATATGGGTAAGGTGAATGCTCAAATTGCAAAAAATGTAGATGATCTCCTTAATGCAGCTCGAGCAGACGGTGTTAATCTATCCGGTAGCTCCTTTAGGTCAATGGAGTCTCAGATTGAATTAAGACGAAAACACTGTGGAAGCTCACAGAATGATATATATCAAAAACCTTCAGATCAATGTAGTCCTCCTACAGCTCGTCCAGGCTACTCAAACCACCAAATGGGACTTGCGCTTGATTTCGGTAGTTGCGGAAATACTTCTACAGCTTGCTTTAAATGGCTAAAAAATAATGCTCAGAATTTTGGGCTCAAAAATTTGCCATCGGAAACATGGCATTGGTCAGTGGATGGTAGATAATGAAAAAAATAGTTACCTATTATAAGGCTTTGGCTTCAACAATAAAGTTGGTTCAATGTATTGTAGTTATGCTGGTGGTACTTTTTGCAAACTCAGGTATTTCATATGCACTTTCCCAAGAAGACTTCAAAGCACTGCAAAACAATACCGTATATTATGATGAAAGTGAAGCCTGCAAAGAAGAAGAAAATGTAGGGGGGGCAAATACAAATACTCCTGGGGACGCCGCTACAGATTATCCTATTCGTGTTCCGTATATTAAGGATGCAGCCAGACTCGCTCAGGCAATAGATGATTATACAGTTAATTATAAAGCGAATTCACCGTTTGTTGGTATGGGAAAATATTTTGTACAAGGTGGAATGCGATCTGGCATAAATCCAATACTTGCAGTTGCACAAGCTACCATGGAATCTCAAATGGGTACTGATCAAAGAAGCGGGGGTATTGATATAGGATCCAATAACGCATTTGGTCGAACTGCTTCTTCAAGACAGCCAGGTGTTTTTAAGGGAAGAAAGTGGTACCAATGGCCAAGTTTTCAAGAAAGTATTTATGCCAAAACTTATCCTTCTAGCGGACGGGTTGGTCAGCCAGATGATTGGTTTCAGTATATTTCTGTAGTTTTTGCGCTTGATTCTGGACTACAAGGATATCTAAACGGTGCTGAAGGCAAGCCAGCTTACGCGCCAGCTTTTGAAAATAACCTTCCCGCTTATATTGAAACTGTCACAAAAATAACCAATCAAATAGTAGAAAAAGCGGGTGATGCTATAGATATCACTAAAAAGGGTACAGCGACACCAAGTACCGGAGGTACAGCGACTCCGGAGGCCGGTACAACACCTACTGGCCCTGTTGTAGCTATTGACCCAGGCCATGGAGGAGTTGTAAGTACGTATACAGATCCAGTAACAGGACTGGGCGATCTTGAATATGTAAATGAACCTGAAGCAACAAGCGTTCAGGATGTCTCTAACATTTTAAAAACACTTTTAGAAACTGCAGGGTACAAAGTCGTAATGCTAAAAACAAATACAAATGATTCGGTGAGTAAACGGCAAAGAGTAGATGCAGCAAAAAACGCAAATGCAGCCATTGCGGTCAGTATTCATACCGACAGTGGTACTGGTACGTTTGAAAATTGGGGAGAAACATGGCCTCAGGTTGTTGGCCATTTTCGTCAATCTCAGTCAAATCCAGAATTGAAAGTTAGCTTTAATAACCAAGAAACCGCTAAAAAAAGTGCTACGTATGCCAATATTATTAATGAGGAACGCGATAAGGCTGAGCGTGGCGGAAAAGGTATCACAAAAGTAAGCACAGATCAGTCAACAAGCTTTCCACAGTCTAGAGGACTGCCGAGTTGGGGTAATCTTGCTCTAGTGCAACTTTGGTCTGATACTGTTCCATGGGTATACAACGAAGCCGGAGCACCCTCAGGCCCAGGTGGTTTAACGGCTGAGCAAAAGCTTAAATACGCTACTGGGGTTGCAAACGGAATAAAAAGGGCCTTACCGGTGACTCCTTCAAGCTCGTCGGCAGACGGATGTCCATCTACAACAGGAGCAACAGGAGGAAGCACAGATGGAGTCGCAAACACAATTCTAAAATACGCATGGCCTGAATTTCGTAAAAAAGGCTCTTCTGGGGCAACCGACAGAAAACAAGAGTATGCGACTGCAATAAGTGACGCAAAATTAAAATCTCAATACATTGGTGGTTGTGAAGGTGTTGATTGCGGAGCTTTCGTAAGTCGTGTAATTATAGACAGCGGTTTCGATCCAAGATATAACTATGATGGTAAAGGTGGAGCCACGCCAAGCCAAGAAAAGTGGACAAAAGAAAACTGGCAATTATTAAATGTGAATAGTACTGCAGATTTACAGCCTGGAGATGTAGCATTTACTCCCGGGCATACGTATATGTACGCAGGGAAAATTGCGGGTTTTAATTCAGAGATAGCATCAGCGTCTCTTTGTGGTAGAGCCCCGATGGCAGGAAGAGAAAGTCCAGTAGATAATCAAGCTCGATGGTATCGAAAAAAATAGGAGAGTATAATGGACCAACAAAAACGAACAAGGCTCTTAATTATTCTGGCAATAGTTATTAGTATTTGTCTTATATTTTACGCAGTGTATCAAGCAACGAGAAAATATACAGCCGAAATAATTACAATTCCAAATTTCACTCAAGTTACAATTGATGGTAAGCCCGCTAAAGCAGGTAGAATCTATTTAAACCCAGGAGTGCATGAAATAGAGGGTTCTGCGAACGGATTTGAAACTATTAGAAAAACCGTGACCATACAAGAAGGAGCTCCAATTAAGAAAATTACAGTTTTTCCAAACCCTAATTCGGATATTGCACTGCAGTGGGTTGATGCTAATCCTGAACTGATGAAAAAAAGAGAAAGCCTTGCTGGAGACGAAGCCCGCGAGGAGGGTGACCGTTTTAGGAATAATAATAAAATTACAGATCAGCTGCCGTATCGTAGTCTTATTTTTAATATTGACTACGGCATTTCAAAGACTAATCCTGATGATATAATAATATATATAAAAGCTCCCTCTGCTTTAGATAGACAATATGCTATATCACAAATAAAAAGTTGGGGTTATGATCCCTCGCTATATTCTATAGTTTTTACTGAATTTTCTAATCCTCTAGGAGTAAGATAATATGAAAAAATTACTTGTATTTTTAGGAGTAGTTGCTATAGCATTTTCAATTGGTTTAACTATATATCTACGTTCATTTAATGATCTGACTATTAATTTTTCTGAAAAAAGTTCTGGGGTTATTGTTGATGTATATAACACTGGACCTGATACCGTTGATGAGGCCCAGCAAATTAACGACAAAAATTTAGTTGCTAGTGATATAAAATCAAATCAGAAACTACGTCTTAAGAAAGATAGCTATAGTATAGTTAGCAAAAAAAATGATTCATTTGCTGCTTTTAATCAAAAGGTAAGTTTATATCAAGGTGACGTAGAAGTTTTAGTAGAACCATTCTTTTCCGAATCAAGATTAAACGATATACTTAATGTTAATAAAGGTTCCATACAGTCTAGCGCTATCTCTTCATATCCACGTATAGACGGAAGATATATATTTGAAAACGAAAAAATTTTTCATTTTGGTGATTGGTATGGAGCAACTCTAAAATACATTGGCCCAGACGTCAACAATGCAGATCCATTACTTATTGTGCTTAAAAGAGAGGGTAGTAACTGGAAGGTTATCACCCGACCGCCTTCATTATTGGTTAGTCAAAAAGATTACCCTGAGATTCCATTAGATATCGCGGATCAACTCAATCAAAGGGTTTACTAAGAACCGGAAATAGGAATTATTCTACATTTTTCCATGAAATGATGAATAACAATATCAGCATCTGTTGTCGTAATAAACGTTTGATAGTCCTGCAGATAGTTTGTGAGGGCTTTTCTTCTCGAACCATCAAGCTCACTAAATACGTCATCTAGTAAAAATAATGGTTTTTTTCCTCGGTTTTTTTCTATAATTTTCAGTTCCAGTATTTTTAATGCCAATAAGATCGTACGGCTCTCTCCACGCGAAGCACTCACTGCTGCTGGATGTGAATCTATTGTAATGAGAATATCGTCTCTATGGGGCCCATATGACGTAAAACCACGTTGTATATCTTCATTAAGACCTTTTTCTAAATGCTTTAATAAATCTGTTGAGTAATTCGAAATATTACAGTGGCTCGAATATTGTATAGTGATCTCAGTTTTAGTTTGAGATAAAGATTGGTATATTGCCTGAATATCTGATTGTAGTGAATGAATTAATATCGTTCGATACGATACAATTTTTCCTGCCAATTCACAGAGTTTTACATTCCATACAAACATCTCATCCGGACCAACGTGTATATTTTTAAGCAATCTATTTCTTTGAGCAAGAGTTCTTTTGTAGTCACGGCGTAGTTTAGAGAATCCTGAAATAGTTTGCTCTAATATTCCATCAATATATTCGCGTCTTCTTTCCGGTCCTCCGCTAAGTAGTCGTAGATGGTCTGGTTCAAAAACTACGACCGGTATTGTTTTATTCATTACGAGACGTTTTAATGATGCTGACTGAATGAAATATTTTTTTTCTACTGTTTGATCTTTTCTCTCAACAATTACACTGCGTATTCCTTCTTGTGTTGTTGCATCAAGACGGGACCAGGTAGCACGAAATGTAATGAGGTCTAGATCTTTTCCTCGATATGAAGACCCTCGGCACACAACAAGAATGGCTTCCAATAAATTCGTCTTTCCACTCGCATTAGCACCAACAATAATGTTCACACCTTTTCCAAACTCAAATGTAGCGTCGCCATACGAGCGATAACTTTGAAGCCGTATATCACTAATCATACTTATACTTTAACTCTTGAGCGGCATAATCACATGTATATAATCAGTTGCTTGAGATTCTTTCAATACACATGGCTCAAGTTTGCCGTTAAAACAGAGCATTACCGTATCGCTGCTGAGGGTACCAAGTGCATCGAGTAGGTATCTCGAGTTTAAAGTAATTAAGCCTTCATCCGTCACCTCAGCGTCTGCTTGTGCTGTATTCTCTCCAAGTTGAGACGCAACAGAACGAATACTAACAGAATTCGTATCGGGACTAACGTGAATCGTAACACTTCCAGCACTCTCTTTCGCAAACAAGCTAGATACTTTCGTAATATTCACAAAATCAGCACGCTTCATGGTAGCGGTCACTCTGAAATTAGTTGGAATAAGTTTCTTATAATCAGGGTATGTACCGTCTATAAGGCGGGTCATTAATTCAACTTCACCGACCTTGAAAAGAACCTGCTGCTCGTCATGGATAATTTCAATATCCGTATCTTGATCACCAACTACACGAAGTAACTCCTGCATTGAGCTTGCTGGTACAAGAAGACGAATATCATCTTTAAGTGGCATAATTTCTTTTTCAGCTAATCGGTAGCTGTCTGTAGACGCAATATATAGTTTGCCTCCAGAAGTATGAATATATAATCCGGTGAGGACCGGCCGTGCTTCGTCATTACTGGCCGCAACGAGTACTTGCTGAAGGCCTTTCTTAAATACTTTTGCAGGAATAGTCCATGTTTTACCTTCAGCGATGGCTGGCATAACTGGAAATTCTTCTGCGGAGACACCATTAATAACCGAGTTATATTGGTCAGTTGTTATATGAAGCTTATGTTCTTCTAATTTAAGTTCAATAACACCGCTAGGAAGGCTATTTACAAAATCCTGCATAAGTCGGGCAGGAACCGTTATACTGCCCTCTTCACTTACCTTTGATCCAATATAGTGCGTGATTGCGATATCTAAATTCGTTGCAGCTATTGTGAGTCGAGTACCTACCGTCTTAAGTACGACATTAGCAAGAATAGGGAGCGTACCTCTTGTGTTAGCAATACGTGCAACACTTGATAGGGCTTTATTAAGATTTTCTTGGGTTACTTGAAGTTTCATACACAGCTCCTTATCTTGTCTTTATTATTAAAAAGATTCTTATTTAAAAAAGTAGTACTAATAGTAAGGCTTGTGGGAAATGCGTATAAGTCATACATAACAGGGAGGACATTATTGTTTTTTAGTGGAAAAGGTGCAGGTATAAGTCGTGTATAATGGCGCGCAATTACCCACAAGTTGCGCACAAAATGTGTGCAAAAAGTAGGGGAGGGGATAAAACGTAGATTTATCCAACGGATTATCCAAAGACACTGCACAGTTTGTCCACAATATGGCGACATATGTATACTAGGCATACAAACGTTCCTTTATTTCAGATATAGCTGTGCGCATGTCTGCATCAAGAGCGCTTTCCTTTGCAATTTTTTCAACCGAATGAATTGCTGTGGTGTGATCTTTTCGTCCAAGTTCCCTCGCAATTTTAGGAAAACTCAAATGAAGTTCGCTACGAAGCATGTACATTGCAATTTGCCGTGGCACTACAATATCTTTATCTCGCTTAGGCCCCATTATGTCTTCAACGGTGACTGCATAGTGTTTCGCAGTTTTTTCAATAATTTGTTTTGCATTGAGATGTTTAGGTCTAACCTTGCTTGATCCTAATAGACTGGAAGTGATTTGGAGATCGGGTTGTAGGCCTCTCATTTCACAAAAAGCAAGCAACTGATTCAAAGCCCCTTCCAATTCTCGAATGTTTGTTTGTATATGATTTGCGAGATATTCAACGACTTCAGGATCGAGCGATATACCGTGGGTCGTGGCTTTCGTTTGAATAATCGCGCAACGCGTCTCAAAATCAGGGATTTGCATATCAATACTCATCCCCCAGTTGAAACGTGATCGTAATCGTTCTTCCAAGGTTGGGATGTCTTTAGGAGGTTTATCACTACTGATAATAATCTGCTTATTTGCTTGGTGTAGTGCGTTAAAGGTGTGAAAAAATTCTTCTTGAGTCTTCTCTTTTCCAGCAATAAATTGCATATCGTCTACGATTAGGACATCGGCACTTCTGTAGAAGCCGGCAAAGTCAGTGTTCTTTTTATATCGAATTGCATCTAGAAATTCTTGTACAAATTGTTCAGAAGATATGTATACAACATGAGCCTTGGGGTCTTTAGTGAGTATTGCGTTTCCCACTGCTTGTATTAGGTGCGTCTTTCCAATACCAACACCGCCGTAGAGGAATAACGGATTATATCGTGTTCCAGGAGCAGTTGCTATTGCTTGACAGGCCGCATATGCTAGTTCATTTCCGGAACCCACTATGAAGTTTTCAAAAGTATATTTTTCATTGAGTCCCTGCCTATACGAGTGTCGAACACTAGAAGAAGACGGTGACTTAGTTTCCGTTTGTTGTTGAGGTGCAACAACCATGACAGTTTCTTCCCGTGTTCGCTTATGCAGAGATCCTTTGCCTTTTGTATGAATTTTATATTCAACTTTATTAGGTTCGACACCATTCTTCTTAAGAGTATCAATAATAAGTTCGTTAAACTTTCGTTCGAGCTGGTTTTTAACGAAGACAGTAGGCACACCAACAATAAGATTACCATCTTTGCGAGACAGCAGCTCAGTGTTTTTAAACCATGTAATAAAGCTAGCACGTGAAACAGTCAGTTCTATCTCACCTAGTACTGCCTGCCATAAACTATCTTTCATAACCCTCGCTACCACTGCACCTAATTGATAATTAAATATTCTATACAAAAAAGAATGAGTTTTCCACAAGCCACAGAATGTTTTAGGGGTTGTATATAAAATGTATTGCAAACAGGAGTAAACTTGTGCACATGGAAATACCCTCTCTTGTAATCTGTGGAAAAGACTTGGATAATAGTGGAAAACTTGATAGAATTAGTGGGTTAAATATTGTCAATTTGACGCTACTACGTAGTAATATTTGTTACAGATCGAAGTACTTTCGTACAACAGTAACATTGAATTGACTCTAAGCTTGGATAAGTAAGAGATTAAGGATACAGTAAGACCATGCCAAAACGAACATATCAACCAAAGAAACGACATCGCGCACGCGAACACGGTTTCCTAAAACGGATGGCTACTAAAGCCGGTCGTAATATTTTACGAGCTCGACGCAATAAAGGCCGAGCGCGCCTGACCCACTAAAGATTTCTTAAAGAAACTCTTATACTAGTACTATGATCTCTAATACACATCGGTTTCATGGGCGTAATAGTCTGAGATTTGTATATACTAATGGAAAAACATTTCGTTCTGCAATTCTTGCTGTACGTATTGCTCATAATCCTCGTGTTCCAGAGTATAGATGTGCAGTTGTAGTCAGTAAAAAGGTAAGTAAATCGGCTGTGAAGAGAAATCGTATGCGCAGAAGAATTTACGAGATAATTCGTAGAAATGAGACGCATATATCTCCCCACCATGACATTGTTATTACTGTCTATAGTGATCAGGTTGTCTCAATACCTTCTACTGAACTTGAAGACATTGTCTTAAAACTCCTATTAAAAAACAGCAAATAGTACTTCTTAACAGTTACGAACATGATATTATGGGTGTAGCTTTTGTCACGAGTGTAAGAGCACTAGTTAAGAGTCCACGACACTAATCTACATATAGAGGAGCTCATATGTTTACCGCTTTGATTGTACAACCTATTTTTAACCTGTTAGTCCTAATCTATGCCATTATTCCGGGTCATAATTTCGGATTAGCAATTATTCTATTTACGATTCTCGTACGCTTGCTAATGTGGCCTTTAATAAAAAAACAACTTCACCAAGCAAAAGCAATGCGTGAACTACAGCCTGAACTCAAACGCATTAAGCTGGCAGCTAAGGGCGATCGACAAAAAGAATCAATGATGATGATGGAACTCTACAAAGAGCGCGAAATAAATCCATTCTCAAGCATTGGACTGCTTATTGTTCAAATTCCAATATTCTTAGGACTCTATAGTGGACTAAACAGGATTGTCCAAGACCAAAATGCCATCACTACATTTTCCTACTCTTTCATAGCTAAGTTGCCTTGGATTAAAACTCTTGCAGCAGATCCATCCAAATTCGACAGTACTTTACTAGGGTTTGTTGATCTTACAAAAGCAGCCATAGATAAAGGGGGCGCCATCTACTGGCCTGCGATGCTTATAGTAGCCGCCAGTGCAGTCATGCAGTATTACCAGGCGAAACAACTTATGCCTGATGATAAAGACCGTAAGACTCTGCGGCAGATTCTCGGACAGGCAGGAGAGGGTAAACAAGCAGATCAGGCTGAAGTAAGTGCTGCGGTCGGACGAAGTACACGGTTTATTCTTCCCATCTTTATTTTTATTGTGACTGTAAATATCGCATCGGCTCTTTCACTATACTGGTTGACAAGCGGTATCGTAGCGTTTATTCAACAAGCTCGAGTACTTGGACAAGACAAGACAGAAATGACTACCGCAACAACAGGAAATAAAAAAGTAGTTGAAGCAGAAATCCTACCTCCTAAAAACAAAAAGGCAAAAAAGACTCCCAAAAAAGGAAATAAAAAAACAAGGAGATAGATAATGGACGAATCGATCATGTATGCCAAGAAGTATCTTGAGGATCTTCTATCATTTTTTGGTTTAAATACGGTAGTAACAGCACACAATAGTGATGACGAAGTTATTGAACTAAATATTCCATCGACACACCTAAATGGTTTTCTAATTGGTCAACATGGTGATACGGTTCGCGCATTACAATTCATTGTCAGTAACGCATTAAAAAACAATAATTACCCCATAACACGCGTAAATGTTGACGTTGCAGATTATAAAAAAGCAAGATCAGAGCGATTGTCTCAGACTGCAGAAGAATGGATAGCAAAAGTAAAAGAGTCCGGTGAAGATATGGCCTTAAAACCTATGAACGCCGCAGATCGTCGTACCGTTCATAAGGTTGCAAGCGAAAACGGTGTTGAAACAGAGTCGGTTGGAGAAGGAAGATCAAGACACATTGTTCTTAAAATAAAATAATAGTTTTCGGTTTTTACCTACAGTTTGCTATGTGTTACCATAAGCGTATAAAATCACGTTGATATAAAGGCTACGTTAATACTATGCAAGACTCAGACAACAACCCAAACCCAAACCCAAACCCAAACCCAAACCCAAACCCAAACCCAAACCCAAACACAAACCCAAACCCAAACCCAAACCCAAACCCAAACCCAAACCCAAACCCAAACCCAAACCCAAACCCAAACCCAAACCCAAACCCACACCCAAACCCAA
>Ga0172372_10002439_pt1 | contig 28172 bp, 20 predicted proteins | sample LakKiv5m_2_FD_114544 | JGI IMG/M metagenome (GOLD analysis project Ga0172372, IMG submission 114544) | Freshwater microbial communities from Kabuno Bay, South-Kivu, Congo - kab_092012_9.5m | ecosystem: Environmental > Aquatic > Freshwater > Lake | place: Democratic Republic of the Congo...
GCTCCCTCTGGTGGAAATCATGTTGGAGCGGTCGCGCCTGCGGGCGCTCCCTCTGGTGGAAATCATGTTGGAGCGGTCGCCGCTGCGGCGGCTCCCTCTGGTGCTGCTGGTGGCGGCGCAGCCCGGGTCTCTGGCGTTGCGAAGAAGGTTGCTGCCGAGAAGGGCGTTGATCCGGCTTCGCTTTCAGGAACAGGCCCGTCGGGCCGAGTGATGAAAGACGATGTGCTTGGAGCGGCGGTCGTGACTGGAGCGGCCGTGACTGGAGCGGTCGCTGCTGCGGCAGCGGCCGTGACTGGAGCGGTCGCGCCTGCGGGCGCTCCCGTGACTGGAGCGGCCGCTGCTGCGGCAGCGGCCTCTGGTGTTGGCATGCAGAAGGGCGCCCGCGGGGTTCGTCGCGAGAAGATGACGAAGCTCCGGCAGAAGATCGCCGAGCGGCTTGTTCACGCGCAGCACACCGCCGCGATGCTCACCACGTTCAACGAGTGCGACATGACCGAGGTCATGCGTCTTCGCGCCGAGCACAAGGAGGCGTTCGAAAAGCGCTTCGGCATCGGCCTCGGCTTCATGAGTTTCTTCGTGAAGGCCGCGGTGAGCGCGCTGCAGAAGTATCCGCGCGTCAACGCCTACATCGCGGGCCAGGGCGCCGAGATGGAGATCGAGCACCACGACTACTGCGACATCGCCGTCGCGGTCGGCACCGAGAAGGGCCTCGTCGTCCCGGTGCTCCGCAACGCCGAAAGCCTCTCCTTCGCGGGCATCGAGAACGCGATCAAGGATTTCGCCATGCGCGCGAAAGACGGCAAACTGTCCGTCGACGAGATGACCGGCGGCACATTCACCATCTCGAACGGCGGCGTCTACGGCTCGCTCATGTCGACGCCGATCCTCAATCCACCGCAGTCGGCGATCCTCGGCATGCACGCGATCAAGAAGCGCGCGGTTGAGGATCCGAAGAACCCCGGTCAGATCGCACTGCGCCCGATGATGTACCTCGCGCTCAGCTACGACCACCGCATCATCGACGGCGCCGAGGCCGTCGGCTTCCTCGTCCACATCAAGGACATGATCGAGAAGCCCGAGCGCATGCTGTTCGCGTGAGTTGGTGACTTCGGAAGCTCAACGCAAGGTGCGCAGTTCAACGCAAGGTGTCTCGTCTCGCAGACACGATAGGGACTGTCGCACGCCCGTCAGTTTGCCGTTGCGATGCCATTCTTCGCCGCAGGCTTCTTCTCGCCATAGGCAAGTTGGCCGTCGTGCGGGACGCCGAGATACTCAAGCGCCTCGTTCATGATCTCCGCGGCACACGGGCCCGCAAGCGCGCCGCCGCCCGTCACGCCCTTCGACTTGTCGGGATCCTCGATCGTGACGAGGATCGCGAGCTCGGGGCGATCGAACGGCGCACCCAGCAGGAAGCTCGACATGTAGCGGTCCTGGAAATATCCACCCTTCGGATTCACGAGTTGCGCTGTTCCGGACTTGCCGAACGCGGGGTAGAGCAGGATGTTCTTGAGGCGCTTGCCAGTGCCTTCGGTGATCACGGCCTCCATCACCTCGCGCGTCTCGCGCGCGACCTTCGACGACAGCACGGGCTGCGTGCCGCTGAGCGAGTCGTCGGCAAGCGGTGTGAGCGTCAGCGGCACCATCGAGCCGTCGCGGCAGAACGCGGTGAATGCGTGCACGAGCTGGAGCGGCGTCACCGCGATGCCCTGCCCGAAGCTCACCGACGTGAGCGCGCGCGTCTTGTTGGTCCACTCGTCCTTCTGCGGCAGGATGCCGCGGGTCTCGGCCTTGAAACCGATGCCCGTCGCCTTGTCGAAGCCGAACGACCGGATGCAGTCCATCATCTGGTCGTTCGTCATGCGCATCGCCACGGTCGCCATGCCGGCGTTCACCGACTTCACGAGGCAGTCGCGCCACGACTTGGTTCCGTAGCTCGACGAGTGCGCCTCGCGGATCGTGCGGCGCGCACGACCGTCGACGACCGTCAGCGGTCCATCGGGGAGATGGATCGTCTCGCCGGCGCGCGCCTTTCCGAGTTCGAGCGACCATGCCCAGACGAACGGCTTGAAGATCGAGCCCGGCTCGAATGGATCGGTCACCCAGCGCAGCCGCGCGAGCCGCGGATCCTTCGCCGCGAACTTGTCCTCGACCGCATGCGCGTAGGGCGAGCCCGCGCGCAGCGTGTCGTACGCGGCGAGCACTTCGCCGGTCTCGACGTCTACCACGATGCAGCGTGCGCCGCCGGCGTTCGACTTGGCGACGGTCTCGCGCAGCCTGCGTTCGACAACTTCCTGGATCACGATGTCGATCGAGAGCCGCACATCCAATCCGGGGTTGCCCGCGAAGTGGCTGCTCGCGGGCACCGCCATCACCGAGCCGGTGCTGTCGACGATCGTCGCGGTGTGGCCCGGCAGCGACGCAAGACGCGCGTCCGCGCTCGACTCGATGCCGCTGAGACCGCGAACGCGCTCGCCGCCGATGGGCTTCTTGGTCACCGGGTCGCGGTTCGCATCGAAGCCCACGAAACCGATGAGTGCCGACGCGGTGTCGCCGAACGGCAGCAGGCGCTCCGGCCGCGTCTCGACGTGCGCACCGCGCAGGATGCCCGTCGGTCCGCCAGCCTTGCGCGCCGCCGCGATCGCATCGATCTGCCCGGCATCGAGATCTTTCGAGATGACGATGTAGCGCTTCAGGCGCTCCCAGTCCGATTCCTGCATGGAACGGTGCAGCGTGCGCAGGTCCTCGGGCACCTTCTCATGGATGAGGCGTGCGATCTCTGCGCGCGGCATGCCGAGCGGAGCCTCGAGCGCCGCCACGAGTTCACCGATCGGATCGAGGTCGTTCGGAAGAGTTGCGAGCGTGATGCGTCCGCGCTCCGACTCCTCCTCGCTCTCGCGGCGCGCCTGTCGCTCAAGCGCGATCGCGCGGTTGACGGCGTCACGATAAAGATCGCGTACGTCAATGAACAGTGTTCCGCCAAGCGCATCGACCGCCAACTTGCGGCCGCGCGCATCAACGATCGCGCCACGCGGATGCTGCGCGATCACGGTGCGCTCTTGGATCGGACGACCATTCGGACGCTCCATCGAGCCCTGCAGCTGGGGTGACGGATGCGCCTTCAGTTGGTAGACGCGCCCCGTGGTCGCGAGGATCGCGAGCGCGATGCCGCCGACAATCCAACGCGAACCGCGCGCGATGCCGCGCGCGCCACGCGCGCGCGAGGTTGGCGCTGTGGAGGCACCGAGCGGCGTGATTGGAGTCGCCGTGTCGTTCGTATCTCGCTGGTTCATCCGCCGAATCCTTCGGCCCCGCGGGTCGGTTCCTTCACCAGCTTGCGCAGCTCTTCCGGTGTTCGCAGTGCGTCATCGTTCGCGCTCGATGGATCCTCGCGGAACGGAATCGGCTTCAGCACCGCGGCTTCGCGTGCTGTCGCATCCTTCTCGATCCGCTCGACCAGCGCGCGGATCTCGGCGGGCGTCAGGAGACCGGCGACATCGGCCTCGCGACGGATGCGCTCGCGCTCGTTGCGCTCGAGTTCGAAGTGGATGCGACTGATCTCGGCCGCAGTGTCGATGCGCTCCTGTCGATTGACGAGCAGCGCGCCAAACATGGCGCCGAGAACGACGATGACCGTGGCGAGCTTCGCGAACATCGGGGCCTCCATGCCTCCGCTTGACACACACCGGATACGGCCGGCATGCGCAACTCAGTCTGCGAGCGCGTACTTGAGCTCCATGCCCGGACGGAGCTTCGGGTTCTTGCCGAGTCCATTGAGCGAGGCGATCTCAGGCCAGCGGGTGCTGTCGCCGTAGACCTCGCGGGCGATGCGATACAGCGTGTCGCCGTCGCGAACGCGATGCGTCGCGATGCGTGGGCTGTTCTCCGTCGTCGTGGCGCCGGGCGCAGTGGGCTCCGGCACGACTGCGATCGTCCCGCCCAACGGTGGCGCGGTCTCCTGCGGAGCAGCCTTCGGATCGAGCACCGAGATGTCGGGAATGCGAAGTTCTTGACCGATCTTGAGATCGGTGGGCTTGATGCCGTTGAACTCGGCGAGCTTGGCGCCGAGCGAACGCTTGCCGTAGTGCTTCTTCGCAATGGATTCGGGATTGTCGCCCTTCGCAACCTTGTGGACGCGCTCGCCCGCGGGACGCGCGGGTGCACCGAGCGTGACCGCATCGATCATTCCGGGTGCGCCAATCCCTTGCGTCCCGTTGTCGAATCCACCGATCGCGATGCCGATGTCGGACGAATCGACGGGAGGAAGCGGCTCGCTCTCCGGAAGCGCACGCGTTCCGAAGCGCTCGGTCTCGCCGGGAAGCGCCTTCGGATCGGGCTTATAGCTGACGAGTTCCTGCTTGAGCGGCGTGGTGTTCGCCGCGAGGTGATCTGAGACGAGAATGCCGAGGAACAGCAGGAAGCCGAACCCGATCACCATTACAAGCTTGTTTTCGCGCGTCATCTGGAGCGTCCTTGCTCTTGATGCCTGATGTGTCCGCGGGAGCGGCGGCATGTCGCGCACCCGCGCGACCCTGCGCGATGCGCGGGGTCGCTCTCAACGCGCGCGGCCGACCGTGACCGCGCGCAACTTCGCCGAACGAGCCCGCGGGTTCGCCGCGGATTCGGACTCGGATGATACCACCGGTCCATCGGTGATCTCTTCGGCGAGTCCGCGCCGGCACATGTCGACGAAACACTGCTTCACCAGTCGGTCCTCGAGGCTGTGAAACCCGATGACCGCGATGCGCGCGCCCGATTGCAGCCAGCCTGGTCGCCCTTCGTGCACGCGCTCTGCGGCGGAGACGATCGAGTCGAGCAGCGCCGACAGCGCGCCGAGTTCGTCGTTCACCGCGATGCGAAGCGCCTGAAAGGTCTTCGTCGCCGGATGCAGCCGCGAGGTGCGCGCCCGGGAGCCGTATGCCTCCCGGACAAGATCCGCAAGTTGCGCCGTCGTCAAGATCGGCGTTCGCGTACGCAACTCGACAATTTTCGCGGCGATCCGACGCGCAAGCGGCTCCTCGCCGAAGCGCGCGATGGCGTCGGCGATCGAGCGCTCATCACTGGCCGCGAGGAACTCCGCAGCGGTCATCCCCGAGGATCGATCCAGCCGCATGTCGAGCGGTCCGTCGCGCATAAAGCTCAGGCCCCGGGACGCTTCGTCCACCTGTGTCGAGCTGAACCCGAGGTCTGCGAGCACGAGGTCGGCCGAGATACCCCTCGCGGCAAGTTCACGTGCAACCGACGCAAAGCTGGCGTGGATGGTGGCCGGCGCAACCCCCGAGGTCTTCCGCACCCGGTCGGCGGCATAGTCGAGGTTGCCGCGATCGAGGTCAAAGAGAACGATCGAGCCGGCGTCCCCGATCCGTTGGGCCACGCGCTCGGCGTGACCACCACGACCTGCGGTCAAATCGACGTATGTATCGCCGGGCTGGGGCAACAGGGTCGCAAGCACCTCGCCGCACAGTACGGGCAGATGTCCCGCGATCTGATCCGATCGCGCTGCGGCGGGTGACGAACCACTTTCGGGTTCAATCGACTCGTTCATGGGCCGCGGAAGCGCCTTGGAAGGGTTGAGACGACTCGTTTGACGGCTCCGTCGCGACCGCCGGGACCGCCGCTGACGTCAACGCCGCAGCGATCGCGGGCTTTGCGGAATCCATCGAAGCCTCCGCTCCCTTGGACTCCTCGCCGCCCTTCACCTGCGCCTGCCAGCGATTGCGAAGCGCGCTCTTGAGCGCCACCGCACCGATGCCTCCGAAGGCGACGATCGCGGCCGCGTAGATGATCCGGAGCCGGACCACTTCCTCGATCGCGAGGATGCCGAGTGTCACGCCGAACACGCCGAAGAGGGCCGCGACGCCGTAGAGGGCCACCACGGCGGACTTCACGCCACCGAGCGCGCGCTTGGCGAGGTGGTGGATGTGGTTGGCATCTGCCTGCGACATGGAGACGCCCGCCAGCTTGCGACGGAGGATGGCAAGCGAGGTGTCCATGATCGGGAGTGCGAAGATGATCAGGCCGGCGAGCACCAGGTGCGTCTCGCCCTGCTCGCCGAGCAAGAGGATGACGACCACGAGCAGATACCCGATCAGGAGGCTGCCGCAGTCGCCGAGGAATATCACCGCCGGGTTGAAGTTCCAAGGCAGGAACCCGAGGACGGCGCCGAGCAGCGCGAGGCAGAGGACGACCCGTGTTCCCGCCATCGAATCGAACGGGTTGTCGAAGTCAACGCCCGCCGCGAGGGCGATCGAGAGGACGAGGAGCGCCGTCGCCATGATGGCGGCGGTGCCCGAGCAGAGTCCGTCGAGACCGTCGATGAGGTTCATGGCGTTACAGCCGCCGAGGACGAACAGCGCGATGAGCGCCGTACCAGTCCAGTAGAAGACGTCGCCCGAGGCGATCGAGAGCGGTCCGAGGGTCAGAAGCACCGTGGTCGCGTCCCCGACGAACGGCGCGAGCACCCCTTCCGCGACCCGTGTCCCGATGTCCTGGACGGCAAGCGCCGCCGCGGCGACCAGTTGACCCGCGATCTTGAGTCGCGGATCCCAGCCCCAGACGTCGTCGGCAAGACCGGTGAAAGTGATCGCGAGCACACCGATGACGATCGAGAGCGGTACCGGACCGAGCATGCCGCCCGGGCCATCGATCATGAAGAGGCTCAGGCCGAGCGCGGTCATGACGCCGAGGAACACGGCAAAGCCGCCGAGGTAGGCGATCGGGAACTTGTGTTGCTTCCGAGCCTCGTCTGGCCGGTCGATGATGTCCATCGAGATCGCCAGACGACGCACAAATGGGGTCGAGATCAGCGTGACGAGGAACGCTGCGACGAAAACAAGCGCGTAGCCATTGAGGAACTCGATCGCGCTGAATGCCGCTGATCCGAGCGGAATCTGGGCGGCCGGCTGCGGCAGTTCCGGAATCCTCAGGGCGAGGTCGCCGTTCAGTAGCTGCATGACGCCTCCCTCGCGGGTCCACGCCTGCGCGCCGAGATCTCGCTGGCAAGGTCGAGGATCGTCTTCGAAAGCGGGATGGTCGGAGCAAACCCGATCGCCTCGCGGATGCGGGTGAGATCGGGCTGACGCGTCTTCAGGTCGTCGAAACCTGCGGCGAACGCTGCCTCGTAGGGAACGAAGCGCACCGCGCTGCGCGATCCGAGCGTGGCAATCACGAGCCTCGCGAGCTCGACAATCGAGATCGGCTCGTCGCGACCGACGTTGAGCACGCGGCCGACGCAACAACCCGACGCCATCATCGTGGGCAGCGCGCCGACCACGTCGCGCACGTCGCAGAAGCAGCGCGTCTGCGATCCATCGCCGTGCACCTCGAGGTCGCGTCCCTCGAGCGCCGCCTCGACGAAGCGCGGAAGCACCATGCCGTACTCGCCGACCTGTCGCGGTCCCACGGTGTTGAAGAACCGTACGACGACCGCCGGAAGACCGTGCTCGCGGTGGTAGGCGAGTGCCAGGTACTCGTCGAGCGCCTTGGAGGCGGCGTAGCACCAGCGGCTGTACGAGGTCGATCCGTAGATGACGTCGTCGTCCTCGTGCATCGGGACGCGAAGCCCCTTCCCGTAGACCTCGCTCGTCGAGGCCAGCAGGATCGGAACGCGGCCCGCCGCCGCGAACCGGAGCACCGCGGAGGTCTCGTGCACGTTCGTCTCGATCGTGTGGATCGGCCGCTCGACAACGAGCCGAACGCCGACCGCAGCCGCGAGGTGATAGATGCAGTCGAAGTCGCCGACCGAGAGCGACGGGAGTACGTCGGATCCACGACCCTCGATGACGCGGTATCTCTCGGGCGACCCCGCACCGCGACGGACGGCGTCGACGTTCTCGCGCCGACCGGTCGAGAAGTCATCGATCACGGTGACCTCGTCTCCCCTGCCGAGCAGCAGCTCGGCGAGGTGCGATCCGATGAAACCACCGCCGCCGGTGACGAGCACGCGGGACGGGCGGGAGGACTTGTGTGCGCCTTCAGGCTTCAATGCGGGAGCCGCGTGCTTCGTGTCTTCGAGTGTCGATCCCGCCACGGACGGCCGTGGTCAGGCCTTCGTCGAGTAGCTCGCCATCGCCTCGTAGTTCTTGCGGAGGTAGCCGCCGGCGGTGTTGCGCGGACGGTTGAGCACGACGCCGACGATCTGCGATCGCACGTCGCCGAGTTGGCTGACCATCCGCGCGACGAGGCCGCGCTGCTCCTGGAACGCACGGACGACGATGATCGTGCCGTCAACCTTGTTGGCGATCGTCAGGGCATCGCTTGCGACAACCACCGGCGGAACATCAACCAGCACCATGTCGTAGCGTCCCGACGCCTCCGCGAGCATCGCATCGAACTTTGAGGTAGGCAGCATCTCGAACACGCGACTATCCGGCGTGCCCGCCGACAGGATGTCGACGTCGCCACCGGCGGGGCGGATCGCATCGCCAAGCGAGACCTGTCCGCGGAGCAAATCGCCAAGTCCGACCGCATCGGGTTCGGTTCCCATCGCCGATGCAAGTCGGCTGCGGCGGAAGTTGGCATCGACGACGAGGACCTTGAGCCCGCCAGCGGCGAGCGAGTCGGCGAGATTCGAGACAAAGCTCGTGGTTCCAGCCTCCGGAAGACCGCTCATGCATGCGATCGAGCGGATATTGCCCTGCGTCGCGGCCTTGCGGACCTGACCGGCGATCTGACGGCAGATCTCGGCGACAACAGACTTCGGTACGTCGCGGATGACGCGCTCGATCTTCTTGGGTCCGACCGGGTCGTCCGACAGATCGGGAACGGCACCGAGCAGGCGCAACCCCGGGATCGCGACGAGGTCGGTGGCGTAGCGGATCCGGGTGTCGAGCATCTCGCGGAGGAAGACGAACGCGAGCGTCGCGGCCAGCATGAGCGTCGCGCCGAGCGGGATCATGATCTCGAGCTTCGGGAAGCTCTTCTCGCGCGGTGTCGCGGCCGACTTCGCGATCGACACCGAGCGGGCGTCGTCACGAGCCTTAAGCTGGTCGAGGTTGGCGAGCACCTCGAGCTGCTTCTGGCGCGCCTCGAGCAGACGCTCGCGGCGATCCTTCAGCTCCTGCATCGTGCTGACGTTGGCGGTGAAGTCCTTCAGGCGGACGGCGAGGCTCTCGAGGTCGGCCTCGAACTTCTCGAGCAGGCCCTGATAGCTCTCGACCTGGTCGCTGAAGGTCTTGAAATCGGCGTTGAGGTTGCGGCGCAGGATCTCCTGCAGCTTCGAGTCGCGCTCAAGCTCGGCCGACGTGAGTCGCTTCTCCATCGAGCGGAGCGCCGGGTGATCGTTCGCGAACTTCTTGCGGTACGTCTCGACCTCGACCTTCAGTTCACGCAGGGTGTTGTTGGCCTGCTGGATCTGCGGATCTTCCTCGGCGGTGCGAATGTCGTCCGGCGTCGGCTCGAGGAGACCCTCCATCTTGGCCTCGGTCTGCTGCTTGCGGCTCTGCGAGAGCGTGAGCAGCGACTTGGTTTCGTTCACGCGTCGCGAGGTGTCCTCGACGGCGACGAGCACGTTGTTGCGCTCCTCGCTCGTCGAGGTGAGGTTCTTGTCGACGACGAACTTCGCGATCTCCTTGCCGATGCTCGCAAGCTGGGCATCGAGATCGTCGAGCTGCCGGCGGAAGGTCTGGCGGTTCTGCTCGAAGCGCGTGTCGTCGGCGGCCTTCTTGCGCTGCAGATACGTGTCGGCGATGCGGTTGAGCACGACCGGGACGTCGGAAGCCTCGTGCGTTGACCAGCTCAGCGAGAAGAAGTTCTGACGGCGAACATGTCCGGCGCCGAGCTCGTCCTTCAGGTCGTCGACAGCGAGTGCCGGCGCGAAGCGGCCGTTCTCGTCCCGGTAGTACTCGCTCCACTTGGTCTGCTCGATGTCGCGCGAGTTCATCGCCGCCTCGAGCAGGTCGCGCGAGAGGATGCGCGCCGACTCGGTCTGGCCGAGACGCTCGACGGCCTCCTCGGTGCGCTCGTCGCGAACGATGACCTCGTCGACGCCCTCGGGCGCGGGAACGAGTTCGAAGAGCACCGTGTCCGAGTAGAGCGGGTAGAGCCTGTCGAGCGCGAGATGCGCGACGACACCGAGGGTCGCGCCCACGAACACGCTCGCCACGATCGCCACGGCGTGCTGCCGCAGCACCCGCAGCGGGTCGATCGCGACCGCGCCGGCATTGGATTGCGGCCCCGAACGTGGGCGCTGCGGCGCGTTGCGGTTGTCGGCGGGGCTACGGGTCGGTGCGGTGGTCATGGCTGTCCTCGCGCCAAAGGGCGCTCTTCTCGGCAAACTGCTATCGGGACTCCGCCCGGGTCACTTGAGTTCCTTCAGCAACTGCTCAATGCGCGTCTTCATCTGCGGATCGGGGTTGAGCTTCTGCGCCGCTTCGACGGCTGCGCGCGCCTCGCCGGATCGACCCAGCGCGTTATAGGCCTGCGCAAGGTGGTACTGGACCGGCGCACCGTTTGCGAGCGTGCTCGCGCGCTGCAGCACCTCGAGCGCCTCCGCGTACTTTCCGTCGAGGATGAGCAGCGATCCGAGCGTGTCGAGGTACTCGCTGCGCGTCGGGTTGAGTTGGACGGCGAGCCGCGAGGCATCGAGTCCCTTCTTCGCGTCCTTGAGGCAGTCGCCGCAGAGATAGGCGTAGTTGTTGAGCAGCGTGTCGGCGTTTGGAGCGAGCTTGAGGCCCTCCTCAAATGCCGCGATGGCAGCGGTGCAGTCGCCACCCATGTACAGCAGCGAGCCGTACCGGTCGTACATCTGGGCCCCGAGCTCGGGCATGCCCTTGAAGTCGGTGGATTTCATGACCGCGAGGTACTCGACGGCCTTCGCGGGACCCGCGGAGGGGTTGCCCATCGCGAGATCCGCGAGCACCGCCGCGCCGAGCACGTCCGGCTGGCCGTTGCCGAGCTGCCGGAACAGCCCTTCCGCATCGGCGAGCAACTCGGGGGTGTAGAGGAGCGCGACGGCCTCGTACCACTGCACGAGCGTCCGCGGCTGTCCGGTCTCAAAGGCCGTCCTCGCCTCACGGTAGCTCTCGGTGAGCGTCGTGATGCCCTCGCCACGCTCGTCGCCTCCGACGAGCGCCACGCCGACGTAGGTTCGCGCGCTGGGATTCGTCCGCACGATGTCGGGCCGCCGACGCGATGCCGACACCGCGCCGCGATAGTCCTTGGCACGGATGCGCGCGTTGAGTTCGCGGAAGAACACGTCCTCGGTGGGCTGCAGCAGATCGGCGCGCTCGAAGCTCGCGGCCGCGTCGCCGAAGCGAGCCCGGCGAATCATGAGGTCGCCAAGTGCGACGTGCCACGCCGGGTCACCAGGCATCAGCGAGATCGCCGAGCGAATCGAGTCCTCCGCGCGGTCGATGCTACCCGTGCGCTCGTGGATCTCTACGAGACGCCGACGCGCCTCGATGCTGGTGGGGCTGATGCGGAGGAACCGCTCCAGCTCGCCGACCGCGCCGTTGACGTCGCCGAGCGCAAGCATGATCTCACTGCGGGTCGCCGACGCCGCGAGAGTGGAGCCACCGAGCGCGACCGCACGATCCGCGGCGGCGAGAGCCTCCTGTCCGCGCGTGGATTCACCGGTGAGTTCGAACAGCTTGCGCTTGGCCATCGCGTCCTGGATGAAGGGCTGCGGCGAGTACGGCGCGAGAGTCTTCGCCCGCGTGTACGCCGGCAGGCAGGCCTCATAGGCCGCACGCGCATCCTGAATCCGACCGAGTCCACGCAGCTCGTCTCCCATCGCCATCGAGATGGCGCCGTCGAGCATCTCCATCGAGACATCGCGCGTCGCACCCGCGACGGCGGCGTCGTAGGTCTGGCGCGCCTTTGCCGTTTCGCCGGCGCGCAACTGCACCTCCGCAAGACGGAGCCGCAGGCCGGGATCGTTGCTGCTGCCGACGATCGGCTCGAGGAACTCGAGCGCCATTGCATACCGCTCCGCGTTGAACGCGACGTCGACGATGGTGCGGCTCGCGTCGCGGGTCTTCAGATCCTCAAGCCGCATCGACTCGAGGAACACCGCCTTCGCATCGGCATCGCGGCCGAGCTGGAGGAGCAGGCTTCCGAGCATGACGTTTCCACGCCAGCCGGCTCGCTCGCCGGCGGCCTTCACCGCATCGCCCAGCACGCGGACCGACTCGTCGCGACGACCAACCACGCGCAGAAGCTGGCTGTAAGCGCTCGCGACATCGAGATTGCCCGGCTCCTTCTTGAGCGTGGCAACGCAGATCTCCTCCGCGCGCTTCCTCCACTGCGCACGCGTCCGCTCGAGGGCGGTGTAGCGCGTGGCCGAGTCGAGCTGTGCCCACTGCTGCTCGTTGTACGACTCTTGGCCGCGCTCGTTCAGCACGTCGGCGCGGTCGGGGCTCGCGCTCGCGAGCAGGTTTGCGAGAGCGAGGGCGTTGCGGATATCTCCCGGCGCCACGCGGTACTGGTTCTCGCGCATGCGCATCGCCATCGGACGGTCGCCGAGCTGCGCCTCCAGTCCCAGCCACACTTCGGCGACCTCGTTGTCGAGGCCGGCAAGCTGGCGCGCCTGGCGCAGCACTTCGAGCGCCCGCTGCGTGTTGCCGTTGCGCACCAGCGCACCGACGAGCTGGCGCACGGTCTGCATGTCGTCGGGTCGGCGCTTGTACGCCTCCTCGTACTGCCGCTGCGCGCTCTCGACGTTGCCGTACTGCTCAAGCATGGAGCCGAGCGCGCGGAAGACGACGGAGCTGTCGATGCCTGATTGGATTGCGTTCTCAAGAAGCGCGGTCGCTTCGCGCATCTTGCCTTCCGCTGCGAGGAGCTGCGACTCGAGGAGGACCGACTGGGACGGGTCTCGCCTCGACTCCTTCGCGAGTGCGACCACGGCGCCCGCCGCGACGAAGTCCTTGCGATCGATCGCTTCGCGGAAATCGGCCTCGAGAAGGATCGGGTGCACGCGATCCGCGGCCTCGGCCTTTGCGCGCCACACCTTCACGCCAGCCTGCAGCTTCTCCGCGGTCGCGCGCGTCGTCGCGGCGCTTGCCTGATTGAGCCGCGTCTCGCGATCGGCGGTCTGCTCGATCGTGACTGTCGACTGGAGAAGGCGGAGATAGGTGACGATCGTGCGGAGAGGCTCTTCCTGGACCGTGCTCTCCGTCAAGATGACGACGCGCTCGACGGGATCGTCGGACGCAAACAGCGCGCGGAAGCGTTGCAGCGCGGGATCCGACGGGAACGCGACGATCGCTTGATCGATCATGCGGCGCGCGCGCTCCGTGTCGCCGGCCTGCACCTCGACCGCGATGGCGAACCGCTCGACGGCGATGTTCGGTTTGGGGCTCGCCTTGCGCATCTCGTCGAGGATGCGTCGCGCGCCGTCGAAGTCCTTCGCATCAACCGCGGCCTGTACGCGCGCGAACGTGTCGATCTCCTGCGAGTCGCCGCGCCCCTGTGTGGAGGCGGGGTCGGCCTGCTGCACCGCGAGCACGTTGCGCTCGAACTCAAGTACTAAAGGGTCGTTCGGCAGGCGCTCCTTGAGGAGCGCGATGGTCTCGAGCGCGTCGCGGACGCGGCCGGTACGCATCTCAAGCGTGACGCGCATCTTCAGGATCTGCGGATTGTTTGGCGAGAGTTGCAGGCCGCCGTTGAGGAGATCGAGCGCGCGGCCCGTCTCTCCGAGCTCGAGATTCGCGAATGCCGCGATGATGTAGAGCTCAAGATCGACCGCACTGCCCTTCTTGAACACCTCGTTGTACTTGATGACCGCGTTTGCGTAGTCCTTGCGCGCCGCCGCGATCTTGCCGTCGACGCGCAGCAGCGGCGAGTTGTCAGGTGCGTCCGCGAGCGTCTTCGCGAGCTCGTCGCGCGTGGCGACCAGCTGCGCGATGCCCTCCGCCCGCGCCTCGCCCTGCATCATCTCGACGCCGTCGTAGAGGAGATCGAAACGCATGAGCGCCGCGTCGGCGCGGTTGGCCTCAAAACTCGCCGCGACGAGGCCGACCGCCGGACGCTTCGCGTCGAGGATCTTCTGGATCTCGACGAGCGCTGCCTCACGATCGCTGAAACGGAGGAGCGACGCGAGGATGCGGCGGTGGAGGAGCTCGTTGGGATTCTTCGCGAGGAAGTCTCGAAGGAGCTTTACGCCTTGCTCGAGTCCGAGCGGTCCGGATCGGACGAGCGTGTTGGTGACCGAGTAGACGACCATCGGATCACCGGAGGCGAGCGCCCGCGTCTCGAGGGTCCGCAGCCTGTCGGCAATGGCCGGCGAGTCGAGGTTTCCGTCGGCGTCGAGCACGGCGCGCTCAAGTTCCGCGGTCGCGGTCATCACGCCGTCCGGACACTCGGCGACCGCAGTCGCGAGCGCCTGCGTCGCGGCGGCGTTGGCGCTGTCGAGACGGTCAGCGCGCCCCGCGCCCCGCGCACGCGCGTAGTCGTCGATCGCGATGCGCGCGATCGAACCGAGCACGCGATCGCGCTCGGTCGGCGTGAGGTCCTTGCATCCGGCGGCGGCCTTCAGATCCTCGACGGTCTTGAGCCTCTGGGGCTCGTCGAGCGAGTCGAGGCGGCGCATGCCCGCGAACCCGCGGTAAGCCTTCAGCAGCTGCTCTTCAGTTCCGCCGACGCGCACGGCGTTGAGCGCCTCGTCGCAACGGTCGGAGAGGTTTTTCCAGGCGGAGGGCGACGAGAGGCCCTCGCACTGCTCGATCACGCCCTCGAGATACGTGCGCCAGCGGTCCACGTTGTCGCGGTCCGCGCGCGCGAGGAACTGGAGCGACCCGATGTACTGCTGGTACTTCTCGTTCGCCTCGTTCTGGGTCTCGGGAACGATCCGGATGATCGCACCGGAGAACTTCTCCAGGTAGTCGATGTTGTTCTGCTTCTTGTTGACGGCGCGGCCGTAGGCCTCCGCGGCCTTCCGGTAGTCGCCATCGGCCGCCAGCTTGTCACCGGCCTTGATGAACCGATCAGTGTCGAGGCGCCACATCAGTCCGAACGTGAACAGCGCACCGAGGGACACGGTCGCTGCACCGACGACGAACACGAGCTTCTTATTGAGCTTCTTGGCCATGGATGTATTCCTCTCGAACCTGACTCCGTCGGCCGGCGTTGCCGGCAATCCGTCTCAAGTCGTTCCCGACGCTTCGCCTTCCGCGGAAGCACCGCTTGCCTTCGCCTCCCACTCGGGCCAGTCCGGCAGGCAGCGCATCACCTCTGGCAGTAGTGCGCCGAGGAGTTCCGTGGTCTCGTCCTTGAACGGACCGATCAGTGATCCATCTTCGTCCTCGACGAGACCCTTCTTCGTCACCTGGACCTTGCAGTAGTAGGCGTAGCGATCGGTCAGGTTGAACGCCGCACGCCGCACGCCATAGCTGCTCGACTCGAGCTTGCCGTTCGCGATAAAGAAGTAGCCGCCGACCTGGCGGACTTTCGGTGACTTTGGGTTCTGGAACTCGATGGTCGTGGCGATCACGTCGCCGACCGGCATCGTCACGCTCTCGATGTCGGCCGTCACGGCATCGACGACATCGGACGTGAAGTAGCCCTCGACCCTCGAGGGCCTCCACTTCGAGCGGTCGATGTCGAGCTTCGCCGGCTCGGAGTTCTGCGTCAGCTCGAGTCCGCCGACCGCCCAGCACCGCTCGGGGATGTGCGGCACGGCGTCGATCGTGCCGGTGTAGTAGGCGACGTGCACATGCAGCGCACCCTTGTTGGGATCGCCGTCGATCGCGTAGGTGCGATCGAGGTAGCTCCTGGTGCCGAGCTCCTCGAGCATAATGTCGTTGTACGAGCCGTCGGGGCCGACCCGCGACCAACGACCGATCGTGGTGGGCACCGCGTCGAGCGGCCGGCGCAGGTCGACGCGTTCCTTCGTGAGGAAGACGTTGAACTGCTTGATCAGCGCGTAGAAGCCAATACCGGCGATGGCGAGCGTCGCGATCGCGACGACGTAGGCGCGCACGGAGGATCGTTCAACCCGCATCGTTGGCTCCCTTGCCAGAAGCGGCCGGGGCCGACGGGGACTTCTGCTTGTTCTCGTCGACGAAGAGGTTCGAGAGGAACCACATGATGCCCAGATAGAGCACGAGCGCCGGCACCAGCCAGACGAGTCCGACGAACGAATGGAAGTCGCCGGCGGCGAAGTCGGCGTCGTATAGCGAGAGGATCCCGAGCGTGAAGACGCGCAGCACGTTCACGCCGAGCGCCACGGGGAAACCGGCCGCCACGAGCAGCACCCGCTGCCAGTTCTTCGGAAGGCCCGTGTATGCGATCGCCACGCCGAGCGCGAGGAACGCGACGAGCATGCGCATGCCGCTGCACGCCTCGGCAACGTTCAACTGGCGCGGAATGCCGTCGACGTAGACGGAGATCACATTGCCGCTGCGGTCGACGTCGACGCCGCAGACCGCGAGCATGGCGTACGCGCCGACCGCGGACCAGTCCTGCATGCGCTCGGTGACGAGCTGCAGGAGTCGATCGCTGATCGACTGCCCGAACACGACGAGATAGGCGAGCGGGAAGAGCAGGATCTTTGTGGCCCGCCAACCGCACACCTGCAGGATCATGCCGAAGAGCGTGATGCCGAGCGCGAAGCCCTGCGCGTTGTGGTGGACGACGAACCAGCTCGGTCCGAAGGCACTCGCGATGTACGCGGCGATGCCGATCAGGATGACCGGGAAACCAAGCCAGTTCGCGCGGAACGGCTGCGCGAGCAGTTCCTCGCGACGAAGCCAGACGAAGTAGCCGGAAATGAACGGGACCAGCAGCGTGTGTCCCCAGTCGGCCGGCTCAAGAAACGCCCAGCGCACCTGCGTCTGGAAGAACTTGAAGTACACCGCGACCACCGCCGCGCACGCGATGGCGATCGCGAGGAACATCTTCCCCTGCGGCAGCACCACGCTCGAAGCGGCGACGGCCGCACCGGAACGATCTGGAACTTGCGCGCGGGCGGAACTCATGCGGAGGGACCGAAGGCACGGCGGTTCGCGCGCATGCACCATGCCACGACGCGAAAGCAACTTCCCCTTCCGGTCCCTCCAGCCCCACCGAACGACCCGACAGGGCCACGCGATACGACGCGTGCGCGCAGGCGGTTCGAGAGATCGGTGGAAACAGGACGCATTCGCGAGGACGGACAATCGACAGCGCCCACGGCGCCATTCGATCGGGATCAGTTGATGGTGAAGTTCTCCGGCGGCGGTCCGAACACGTCGTTGCCGAAGTTCCGGTCGAGCAGGAAGCCGAAGCCGTAGGTCATGCGGAAGCCGTTGCGGATGACCGCGAGCGGCAGCGCGAAGAAGTCTGTGCCGATAATCACGTGATCGTCGGCCTGCATGTAGATGTCAGGCTCGGCGCGGTTGCGGATCGCCTTGAGATCGACGCGGATCGTCGCCTCGCGGTCCTTCCCCACGACACGCACCAGGTCGATGCGGTCCGGAATCGCCGTCGGTGAAAGGCCACCGGCCGCGGACACGAATCGGCTGAGCGTCAGTCGACCGTTGGTGTTGGATAGTTCGTACACACCGATGCGGTTGACTTCACCGTCGATGTAGAGCAACCCGGTCTGCGGCGGCTCGACATAGACCTGATCGCCCGGGCGAATCACCACGTTGAGGTTGGGGTCGCCGAGCACGAGCTGCTGGTAGTCGACTTCGATGATGCGCGTCGCGTACATCGAGTCGCTGGCCGTGGCGGTCTTACGACCAGCGCGCGCCGCGCGACCGGCGGTCTCGCTTCCGCGGACCCAACGGCCCGTGGTGCTGTCGAAGGTCCAGCCCGTCGAGGGCGCCGACTGCGCCTTGGTCTCGGTGACATCGGCCTCGCCCACCTTCGGCGTCGCGAGGTCATCGATATCAACCGCGGGCCCCTGATCCTGCCCAAGCGTCCTCGGCGTGTCGCCGATCGAGCCCGGCGCTGACTTCGGCGCCTCGGCCGGCGCAGCGCCGGTTCCGGCATCCGACGGAGCCGGGTCGGGCTTCTTCGCCCCACCCTCGAGCTGATTGATGAGTTCGTCGATGTCCACGGGCGGCTTCGTCTCGGTTCCACCGCCGCTCGAGCCACCGGACGTGGCGGAGCCGCCCTTGCCGGCCTGCGGCTCGGGGTAGATCGGGTTCAGGGTGTCGTCGAGTGGCGCCGCGCGAATCACCGTAACGCGCTGAGTTGTCGACATCGTTCCACCCGCAAGCGCGATCGCCTCGGTCAACCGGAAGTCCGGACGCGTGAGCGCGAAAACTCCGGTCGACTGCACCGATCCGTAGATGGTGAACTGGAAGCCCTGGCCGCGCTCAAGCGAGACCGAGACGAGCGGGTTCTGGATGATGCGCAAGGCCTTCGCCTCGATTTCCTTCTGGAACTCCTCGACGGTCAGGCCTGCCGCAACGACGTCGCCGAGCTGCTTGATCGGGATGTTGCCGGTCTGGTCGATGATGCGCTCGAGCACCTCGGTCTCGCCCGGGGCGAGCAACTCGAAGATCTCGATCCGTACGGCGTCGCCCGGAGCGAGGCGATACTTGAGTTCGCCGGGCACCAGATCCTCCGCCGTCGGCGGCGTGGTCTTGCGCCCGATCATGCCCGCCTCGTCAACCACGTCGAGGCGCGCGAGCACCGGCATCGTTGTCGGCGTGTGCTCGAAGTAACCGGTACGGCTTGGATCGAAGTACGAGTCGACCTCGCAGCCTGCGAGAGCGAACAGCGCCGCAGCGCTCGCGAACGCGTGGAGAATCCGACGGAGACGCGAGCGTCCGGCGGGGGCGTTGGCCTGCGAGTTCGATTCGATGGAGGGAGCTTGCTCGATGGAATGCACGGGCGGGACTCCGGCTGTTGCCGTGAAGACTCCACAGAACCATCCACCGGGAGGGACCTGGGAGTGCCGCCCTTATCGGCACGGTTCCGGTTTGGATTTGAGGATTCGCCCGAATGAAGTTCACAGGGCGAGCGCCCGGAGGAGCACCGCCATGCGCGCGGCGACCCCACAGGAGACCTGCGCCAGAATGACGCTATCCGCCGGATCGTCGGCGACTTCCTCGTCGATCTCGACGCCGCGGTTGACTGGCCCCGGGTGCAGGATGGGGACCCCAGCGCGCAACAGTTTTCGCCGCGCGGAGGTCAGCCCATATGTACTGCGGTAGTCCGGCGCGATTCCCGAGCCCGCGGCGCGCTCCAGTTGAATGCGAAGCATCATGATCGCATCCACTTCGCGAATGATCGAATCAATATCGTGATGAATCGAGATTTTTCCCGGACCTTTGGCGAGGAGTTCGAATCCGCGCGGGACCAGCGTCGCAGGCCCCACAATGAGAACGTTTGCACCGAGCCCGACGAGCGCATGGGTGGTTGAACGCGCCACGCGTGAGTTGGCAATATCGCCCACGATCGCCACCTTGCGGCCTGCCACGTCGCCAAGTCGGAGACGGAGCGCGAGGACGTCGAGCAGTGCCTGAGTCGGGTGCTCATGGCGCCCGTCGCCGGCGTTGATGACCGGGCAGCGCACGGCATTCGCGACAAGCGCCGCTCCGCCGGAGATCGACGTGCGCACCACGAGGGCATCGACACCCATCGCCTCGATGTTGAGGGCCGTGTCGACCAATGTCTCGCCCTTCGAGGCGCTGGAGCCGCTTGAGCCGAGCAGCACCACGTCCGCCCCGAGGCGACGGGCTGCCATCTCGAAACTTACCCGAGTTCGGGTGGAGTCCTCGAAGAAGATGTTGGCGACGACGCGGCCCCGGAGACGGTCGAGGGAGGGCGAATCGCCGACGGCGACGGGCAGTAGTTCCTGCGCGTGATCGAGAAGGCGACGCAACTCCGCATCGGGAAGGCCCTCGATCGCGAGGAAATCGCGCTCGGGACTTGAGAGACCGGTGTCGGCGGTTCGTTGGATCAGACGCACAGGCGGCAGGATACCGAGGGTCGCCGCGCCTGCGGTGCGGGCGGCGACCGCGAAACTTGGCCTGCCCCGCCAGGTTCAGCCCGTCGGTCGAGTTGCGCCATCGGTGGCTATCGGGGGCTTTCGGGGGCCGTTAGTCGCCGACGGCCGCCATCGACGGGTCGGCGACGATGTGGAGCGGGTGGGAGGCGGTCGCCACGCGACCGCTCGCCTCGTCGCGGATCTCGATCTTCAGGCGGTAGCTGCCAACCGAGAGGTACTCGCTGACCGAGACGATCTCGCCGACGAAGAAGTCCTCGCGGCGTGTAGGGCTGTGATCGACGACCGCGGTCCACGCCGGCTGCCGCGCCCAGACCTCGAGGCCGTCGCGCTCGCTCTCGATCGAGACACGGGTGGCAAGCCGAGTGACGAACTCGCCATCGACCAGTTCGCTCGAGAAGCCCGCGAGCTCGGTGTACAGGATGAAGCGGGCGTTCGAGCGCGCGAGGAACCGATCGCTTCCGAGCGGCGCGAACCGTCCGAAGCTCTCGACCTTCGTGCAGAACTCGACCTTCGGAATCTCGAGTTTCGGGCCACCGGTCAGCGCGGCCACGAGGCCCTCGGCGGTCGCTTGGTCGATCTCGCCCCCCTGCGCGAGCAACCGCCCGACGGCGGCGAATGCAGCGTGGACCTTCTCGATCCGTTCGCGCTCGGCCGGCAGCAGATCGCTGCCGAAGTCCGTGGGCAGGGAGAGCGACGGTTCACCAAGCGCAAGCGCCGCGTACGCCAGCCAATCGCGCGTGGGCTCGGTGCTCGAAGCGCCGCGCTTGGCGAGACTCTCGGCCAGGAGACGCGTCAGTTCAGCGGGATTGGTCGGAGCGGCGGCTGCCGCGGGCGGAAGTTCGAGGCTCGCGTTCGCAAGGCTGTCCTTGGTCGGTACGGCGGGGGCGACCGATGGGGGTACCGAGTTCGATCCGGCCGGATCCACGGCGGTTGTTTCGGATGGCGTGACGGTGGTCGGTGCGGGATTCGGCACCGTGGTCGGTGCGGTGATCGGCGCGGTGGTTGGCGCGGTGGTTGGCGTGGTGCCGGCCGTAACCGCCTTTGGCGCTTCAACAGGCGAACTCGCCACGTTCGGTGGGGTCACAACCGCAGCTTCGGTCTTCGGTGCAGCACCTGTCGCGTCAGCGGTCCCGGTCTTCGCAGGTGGGAGTTTCGTCTCGACCGGCGCATCGTTGAACGCGGGTGCGGGGGCGTCGCCGCGATTGCGATCGGCCTGCATCGAGGCCAGCGCCTTCATGTCGTCCTCGTACGAGCCCGCAAGCGCTTCGACAAGCCCGGACTGCTCTTCGGAGGACGACGCCGACGACGCGCCCCCGTCTGACAAGCCTGCGCCGGTCATGCCATGCGTAAGCGACTGGGCATCGGTCGGTGGCTCGGCGAAGGCCGGGTCCGGCTCGTCGCTGAACACGACTCTCTCGGGCTGGCGCCGAGTGGCCGGCGGTGGAAGCTCGGCGGAGACGGGCTCGATCGCCGCTTCCGCGCTCGGCTGCGTGCGCGAGGGCGCAGCGGCGCAGCCGATCAGGCTGATGGGGGCGACCAGGCCGATCGAGAGGACGCCGGCGGCTCCCCACGCGAAGGCATGGCTCCCGATCGCCATCGGGACCAGGTTTGCTAGGCGGGAAGGACCGTGAATGAGATCGTGGTCGAGGTTGTCGGGAAGGCCCTGCTGCACGCGAAGATCCTCTTCGTGGGTCGGCCGTGGAAGCGGCCGGACGGGGTTGTGCACCGGAGTGCACATGGAGCGCGGCCATCCTGGCCACGGCGACCCGCGCAGGCTGGCGAACAACTCGCCCTCGTGCGCGGAGGCATGGGACAACCCGTCGGGCGGCCCCGTGCTTTCGCAACCCCCGCTATCGGCTTCAGAACGGGGATTTCCTGAGAATCGGGGACCAGACACCGAGGGCGAGGACGCGCCTCAGGCCCGCGCAGGCCGTACGGCGCAGCGCGCTGCGAAGTCGCTCGCGAAGGCCTCGAGCGTGCGGGGAAGTTCGCCCGCGAGGCCCGACTTCGAGCGGCGGTCGAGGTCGATGGCGTCGGAGAAGAGGCGCGCCGCGCGCGTCGGTCCGAGCGTGCGTGCGGCGCGGAGCGTCGGGCCCATCGACGGCCCCCACAGCTTTACCTGCTTCGAGACGACGCCCTCCGCGACGCCTTCTCCGAGCATGCGAGAAGCATCGTGCAGCTTGCGTGCGAGATCGACGAGCGACCAGAGGATGAGCTGCTCGGGAGCCTGCGAGATCTCGACGAGCTCGCGCACCTTGCGCACCGCCTGCGCAGGGCGGCCGCCGAGCACCGCCTCCTGGATCTCCCACGCGGCCTCCTCGCGGCTCTGCCCGACGAGCGCGGTGACGAGGTCGGCGGTGACCGCGCGCTTTCCGTCGGGTTCGCGCGCGAGATACGCGCCGAACTTCGCGAGCTCCATGTCGAGCCGCGCCAGATCGGTACCGACGCGCTCGACCAACGCCATCGCCACGTCGGGTGCGATCGATACGCCGTGCTGCTTCGGACCACGCTTCTGGCACCAATTCGCGGCGGCATCGGAGCCGGGCGGGTCGCACTTGAGGACCGCGCCGATCTTCGCGACAAGCTTGTCGAGGTTGCCCGGACGCCAGCCTTCGCTGCGAAGGACGAGCGTAGCGTGCTCGACCGGATCTTCCGCGTAGCGCTCGAGCGCGCGGCGGCGCTCCTCGCTCGCCACGAACTGGTCGGCCTTGTCGACGATGACGAGCTTGTGCGTCGCGAGCAGTCCGAAGGTGCGGAGTTCGTCGAAGACGTCGATCGTCTGCGCCGTGGCGCCGTCAAAGTCGAAGCGGCTCGGACGACCGAAGCGCTCCTCGAGCTGCCGCGCGAGGGCGTGCAACCGCTCCACGATCAGGTACGAGTCCTTCCCGTGGAGGATTACGAAGCGCATGTCGGCGGAGGTCGGCTCGGCCATCCGCGCATAGTACGATGCGCCGATGCTCGCGCTCGTCGTCACGAGAGGCCCGGACCGCGGCCGCGCGTTCGCGCTTCCCGAGCGCGAGCCGCAGCTCCTTGGTCGTTCGTCGGAGGCGCTGCATATCACCGATGCAACCGTCAGCCGACGCCACGCCGAGCTGACGCCGGACAACGGCGTCTGGACGCTGCGCGACCTCGAGAGCAGGCACGGCACCTTCGTGAACGGCGTGCGACTCGCGGGCGCGGTCGAGTTGCGGCCGGGCGACCGCGTTCGGCTCGGCGACACCGAACTGCTTGCGATCCGCGAAGGCGAGGCGGCGCCGGTGACGCATGACGACGGCGCCGTCGAGGGTTCGATCGCGCGCAGCGGCAAGGCCGGGAGCGGAAGCGCCGACGCAAGCGATGATCGAACGTCGGAAGATGGCGTGCGCGCCGCCGACCGCCTCTCGGCGCGTCTCGTGTCGCTCGCCGCCGAACCGACCGACGCGGACATGTTTCTCGCCGAAGCGGTGCGCGAACTGGGCGTGACGCTCGCTCCGGCGGAAGTCGTCGCCTTGCGCGCGATCGACGCGCGGCTCGACGAGTTCGTCGCACCGTCGCACGCGACGACATCGACGCCGCATGCGCCGCTCGCCCTCGTCCGTGCCGCGATCGACGCGGGCGAGATCCTCGCCGGCGGCGTCGACGGCGCGCTTGTCGTCGTCGCCCCGTTCGGTGCGATCGGCCGCGCGCGCGGCGCATTCGTCCTGCGCCGCACCGATCGGCGCGCGCCGGAGCCGATCGAGACCATGGTGCTCTCGCGCGCGGCGGAGGTCGCGTCGCTTGCGCTCGCGGCGCGTGGCGAACGCGATGCACGCGGTACCCGCGACCGGCTCGCGCTGATCGGTGAGACGGTTGCCGCGCTCAGCCACTCGATCAAGAACATGCTGCAGGGCATGCGTTTCGGGGCCGATTCGGTGGATCTCGCGCTTTCGCGCGGCGACCTCCCGCGCGCGCAGGAGGGCTGGCCCGTGCTCCAGCGCAACCTCGACCGCATCCACGCGCTTGCGCTCAACATGCTCGCGTGGGCGAAGGAGCGGCCGCTTGAACCCGAGGAGACCGATGCCGGCGCGATCGTGCGCGAGGTGCGCGAACTGCTCGCACCCGCGGCCGGACGTCGACGCGTGGGCGTGGTGTTGCGGCTCGACGAGGCGCTCCCACCGATTCGCCTCGACGCCCCCGCGATCCATCAGGCGCTCACCAACCTCGTCCTGAACGCGATCGAGGCCGCCCCGGAGCGAACGGGCATGGTCGAGCTGGCGACCGAGTACCGCCGCGACTCCGACGAACTGACGATCCTCGTGCGCGACAACGGTCCTGGCATCTCCGACGCGGTCCGCGCCCATTTGTTCGAGCCGTTCGTCACCTCGAAGGGCCAGCGCGGCACCGGACTCGGGCTCGCAGTTGCGCGCAAGATCGCCGAGCGTCATGGCGGGCGCCTCGATGTCGGCGAAACGTCGCGTTCAGGAACGACGTTCGTCCTCTGGCTTCCGGCGGGAGGCGAGGGCATCGATCCTGCCGAAACGCGCGTTCCGCAGGGACCGAAGAGCATGCGCCCGGAGGATTTCCGCTGGAAGTTTGAGTGATTCGTGCACTGCGCCTCGCGGAACCCGTCGCGGCCTCCCGGCGGTTGCCTCGACTTCGGGAGGGCTTCCCGAACTTCCCGAATCCTTTCCGAAGTTCTGCGGTCGGCTTGCCGATCAACCCGCCGCCGATACGATCCCGCCCCCGGCGGATGGCTCCCGGCGCTCGTGCGCCTTGACCTCCGACGACGGCGGGAGGTCGGAGGGATGCGGGAACCGCCCGCGCCACTCCGATGACGATGCCCGAGAGAGCCCAATCCGCGCACGGCGCGTCGCGAGCACACGCATGAACTCCCTCTCCGCGAACTCCATCCTCGAGCCGCACCTTCCGCACATCATCGCCTCGCTGCCCCCGGAGCGCCGCCACGAGGTGCTCGCGGCGACCAGCTACCAGCGCACGCGCGAGATGACGATCGACGAGCTCCTCCTCGAGAACCGCGTCGTCTTCCTGATCGGCGAGATCAACTACGCCTCGGCCGCCCGCGTGATGATGCAGATGCTCTACCTCGAGAACCAGAAGAAGGGGCAGGACATCAACTTCTACATCAACTCGCCCGGCGGGTCGGTGGACGACACGCTGGCGGTGTACGACACGATGCAGTTCATCTCGTCGGACGTCGCGACCTTCTGCATCGGCCGCGCGTACTCAGGCGGCGCGGTGCTGCTCGCCGCGGGACACCCGGGCAAGCGCACCATCCTGCCGCACGCGAAGGTGATGATCCACCAGCCGCTTGGTGGCGTGACCGGCCAGACCACCGACATCCAGATCCAGGCCGAGCACATCACCAAGATGAAGCGCACGCTGAACGACATCCTCGCCCGCCACACGGGCCAGCCGTTCGACCGAATCGCGAAGGACGTCGAGCGCGACAAGTTCTTCAGCGCCGACGAGGCGAAGGCCTACGGCCTCGTGGACGAGGTCGCCCTCTTCCCCGAAAAGAACAAGAAGTGACCGCGCCCGCCCGTCCTTTCCAGCGACGAACACGAGACGAAACACCATGACCCTGATCCCCATCGTCATCGAGAAGACCGGCCGCGGCGAGCGCGCCTACGACATCTACTCGCGCCTCCTCAACGACCGCATCATCTTCCTCGGCGGACCCGTCAACGACCAGATGGCGAATCTCGTCGTGGCGCAGCTGCTCTTCCTTGCGAACGAGGACCCGCGCGCCGATATTTCGCTGTACGTCAACAGCCCGGGCGGCAGCGTGACGGCGGGCCTCGGCATCGTCGACACCATGAACTTCATCCCGTGCGACGTGTCGACCTACATCATCGGTTGCGCGGCGAGCATGGGCTCGGTCATCGCGTGCTCCGGTGCGAAGGGCAAGCGCTACGCGCTCCCGAACTCGGAGAACCTCATGCACCAGCCTCTCATCGGCGGAGTGCTCGAGGGCCAGGCCACCGACCTCGAGATCGAGGCGAAGCACATCCTGCGGATGCGCGACCAGCTCTACGCGATCTACGCGAAGGCGACTGGACAGTCGCTCGACAAGATCACGGCCGACTGTGATCGCAACAACTGGCTCACGGCGCAGGAGATGCTCTCCTACGGACTTGTCGACAAGGTGCTGGAGAAGTTGCCCGCCTCGGCGATCGCGCCGAAGGCGCAGTCGGACGAGTGACGCGATCCTGTTCCGGGGAGACGCGACGATCCGCGAAAATCTCCTTGAGTGGACCTTCGATCGTCTCGCTCGTGAAGTCCAGCATCGGTCTTGCGCCGAGGCGAGACGGTGCGCTTTTTTATACGACTTCGACGCCGTCGCAGCCGAGATCTCCATGCATGCCGCCTGCTCCGAGCGTCGATATCGTTGGAAATCGGACCAAGACGTTTGCCCCCGCTCGAGGCCGTGGCACTCTCTGTGAACTGGTGTTCATCGTCCCTTCCTCTCATCGAGGCATCCCTACCTCCCTGAGAAGTTCGAGCACCAGGCGTCCCTGAGTCCCTCACTGTTCCCACATCATGCACCAAAGAGAAGTAGCCAGTGCCGACATCGGCACGGAGCGGGGGCACGCTCGCATGCGGCGGTTATCCGTTGCCTTCGAGGCCATGTATCCTCAGCTCCGCGCGATGGCCGCGTCGCTCATGCGTCGCGAACGGTCCTCGCACACGTTGCAGCCTACGGCTGTCGTGAGCGAGGCGTTCTTGCGTCTTGCAACACGCGACAACGACGCGCCCTTCGAGAGCGAGTCGCATCTGCTCGCGTATACCGCGACGACGATGCGCACCGTGCTCGTCGATCACGCGCGGAAGCGCCTTTCAAAGAAGCGTGGGCGTGGCGCGAACCGCGGCGCGACGCCGCTTGAGGCGATCGCAACGGAGGCGGATAGCGGCATAAACATCCTTGAGATCGACGACGCGCTGAAGACGCTGGAGGCCGCCGATGCACGTGCCGCGCGCGTGGTCGAGGCCCGCGTCTTCGGCGGCCTCACGATCGAGGAAGTCGCGGAAGCGATGCAGTTGTCGCTGTCGAGCGTTTCGCGCGACTGGCGATTCGGCCGGGCGTTCCTTTCCGAGCAACTGTCGGATGCGGACGAGCGCGTGATTGGCGCCGAGTCTTCCGGCGGGGAGAGCGCCGCGTGAGCACGAGTCCGACACTCATCCGACGCGCACGCGCGGTGTTCCAGTGCGCCCTCGAACTCGATGGGGTCGAGCGGATGTCGTTCGTGCGCGATGCGTGCGGTGGCGATAAGCAACTTGAGGATCTCGTCCTGCGGCTGCTTGCCGTCGACGAGGGAGAGGGCGAAGACCCGACCGCATTTGGCGCTGATTTCAGCGCGGAAATGCAGGCGATCGCACGCGGCGGCGGCAAGGACCTCCCGCGCCCCCCAGGCTATACGCCGATCCGCGAGCTTGGCGAGGGCGGATCGGGCACGGTCGAACTGTGCCGCGACAACTCGACCGGCGAGCTGGTCGCGGTCAAGACCATCGACCTTCGCGGGCTGGGTCAGGGCGGCGTCGATCGGGTTCGTCGCGAGTGGCGGATTCTGAGCACGCTCACGCACGACGCGTTCGTGTCGCTGCGCGCGGCGGGCACGCTTGAAGAGCGCTACGCCTACCTCGTGATGGACTTTATCGACGGCCTCGACGTCCGCTCGCACTGCGAGATCCACGCGCTCGATGCCCGACAGATCGTGTCGCTCCTGCTGCCGGTCGCCGAAGCGCTTGCGCTCGCGCACTCGCGCGGTGTCATCCATCGCGACCTGAAGCCGTCCAACATCATCATCGCGGAGAATGGCCAGGCGAAGCTACTCGACTTCGGCGCCGCGCGGATCTCGGTCGGTGGCGCGGTGAGCATTCATCACCACACGCTCACGGGCGAGATGGTCGGTACGCTCACCTACATGAGCCCCGAGCAGGCGGGCGGACGCGCGCGCGACGTCGACGGCCGTACCGACGTCTATCAGCTCGCGGTCGTTCTCTACGAACTGATCGAGGGTCGTCCACCGTACGAACTCGACGGCCTGACCTTTGCGGAGACCATCTCGGCGATCGTGCGCACGAAACCATCGCCGATGATGCGCGGCTCGGACGAGGGTGGCGCGGAAACCGCGCTTGCGCGCGCGATACTCAAGGCGCTCGCGAAAAGGCCCGATGCGCGACACGCCGACATGGAGGCGTTCATCCGCGCGCTCGCGCGAGCGATGCGCGTGAAGGAGTTTCCCCGCGCGTGACCGAGGTCGCCCGATGGGGCGCAGTTCCAGAGAAGTCGTCCAGCCATACTGAACAGACCCCC
>Ga0172372_10002440_pt1 | contig 28165 bp, 28 predicted proteins | sample LakKiv5m_2_FD_114544 | JGI IMG/M metagenome (GOLD analysis project Ga0172372, IMG submission 114544) | Freshwater microbial communities from Kabuno Bay, South-Kivu, Congo - kab_092012_9.5m | ecosystem: Environmental > Aquatic > Freshwater > Lake | place: Democratic Republic of the Congo...
TCGACGGTGAGGTCTTGGTAGAAAACGAGGTGCAGGATTTCCTGCTGGCGGCGCGGGAGTTTGGCGAGCATGGAGCGGAAGAGTTCGAGGCGCTCAGAGCCTTGAAGCGATTCACCGCGGTCAGCAGCTTGGCAATCCTTCTCATGCTCTTTTTGATAGCTGCCCAGCCGGAGAAACCGAATCCAGTTGCGCCGGCGCTCGCCAGCGGCCGTGTTGCGAATAACCGCAAAAAGCCAGGTCTTGAAGCCCGCGCGCCCATCGTAGCACGCCCGGCCCTCGAGGATTTTCTGGTAAACAGTCTGTAGGATGTCTTCCGCATCGGTGGGGTTCGAGGAACAGCAACTCAAGGCCCAGCCGTAACTCATGGCGTGATGCTCCTCGAGAGCATCGCGCAACCATGCCTCATCGACAGGGCTGCCTGGCGTCTCTTGCCGTTCATCGTTCATGGCATTCGTCGCCTGCGAATGGAGTTTATATGACCGGGGATTTTCATTTTTTTTCAGGCCCTGAATTTTCTTGTCATATAAGTGAAGTAGGAGGGCGACGAAGAACAGAAAGCAAAACCGGACGCAACTGTCCGGTCTGCTGAAAAATCAACCCCTCATTCCGATGAACAAAAAAACTCTGCTCGGCAGCCTCTCTGCCATCGTCCTCGTCGCCACGCCATCCGCGCGGATGGAAGCCCAAACAACAGCCGTTCCACTTCGGGTCGGCGATCGTGTGCAAACAGTGAAAAATTCACCCGTCTGGAACAATCCGCCCACAGTCGGTGAGGTCGCAGGCAACCAGCCGGCGCAATCCCAAGGGTCCCTTACAGCGGGTCCCGTTCGTTCGGGAGATGCGTGGTGGTGGCGGGTGGATTTCAACTCCGGCGCGGATGGATGGATTGCCGAGCGCCAAATTCGCAATCCACAGGGCCAGCCCCCGGGACCGCGTTTGAGCCCGAGCGCGCCTGCGCCGAGGCCCCCGGCGGTGGATGCTGTGGCGGATGTCCAACCGGCTGGAAACAGCACGGTGGACACGGCAAATGTCGTCCTGCGCGGAAAGGTCACGCCCGATGTCTATGCCACCCCGCTTGTTTCTTTTTCGGTGAATGGCAAAAAAGTCGCTCTTGAGAAGGACGGCCGCTTCAGCCTGCCGGTGACGCTGGTTCCGGGAGCGAACAAATTCGCTCTCGAATTGACGACGCCGAATCCGAGACAGCATCCGAATCAAATTTCCGCCTACCTCGACGGGTCGGTGATCTATGGCTCCGATGCCACACGGGCGGCCGCCTTGCGGACCTTCACGGGTGGAAAACTCAAGACCAGCGAGGGAAACCTGATGCCGCTCAACTCGGCAGGCCTTGCCAATGCCAACGACGCGCACATTTTTCCCGACAACCAACTCTTCCTCGCGGGGGATGTGCGTGCGAATGAAAATGTGGAGCTGAGTGCGATCCACACGCTCTTCGTTCGCGAGCACAACCAGATCGCCGGTGCCATCGCTGCAGCGAATCCCTCGTTCACCGACGAGCAGGTTTTTCAAAATGCCAGACGCATTGTTGTAGGAGAGCTTCAAGTCATCACCTACCGCGAATTCCTTCCCGCGCTCCTCGGCCCCAAGGCCCTGCGTCCGTATGATGGCTACAAACCCGATGTGAATCCCGGCATTGCAACCGAGTTCTCCACGGCGGCCTATCGCATCGGTCACACCCTCATCAATGACGATGTGGAGCTTCTGGACAATGATGGCAACGAGATCGAGGAGGCCCTTGAGCTGGCGGAGGCGTTCTTCAATCCCTCCGTGCTTCATGCCGTCGGCCCCGATCCCCTGCTGAAATATCTCGCCACGGACAAGGCCCAGGAAGTCGATACCCAGCTCGTCGGCGGGCTGCGCAACTTCCTCTTCGGCCCTCCCGGAGCGGGCGGATTCGACCTCGCCTCGCTGAATATCCAACGCGGCCGCGACCACGGACTCTCCGACTACAACACCAGCCGCGCAGCCTATGGCCTTCCGAAGGTGAAATCCTTCGCCGAGATCACCAGCGATACCGCGCTGCAAGCCAAGCTGCTCTCGCTCTACGGCAGCGTGGACAATATCGACCTCTGGGTCGGCGGCCTTGTGGAGAACCATCTGCCCGGCTCAAGCGTGGGCGGGACATTCCAACGGATTCTGGTCGATCAATTCGAGCGTCTCCGCGATGGCGACCGGTTCTGGTATGCGAGGATTTTTTACGGCCCGCAACTCGCCGCACTCGAGGCCACACGGCTCTCGGACATCATCCGCCGCAACACATCGATCACCAAAATCCAAGACAATGTGTTTTTCTACGACGACACGACGCTGGCCGGACTGGTCGCCAAAACAGGAACCCTCCCCACCGCCCTCCTCAAGCCGGCTCCCGCAAAGGACCCTGTGCCCGCGCTCGATGGCAAACTCAACAACACGGGCCATACGATCTGGGGCGTCGCCGGAGCCGACCTCATGCGCTTCGCACCGGCCGCCTACAGCGATGGACTCTCGACTCCTGCTGGATCCTCGCGTCCCAGCGCCCGTCTCATCAGCAACATGCTCTGCGATCACACCACGACGCTGCCCAACTCGCGCAACCTCTCGGACTGGATCTACGGCTGGGGCCAGTTCATCGACCACGATCTCGACCTCACGACCAGCGGCGATGTGGCGTTCGATATCGCAGTCCCGGCGGGCGATCCCTCCTTCGATCCCAAAGGAACCGGAACAGCCCAAATCTACCTGAACCGTTCGATCTACGACTCGGCCACAGGAACAACGACAGCCAATGTGCAGAAGCAAACCTACACGCTGAACTACAAGCCCAAGCCAACTCCCCCGCCGCGCCGATAAACAACACGCCAAGCAAGCCACCATGCCGCCCCGCCCATCAAGGCGGGGTGGTCTTTTTTTCAATCTCTAAACCAGGCGTGCGAGTTCCTTTGGCAGCGGGCAGGTGAATACCATTTCCTTGCCGCTCACGGGATGGGGAAACCGCAGCGCGCTCGAGTGCAGGCCCAGACGCTTGGCGGGATTGCTCTTCGCCCCGTATTTTTTGTCTCCGATAATTGGGCATCCGGCTTCGGCGATTTGCACGCGAATCTGATGGCGGCGGCCGGTTTCCAAGGTCAGTTCGACCAGCGAGCGGTTTGGAGTTGATGCCAGCACACGGAAATGGGTCACCGCGTGGCGGGTGTTTTCGCTGCGTGCGACACTGAAAACCTTGTAGGGATTTGTCTCATCCAGGTCGGATTCCAAAACACCCGACACCTCGCGCGGACGGCCTTCCACGATGGCTTCGTAGCGTTTCTCCACATCGTCCCAGCACGATTGCAGGATTTCCTTCGACTCGGCTGTCTTCGCAAAAACCATGAGGCCCGAGGTCTCCTTGTCCAACCGGTGCACGATCCATACCCTCGCGCGCGACATCGGGTTGCCCCCGCGCACATGATCGGTGAGCTGATGGTAGGCCGTGCGCTCTTGTTCCGCCTCGCTGGCAATGCTGAGAAGGTTCGGCGGCTTGTCGATGACGATGATGTCGGCATCCTCAAAAAACACACGAATGCCCGAGCCGACCAAAGACCGCGGCGCGGCATAGCGATCATTCCGCACCGCAACGACATCCCCCGGCTCGAGCGGATGGTTGAACTGCGAGATCGGGCGCCCATTCACTGTGATCGCCTGAAATTTCAGCCAAGTGCGAATCTGCATCTTCTTCAGGTCAGGCCAAGCCTCGAAACAATACGCCAGCAACTCGGCAGGTCTGGAAACAGTGGATGGCTTGGGCATCGGGAGAGTGGGGTGATCGACGGGGCTCGAACCCGCAACAGCCAGGACCACAACCTGGAGCTCTACCATTGAGCTACGACCACCAATTGAAATCACCGACGGTTTGTCATCCCGTAGGCAATCTGTTAATAATCCGACCGCCTGTTTTGTCAATGCGGATCTTGGCCATTGCACTGGCGCAAAATTCCCGCCAAGTCGGCGGCCGAACACTGTCCGGGCACATTCGAGGCGTGAATCCAGCCGTAATTCAAAACGGATCCACAGTTCGCAAAGAGGATGCGAGAGGACATTCCAAGGGGGCCCATGCCCATGACGGCCAGCGGAAGGCGGGTGAGGGGAAAAAGTTCCAACAAGCGCGCGACATCTGCCGCAGAGACCGTATGAGTGGCGATCTTGATGGCATCGGCGCCGCGATCCTCCGCTTGAAGGACCACCTCGCGCAAACGCGCAATCGCGGGTGTTTTTTTGAAATCGTGAAACGAAGCGAGAACGGCCACCCGCGAGTCCTTGGCTTGGCGGACGACGGATTGCAGGGAGCCGAGCGAACGCACCTCGATGTCCACAATCGCGGCCTTGGGCATGAGCTTTGAAAGCACCTCCCGTCTGGCAGCGGTGGACAGGGCGTTTTTACCGCCCTCGGAGGGATGCCTCGCTGTCACGATCCAGGGATGCTTTCCCATGGGCAAGCCTTCACCCAAGCAATCGGCGCGCCACTCCAGGAAATCGACCGCCCCTTCCGGCAAGCGCGAGGCCTTGCGCAAGGCCTCCGGAGAATCGACGATTCCCACCACGGCACCAGCCCGCAAGTTCACAAGTCTGGAATTGCGTTTGGGCGTTGCGCCCGTATGTATATCTCGGTCGCCACTGGCGCGGGGCTTGGTTGACATCATTCCTTCATGCTTGCACACCGCAACGAAATCAATCTGCAACTCCTGAAAGTCTGCGATGCCCTTCTGCTCGGGCTCACATTCTGGTTCGCCCATTTTTTGCGATACAACAGGGTGATTGTTTTGGACCGGATTGTGGAAATCGATCCGTTTCCGAGCTTCGTATGGATGCTTGCGGTGATCATCCCCTTTGCGCCGTTTTTTCTGGAGGCGCAGGGTTTTTACAATCATCCCCAAGAGAAAACCGCATGGAATTCGATGCAAAAAATCGCCATGGCCGGGTTGTGGATTTTCGTCCTCCTCGGCGCTTCGGTGATCTTCTTGAGGCTCGAGGTGCCGAGCCGCTCGGTGCTGATTTTGTTCGCGTTGTTTGCGCCGTGCGTGTTGATGCTCCGCGAGCAGCTGGAGATCGCGGGCTACCAAAAAAAGGTGCGGGAGGGAAAAGTCGGCGAGCGTGTGATTCTGGCCGGTGAACCGGAGTGCATGGATTCGCTCATGGCAGGACTGACACCCGTTCAAAAAATGGAAATGTGTGTCGAGGAGCGCATCGATCTCGTTTCCCGGTCGATCGAGGATTTTATTTCCTCCCTGCACAGGCACTCGGTGGGACGCGTCATACTTGCCTTCCATCGACTGGATCTTGGCAAAGCACAACGGGCCATCGAGGCTTGCGAGGCGGAGGGCATTGATGCCTGGCTCAGCACGGAGTTCATTCCGACATCCATCGCGAGGCCGGCTTTCTCTAGTCTGGGCCGGCACTCGATGCTCGTCTTCCGAAGCAAACCTGCCGCGCAGTGGGCGTTGTATTTTAAAAACCTCATCGACCGCGTCGGCGCCTTTGCAGGTCTGGTTCTTCTGGCCCCGTTCCTGTTGCTGGTGGCTGTTGCCGTTAAAACGACCTCGCCTGGGCCGGTTCTATTCCGTCAGCGCCGCTCGGGGCTGCACGGAGCGCCTTTTGAAATGTGGAAATTCCGCACGATGCATGTCGGTGCCGAGCAACAAAAGGCCGGACTCCAGGCCTTTAATGAAATGAAGGGGCCGGTTTTTAAAATGCAGGACGACCCCCGGGTGACGCCCGTCGGGAGATTCCTGCGACGCGCGAGCATCGATGAATTCCCTCAACTCGTGAATGTGCTCCGGGGTCAAATGAGCCTCGTTGGCCCACGCCCGCTGCCGGTTTATGAGGTTGAAAAATTCGAGCAAACCGTCCACCGCCGACGCCTCAGCATGAAGCCCGGTCTGACCTGTCTCTGGCAAATCCGGGGACGCAACAGCGTGGTGAATTTCTCCGAATGGGTGCGCATGGATCTGGAATACATCGACAACTGGTCCCTCTTCCTCGACGCCTACATCATCCTGCGAACAATTCCCTCCGTGCTCCTTGGCATTGGTGCGCGCTGATTTTTTCCTTGCAAATGAGCGTCAAACCCCTGAGTGCAGGCTTGAGGTGGTTCGTCCCACCCCCTACAAGAGAGTGAGATGACCAACCTCCCTAAAGAATGGAGATTCCTGCGACAGGGCTGGATTTACGGCTATGTCCTGACCGGCGGGGAGGAGGAGGCGACCGCGATGGTCTCAAAGGCACTTCAGGGCGTGGCCGCCCGAAATGATTTGGTCTCCACCAGGCAGCGGAGGCGTTTGTTTTTCGCAATGCTTTTTCGCGAGGGTCAAAAAATCCCGCACCGGAGCGACCCCTCCGGTATGAGGAACCCCACGCTCGCCGGGTTGCACAAAATCCGGGAACCCGGCCGCAGCGCCCTCACACTTCTGCATCTCAGGCTTTTCGATCCCGACCAGGTAGCCGCTATTATCGGTAAAACCGAGAAAGAACTGCCAGCCATCCTCACTGGCGCGCGAGAGGAATTTTTCGAACTGGAGGAACCCCGACCATGAGACCGGTTGACGCGCGACGCATTCTTGCCTGCCATGTGGACGATCCGAATGGCGATGTTCCACCCCTGATGCAAAGCGCCTTGAAGGCGCTCGCCAAGTCTCCGGAACTTCTGGCGGATTATGAAAAACAATCCCTCGTCGATGCGAGCCTCCACCTGGCCTTCAAAGACATCGAGGTTCCGGAGGCGGCCCTCTGTGGATTCGCGTCTCAGGTCGAGGCGATTCCGAAGCGGCATTTCAACCCCCGCGACCCGGCGATCATTTCTGTGATCATAGGTTTTGTGCTTTTGATTTTTGTGCTCGCCTGGGACTTCCTCGGACGGCCAGCCGCTTTTCCACCGGATGGATTGGAAATCGCGGAATCCATCCTCAACTCCGACAGCTCGGCCTTTCAGGAAGTGGCCGTTCCTTCCGAGGAGTTGGAGGATTGGTTTGTCTTGAAAGGCTTCGATGGCTTCAAGACGCCCTCCGTCCTGCCCGCCGGGAAGGTCGATTCCGCCGCGATCCTGGAATTTGAAAAGCAACCACTGGCGGTCGTGGGATTGCCATCCCTGAAGGCCCAGCTTGCCGTCTTCAGTGCCACGCCTTGGAATATCGTCATACCCGACGGCGAGTGGCGCACGGCACTGGTCGAACCCGAATACGCAGTCGCATTGAGCCGGGAAAAGGACATGTGCTTCCTAATCCTCTATGAGGGCAGCGAAGAGGGACTCCGTGCCATTCTCAAAGGCGGCCGGCGTTGAGGCGACCGGCTACTTCAGCGAGTCGAGGGCGGCCTGGACCTCTGCCGCATGCCCGCCGGTTTTTGCCGATGGCGATGTCCAAACAATGCGGCCGTCCTTGATCAGGAACGATTCCCTCTTGCTGACAGGAAGCCCCATCATGCCACCCACCCCGAAGGCCTCGGCGACCTTGCCTTCGGCATCGGCCACGAGCGGGAAGGGGAGATTGTATTTCTCCTGAAACTTTTTCTGCGAGGCGGGCGTGTCGCGGCTCACGCCGATGATTTGGAGGTTTTCCGCCTTGAGCGAATCCATTGAATCCCGCAACGAACAGGCCTGCGCGGTGCAGCCCGGGGTGTCCGCTTTCGGATAGAAATAAACCAGCGTCACTCCCTTGGCATAGACATCCGCAAACGCGAAGGCCTCGCCGTCCTGATCCACGGCCACAGGCACCGGAGCGGGTGCTCCGACCTCAAGGGCTTTTACTTTGCTGCCAAATCCAAAAAAACTCATAGTGATTATTGCGACGAGGGTTGTCTTGCCGTGCATGACAACGACTTTATTGGCGCAATCGCACATGGCAAACGATCATTCGCAGATTATAGGCAAGCTCCCCGTCGCAGCGGGAGCACTCGCCGCCGTGGCGGCCGCCTCGCCATGTTTTTTTTCGCGGGCCGAGAGTCTGCGCGCCGCCATGGACGGAAGCGCGCGCGGTGGGCTGGACCGCCTCGCCGCAACCGGGTTCGCGTTGGCAGGCCTTCCCGGAGCGGATGTGGCCCGCGCGCTTTGCGTGGCCTTGCCTGTTTTTGCAGGCTTTGTTGCTGTGGGGTGGCTTGTCGCGAGGCTCCCGTCCCGGTTTCAAACGCCTGGACGCCTCGGGTTCTTCGCCATTGCTTTGGCTATCGCAGCCACCGGCCTTTTTGAGGCTTTTGAAGCCGCGCGCAGCGACATTCGAGACATACGCCTTCTGGCTCCCGTCGACCTATTGGAGAAAGCCGGAGAGGGCCGTGCTTTTCTGAATGCCTCCGCACTCGCGGCGGCGCGGTTGCTCTCACCCGGCCTCGCATCGAGGGCGCCGGATGCCCGCTCGATCGGGGCGATCGCCTTCTCGCCTGTGCGCTGGCGCGAGGAGGATCGACGCGCCCCGTTTCAGGCCATCCTGCTCGCCGTTCCCTTGGAGGACTCCCGTCCCTTGGTGGAAATGCTGGAGTCGATGCCCGAGTGGAAACTCACAAAACTCGACAATCGCGGCCTGCTCTACCGGCGCGGCACAGCAGAAAATTCCCAGCCGGGTAATGAAACGGCTTTTGGCAACAAACGGGACTCCGCCCTTCACGACGCCCAGGCCGCCATGGTCCTGCACTTCCTTGGAAAAAACAATGACGCCCGCGAGATGATGGCCCAAGCCCGCCGGGCCGCGCCAGGCAATCACCTAGTCCTCGCGGAATCGGCCACTCTCGCCGCCGCGCTCAAGCAATGGCCCGCGACAAAAAAAGACGCCGAACTAGCCCTGCGGGAATATCCCTCTTCCATTCAAGCCCGCTACCTTCTCGCCCTCGCCCTTCTCGAAACCGGCAAAATTTCCGCTGCGGCAGATGAAGCCGCTGCCCTTCCGGCCAAGGCTTCGAGCATCCCGTCCGTGCTTTGGCTGCAGGCCCGCATCTCGAGGGAGGCCAATGATCCCACCGCCGAAATCACTGCCCTCGAAAAACTCCTCGTTCTTGCGCAAAAGCAAAAAGAGGAGGCCACAATCATCCACATCCACCTCGCCCAAGCCTGGGCCAGGCGCGGATTTGCCGTCCAGGCATTGGAAAACTACAACGCCGCACTCAAAGGCAAACTCACACCGGCACAACGAAAGGAGCTGGAAAATGCGGGACACACGATACAAGAACGCGCCTCTCGATTGAATTCACCTGCGGAGGGCTCGAAACCATGAATCCATCGATCATTGCCTCTGTCTTTCTTGTCGCAGGGCTCGCACTTGCCCTGTGGGGCTGCAAGACCTCTCGCACGGGATATGAATCGGCCCCCTACTCCGTGAGTGTCCGGGATGGCGTTTACGAACTGAGGGATTATCCGGAATTGGCGGTCGTGCAAACCGTGATGACGAATTCGGGCGGCGGTGGAAGCAATGCCGGATTCGGAAAACTTTTCCGCTACATATCGGGCGAGAACAAAGACCGCGCATCGATTGCCATGACAACGCCGGTCTTGATTTCCCGGGAACCCCGCACGATGGCGTTTGTGCTTCCGGCAAAGGCTTCCCCCGCAAACCCGCCGGTCCCAGTGGACGCTTCGCTGAACCTCGGGAAAATCCCTGCAGGTCGCTTCGCGGTGCTCCGTTTCAGCGGCGGCAGCTCCCCGGCGAAGGAATCGGAAGCCCTCTCCCTATTGAAGACCTGGATCGCCAACAGGCAGCTTGCGAGTGCGGCACCGCCGGTCTTCGGATATTTTGATCCGCCGTGGACGCCCCCGTTTCTGCGGCGCAACGAGGTGATGCTGCGTCTCGCGCCACAACCGGCTGCGGGTGATTCCGGCCGATAATCAAACCCTTCACACCAGCGCGCTCGCCACGGCGAAGGGGACGGGAAGGGGGACTTCGAAGCATGGCTTGAATTTTTTCGCCAGCTTGGCGATCCACTCCTGCGTCGGGCAGGAGTAATCGTGGATCGTGAGCACAGAGCCGGCGGCAGAGGGTGCGAGCGAGTAGCGGTCGATCTGGATTTTGACCGGGTTGGGATCGCCGTGCATCGCAAGGGTCACGGTGGCGCGCTTGTTCGGGCTGTCGAGTTCGATCTTTTGAACCGTGCCGATGCCTGCGAGATATTTTTCCAATTCGGGCTTGAGGAATGAGGCGGCAATTCCGTCCGTGGAGCCTCCGAGGGCGTTGAGCAAGGTCGAGAGCATAGGAAATTTATGCGTCATTATGAAAACGAATCATGGCATGGGAAGAAAGAACTCGGCGGCTTGTGGCGGGACGGCAAATTCCCTATGGAATCATGGCCATGAGCGACCATGCCACCCTGCACAAGACACTCCACGCCGCTGTGAAAGCGCGACTCGACATCGTGGCCGACCACGCGTTTCGCGACCGGGATGCCGCCGCGCATCTGGAGGCGTTGAAAGCGGCCGCGACGAAGCTCGATCGCCTGGTCGCCACTCTGCCGGCTGATGTCGACTCCACGCTGCGCCACTATCTGGAGCGCCAGAGCTACACGAAGGCGCTGGCTTGGCTGGAGGAGGCGTGACCGATCCCTTTTCGGCACGGATCGACCTCGCCGCGACGCTTCAGAGCGGACAGGTTTTCCACTGGAACCAAAACCCCGACGCCTCCTGGAGCGGGCTTGTCGAATCCATGCCCGTGCGGGTTTCGGAAAAAGAAAGGCGTCTTGTGGTGCATGATGGCGACCCCGCAGAGATTGCGCGGCACTTTGCGTTGGACCATCCGCTGGAAAAAATCGCCGCCGCATTCCCCCCCGACCCGATGAGCCAGGCGGCCCTCTCCGCTTGCGACGGAATGCGAATCCTCCGCCAGCCGCGCTGGGAGTGCACGGCGACATTCATTACGAGTTCGATGAAGCAGGTCGCGCACATCCGCTCCATGTCTTTGGCCATACGGGAAAGACTCGGCACGCGCGTGGATGGCCCAGAAACAAGGGCCTACCCGACATTCGAGAAAATGGCTGGATCAAGCGAATCGCTCCTCCGCGAATGCGGGCTGGGCTACCGCGCCGCGAATTTGCTTCAAACGGCCCGCATTCTTGCCAATGGCGGTCTGAACCTCGACACCATCGCCAAACAAAAAACTCCTGCACTGCGCAAATCCCTCACGATACTGCCGGGAGTTGGTGTGAAAGTGGCGAATTGTATTCTGCTCTTCGCCTACGAGCGCCTCGACGCCGTTCCGATCGACACATGGATCCACCGCATCCTGCTCGCTATGCGCGGAGGACGCGAGGGGACGGCAAGCGAACTTGCCCGCTACGCGCGGAGGCGGCTCGGCCCCTACGCGGGCTATGTCCAACAATACCTCTTCCACCACGCCCGCTCTCTGAAGCGCGGGAAAACGCCGTCTGCCGGCACAAACTGAACCCGCCTGCGATTTCGCTCTCGCGGTCCGGCCGCGCGGGATGTTTCCTTCGCCTCGTGAAATTGATCTCATGGAACGTGAACGGCATTCGCTCGATCCTCGGCAAGGGTTTCATGGATTACCTCGAGGCCGAAAATCCCGATGTGATCTGCCTGCAGGAGGTCAAGGCCCGCGAGGAGCAGTTGCCCTGCACATTCGAGGAATACGAAGTGCTTTGGAATGCCGCCATCAAACCCGGCTACTCCGGCACGGCGATTCTCACCCGCAAGAAACCCCGGGCCGTCATCAACGGCATCGGCCGCGAGGAGCATGATACGGAAGGGCGCGTCATCAGCGCCGACATGGGAGATTTTTTTCTGGTGAATGTTTACACGCCGAATTCGCAACGCGAGCTGACGCGCCTGGATTACCGCACGAGGGAATGGACACCCGCTTTCATAGACCACCTCACGGCCCTTGAAAAAATCAAACCCGTCATATTCTGCGGCGACATGAATGTGGCCCACCGCGAGATCGATCTGGCCCGCCCGAAGGACAACACGCGCAACGCCGGTTTCACGATCGAGGAGCGCGAGGCCTTCGACCGAACGTTGGCGGCGGGGTATGTGGACACCTTCCGCCACTTTGAGCCCGGCGGGGGACGCTACACCTGGTGGAGCTACCAGAACGGCGCGAGGGAGAGGAACATCGGCTGGCGCATCGATTACTTCTGCGCCTCGTCCAGGCTCGTGCCGCGCCTCAAATCCGCCTTTATCCACGACCACATACCCGGCAGCGACCACTGCCCTGTGGGTCTTGTTTTGGAGGGGTGAAACTTTTTTGAAAAAACTTTGAACACCGCAACCGGGCACAGGTCTATATTATCAGTTGAGACAACAACTCAGGTCACCGCAGTTCAGTTTTTAATTGTTTTTTCTGAACCACCAAGCGGTGACCTGATCTTTTTGTTGCATTTGTCCCCTTGCAGGACACTGGGCGCTTGATTAATGAGGCGACATGGAAGACGCCGTGCTTTTGGTCGAAGACGAAAAAGATGTGGTGGACTTGTTGCGTTACCATTTCAAGAAATCGGGTTTCAAAGTGGAGATCGCAAGTTCCGGGGATGAAGGGCTCTTGGCTGTTCGTTCCAGGAGGCCCGATGCCGTTGTGCTGGACCTCATGCTTCCCGGGATGACCGGCCTCGAGGTCTGTCGCGCCTTGAAGGCTGACAGCGAGACGGCGACGATTCCTGTTCTCATGCTCACGGCCCGCAGCGAGGTGAAAGACCGTGTCAAAGGCCTCGAGATCGGCGCCGACGACTATGTCACCAAACCTTTCAGTCCGAAAGAGGTCGTCCTGCGCGTGCAAGGCCTTCTGCGACGCATCCGCAACGCCGCAGAGGAGGTGACTATGCTCGAGGTGGATGGTATTTCCATCGACAAAAGCGCTTTGAAGGCCTCGCTGCATGATGAACGGCTGGATCTCACTACGATCGAGTTCAAACTTCTGCTCGCCCTCCTTACCAATCGCTGCAGAACGCTCTCCCGCGAGATGCTGCTTAACGATGTGTGGGGATACTCGGCAACTGCCGACACGCGCACGGTGGATACTCACATGCGGCGTCTGCGCGAGAAACTCGGCGACCATGCGTTCAAAGTCGAAACGGTCAGGGGGCAAGGCTACCGGTTCAATACGGATTCCGCAGCTTGAGCGCGACCGTCCTTTTTCTCATTCCGATTGCGTTGGGTGTGGCCTCATGGCTGATTCACCATCGCTTCATCCGCCCGCTCAACCGCATCCGTGAGGACATCCGCCAACTCTCCCGGGGCAACTTCCAACTCTCCGTCCTCGACTCCGAGCCCTCGACCTACCAGGCCACGGCCCAACACATCCGGAAAATCGCGGAGCGCCTGCGTCAACTCGATGAACAAACGGTCGAGGGCGGACTCAGCTTGCGAGGCATCCTTTCGGGCATGAAGGAGGGCATCGTAATCGCAAACCGGGAAAAGCGGATCACCCTCGTCAATGAATCCCTCCAAGGTTTTTTTCCGGCTCTCAAATCCCCTGTGGGACGCCCCGTGCTGGAGGTTTTCCGACGCCATGAAATCGAGCAGGCGGTCAGTGCGATCTTTTCAACCGGTAAGAAGCAGGACCTAGCTCTGGTTTTTGAATTCCCACCACCGTCAGGTCCCGTCCAACAGAGGCATTTCGACATTCACATCTCCCCGATGTCGCGTGAACCCGGGCAACTCCCGCAGGCCGTGCTGCTGGTGTTCCAGGATGTCACCGCCATCCGCACACTGGAGGCGGCCCGCAGGGATTTTGTGGCAAATGTTTCACATGAATTCCGCACCCCGCTTTCCATCGTCAACGGTTATGTCGAGACGCTTCAGGACGGCGCTATCGAGGATCCGGAAATGGCTGCCACATCGCTGCAGGCGATCCACCGCAATGTGCAGAGGCTCTTCTTGCTTCTCGAAGACCTGCACACGATCTCCAGCATGGAGGGCAAGGGTCGCCGGCTGCAATTTTCGCGTGTCAACCTCCGCAAGCTCGCCCGGCGCGTCATTGAGAATCTCGACAATAGCGGCACAGCGGGGAGAGCGAGGTTCGATCTCGATTGGGCGGAGGATGCCGTCTTCGCGGAGGCCGATGAGAACAGAGTCGAGCAGGTTTATTGGAATCTTCTCAACAATGCCATCCGCCACGGGGAATCCCCTTCGCCCCTCATCCGAATCAGTGCGAGCCTTGCCGCGACATGGGTGGAAATTTTGATTTCCGACAATGGCATCGGCATTCCCCTCGAGGATCAGGCCCATGTGTTTGAAAGATTCTACCGCGTGCACAAGCACCGGGCGCGTGATGCCGGAGGAACCGGACTCGGATTATCCATCGTGAAAAATATCGTTCTCGCGCACGGTGGTCAAATCTCCCTGCGCAGCACGCCCGGCGAGGGAGCCACGTTCACCATCAGGTTGCCGATAACTCAAAACGAAATTACAGCCGCCAAATAAAAGGGCGCAACTTTTCCACAACCTCCGGGTTTGTAGTTTTGACATATGAAAACCATCCACACCCTCATCGCCACAGCCGCCATCATCGGATCCACGCTCATCGCCACCGGCCAACAACCCGCCACCTCGCCCGACCCTCAAAAACAGGGCTTCAGCGAATGGAGGAAGAAGCGAGAATTTATCGAAAGCCTGCCTGAGGAGGTGCGCAACCAATTCAGGGCTGCAAAGGAGGAGGCGATGAAAGATCCGAAAGTCCAGGCCCTGCGAGAAAAAGCCGAAGCCGCATCAAATGAGTTGAGGGACGCCGTGCGCGAGGTGATCGCATCAAAAAATCCCGAACTCGCCACGAAACTCGGCGAGTTGGTCAAGTCGAAGGACAAAGACTCCGGAGCCAATGAAAAAAAACAGCGGCACGATGGGCAAATGGAGAGCGCGATCCAGAAACTTCCGCCCGCCGAACGCGACCGTCTCCAGGCGGCACGCGAAATCGCCAAGCAGGCTCCGGCCGTGCAGTCGGCGGAGGCGGCCATGAAAGCCGCTCAGACGCCCGAGAACAGGCGCGAGGCTGCGAAAAATTTCCACAAAGCCATGCGCGACGCGATGCTTACGGCTGATCCCTCACTGGCGGATGTTCTGGATAAAATCACACCATCCAAGGCAGAAACTTCGTCTGCAGCCTCAAAAGAAACCGCGCCGACCGCGCCTTAAATTTCCGCGCCGACGGGTGGCTTCACCACCTTCGAGTCGCTGGAGTCGGACCCGCCCTCCGTCGAACCGGGAAGCTCATTGACCGGTGCGGGCTTCTGCTTGCGCCAGCTGCCGTCTTTCAGCATCCGTGTGTAGGGGCCGTTGACAGGCTGGGGGAAATAGAGGTCCCTGCGGTTTTGCAGGGTGGTGCAAGAGGCGAGGAGGGGCAGGGCCAGAGCTGCAACAATGAGGGCGGTCTTCATGGCTCCCATGTAGAACCCCGCGCGCCCATGGTGTCAAGGACGGGGAGTTTCTCATTCCCTGGCGACACTCTGCGGGCTATGACGACTCCTCACGTTCCGCATGGAGATCACAGAAAAATTCCTCGTCTCGCTCGGCGCTTGGGCGGTCTTCAAAGAGGCGAAAGCCATTCGCGACGCGGGACGCATCAGCGAAGCCAGCTACGATCCTCCCGTGCTGAAGGGACGCATCAGCGAAGGAGGGAGGGAATTTTTGACAGGCCTGAAAATCAAAAATCCGGTGGATGTCGAGAATCTCTGCCCGTGCAGGGACTCACGCCATCGAGGGATGATTTGCGCCCATGCCATCGCCGCCGCGCTCGAAATCATCGCCCCGGCTCGCAACCGTGCGATGGCGGCCCCTGCTGGCGTGAAGGCGCTTGCGCCGCAGGTTGTGACATCCGAGCGACCACGCGTGGAGTTTGCCATCGAAGGCTCGCTGCGACATCTCGAAGGAGGGATTTGCTTTCATTACGAGCAACCCGGCGTTCAGAACCCCGCAGCGGAAGCGGAGGCACTGGCGAGGCTCGTGGGTTGCGGATTTGAAAACGACAAGGGAAAAGCCGTCCTGCGCGGCGAGGATGCCATTATCAAATTTTTTGCTGCCGATTTGCCACGCCTCAAAAAGGAGTGGACTATCCGGGAGGGTGAGCGTTTCCAGCATGTCACGAGGGACATCGTTCGCTTCGAGCCACGGTTCGCGTTGAGAGAGCGAAGCGATGGATGGCTGGATTTTCATATCCACTTCACCGCGGGCAAGGAGGCCGTCCTGAGCGCGCAGGACCTGCAGCGGCTCTTGCAAAGCGGGAAGCCGCAGCTTCGTCTCGCGGATGGACGCCTTGCCGTGCCCGACGCCGAACTCGCCGGTGATTTGGAGGAGGTCCTCCGGGACTGCGATCCCGCACAGGAGCGGGGCGCATATAAGATCAAGAAATCCCAGCGCGGCTACATCGAATCGAGCATCGCTGATTGGACGGGGAATGTTTCCGCGCCGGCTTCCGGCCTTGATGCGGAGGTGCTCGGACCCCTTCGCGAGCGACTGCGGCCGTATCAGGTCGATGGGGCGCTCTGGCTTTTGAAAAATGCCCGCCAAGGCGCTGCGGGTCTTCTTGCCGATGAAATGGGGCTCGGAAAAACCATTCAGGCGCTGGCGATGATGGAAGCCCTCCCCGGTCCGCATCTCGTGGTGTGTCCCTCCTCGCTCGTCTGGAATTGGAGCCGCGAGGCGTCGGTATTTTGCCCGGGCCTGCGCGTGTTGACCATCGAAGGCACAGGGCGAGCGGGGCAATTCGCAAAAGTCCCACATCACGACCTCGTCGTCACCAGCTACGCCCTTTTGCGGCGGGATGCCGACCGCTACAGGGAGCTGGCCTTTTCCACGACGACGCTCGACGAGGCCCAGCACATCAAAAATCCCGACAGCCAGAATGCGCGCGCAGCCTGCGCCATCCGTTCGAATGCCCGCTTTATCCTCACCGGAACACCGCTTGAGAACTCGATCCGCGACCTCTGGTCCCTCTTCGACTTTCTGCTGCCCGGCTATCTCGGGACGCGAAAGGATTTCCAGGACCGCTATGAAAAACCACTCGCCGCCGGGGAATCCGCCGGCGTCTGGCCACGGCTGCTGCGCCGTGTGAAGCCGTGGATGCTACGCCGCACAAAAGCCGAAATCCTCACAGAGCTTCCACCAAAGATCGAACAAGTCGTGCAAGTCGAGCTGACCTCCGACCAGAAGGCCGCTTACACGCAACTCCAGATCGCCGCACGCGCCGAGGTCGATGCCGCCCGCGAATCGGGCGGCGCCGCCCGTATGAAGGTTCTCACCGCCCTCCTTCGGCTGCGGCAGGTATGCTGCGACCTGCGACTGCTGAATGGCGAATCCGGTGCGCCCTCGGCGAAACTCGATGCCCTGCTGGAACTCCTCGGCGAGGCGGTGGATGGCAGCCACCGCACCCTCGTGTTCAGCCAATTCACCTCGATGCTCGACCTCATTGCGCCAGCACTCGACGAGGCTGGCATTTCCTGGTGCAGGCTGGATGGCTCCACAAAAGATCGCGGCGCCGTGGTCGAGCGCTTCCAATCCGACCCTTCGATCTCTGTTTTTCTCATCAGCCTCAAAGCGGGAGGCGCGGGACTGAATCTCACCGGCGCGGACACCGTCATTCATTTCGACCCGTGGTGGAATCCCTCGGTGGAATCCCAAGCCACAGACCGCGCCCACCGGATCGGGCAGAAAAATGTCGTCACTTCGATCAAACTCATCGCCCGCGACACTGTGGAAGACCGCGTGCTGGAAATGCAGGCAAAGAAGAAAACGCTCAGCATGGAACTGCTCGATCCGGAATCTGTTTCAGGCTTGAACCTCGAGGATGCCATTCAGCTTATCGGGTGAAACTCGTTGAGTTTGAAAAAAACATCTGCCAGCATGAAAACAACTTTCGATGAAAACTTCTCAAGAAATCGTTCCTCCCGCGCCACCCTCTGAGGCCTCCAACCCGCAGGCGATCGACCTCGAGGTGAAGGATGCCAACCTCATTTTCAATGCTGCTTGGAACGATCTGGTAGAGGAAGTGGGCATCGAAGGGCTGAAATTTCCCAACGAGGTCATCTGGTTGAATGGAGCCCCCGGCGCGGGCAAGGGCACGCAGACCCGGTTCATACAAAACTACCGCAGCCTCACGGCCGAGCCGATCGTGGTGAGTTCCCTGCTCCAGAGTCCCGCCGCGCGCAAGCTCATCGATGCGGGAATGATGGTTGGCGACCGTGAGGTGACCGGTCTTCTCCTGCGCGCACTGTTACGGCCTGAAAACAAAACCGGCGTGGTGGTGGACGGCTACCCGCGCACGAAGGTGCAGGTGCTGTGCCTGCGCCTGCTGCATGAGAAACTCAATGCCCTCCGCCACCAGTATATCGGCACGCCGCTCGCGGCTCAGTTCCGCAAGCCGATGTTCCATATTGTTGTGCTTTTCGTGGACGAGGCGGAGTCCGTGCGCCGGCAAATCCTCCGCGGCGAGCGCGCCCGCGCCCACAACGCCTCGGTGGAGGCCTCCGGCGTCGGCGAGATCGTCGAAACGCGGGCCACGGATTTATCCGAGGAGGCCGCGCGGAACCGTTACCGCACTTTCAAGGAGGTCACCTACGAGTCGCTGAAAACCCTGCGCCAGGTGTTCCACTACCACTATGTGAACGCCCACGGCAGCGTGGACGAAGTGCAACGCCGCATTCAGGACGAACTGCGCTACCAAAGCTCGCTGGAGCTTGATCAGAGCACCTTCGACAAGATTTCCCTCATCCCGGTCGCACGCGATTTGAGCATTCACGCCCGGCAGGAACTCGTCATGCGGCTTGACTCCTACAACGCCGAACACACCGATCTTTTCGAACAGTCCGTCGCCCTCATCGATGAAAAATTCATGCCCATCATCCGGCGGCACAACATGTCGGGCCGGGCGCACATCAACTCCGAGAACCCCCTCCTCTCCGACCCCCTTGTGCTGACGATGATCATCGATATTTTTGCCGACAGGGGCTACGACACCGTCATCGACATCCGCCGCTATGAGGTCCCTTTCAAAATGAACCCGGAGACGTGGGAAATTGAAAACCGCGAAAAGATCGTCTGGCGTTTCATTGTGAACTTCCCCGGATCCCGCATTCGCCGCGGCCAATAATGCAGAGCGTCTCAAAGCAAGGTTTCGCGGCGGTTATGCTGGCTGTGCTTTTGGTTCTCCCGGCCGCCTTGCAGGCCGCTGAAACCAAAACCCCGCTGCGCGTTGGCATCCATGAGAAGCCACCGTATGCCTTGAAAAATGCGGACGGCACATGGACGGGCCTTTCGGCAGAACTGTGGAAGGGGATCAGCGAGAGCACCGGGTTGCCGGTCGCATTTGTGGAACTCCCCTACGAAGAACTGATCCAACAGGTGGCGGACGGAAAAATCGACGCGGCAGCCGGCGAAATCGAGGTGACACCGGAAGCCGAGAAGCTTGTGGATTTCACCCAGCCCTTCCTGACCTCGAGCCTCTGCATCGCCATGGCACGGGTGAACTGGGAGTCGGCCTGGAAAAGCGTGCTGAAAGATTTTTTCAATTGGACAGTCGCAAAATATCTCGCGGGCATTTTTCTGGCCATGCTCGTGATCAGCCTGCTCCTCTGGTTCGTGGAGCGCCATCACGGCACCGGGCATTTCCAGGGAGGCATCACAGGCATCGGATCCGCGCTCTGGTTTGCGGCGGTAACCATGACCACCGTGGGATACGGCGACAAGACTCCGGCGACCATTGCCGGGCGCACCATCGCCGTCTTCTGGATGATTTTCGGTGTGGTGCTGGTCTCCGCATTCACAGCCACAGTGACCTCGAACATGGCTTCGACCCAGTTGATCAACAGCATCGAAAACGTGTCCGATTTCAACCACCTCTCGTGCGGAGCGCTGAAGGGATCGCTCTCCTCACAGATTCTGAAACGCCTCGGCGTCATGACCCACGAATACGAAAATGTTCCCGATGCGTTTGAGGACCTCGCCGCAGGAAAAATCGAAGCCGTCATGGGCGACCGCAACACGCTTTCCTATGTGGCCAGGGACTTCGGCGCGCGCAGGCCGCCAGTCCACATCAACATCCCCTCTTTTCGCCTCCGCGAGGCCTTTCTCGCCATTCCCGTCCACGAGGGCCACAAGGATTACAAGCGAATCAACGAGGCCATGCTGCAATTCACGGTGTCCAACGAATGGCTGGAACTTCTTCAGCACTGGACGGGCAACAGCACTCCCAGGTTGTAGACCGCACCGGCGGCCTCACGCCTCGCCCAGCAGGTTGACCACCACCGTGCCTCCCATGCCCTGCCCGATCTGAAGCGCGGTTGCGGGCGGCCGCGCGGGAGGGCCGGAACTCACGGGGAGTTCAAACGAAGGGTCGATATCCCCGGGCCATGAAGGCCACTTTCCAACATGTAGGCCCTGGGCGAGAAGGCACGCCTCCAGAAGCCCGGATGCCGCCAAAGCATGGCCGGTTGTGCGTTTCATGGCGGAAATCCAAGGCAGCGGATTTCGAAAAACACGCCTCACGCAAGCCATCTCCGCCGCATCGAAACGGGGCGTTCCCGTGGCGTGCAGCGAAATCCAATCCACCGGCGGCACTTTGTTTTTCGCCTCACGAAGCAATCCCTCCAGCACCTCTGCTCCGGGGTTGGGAGCCATGAGATGGCAGGCCTCGTTGGCGCAGCCCCCTCCCAGCCACACAGCCAATGGAACAGCGCCCCGGCGTGCGGCATGGCTCCCGGATTCCAAAATCACACAGGCCGCACCCTCCGCAGGAAGCATTCCCGAGCGGCCTTCACTCAGGGGCCGGCCATCGGGTTCTCGCGTGATGCTGCCTCCACGGCCCATGGCGGATCGCAATACGGGTGAAACCTCTGCATCCGCAGCCACAGCCACTACGGCATCCAACATTCCCGAGGCAACCAGCGAAGCAGCCAGATAAAAAATCTGGGCTCCTGTGGCGGAAGCCGCGTTCAGCGAGAAATCGGGTCCGCCGAGACCGAATCGAACAGTTGCAGCGGCGGCGATGGCATTTCCGCGCCAGCGACTGATCGAATACGGCGAGAGTTTTCCAGAAGCAGCCGTGTCCTCCTCCATCGCGACGAGTCCCCCGAGCGAACTTCCGCTCACGCATCCGATCGCGGGCCGGCGGTGTTTCGCTCCCTCCCCGCGCAGGCGGTTGCGCTCGGGAGCAAGCCCCGCCGAACTCCAGGCGCGCTCTGCGACAGCCAAGGCAAGCAACTGATGCCGCGACAAAATCGAGGCGTCCCCCGCGTCCAATCCCGCAATTTCCGCAAGCGCCTTGGAGTGCGGCAAACTGCCGGACACAAGCTCATCCGCGCACAACGCCTCAAAAAGCCCGTCCACGGAATCCACACCTCCCGCCAGAACGCTGCAGCCGGTCAGAAAAACAGGGGAGGATCGGGAGTGGAAAATCACACGACCTTGATAATTGCCCCGGCGCTTCGATTGAACGCAAAAGTGCATCGTGTTCCGCCAAAAGATCGCCCGAACCCGCCGCCGGGGGCGATTTTTGGAAGAGGTGTCACCGCCGGTTAAAAAGTGAACTGAGACGGTTCAAAAGTGGAAAAGTGCATTTGGCATGAAAATCACACTTGACCCGCAATCTGGCGTGGGATCGGAGGAGGCCGGAGCGTAGCGGAGGCTGTGGGAGAGCCCACGCCAGATTGCGGGCGAAAATCAGGGTCCCTCTGCGGCCGCAAATGCTGTGGATTGCTCTGATGAAAAGCGCCAACTCCTCCACCGTCATCCCCTCCACTTCGTCCAGCACACCCTCCACGCCTTCAACGCCGGCCACATCGATGCGGCGCAAGCCTGCCAACTCCTCCATGTCGGCAAAACCCGCCTCTACCAACTTCGCACCCGCTGGCTCCAAGACCGCCAGGCATTCCTCCTCCACTCCAGCGGCGGCGACCAGCGCGGATCCTAGCCCGAGTCCGCCACCGCCTTCCTGCGCGAATTCGTCCCGCTCCAAACCCCCTGCAACTTCCAACTCGTCGCCGACAAACTCCTGCGCCTCCACGGCCTCAAACGCGCCCGCTCCAGCGTCGAAGCCTACATCAAAACCCACCTGCCCGACCTCATTCCCTCGACCCGGAAAAAACCGCGCACCTATCGCCGCTTCCGCCGCGCCCGTTTCGGCGAACTCTTCCAGCACGACAGCTCCATCCACCAATGGTGGCCCGGCCCCGAAAAACAAACCCTCCTCCTGACCGTCGATGACCACTCTGGCCTCAACATTGCTGGCCGCTTCGTCCCCCGCGACACCACCTGGTCCCACTTCCAACACTTCCGCGAAGCCTTCCAACGCTACGGCATTCCTCAGGCCATCTACACCGACGCACTCAGCCTCTTCGGCCCCAGCTCCTCCCATGATCACCTCGACCCCCGCAGCGAGTTCCAACGCGCCCTGCGCGCTCTCGGCACCGCCCACCTCGTCGCCCCAACCCCGCAAGCCAAAGGCAAGGTCGAACGCCGCTTCGGCACTTTCCAAAAACGCCTCGTCACCCTCGTCGCCCACGCCAAGGTCGACTCCTACCCTCTCGCCAACGAAATCCTCCAAATGGAAATCGCGCGCCCAAACTCCACAAAAAACTCCTCCACCGGCGAAATCCCAAACGACATTCTCGAAGCCTCAACACCAAAGCCCAACCCAGCCCTGCGCTCCTGTCCTCCCGCTTCCCTGCTCGATCTCCACCTCTCCCTGCGAACAACCAGAAAGGTCAGCGCCGCCCACACCATCGACTTCGAAGGCCGCACCTACCAAATCGCTCCAACCCTCAAAAAAACCGTTACGGCCCTTTATTACCCCAATTCAAAACTTTGGATTCTAGAAGAGCCTCCCAATCTCATCTGGCTCAACATCCTCGGCCATTTTTCTCTCTGATAAATTTCAGTTCACTTTTGAACCGTCTCCATTTTCCACTTTTGAACCGTCGCCGACAGAACGGCATTTTCCCTTTGACAGAAAACGCGAAACCTGTAGTTTTGCCATCCCTCTCGGAAAGTGGAGAGGACGCCAACCGCCTGTTGCAAAGACCGGCGCGGGGAGCGTCGTCCCCTCTTTCCAGCGGGAAAACATAACGCAGGTCGATGTGCAAACACCGCGGCTCCGGTCGCCAAATGCCCATGTAGCTCAGTCGGTAGAGCACGTCCTTGGTAAGGACGAGGTCACCGGTTCAATCCCGGTCATGGGCTCCACCAACATCGTCCCGCATACCAAAATCCAACCAACAACCAAGATGGCAAAAGAACAGTTCCAGCGTAACAAACCGCACGTCAACATCGGCACGATTGGCCACGTTGACCACGGTAAAACCACACTCACAGCCGCGATCACCACAGTGCTCGCGAAATCCGGCAAGGCCCAGGCCAGAAAGTATGATGAAATCGACGCGGCTCCTGAAGAAAAAGAGCGCGGCATCACGATCAACACAGCCCATGTCGAATACGAAACCGACAACCGCCACTACGCGCATGTCGACTGCCCTGGTCATGCCGACTATGTGAAAAATATGATCACCGGTGCCGCGCAGATGGACGGCGCGATTCTCGTCGTCAGCGCCGCCGACGGTCCCATGCCACAAACCCGTGAGCACATTCTTCTCGCCCGCCAGGTCGGCGTGCCTTCGATTGTCGTTTTCATGAACAAGGTCGATATGGTTGACGACAAAGACCTCCTTGAACTCGTCGAAATGGAAGTCCGCGAACTCCTCAGCAAATACGAGTTCCCAGGCGACACGATTCCGATCATCAAAGGCAGCGCTCTCAAAGCCATGGAAGGCGACGCTGCATATGAAAATGAAATCCTCAACCTCATGGCTGCTGTGGACGAATACATCCCGCAACCCGAGCGTCCAAAGGATTTGCCTTTCCTCATGCCCGTGGAAGATGTGTTCAACATCGAAGGTCGCGGCACCGTGGCCACCGGCCGTGTCGAGCGTGGCATCCTCAAGAAAATGGAGGAAGTCGAGATCGTCGGTCTGCGCGACACCAAGAAGACCACCGTCACCGACATCGAAATGTTCCGCAAGCTCCTCGACAGCGCCGAAGCCGGTGACAACGTCGGCGTGCTTCTCCGTGGCACCAAAAAAGAAGAAATCGAGCGCGGCCAGGTGATCGCCAAGCCCGGCTCGATCAAGCCCCACACCAAGTTCAAAGCCGAGGTTTATGTCCTCAGCAAGGACGAGGGTGGCCGCCACACGCCATTCTTCTCAAACTACCGTCCGCAATTCTACTTCCGCACCACCGATGTGACCGGAACCGTGAAATTGCCGGAAGGAGTTGAAATGGTGATGCCCGGTGATAACGTCTCCGTGGAAGTCGAGCTCATCACGCCCATCGCGATGGAAAAAACCATCCGCTTCGCGATCCGCGAAGGCGGCCGCACCGTGGGTGCCGGTCGTGTGGCTGAGATCATCGCCTAATCCACTACAAACTCATGTGCCCGCCCTTCGCACAAGGGCGGGCCGGAGCCAAAAATTTCCAAAGGTCAGTAGCTCAATTGGTAGAGCAACGGTCTCCAAAACCGTCGGTTGGGGGTTCAAGTCCCTCCTGGCCTGTGGCTCCTTCCCAACAATTCAAACCCGATGTTTTCAAAAATCCGCAAGTTCACCTCCGAAGTCCGGGTGGAACTCGGCAAGGCCCAGTGGCCATGGGATCCGAATGAAAAAGGATTCCGCCGATACAAGGAACTCACAGATTCCACAGTGGTCGTTTTCGTGGCCATGGTTCTCCTTGGCGGCTACATCGCATTTTTCGATTTCATCCTTATCAATGTGGTCGGCTTCCTGACCCGCCCCTAATCCCCTCGAAACGCATTTCATCAAATGGCTTTAGCTCCAAAAGAACAATGGTTTGTCGTCCATGTCCTCTCCGGACAGGAGCAAAAGGTGAAGGACAATATCGACCGTCGCATCATCACCGATGAGATGTCCGATCTCGTTTACGAGGTCCTCATCCCGACCGAACGCGTGCAGGAAATCAAACGGGGCAAAAAGACCGAGACGACCCGCAAATTTTTTCCGGGCTACCTGATCGTCAACATGCACCTCCTCGACGAAAACAACCAACTTGTCGAGAAGACCTGGTATTTCATCAAGGACACCGCAGGCGTGCTCGGATTCGCCGGAACGAAAGACCGCCCGATTCCGATGCGTCCGAAGGAAGTCGAGGGCTTGCTCGCCCAAATTCGTGATCGCGAGGACACGGTAAAACCGAAAATCCAATTCGAAATCGGCGACAAGGTGAAAGTGGCCGACGGGCCATTCCAAAACCAAAACGGTCTTGTGGAAGAGATCGACCCCGAGCGCGGCAAGCTGCGTGTTTCGGTGAGCATCTTCGGCCGCGACACCCTCGTGGACCTCGAATACTGGCAGGTCGAAAAAGCCTGATCCGATCATTTTCCCTGCCGGCGGGAAGCAAAGCGTGCCGACAACATAGCTCCGGATTCGTCCGGTCAAACCTCGCACGCGGTCGACGTGGCCGCAAGCCGCCCTCTCTTTCCTGCTTGAGGCCGGTGGCGAAAAAAACAAGGAACCATCAACCATATGTCAGCATTAAAAGAATTGATCGCCAGTTCGGTCAAAAACTACCGCGAAGGTAGCATCGTCAAGGGCCATATCCTTGAAATCAGACCACGGGAATTCCTCGTGGACATCGGATACAAAAGCGAAGGCGTGATCCCCGCCTCGGAATTCGACGAACCGGAATCTGTCGAAGTCGGCGACGAAGTCGAAGTCCTCCTCGAGCGCCTCGAAAACGACGAGGGCATGGTCGTCCTCTCCAAAGAAAAAGCCGCGCAACGCCAGAACTGGGAAAAAATCGTCGGCGTGTTCAAAGGCGACGGACTCATCAAAGGCAAGGTCCGTAGCGCCGTCAAAGGCGGTCTCACCGTCAATGTGGGTGTGGAAGCCTTCCTGCCCGCTTCGCAAATCGATATCGTGCCCCCCAAGGACCTCCAACAATTCGTTGGCAATACCTACGATTTCAAAATTGTTAAAATCAACGAGGACCGCAAAAATGTCGTCCTCAGCCGCCGCGAAATCATCGAGCAGGAACGTGCAGACAAACGCCAAGCCTTCCTTGGCGGAGTCAACATCGGCGATCAAATCGTCGGCACTGTCAAAAACATCACCGACTTCGGCGCCTTTATCGACCTTGATGGCATCGACGGCCTCCTCCATGTCACCGACATGTCCTGGGCCCGTCTCAACCACCCGTCCGAACTCATCAAAGTCGGCCAGCAACTCACCGTTCAGGTTCTTGATATCAACAAGGACAAAGAACGCGTATCGCTCGGCATCAAGCAGATGCAGTCGAATCCTTGGGACAAGATCGAGGAGCGATTCCCCGTCGGCCAGAAGGTCTCGGGCAAAGTCACAAACCTCATGCCCTACGGCGCGTTTGTTCAAATCGAAGACGGCGTCGAAGGTCTCATCCATGTCTCCGAACTGTCCTGGGTCAAGCGCATTGCGCGTCCCTCGGATGTCCTCACCCTCGGCCAGCATGTGGAAGCCCTCGTTCTCGGCGTCAACAAAGAGGAGCAAAAGATCTCACTCGGCGTCCGCCAACTCGAGCCAAATCCATGGGATGAGATCGAACTTCGCTACATGATCGGCAAACAGGTCAAGGGCAAGGTCCGCAACATGACAGCCTACGGCGCGTTCGTGGAACTCGAGGAAGGCATCGATGGCATGATCCATGTCTCCGATCTCTCCTGGACCCGCAAGATCAACCACCCGAGCGAGATGCTCAAGAAAGGCGACGATCTCGAAGCCGTGGTTCTCGACATCGACAAGACGAACCAGCGCATCAGCTTGGGCGTGAAACAACTCGATCAAGATCCTTGGAAGGAAATCGATGGCCGTTTCCGCATTGGCGATCTCGTCAAGGGCACGATCACGAAACTCACCAACTTCGGCGCCTTCGTCCAACTCCAGGACGACATCGACGGCCTCGTGCACATCTCGCAGATCAGCGAAGACCGTGTCGAGAAGGTCAAGGATGTCCTCAAAGTCGGCCAGGAAGTCGAAGCCCGCGTTATCAAGGTGGACAAAGCCGAGCGCCGTATCGGTCTCTCGGTAAAAGCCGCTGGATACAGCGAGGAGGCCCTCCGCAAGGAAGCCGAAACACTCGAAACCCTGCGTCCGGGTGAAGACATGGTGGGTCTCGACCAGGCCTTCCAGTTCGCGGAGGACGAATACCGTCCCGGCGAGTCGAAAAAGTAAGCCCGACCGGCCAATCGATTCGTATCATCCACGATGAACAATCCTGAAATCACAGCCTACCTGAAGACCCACTGCGGATGGAGCCGCGGCGTGCGTGCGGTTTTTGAAAAATACGACCTCTCCTACACCGAGAAGGACATCATTCAAAATCCGAACTACCGCTTCGAGATGGAGCAGCTGAGCGGCCAACCGCTCTCGCCCTGCGTCATCATCAACGGCACCATGCTCGCCGACATCAGCGGCGAGGAGGTCGAAGCCTACATGCTCCAAAACAGCATCGTCGTCGACTCCTCGAAATCCACCAGCGTCCCGCTCAATGCCCCGTGCTCGGATGAAGAGCACGCCGCCATGGTGCAGGTCCGGTAAACAAGAATAACTCAACCCGAAAGACCGCTTCGATGAAAAATCGGAGCGGTCTTTTTTTTGTTCCCTGATACACTCGGTTACCCAATTAAAAATGAGAAGACGCCGCAAACCCGCACCCAAAATGCCCGAGCCTCGATTTGTGAGGCTTTCGAGCGACCGGCGGATTGTTTTGATCGATCAGGAACCGCTTCGCAAGGAAGCCGGCCGCACCGCGCGGAAAAAAATCGCCGAGATGGAAAAGCTCGAGAATTCGCTCGAGGAGTTCGACAAAACAATTTTGCCCGCCTTCACCCGGTGGGAGGAGCAGGTTCTCGGACCTCATCTCGCGGAGGAGCGTCAACTCCTGGCCACCATCGCCCGCATGGAGTCCCTCATCGAGGTGGCCGCATTCGAGGCCATTTTTACAGACCGCAAGCCGGAGGACATTTTCAAGGATCTCGAAAAGGAAATGAACGGGTGGAAAGACGGAAAAGCCGCCGATGGCAAGGACGCACCCCCGGAAGCCGGGGGGCCGCCGGATCCCGACGAGGGCAGGGAATTCTCCGACGACGAGCGTCAATTCCGAACCTACGTTCGCCAAGTCGATGGCATAGAACCCGACGACCTCCCCGGGCGCGAATACAAAAGGCTCTTCAATGATTTCCTGAAATGGAAA
>Ga0172372_10002442_pt1 | contig 28161 bp, 25 predicted proteins | sample LakKiv5m_2_FD_114544 | JGI IMG/M metagenome (GOLD analysis project Ga0172372, IMG submission 114544) | Freshwater microbial communities from Kabuno Bay, South-Kivu, Congo - kab_092012_9.5m | ecosystem: Environmental > Aquatic > Freshwater > Lake | place: Democratic Republic of the Congo...
GCTCAGGAAGCGAAGAATCCGAAGCGAGATATGCCAATTGGTATTTTGGGATCATTAGTAGTTTGTACAATTCTTTATATTTTATTCGGGCATGTTTTAACTGGCGTTGCTCCTTGGCAGGAGTTTGCTACTGCTGGTAAAGAAGCTTCGGTTGCATATGCAATTAATACATACATGACAGGTTACAGCTGGTTGGGCACTGCGGTGACAGTTGCAATTCTTGCTGGATTCTCTTCTGTAATTCTTGTTATGCTCATGGGGCAAAGCAGAGTGTTCTACAACATGAGTACAGATGGATTGATTCCAAAGGCTTTTGGCGATTTGCATCCGAAATACAAAACACCTTATAAGGCAAACATGATTCTATTTGTAATGGTAGGATTGTTCGCTGCTTTTGTACCAGGTAGTGTTGCTGGTGACCTTACATCATTTGGCACTTTGTTCGCGTTTGTTTTAGTTTGCGCTGGTGTCTGGATTATGAGAGTGAAACGTCCTAACATGGAACGTCCTTTCCGCACGCCGATGGCACCTGTAGTATCAATTCTTGGAGTTCTGATCTGTACTGCAATGATCATTGCATTGGATGTGGAGACTTTGAAAGTAGCTGGATATTGGATGGCTGCCGGATTGGTAATTTATTTTCTCTACGGGAAAAGAAACAGCAAACTGAATAAGGACAACTAGTTTCGTCTATCAACACACGGGCGGGTAACACCGCCCTTTTTTATGTCAGAATTCAAACAGCGACTCGGACTTCTTGATGCAACATCTATTGTTGCGGGATCAATGATCGGTTCGGGAATTTTTCTCGTGAGCTCCACAATGGCGCGCGATCTCGGATCTTCCGGATGGTTGATGGTCGCTTGGATTCTCAGCGGCGCAATTACACTTGCGGCTGCATTGAGTTACGGCGAACTCGCCGGCATGATGCCCGAAGCGGGTGGACAGTATGTTTACATACGCCGCGCATGGGGAAAAATTCCTGCGTTTCTCTACGGCTGGACCGTATTCAGTGTTATTCAGACTGGAGTTATTGCCGCTGTGGCAACGGCTTTCGCGAATTACACTTCTGAACTCGTGCCCGCTCTCGCGTCAAAGTATGTTATTGCAGATTTCGGCTGGTTCAGCATCACGCGTGCGCATTTGGTTGCTGTAGCAAGTATTCTTTTGTTGACTTGGTTGAATACGCGCGGTGTGCAAGGCGGTGCATGGATTGCGAAGATTTTTACCTCAGCGAAATTACTTGCGCTTTTCGCATTGATCATTCTTGGATTGTACGTTGGATTCAGTCACGATACACTATCACTCAACTTTACAGATTCGTGGTCGGCTTCACGCACATTTGAAACCGATTCAGGTTGGGTGAATGAGCCGCTCGTTGGAATGGGATTGATCGCCGCATTGGGATTCACAATGATCAATTCACTTTTTTCCAGTGATGCATGGAACAATGTTACATTCATCGCAGGCGAAATCCGCGAGCCGCACAAAAACATTCCGCGTAGTTTGATTCTCGGAACAGCAATCGTTACTGCATTGTACCTGCTGGCGAATATTGCCTATCTCGCTTTGTTGCCGTTGAAAGGAAATCCGGAAGGGGCTGATGTGATGAGTCGCGGAATTCAATTCGCAGAACAAAGTCGTATCGGTTCTGCTGCAGCAACTGTGATTTTCGGAAACATTGCTTCTGCAATGATGGCGGTACTCATCATGGTTTCTACATTCGGCTGTAACAACGGAATTATACTTGCCGGCGGAAGATTGTTTTACGCTATGTCGAAAGACGGATTATTTTTTCCGCGCGCAGGAAAGCTCAACGGCAACAGTGTTCCTTCGTGGGCATTATGGGCTCAGGCTGTGTGGGCTTGCGCGTTATGCTTTTCAGGGAAGTACGGCGACTTGCTTTCTTATGCAACATTCGCTTCGCTTATATTTTACATCGTAACTATCAGCGGAATATTTAAACTTCGCAAAACGGAACCGCTTGCTCCGCGACCATACAAAGCGTTAGGTTATCCATTGATTCCCGCGCTTTACATTATTGCCGCAACTTTAATCTGCATTGATTTGCTCTTCATGGATGCGCGCAATTCCGGATTAGGTCTTGTTCTCGTCGCACTTGGTTTTCCACTTTATTTTGTGGTGAATCGTCTGACTTCTGTAAAAGCCAAATCAGAATAACAGAAACATCCTCGTGAAAAAGTTCATCGCACTGTTCACATTTACGAAACCGGAACGTAACGGGCTGATTGTGCTTAGTGTGATTCTTATTCTCGTTACAGCGGCTTTTGTAATCACTTCCGATAAAAATAACATCATCGGAAATTTGCCGCTTGCGCAAGTTGAAAATGCAACGCCTTCACGCGATTCATTCGAGAAAGTGAAAAAGGAAAAACCGGAACACAATTATGTTTCAATCACCGGGAAACAATCCCTTTTTCAACAAAAAGAATTGTTCTTTTTCAATCCCAATACAATCTCTGAAGAGGAATGGATTCGCCTTGGGTTTTCACCGGCACAAGCGCAAAGCATTATTAAGTTTCGTTCAAAAGGCGGAAACTTCAGGAAGAAAGAAGATCTGCGCAAACTGTATGTTGTTTCGCCTGAACGATACGCCGAACTTGAATCGTACATTACCATTCCAACCGATTCAAGCGCGAAGATTGTAAAAGAGAAAATTGTTGCTCCATCCATTGTTGAATTGAACACAGCCGACACAGCACTGCTCACTACTTTACATGGAATCGGTTCTGTTTTTGCATTGCGCATTGTGATGTATCGCGAATTGCTTGGGGGATTTCATCACAAACAACAGTTGCTTGAAGTTTTCGGAATGGATCAGGATAAGTATTCGCTGATTGAATCGAATGTGAAAGTGGATACTACGTATATCCGCAAGATTAATGTGAATCAAGCTGCGGCATCTGAATTGAAAAAGCATCCCTACATTTCGCCGGGCGTTGCAAATGCATTGGTCAATTATCGAAAGGTACACGGACCATTTGCAAAACTTCCTGACATCATGAAATGTCATTTGGTCAATGCCGAATTATACCGTAAAATTGCGTCTTACCTTACAATCTGAATGGACGCAATTCGCAACGCAATACGACTGGTTCCCGATTTTCCGAAGAAGGGAATCATGTTCAAAGACATCACGCCGCTGCTGCAGGATGATAAAGTCGGTAAACTTATTATCAAAGAATTTGCAGATCGATTGAAAGGGAAACGGATCGACGCAATCGCAGGTATAGAGAGTCGCGGTTTTCTTTTCGGTTATGCGTTGGCACTCGAAATGGGCGTGCCGTTTATTCCGATTCGTAAGTCAGGAAAACTACCATGGAAAACAGTCGGTATTGATTACGCGCTGGAATACGGAACAGCTCGTATTGAAATGCATCAGGATGCGATTACTGCAGGAATGCATGTAATGGTTCACGACGACTTGCTTGCAACAGGCGGAACTGCCGTTGCCGCAGCCAAACTGATTCAGAGTCAAAGCGGAATTGTTTCATGTTTTTCCTTCGTTGTGGAGCTTTCCTTTCTCAAAGGAAGGGATTCGCTGACCGCTTATTCAGCTGATATTGTGAGTTTGGTGAACGACTGATTTAATATTTTTCACCCGAACCTTTTTTCTCTTCCCGAAACAATTATTTTTACGCTCCCAAAAACCCGGAGAACAATGGAATTTACTTTGAGTGAAAATCAAATCATGATCGCGGAAATGATCCGCAAATTCGGCGAAGAAAACATCCGTCCTAAGTTAATGGAGTGGGATGAAGCGCAGGAATTTCCGGTTCCGGTGATGAAAAAACTGGGTGAACTCGGTTTGTTGGGCGTACTCGTTCCAACAGAATACGGCGGTTCAGGTTTCGGGTATTTCGAATACGTTACTGCTCTTACAGAGATCGGGAAAATCTGCGGATCGATCTGTCTTTCTGTAGCAGCACATAATTCACTTTGCACAGGACATATTCTGCAATTCGGGAACGAAGAACAGAAGAAAAAATACCTCCCGAAACTTGCTACCGGTGAGTGGATCGGCGCATGGGGATTAACAGAACAGAATACAGGTTCTGATGCAGGCGGAATGTTAACAACCGCGGTTCAGGATGGTGATTACTATGTTCTGAATGGATCAAAGAATTTTATCACGCATGCAATTTCCGGCGACGTTGCTGTTGTAATCGTTCGCACAGGAGAAAAAGGTGATGCGCACGGTATGAGCGCGTTCATCATTGAGAAAGGCACGAAAGGATTTTCTTCCGGTAAGAAGGAAAATAAACTCGGTATGCGCGCTTCTGAAACTGCAGAATTGATTTTCCTGGATTGTCGCGTTCACAAAGATCAACTTCTTGGAAAAGTTGGCGAAGGATTTATTCAGGCGATGAAAGTTCTTGATGGCGGACGTATTTCCATTGCAGCCGTATCTCTTGGTATTGCTCGTGGTGCTTACGAAGCAGCATTGAAATATTCCAAAGAACGTCACCAATTCGGGAAACCGATCAGCGCATTCCAGGCAATTGCCTTCAAGTTGGCTGATATGGCTACAGAAATCGATGCAGCAGAACTCCTCACATTCAAAGCCGCTGATTTGAAAAATCGTGGCGAGAAAGTGACCAAAGCTTCTGCCTTTGCGAAATACTATGCATCTGAAGTGGCTGTGCGCGTTTCAACAGAAGCCGTTCAAATCTTCGGTGGTTATGGCTATACCAAAGATTTCCCGGCTGAGAAGTTCTATCGCGACTCTAAACTTTGTACTATCGGAGAAGGCACTTCCGAAATTCAGAAACTGGTTATTTCCCGCGAATTGATCAAGGAATAATCCGGCTTGCAGCGACTTTACTTTGTCGCTCCATATAATTTACTAATCCTTTTTAGCATCGTGTTAATCGAAATTCTCTAGGAATTCCGGCTGATTTGCCATAAATTTCTTTTGGCAAATTAAGTTACACATTAACCCTTGTATTATGATGCGTAGGCTATTTCCCCGCCTGAACTCCGTGGCGAGTATTCAGATTTATACATTCTGGACAACATTGGTGATGACGATTGTCTGTGGCGCAATTCTCTTTTTCTGAGCGCTGCTGTCAATGCCGTCTGTGAAGTAAATCGTGCGGTTTGTCCGTTCTGATTTCCGTTTGTCATTTGGCTCTATTTTCCTGAATCATCACAGGTGTAAATGCTTACATTTACGCTTTCTAAAATTTTATTTGAAATCATGAAAAAACTTCTGATTCTTCCACTGGCGGCCCTTAGCATCAGCGCAACTTTTTATCTGACTGGCGAGCCTGCAACTGCTCCTAAAAACTGGTTCAACCTTTCTTATGCAGAAAACGGCACACACGGTGTTGGATCTGAGCGTGCCTATAAATATTTACTTACTGGCAAGAAAGCAGATACAATAATCGTAGCCGTAATTGACGGTGGTGTTGATTACATGCACGAAGATTTGAAAAACGTGATGTGGCACAATCCGGGCGAGATTCCGGGGAACAACATCGATGACGACAAAAACGGTTATGTTGATGATATCTACGGATGGAATTTCATTGGCGGTGCAGATGGCAAGAACGTAAACTACGACAATCTTGAAATGGTTCGCTTGCTTCGCAACTACAAGAAGAAATTCAAAGGAATGGATTCTGCTTCCGTGCCTGCTTCAGATCGTGAAGCGTATACGGAGTACCGCAGCATTCAGAAAGATTACGATATGGAAGTTGCGCAGTTTACAGGTTACAAACAAAACCTGAGCGCGTTCAACATGTACTTCAAAGACATCGCTAAATCTTACAACAAGGATTCTGCAACGTATGAAGATTTTAAAAACTGGGTTCCGGGACCACGTTATGAAAAAATGCATAAACGCATCAAACTCATTACACGTAACGAAGATTCTTATCGCGAACTCCGCGCCGGTGTGAACGAAGGCATCGAACAGATCAACGCTCGCCTTGATTATCACCTCAACCTTGATTTCGATCCGCGCAATATCGTTGGAGATAATTACGAAAACGCAAACGAAAAGAACTACGGAAATCCGGATATCAAAGGCCCGAACTCATTCCACGGTACACACGTAGCAGGAATCATCGCTGCACAACGTGGTAATGGTCTTGGAATGGACGGCGTTTCAAATGCAGTAAAAATCATGGGTATCCGCGTTGTACCTGATGGTGATGAGCGTGATAAAGATGTTGCAAACGGAATCCGCTATGCAGTAGATAACGGCGCGAAAGTGATCAACATGAGCTTTGGTAAATCATACGTTTTCAATAAAGCAGTTGTTGATGAAGCCGTGAAGTACGCAGAAAGCAAAGGCGTATTACTTGTGCACGCTGCAGGTAACGACAGCAAAGACAACGACGCGACTAAAAACTTCCCGAACCCGCGTTATGAAAATGGCGGTACTGCAAACAACTGGATTGAAGTAGGAGCATTGAACTGGAAGAACGGTAAAAATGCTTGCGCTCCTTTCACGAACTACGGACAGAAAAACGTTGATGTATTCGCTCCGGGAGTTGACATTTACTCTTGCGCTCCTGAAAGCAAATACCAGAATGCAAGCGGAACAAGTATGGCTTGTCCTGTTACAGCTGGTGTTGCAACAGTTATTCTGAATTATTATCCGACAATGACTCCGGCGCAAGTGAAGAGCGCGATTGAAACATCTTCTGACCGTTCTATCGCGAAGAAAAAAGTGATTATCCCTGGAGAGAAAAAGAAGAAAGCAAAATTCAGCGTGTTCTCACGTACAGGCGGAATGGTGGACTTGTACGCAGCAATTAAAATGTTGCAGAATCCGGCTCCGGCAGGAAAATAATTTCACCCGATAAAGAAGCAAAAAGCCTCTGATGTTTTTCAGAGGCTTTTTTGTTTGTTGTCAATCTCAATCCGAAATTATTTGAACTCCACTTGTGCGCGCGCGTAATCTTCCGGAATGCCTATGTCAATGAAATAAGCATCCGTTGGAAATCCGTGTAACAATAAATTCTTTGAATATTTTCCGAAATAATCATGCTCAATGGAGAATGCCTGTTTCTCAGGAGTATTTTGCATGAATGTTTTTCTACGCATTGCATAAACGCCTCCGTTGATCAGCTGTTCTCCGGTGTTCTCCGGTGATTTTTCTCTGAATGCCGTGATACGTTTGCCGTCCAACGCAATCGTTCCATATCGCGTTCCGTCTTCCACCTTACGCAGTGCAAGTGTTGCATCTGCAGAGCTGCCTAAATGGATTTCAAACATTTCACGCAATGGAACTTTGAACAGTGTATCTCCGTTCATCGCCATCACATGAGCGTCCTTGCATTGCTCCATTGCAAGTCGTATTCCGCCGCCCGTTCCTAGCGCTTCTTTTTCATGTGCGTAACTGATCGTCATTCCCAGATATTCACTTCCGAAATACGATTCAATTTTATCGCCCATATAACCAACTGAAAGAATGCAATGCTGAAGGCCGTTGCTTCTCACATGTTGCAATACATAATGTAAAAACGGATTTCCATTTACAGGCGCAAGCGGTTTGGGAACATCACTCACTACAGAACGCAAACGCGTTCCGAATCCTCCTGCAAGTATTATTGCTTCTTTGATCACGTAATATTACTTGGGAAACAATCCACTTTCAACCAATTCGCAAACGGTATGTCCCAAAAGCATGTGACATTCCTGAATGCGTGGCGTGTCATTAGACGGAATATTAATGAGCAAATCGCAATGTTCTTTCATCTGTCCGCCTGATTCTCCGGTGAATCCTACGCGAAGCATTCCGTTTTCTTTCGCTTTGATCAGCGCATTAATCACGTTCTTGGAATTGCCGCTCGTAGAAAGTCCAATGAGAATGTCGCCCGGACGACCCATAGCTGCAATAAGACGACTGTAGATTAAATCGTAACTGTAATCATTCGCCACTGCAGTGATGTATGATGTATTCACATGCAACGCATCGGAATTCAGCGGCGGGCGATCATAATAAAATCGTCCGGATAATTCTGCTGCCAGATGTTGTGCATCTGCAGCGCTTCCTCCGTTACCGCACCACAAAACTTTATTGCCGTTTTTGTATGCAGTGATGATTTTTTCTGCCAACGTAGTTGTTGCGTTCAGAGTTGCATCATTTTCAAGAAGTGAAGATTTTAATTTTACAGAAGCGTCAATTCTGCTCTTCAATACACTCAGGTGGTCCATGTGGTTAATCCTTGTGATGTAAAATTAAAAGATTTCGTGCGCCCTCCCGCAGCTTCCAATGCTCTCGTTACGCTCAGTCGTGTTGTTCCGGGACAATAGAAAAACATGAATCCGCCGCCACCGGCTCCGGATATTTTCCCTCCTGTAGCACCGTTCGCCAAGGCCTTTTCATACAAACTGTCCAAGGTTGAATTGGTGATTTGCGTTGCCATTTTCTTCTTATTGATCCATCCCATATTCAGAATTTCACCGATGTGATCAACTTCTCCGCGCAGCAAACATTCTTTCATCAATTGCGCCTGCTCTTTCAGTTTGTGCATGGCTTCAACTGCTTCTGAATTGTTCTTCTTCACGTTCTCAACCTGATGCGTTATGATACTCGCTGAATCACGATTGGTTTCTGTGAAATACAAAACCAGATTTGACTCCAATTCGTTCAGAATTTTATCCTTGATTGTAAGCGGGTTTACAATTACTTTATCGTTTGCCAGAAATTCAAGAAAATTCACTCCGCCGAACGTTGCTGCGTACTGATCCTGCTTGCCGCCGGCCATTTTCATTTCAATGCGTTCAACTTCAAATGCAGTATGTGCAATGTCGTACTTTCCTAATGGTAATTTCAACCATTCTACGAACGCACCCAATATCGCAACAACCAGCGTAGAAGATGTTCCTAAGCCTGATCCTTGAGGTGCATCAATCCAGGTTGTCATGCGAAACGACAACGGCTTGTGTGTGTACTTTTTTACAATATGATTGTACACGCCGCATTGCAATTCGTAAGCGCGGTTATCAATTGGTAATTCATTCGCAGAATCGTAAACAAACGGCGTTGGATTGGATGCTGTTACGAATTCAATTTTACCCGTATTCAATGGTTCAATTGTTGCGTATGCGTAACTGCTTATTGTTGCGTTCAGAATTGCACCTCCGAACATGTCGGAATAGGGGGAAACATCTGTTCCGCCACCGGCAAGTCCCAATCGCAACGGTGCTTTGCTTTTGATTATCATGATTTTTTCAATCCTTCGTACAAGGCTTCAAACTTAGCAACAATTACTTCCCAACTGTATTTCTTCTTCTCAATTTGTGTTGCCGCAACGAATGATGATTCACGAATGTTCTGATAATAATCGAAAATGCCGTCTGCAATCTCTTTCTTATCCGCCGGAACAACATAGCCGGATTTCCCATGCTCAATGATTTCTCCGAGTCCTCCGACATTGGTAACCAATGATGGCTTATCGAAATGAAGCGCGATTTTAGTTACGCCGCTTTGAGTTGCTGTATGATAAGTTTGCGTAACAAGATCGCAGGCGCTGAAATAATATTTCACTTCTTCATCCGGAATGAATTTGGTGTGCAGATGAACGCGATCTTCAAGCTTATTTCTTGCAATAATTTCATTGTAATACGCCGGATCTTCATAATACTCTCCTGCAACAATCAGTTGAATATTCTCACGTTTCAAGCGTTCATCCGCCATTGCCTCCAGCAGAAGATCCAATCCTTTGTACTTACGGATCAAACCGAAAAAAAGTAAATATTTCCCGTCTGCAGGCAGATTCAATTTTTCGCGCGCTGCACGTTTTTCAATTGCATCACCAAATGAAGTGTAGAGCGGATGTTCTGCAAACACAGCGTTCTGCGGCACATCAAACTTCTTCAGATCGTTAATTACACTGTGCGACATCGCCAGAAATCCGTGACAACTTTTCAAAAAGTAATTCGCGAACATACGGTCACCGAATCGCTTTTCGTGAGGAATAGCATTGTCTACCAACGAAATTATTCTGGTGTGTCCATTGCTTCTGATTCTTCTCGCAATTGTTCCGAGTGATGGACCCATAAACGGCAACCAAAAACGAATCACCACAAAGTCCGGACGTTCTTTCTTGAGCTTTTTCCCAAGTGAAATCCAGTTGAAAGGATTAACAGAGTTAATTACCGAACGAATATTTACACCTTGCGGAGCTTTGCGTTCGTGATCAAACTGCGATGTGCCTGGGAATAAAAAGCCGGGATATTGCAACGAAAAAGAAATAATCTCGCATTGATGTCCTGCATCCTGAAATGCCTGGCACAACAACTCATCAAATGTTGCCAATCCGCCACGCAAAGGCCAACCGGGTCCGATAACGAGAATCTTGTAGTTTTTCAAAGCGCTGCAAAGGTAGTGGGTTGGCGGATCGTTTTGTTCCGATTGCTTCAAAACGCTTGATTTTTAGAAATTTTGCGTAAATCGCGGGTAGAATAGCGTCGGGCGTACATTTTTCGAAAAAAACAGGGCAATTGGATTTGAAAATGTCCATTTTAACTATACATTTGCACCCCTAATAAAATTTAAACGACACAAATTACCATGATCGTAGTTGCAGTAAAAGAAGGCGAATCAATCGAAAAAGCACTCAAGAAGTTCAAGAAGAAGTTCGAGAAAACAGGAACTGTTCGTGAACTCCGCGACCGTCAGAAGTTTACAAAACCTTCTATCCGCAAGCGTGAGACAAAACTTCGTGCGATTTATCGCCAAGGTCTTCAGATTGCTGAGGCGTAAGCCTGTTCACAATATATTGTAGAGAAATACACACAAGTCTGGAAACCCTCGCGAGGGTAACTCCGTAAACTTGTGTGTATTTTATTTTTGTGGATAACGATCCTTTAGTTTCCTTCCTCTCCCATTTACAGCACGAAAAACGCTGCTCTCCTCATACTGTAAAAGCGTATGAGGGTGATTTAATAGAATTTCGCGATTTTCTTTCAGTGCAATATCAACTTGATTCTTTGTTGGATGCACAATTTCAATTTATCCGCTCATGGATTGCTGCAATGATGGACGATGGTAAAAATCCACGATCTATCAATCGGAAAATAACTGCACTGCGCACATTTTACAGATTTCAGGTTGGCGAAGGGGCAATTAAAATTAATCCCGCACTGAAAGTTACAGGTCCTAAAATCAGCAAGCGTTTGCCTGCTTTTGTTGATGAAACGGGAATGGAACAACTGCATCGACCGGGATTTATCGAAGAATCAGAAAATGATGAATTCGATGGAATGACGGTGCGACTTATCATTGAATTGTTGTATGCAACGGGAATGCGTCTCGCGGAATTAATCAGCCTTAAAATTGAAGATGTAAATCTGGCTGCAGGAACTCTGAAAGTACTTGGTAAGCGCAGTAAAGAACGAATCATTCCATTTCCAAAGGAAGCCGGCGATTTGATCAGAAATTATATCGCTGCACGAAAAAATATTGTGCAGGAAATCCCGGATTCGGAAAGCGAAATTCTGTTAATACGAAGTAATGGCAGAAAAACCGGCCGTACATTTGTTTACACTAAAGTCAAACAGTATCTTAGTCTTGTAACTACTATTGATAAAAAAAGCCCGCACGTGTTGCGCCACACTTTTGCAACGCACATGCTGAACAACGGAGCCGACCTTAATGCAATCAAAGAACTTTTAGGTCATGCAAATCTTTCCGCGACGCAGGTGTATACGCACAACACTGTAGATAAACTCAAAGCAATTTATCACAAGGCTCATCCCAGAGCCTAAAAAAAGGAGGACAATATGGACATTCAGATTCAATCCATTCATTTTAAAGCTGATCGAAAACTCATCGATTTTATAAATGAAAAAGTCGGCAAATTGAACCAGTTCTATGAAGGCATTATCAATAGCGAAGTTTTTCTTCGCCTTGATAAATCCGATGATGCTGAAAACAAGGTCGTGGAAATTAAAATTCATGTTCCCGGAAACGAGCTTTATGTAAAACGCCAGTGCAAAACTTTCGAAGAAGCAGTCGACACCGGCGCTGAAGCACTAACGAAACAGATCAAAAAGTACAAGGAAAAAGTTCGTGCGCACTGATAATCAGTCAGTTGTTCAGCATAGCGACTCCGAAGATATCTTCGGGGTCGTTTTTTTTAGCCCGGATGGCATTTTTTGACCGAAAAACGCAAAAAATAATTGTCAGATATTGTTGCATAAATAAACTTTTATACATTTGCAGTCCTTTTTAGAAAGGGTCTCGGTGAAAAACCGCTGAAAAAGTTCTTTGAAATCAGGGAAAAGCGCAATAATAACGGAAGCGCCGTAATACATTTATCTGACCAGTTTAGCCGGTGTAGCTCAGCTGGTAGAGCAGCTGACTTGTAATCAGCAGGTCGGGGGTTCGAGTCCCTTCGCCGGCTCTTTTATTTAAAGAGACATTTTTCGGTCAGATAACTGTGGTACGGTTGGGAATCCGGGGAGATACTCAAGCGGCCAACGAGGACAGACTGTAAATCTGTTGACCTAGTCTTCACAGGTTCGAATCCTGTTCTCCCCACTTGATCAGCATCATTTTGCTGAAAAAAATTAGCGGAAGTAGCTCATTTGGTAGAGCATCAGCCTTCCAAGCTGAGGGTGGCCGGTTCGAGCCCGGTCTTCCGCTCCATATTAAAAGCGAGATTAACGGGCGAGAAGCTTGCTCGTTATTTTTCAGGTTTGTCAATCTCTTTGCATCAAATTCCGGTAGTTATTATTCGCTTTTTCTGATTCAGCCGCTGTAGCTCAGTGGTAGAGCACTTCCTTGGTAAGGAAGAGGTCGGGGGTTCAATTCCCCCCATCGGCTCACACGCTGAGATACTTTAGTTAGAATAAAACATTCGATTAATCTGCAGTTTGTCGAATGAAAAGTATAAAATGAATACCGGGAAACCGGAAATGAATACAAGTTTCGAAACAAGTAAAACAACAACAACAAACACTTAACAATCCATAGCTATGGCAAAAGAGAAATTCGACCGTTCCAAGCCGCACGTGAACGTCGGTACTATTGGTCACGTTGACCACGGCAAAACCACATTGACAGCAGCGATCACTTCAGTTCTTGCTGACAAAGGTCTTGCACAAGCGCGTGACTTCTCATCAATCGACAACGCTCCAGAAGAAAAAGAGCGTGGTATCACAATCAATACTGCGCACGTAGAATACGAAACTGCTAACCGTCACTACGCTCACGTTGACTGCCCAGGTCACGCCGATTACGTAAAGAACATGGTTACAGGTGCTGCTCAGATGGACGGTGCTATCCTCGTTGTAGCTGCTACAGACGGTCCGATGCCACAAACTCGTGAGCATATCCTTCTTGCTCGTCAGGTAGGTGTTCCTCAAATCGTTGTGTTCATGAACAAAGTGGACATGGTTGACGATCCGGAACTTCTTGACCTCGTTGAGATGGAAATCCGCGAACTTCTTTCTTTCTACCAGTTCAACGGTGACGCAACTCCGATCATTCGTGGTTCTGCACTCGGTGGATTGAACAAAGATCCGAAGTGGGTTGAAAAAATCATGGAATTGATGGATGCTGTGGATTCTTACATCCCGACTCCTGCTCGTGATAAAGACAAGCCTTTCCTGATGTCTGTAGAAGACGTATTCACAATCACTGGTCGTGGTACAGTTGCTACAGGTCGTATCGAAACAGGTATCATCAATGTTGGTGAAGACGTGGAAATCATCGGTATGCAGGAAGAGAAATTGAAGTCTACTTGCACAGGCGTTGAAATGTTCCGTAAACTCCTCGATTCTGGTGAAGCTGGAGATAACGTAGGTCTTCTCCTCCGTGGTATCGACAAGAAAGACATCCGTCGCGGTATGGTTATCGCTAAGCCGGGTTCAATCACTCCGCACTCTGACTTCAAAGCTGAGATCTATGTATTGAAGAAAGAAGAAGGTGGTCGTCACACTCCATTCCATAACAAATACCGTCCGCAGTTCTACTTCCGTACAACTGACGTAACAGGAGAGATCACTCTTCCTGAAGGACGCGAAATGGTTATGCCTGGTGATAACGTAACTATCTCTGTAAATCTGATCGTTCCGATTGCAATGGACAAAGGTCTCCGTTTCGCGATCCGTGAAGGTGGACGTACAGTTGGTGCAGGACAGGTTATTGATATTACTAAGTAATAACTCTGATATTCAAGTGCAAGCGAAGGAGTGCAGCTGAAAAATGCTGTACTCCTTTCGCTGCCAATAAGAAGTTCAGTTTCCCGGCATCTAAACGGGCATAGTTCAATGGTAGAATAGCGGTCTCCAAAACCGTTGATCTAGGTTCGAATCCTGGTGCCCGTGCAAAGAAAATCAGAAGAGGCAGCTCTTCACAAAGAAGTAAATAATGAACAAGCTGAGAGCATACATTGATGAAGTTCGCGATGAGCTGGTGAATAAAGTAACCTGGCCTACGTGGGCGGAATTACAGGAAAGTGCAATCATCGTAATGATCGCAACTGTGATTTTCGCAATCGTGGTTTTTGCAATGGACTTCTCCTTTAACAAAGGAATGGAGTTCATTTACAATTCATTCTAATCAGTTGTATCCATTTTTACAATACAGCAATGGCTGAAGTTCAAAATAACGATTCGCAGGTTAAGAAGTGGTACGTGCTTCGTGTGCAGAACGGCAAAGAGAAGAAGATCAAGCATTACATTGAATCTGAAATTGCGCGTTTGGGTATGGGCGATTACGTGACGCAGGTGCTTATTCCAATGGAAAAAGTAATCCAGATCCGTAATGGCAAAAAGGTAAGTAAGGAAAGAAACATTTTCCCGGGTTATCTGATGCTCGAAGGTTCACTCGTTGGTGAAATTCCGCATACACTGAAAAACATTACGGGTGTTATCGGATTCCTCGGTTCAAAAACAGGAGATCCTGTTCCGCTGAGACAATCTGAAATTAACCGTATCCTCGGTAAGGTCGATGAAATGGCAGGTGCAGAAGAAACCATGATCAACACATTTGTTGTTGGTGAACAGGTTAAAGTTATCGACGGGCCGTTTAATACATTCTCAGGAGTGATCGAAGAGATCAACGAAGAGAAAAAGAAGCTCAAAGTAATGGTGAAAATTTTCGGAAGAAAAACGCCGCTTGAGCTCAGCTACATGCAGGTAGAAAAAGAGTAAGACTGCATCATTGATTCGCTGTTACGCGCTTCCAAACATAACAGAACAATTAATTAGTTTTAAAACAGTACAATGGCAAAAGAAGTAAGTGCTCTGATTAAGCTCCAGATTAAGGGTGGCGCTGCTAACCCTTCTCCTCCGATTGGCCCTGCATTGGGTGCAAAAGGTGTGAACATCATGGAGTTTTGCAAGCAGTTCAATGCCCGTACGCAGGACAAGGCAGGCAAAGTCCTTCCGGTTATCATCACTGTTTACAGTGATAAGTCGTTTGAATTCATTATCAAACTTCCACCGGTAGCGATCCAGATTAAAGAGCATGCTAAAATCCAGTCCGGCTCAGGTGAATCAAACCGCAAAAAAGCAGGTTCAATCTCTTGGGATCAGGTGCGTACTATCGCAGAAACCAAAATGCCGGATCTGAACTGCTTTACCATCGAATCAGCAATGAGCATGGTAGCAGGTACAGCGCGCAGTATGGGTGTTGCGATTACGGGTGCGAATCCGCTCACGAAGTAATCTCAGAAGTTAAACCAGACGGAGTCCTGAGAATAATCGAAGGACGTTTGTACGTCACAAAATCAGTACGATGGCTAAAATCGCCAAAAAAAGAAAAGCTGCTATGGCAAAGTACGACGCTACTAAAGCGTACGGCGTTGCTGAGGCGGCTAAGATCGTTAAGGAGATTTCCACGACGAAGTTCGACGCATCAGTGGATCTGAGCATCCGTTTGGGCGTTGACCCGCGTAAAGCGAACCAAATGGTTCGTGGATCAGTTTCCCTTCCGCATGGAACAGGTAAAAATGTTCGCGTGCTTGTAATCTGTACACCAGACAAAGAAGCTGAAGCAAAAGCTGCCGGAGCTGACCACGTTGGTGGAGATGATTACATCACTAAAATCCGTGAAGGTTGGACTGATGTTGACGTGATTATCACAACTCCAAGCATGATGGGTAAAGTCGGTGCTCTCGGTAAAGTTCTCGGTCCTCGCGGATTGATGCCAAACCCGAAAACCGGAACCGTTACAATGGATGTTGCAAAAGCAACGAAAGAATCAAAAGCAGGTAAGATTGACTTCAAGGTTGATAAAGCCGGAATCATTCACGTTCCTGTAGGAAAAGTTTCTTTCTCAACGGATAAACTCGCTGACAACGCGAACGAAATTCTTCAGACGATCATGAAACTGAAGCCTGCTTCTGCGAAAGGCGCATATGTGAAGAGTCTTTTTCTCTCCAGCACTATGAGCTCTAGTGTTCAGATCGAAAGTAAAACGCTTGCATAATCCATTGACGGCTCAGCCGTAAAATGAATCTCAAATGAATAAACAAGAAAAAACACAAAGCATCGAAGATCTTGCAGGTAGACTTGCAGAATGCAAGAACTTTTATCTGGCTGATACTTCAGAATTGCCGTCTGAACAGACGAGTGCTCTGAGAAGAGCGTGTTTTGAAAAGCAAATCAAGCTGATTGTTGTAAAGAACACTTTGCTTCGTAAAGCTTTGGAGCGCACTAACGACAGTGAGTTCTCTCCAATGTACGTTGCGTTGAAAGGTTCAACATCTATCATGTTCTCTGACTCAAGTGCAGCTCCTGCAAAACTCATTAAAGAGTTCCGCCGGAAGAACAAAAAGCCGGTATTGAAAGCGGCTTATGTTGAACAGAGTGTTTACATCGGTGATGATCAGCTTGACGGACTCGCAGCGATCAAGTCGAAGAACGAAATGATTGCAGACGTAGTTGCTGCACTCATGGCGCCGTCTCGCAACGTGATCTCAGGACTCGTTCAGAACGCAGAGAAAAAAGAGGGAGGTGCGGAAGCATCTGCTGAAAACCCGGCTTAACCAATTGGTAAGTCAGGACTCAAATTGAACAACAAATTATTCTCAGTTTAAACAAATCTCAAAAACAAATAAAAAAATGGCAGACGTTAAAGCATTTGCTGAACAGCTTGTTAACCTCACAGTAAAAGAAGTGAAAGAACTTGCTGACATTCTTAAGAACGATTACGGTATCGAACCAGCTGCTGCTGCAGTTGTTGTAGCTGCTGGTGGTGACGGTGGCGGAGCTGCTGCTGAAAAGACTACGTTCGACGTAATCCTGAAAGCTGGCGGTGGTAATAAACTTGCGGTTGTGAAAATCGTTAAGGATCTTACAGGTCTCGGTCTGAAAGAAGCGAAAGACCTCGTTGATCAGGCTCCGAAGCCACTCAAAGAAGGTGTTGATAAAGCTACTGCGGAAGACATCAAGAAGCAATTGACTGAAGCAGGTGCTGAAGTTGAGGTTAAGTAATTCTCAGCTCTCCCGCTTTTAAAGGTTTAGACCTGGTTCCCGCGTGTACACGTGGGACAGGTCTGAACCCTTTGTTGCTTACAGTGTCTTCGTTTCACACATTAATTATCCTAGGCCTTGGAAACAAAAAATAAACAGCAACGAATCAACTTTGCGAAAAGCAAAGTGCAGATTGATTACCCGGATTTCCTGGAGATTCAATTGAAATCATTCCAGGATTTCTTCCAGCTGGAAACTACCAGCGAAAACCGCCAGGACGAAGGTCTGTTCAAAGTTTTCTCCGAAAACTTCCCGATCTCAGACGCGCGTAACAATTTCGTCCTCGAATTCCTCGACTATTTTGTTGATCCGCCTCGCTACTCACTTGATGAGTGTATTGAGCGCGGTCTTACTTACAGCGTTCCGCTGAAGGCAAAACTGAAACTCTATTGTACAGACCCTGAACACGAAGATTTCGAAACAATCGTGCAGGACGTGTATTTGGGAACCATCCCGTACATGACTCCGCGCGCTACTTTCGTCATCAACGGTGCTGAGCGCGTAATCGTTTCTCAGCTTCACCGTTCACCTGGTGTGTTCTTCGGACAGAGCCGTCACGCAAACGGTACAAAATTGTACTCGGCGCGTGTGATTCCGTTTAAAGGGTCATGGATCGAATTCGCAACTGACATCAACAATGTCATGTATGCGTATATCGACCGTAAGAAAAAACTTCCTGTTACAACTCTTCTCCGCGCAATCGGTTGGGAAAGCGATAAACAGATTCTTGAACTTTTCGGTCTTGCCGATGAAGTAAAAGTTTCTAAAGCCGGACTCAAAGCGGTTATCGGACGTAAACTTGCTGCACGTGTTTTGAAAACATGGGTGGAAGATTTCGTTGACGAGGATACAGGTGAAGTTGTTTCCATTGAGCGTAACGAAGTAATCATTGATCGCGAAACAATCCTTGAGAACAGCCATGTTGATCTCATCGTTGATGCGAACGTGAAGTCCATCATCCTGCACAAGGAAGATGCGGCGAACCTTGATTACTCCATCATCTATAACACTCTCCAGAAAGATACATCCAACTCCGAGAAAGAAGCGGTAGAGCATATCTATCGTCAGCTGCGTAACGCAGAACCACCGGATGAGGAAACTGCTCGCGGTATTATTGACAAACTCTTCTTCTCCGACAAGCGTTATGATCTCGGTGAAGTAGGGCGTTACCGTCTGAACAAGAAGCTCAAAATGGAGACTTCTGCAGAGACACGAGTTCTTACCAAAGACGACATCATTGCGATTATCAAGTATCTGATCGAGCTCATCAACTCCAAGGCCGATATCGATGATATTGATCACTTGTCAAACCGCCGTGTTCGTACCGTTGGGGAACAATTGTATTCACAGTTCGGTGTAGGACTCGCGCGTATGGCGCGTACTATCCGCGAGCGTATGAACGTTCGTGATAACGAAGTATTTACTCCGACAGATCTGATCAACGCGAAGACACTTTCCTCCGTTATCAACTCATTCTTCGGAACTAACCAGCTTTCACAGTTCATGGATCAGACCAACCCGTTGGCGGAGATCACGCACAAGCGTCGTCTCTCTGCACTCGGGCCAGGTGGTCTTTCCCGCGAACGCGCAGGCTTCGAGGTTCGTGACGTTCACTACACGCACTACGGTCGTTTGTGTACTATCGAAACTCCGGAAGGTCCGAACATCGGTTTGATCTCTTCACTTTGCGTTTACGCGAAAATCAACAAGCTCGGTTTCATCGAAACGCCTTACCGTACTGTAACAGGTGGTAAAGCTGACGTGAACAAGCCTGTGATTTACCTGACTGCTGAAGAAGAAGATCAGAAAATCATTGCTCAGGCAAATGCCGGTCTCGATGAGAAAGGTAATTTCCATGATCAACCTATCAAAGCACGTTTCGAAGGCGACTTCCCTGTAGTAGAACCTACAGATCTCGCTCTTATGGACGTTGCTCCAAACCAGATTGCATCAATCGCAGCGTCACTCATTCCGTTCCTCGAACACGATGACGCCAACCGTGCACTCATGGGTTCAAACATGCAGCGCCAGGCTGTTCCGCTTCTGCGTCCGCAGGCTCCTATCGTTGGTACAGGTCTTGAAGGGCTTGTTGCCCGCGACTCCCGCGTTCTTGCAGCAGCTGAAGGCGAAGGCGTTGTTGAATACGTTGATGCTAACGAAATCGTAATCCGTTACAACCGTACAGATCGCGATCGTCTTCTGAGTTTCGAAGACGACGTGAAATCATATAAACTCACCAAGTTCCGGAAGACCAACCAAAGCACTTGCATCAACATTCGCCCAATGGTGAATAAAGGTGATAAAGTGAAACTCGGTCAGATTCTTTGCGAAGGATACGCGACAATGAACGGTGAGCTTGCACTCGGACGCAACCTTAAAGTAGCATTCATGCCTTGGAAAGGTTACAACTTCGAGGATGCGATCGTTATTTCCGAGAAAGTTGTTCGTGACGACATTTTCACTTCTATTCACATTGATGAATATGTAATGGAAGTGCGTGATACGAAACGCGGCCTGGAAGAACTTACTGCAGACATTCCGAACGTTTCTGAAGAAGCGACAAAAGATCTCGATGAGAACGGATTGATCCGCGTAGGTGCTGAAGTGAAAGAAGGCGATATCCTTATCGGTAAGATCACTCCGAAAGGAGAAACGGATCCTTCACCGGAAGAGAAACTCCTCCGTGCTATCTTCGGTGATAAAGCAGGTGATGTAAAAGACGCTTCATTGAAAGTTCCGCCTTCAATCCGCGGAGTAATCATTGATAAAAAGCTTTTCTCACGCGCTATCAAAGACAAGAAAGCGAAAGCAGACGAGAAAACACTCGTTGAGAAACTTGACAAAGAACAAGCAGTTGAAGAGGCAGCACTTCGTGCGATCCTCATTGAGAAACTGACTGAAGTTCTGAATGGAAAAACTTCTGCAGGTGTTTACAATAACCTTAAAGAAGAAGTTGTTTCAAAAGGAACGAAGTTCTCTGCAAAAGTTCTCGAGAAGATTGATTTCATGAATGTGAATCCATCTAAGTGGACAACAGATCAGGAATCAACAGATGCAGTTCGCACTATCCTTCACAACTTCAACATCAAGTTCAACGATCTTGGTGGTGTTTACAAACGCAAGAAGTTTGCACTTCAGGTGGGTGATGAATTGCCTGCAGGAATTGTACAGCTTGCTAAAGTTTACATTGCTAAGAAACGTAAACTGAAAGTTGGTGATAAGATGGCAGGACGTCACGGTAACAAGGGTATTGTTGCGCGTATCGTTCGCGAAGAAGAAATGCCGTTCCTCGATGACGGAACGCCGGTTGATATTGTACTCAACCCGCTTGGTGTACCATCACGTATGAACCTTGGACAGATTTACGAAACTGTTCTTGCATGGGCTGGTGAGAAACTCGGACTGAAGTTCTCAACGCCGATCTTCGACGGTGCTACAATTGACGAAATCAACCACTATACAGATCAGGCCGGTATTCCGCGTTACGGACGTACGTTCCTGACTGACGGAGGAACAGGTGTACGTTTTGACCAGCCGGCAACAGTTGGTATCATTTACATGCTGAAACTCGGTCACATGGTTGATGACAAGATGCACGCACGTTCAATCGGACCATACTCGCTCATTACTCAGCAGCCGTTGGGTGGTAAGGCGCAGTTCGGAGGACAGCGTTTCGGTGAGATGGAAGTGTGGGCTTTGGAAGCATTCGGTGCTTCGAACATTCTGCAGGAAATCCTCACAATCAAGTCTGACGACGTTGTAGGACGTGCTAAGGCATACGAAGCAATCGTTAAAGGTGAAAACATGCCGACACCGGGAATTCCGGAATCGTTCAACGTATTGTTGCACGAGTTGCGTGGTCTCGCACTTAATGTGAGCTTAGACTAATTAGAGTTCGTGTGGTGTCAGGTCGAAAGTCCTGACATCACACTCACCAATAAAAAAGGAAAAGATGTCATTCAGAAAAGATGTCAAAGTAAAGAGCAACTTCTCGACTATTACGATCAGTCTGGCTTCTCCGGAATCCATTCTCGAGCGTTCAAGCGGAGAAGTTCTCAAGCCGGAAACCATCAACTACCGTACGTATAAGCCGGAGCGTGATGGTTTGTTCTGCGAACGCATTTTCGGTCCTGTTAAGGATTGGGAGTGTCATTGCGGAAAGTACAAGCGTATCCGTTATAAGGGTATTGTTTGTGACCGATGCGGTGTAGAAGTAACAGAGAAGAAAGTGCGTCGCGAGCGTATGGGCCACATCAGCCTTACAGTTCCTGTTGCACACATCTGGTATTTCCGTTCATTGCCGAATAAGATCGGTTATCTTCTCGGTCTTCCTACAAAGAAGATGGACATGATCATTTACTACGAGCGTTACGTTGTAATCAACGCCGGAGTAAAAGCAGCTGACGGAATCAATCACATGGATTTCCTTACGGAAGATCAGTATCTCGAAATCCTCGAGACACTTCCGAAAGAGAACCAATATCTTGACGATTCAGATCCGAATAAGTTCATTGCGAAGATGGGTGCTGAAGCACTGTATGATCTTTTGCAGCGCACTAAACTGGACGAGTTGTCTTATGAACTTCGTCACAAAGCCGGTAACGAAACATCTCAGCAGCGTAAGAATGAAGCGCTCAAGCGTCTTCAGGTTGTAGAGGCGTTCCGTCAGGCGAACAAGAATGTAGAGAACCGTCCTGAGTGGATGATCATCAAAGTTGTTCCGGTTATTCCACCTGAACTTCGTCCACTCGTTCCACTGGATGGCGGTCGTTTCGCTACATCTGACTTGAACGATTTGTATCGTCGTGTTATCATCCGTAACAACCGTCTGAAGCGTTTGATTGAAATCAAAGCTCCGGATGTGATTCTCCGTAACGAGAAGCGTATGCTTCAGGAAGCGGTGGATTCATTGTTCGATAACTCACGTAAATCAAACGCAGTTAAAACTGAATCGAACCGTGCACTGAAGTCACTCTCTGACTCATTGAAAGGTAAGCAAGGTCGTTTCCGTCAGAACCTCCTCGGTAAGCGTGTTGACTATTCTGCACGTTCGGTAATCGTCGTTGGTCCTGAATTGAAACTGCATGAGTGCGGTCTTCCGAAAGATATGGCGGCAGAATTGTTCAAGCCGTTTATTATCCGCAAACTCATTGAAAGAGGAATTGTAAAAACAGTGAAGTCGGCGAAGAAAATTGTTGACCGTAAAGACGCTGTTGTTTGGGATATTCTCGAGAACGTATTGAAAGGTCACCCCGTTCTTCTGAACCGCGCTCCGACACTTCACCGTCTCGGTATTCAGGCTTTCCAGCCAAAACTTATCGAAGGAAAAGCAATTCAACTTCACCCGCTCGTTTGTACGGCATTCAACGCTGACTTCGACGGTGACCAGATGGCGGTACACGTTCCACTCGGAAACGCTGCTATTCTTGAAGCACAATTGTTGATGCTTGCTTCTCATAATATCCTGAACCCTGCGAATGGTGCGCCAATCACGGTTCCTTCACAGGACATGGTTCTTGGGCTGTACTACATGACCAAAGGGAAGAAGACCGACGACAAGATTACAGTTAAAGGTCAGGGCTTGACTTTCTACAACGCAGAAGAAGCAATTATCGCGTACAACGAAGGACGTGTTGAGCTGAACGCATTCGTAAAAGTGAAAGTTCCGAATCATAAAGATGAAAACGGACAACTTGTTTCTAAAGTTATTGAAACAACACTCGGACGTATTCTCTTCAACCAGGTTGTTCCTTTCGATGCAGGATACATCAATGAATTGTTGACGAAGAAATCACTTCGTGACATCATCGGTTATGTATTGAAAGAAACCGGAATGGCAGCAACTGCGAAGTTCCTTGATGATATCAAGCAACTCGGATTTACAATGGCGTTCCGTGGTGGTCTGTCGTTCAACCTTGGTGATATCATCGTTCCTGAAGAGAAGGAGAAGATGATTGCTGAAGCTAACGATCAGGTTGAGGAAGTGAAGTCGAACTATAACATGGGCTTCATCACCAACAACGAACGTTACAACCAGATCATCGATATCTGGACACATACCAACAACCGTATCACTAAGAAAGTATTGGATCAGTTGTCATCAGATCGTCAGGGCTTCAACCCTGTGTACATGATGCTTGATTCCGGTGCGCGTGGATCTAAAGAACAGATCAAGCAGCTCGGTGGTATGCGTGGTTTGATGGCGAAACCTTCTAAAGCAGGTTCTGCAGGCGGAGAGATCATCGAGAACCCGGTTATCTCCAACTTCAAAGAAGGTCTTTCGATTCTTGAGTACTTCATTTCAACTCACGGTGCGCGTAAAGGTCTTGCCGATACGGCTCTTAAAACGGCGGATGCGGGTTACCTCACACGTCGTTTGGTTGACGTTGCTCAGGACGTTGTAATCACGGATAGTGATTGCGGTACATTACGTGGTCTTGTTGCAACTGCACTCAAGAAGAGCGATGAAGTTGTTGAATCACTTTACGATCGTATTCTCGGACGTACTACAGTGCATGACGTATACGATCCGCAGACAGGAGATCTTATTATCGAATCAGGTCGTGAGATCACTGAGGAATATGCAACACGCATTGAGAACTCAGCAATCGAAGCACTTGAAATCCGTTCAGTACTCACTTGCGAATCGAAGCAAGGCGTATGTGCGAAATGCTACGGACGTAACCTCGCAACGGGCCGCATGGTTCAGCAAGGTGAATCTGTTGGTGTAATTGCAGCGCAGTCAATCGGTGAGCCGGGTACACAGCTTACACTTCGTACATTCCACGTTGGTGGTGTTGCGGGTGGTTCAGCTGCGTCTTCGAAACTCGAAGCGAAATACGACGGTGTTATCGAAATGGATGAACTCCGCACAGTGAAACGTAAGACAGAAGAAGGTGTACAGGAAGTGGTGATCGGACGTTCTGCGGAGATGAGAATTTCTGATGTAAACACCGGCATCGTTCTTACAACCGGAAACGTTCCTTACGGTTCAATTCTGTTCGTGAAGAACGGAGAAACTGTGAAGAAAGGTCAGACCATCTGCGAATGGGATCCGTACAACGCGGTGATCGTTTCTGAGTTCGGTGGTAAGATCGAGTTCGAACATATTGAAGAAGGTATTACATTCCGTGAGGAGTCTGACGAACAGACCGGCTTCCGTGAGAAAGTAATCATCGAAACAAAAGATAAAACGAAGAACCCGTCAATGCGTATCATGAGCGGTTCGGATGTGTTGAAGACATACAACATTCCGGTAGCGGCGCATATCGTTATTGATGACGGACAGAAAATCGAAGCAGGTCAGATCCTCGTTAAGATCCCTCGCGCGGTTGGTAAGTCCGGCGATATCACGGGTGGTCTTCCACGTGTAACTGAATTGTTCGAAGCGCGTAACCCAAGCAATCCTGCTGTGGTTTCCGAGATCGACGGTGTTGTTACTTTCGGAAAGATCAAGCGTGGTAATCGTGAGGTGATGGTTGAATCACGTACAGGTGAGCGCAAGACATATCTTGTTCCATTGTCTAAGCACATCCTTGTACAGGAGAACGACTTCATCCGTGCGGGTGAATCACTCTCTGACGGATCGATCAGCCCTGGTGATATTCTTGCAATCAAAGGACCAACTGCGGTTCAGGAGTATCTTGTAAACGAAGTACAGGAAGTATATCGTTTGCAGGGTGTAAAAATCAACGATAAGCACTTTGAAGTAATTGTGCGTCAGATGATGCGTAAAGTTGAGATCGTTGATCCGGGTGATACAATGTTCCTTGAAACGCAGATTGCGAACAAGGCAGACTTCATGGAAGAGAACGATCGTTTGTTCGCTAAGAAAGTTGTTGTGGATCCGGGCGATTCGCAGAGCTTCAAAGCGGGACAGATCATCTCTGCACGTCGTTTGCGCGATGAGAACTCTATGTTGAAGCGTAAAGACCAGAAACTGGTTGAAGCGCGTGATGCAGTTCCTGCAACATCATCACAGATTCTTCAGGGTATCACACGTGCGTCGTTGCAGACTAACTCATGGGTATCTGCTGCGTCGTTCCAGGAGACAACAAAGGTGTTGAACGAAGCTGCTGTAAACGGCAAGCAGGATCACCTGAACGGTCTGAAGGAAAACGTAATTGTAGGTCACTTGATTCCTGCAGGTACAGGCTTGCGTACATACGAGAAGCTTGTAGTAGGTTCGAAGGAAGAATTCGAGCGCCTTATGGCAGCGAAGAAAGAGACGATGGAAGAGGAGGCGTAAGCTTTCTATTTCACTCTATAGAAATGAAAACGCCGCAAGAGATTGCGGCGTTTTTTTTGTGCTGAAGTTTATCCGTTTTCAAACGTTTGTTTGAATCTACTACGTTCCATTAGTTTTATACTTGTATGGTTGTCTTTTGTGCAACCAAAACAAATTATAAGGCGCAGATAATGAGCGTTATAAAGCTGAGCATTTATTATAAGTTGCACAAAAGGCAACTATTTGAAAGTTAGTACGTATTATTATGAAAGTTAAATTATACCGGGAAGACACCGTTGAAGACTATGCAGAGGCGCACTCGAATGGTAAAAGTATGTTCAGGAACTGGCTCACTGCAATCAGACGCGCAGATTGGAATGAGCCTGCGGACATAACGATGAGGTTGAAGGGAAATTTATTGGGAAATGGATCGGATCGTGTAGTGTTTGATATCGGCGGGAACAGTAACAACTCATTCCGCATAATTTGTGATTACATTTTTAATTGTAAACAGAACAAACAAGGTGAGTTAAGAGTTAACCTGTATGTCGCATGGATTGGCACGCATGAAGAGTATAATTCTTTGACGGAGAAAGTCAAACTGACGATCGAAAAATATTAATAGCTATGAGTAATTTCAAAGTAATTAAGAGCACAAAGCAGTATCATGAGTATGTGAGTGCGCACAAAAAAATGTGGAAGCATCCAACTCCAGAGAACGAGGATGATCGTGAGTTGTTAGATGTTCTGATCGAGAAATGGGAGAAGGAAAATCATAAGCAAGCAGATACTGATCCTGTAGAATTACTGAAGTGGTTGATGGAAAGTAATGGCATGGATGCAACCCGGCTCAGCGAAGAGTTGGGCGTCAACAAAGCAACTACCAGCAAGATTCTGAATTACAAAAAAGGAATGTCGAAGTATGTAATACGCAAGCTGGCTGAAATGTTTAAAGTTTCACAGGAAGCATTTAATCGTGATTATGCGTTGGAGAGTGGATATGGTCGTGGAATGTCGAAGAAGAAGGTGAAGAAGAAATCAGTGATCCGTAAACCGAAAACCGGAAAAACAGCGAAATCAACATCTGCTCTCAGATAGAAATGAAAACGCCGCAAGAGATTGCGGCGTTTTTTAGTGTTCTATTAAGAGACTGTAAAATGAACTGTGCTATTTAAAGAAGAGACTAATAATCTACCTTTAAATACACAGACATGAAAAACAGAAATGAAGAGTACGAGGCACTCAAAAAGAAAGCCCTCGAGCAGTTCAAAACCGGTCAGCCACTTCTGGGCAAGGACGGAGCTTTTGCGCCTTTAATGAAGCAATTCCTGGAATCTGCACTTGAAGCAGAAATGGAAGAGCATCTGGATGAAACAGAGCGCGTTAAAGGCAATCGCAGAAACGGTACAAGTAAGAAAACGGTTAAGAGTTCGGATGGAGAATTTGAACTTGAAACACCTCGCGACCGCGAAAGCACATTCTCTCCGGAGATTGTAAAAAAACGGGAGACGATTCTTGCTGATAATCTGGAGAAGAAAATCATCGGCATGTACGGATTGGGAATGAGTCTGCGTGACATCTCTGCGCACATTAAAGAGATGTACGACACTGATATATCCGCAAAAGCATTGAGCGCAATTACAGACCGTGTCATCCCTCAGATCAAAGAATGGCAAGCACGTCCGCTGGAAGAAGTCTATTGCATCGTGTGGATGGATGCGATGCATTATAAAGTAAAAGATGAAGGAAAAGTTACCTCTCGCGCGGTTTATAATATCCTTGGCATTACCACCGAAGGAAAAAAGGAATTGCTTGGAATGTACATCTCGGAAAGCGAGGGGGCTAATTTTTGGTTGAGTGTGTTGACCGATCTTCAAAACCGCGGAGTGAAAGACATCCTGATTGCGTGCATTGATGCGCTAAAAGGCTTTGCTGAAGCTATCTCAAGCATCTTCCCGCAGACGGAAGTTCAGAGCTGCATTGTTCACCAGATCCGCAACTCACTGAAATATGTCGCAAGTAAGAATCAGAAGGAATTTATGGCCGATCTGAAAGAGGTTTATAAAGCAAGTACCGTTGAACTTGCTGAGCAGAACCTGAATGCACTCGATGAGAAATGGGGCAAGAAATACCCAGTTGTAATCAGTTCCTGGCGCAATAACTGGCACAAGCTCTCCACCTACTTCAAGTACAGCGAATCGATCCGCAAACTGATTTACACCACCAATGCAATCGAAGGCTTCCACCGGCAGGTACGTAAGGTCACCAAAAATAAAACAGCGTTCACATCTGATATGGCTCTGCTGAAACTGATTTACCTCGCCCAGCGTAACATTGGCAAGAAATGGACCCAGCCCCTGCAGAACTGGAGCCTGACAGTATCACAACTTTCTATTATTTTTGGTAAGAGATTGAAACTGGCGTTCCTTGAATGAAAAATCAAATAGCACAGTTTAGTTTACACTCCC
>Ga0172372_10002443_pt1 | contig 28157 bp, 25 predicted proteins | sample LakKiv5m_2_FD_114544 | JGI IMG/M metagenome (GOLD analysis project Ga0172372, IMG submission 114544) | Freshwater microbial communities from Kabuno Bay, South-Kivu, Congo - kab_092012_9.5m | ecosystem: Environmental > Aquatic > Freshwater > Lake | place: Democratic Republic of the Congo...
GCCTCCACCAGCAACCTCTCGCCCTGGGACCGCGTCAGCGTCTACCTGAGCCTGTGCGCGGTGTCCAACCACATCCGCCGCTTCAAGCGCCCCGAGTACATCGCGCACCGCGACTTCACGCCCCTCGAGTGCCTGCCCGACGACTGCCTGCTGCAGGACTACCCCGTGGCCCTGCCGTGGAGGGACGGCGTGCCGGCCAGCGCGCTGCAGACCTCGCCCGAGGCGGTGGACTTCGGCCAGCGCGAAGCCGCCTGAGCACGTCGGCGCGCAACGCCGAAGGATGGCCGCGACCCGCCACCGCACCCCGCCCGCCAGGAAGGGATCGATCGCCCTGGCGCCTGCCCGCAATCTCCCCGTGGAACGCTCCCCATGAGCCTGCACCGCCAACTACAGCAGCGCGCCGCCGAGGGCCGCCCCATCCGCGTCGGCCTGATCGGCGCCGGCAAGTTCGGCTCCATGTACCTGGCCCAGGTGCCGCGCACCCCGGGCGTGCACCTGGCCGCGATCGCCGACCTCTCGCCCGAGGCGGCACGCGCCAACCTCGCGCGCGTGGGCTGGGCGCCCGAGCGCGCGCAGGCCGCGTCCATCGACGCCGCGCTGAAGGACGGCCGCACCCACGTCGGCGAAGACTGGCGCGCGCTCGTCTCGCACCCGGCGATCGACATCGTCGTCGAGTGCACCGGCCACCCGATCGCCGCGGTCGACCACTGCCTGGAGGCTTTCGCCCACGGCAAGCACGTCGTCAACGTCACGGTCGAGGCCGACGCATTCTGCGGCCCGCTGCTGGCGCGGCGCGCGCAGCAGGCCGGCGTCGTCTACTCGCTGGCCTTCGGTGACCAGCCGGCGATGATCTGCGACCTCGTCGACTGGGCGCGCACCTGCGGCTTCCCGGTGGTGGCGGCCGGGCGCGGGCACAAGTGGCTGCCGCACTTCTGCGAGTCCACGCCCGAGACGGTCTGGGGCCACTACGGCCTCACGCCCGAGCAGGCCACGCGCGGCGGGCTGAACCCGAAGATGTTCAACAGCTTCCTCGACGGCTCCAAGCCCGCGATCGAGAGCACCGCGGTGAGCAACGCCACCGGGCTGGCGGTGCCCTCGGACGGCCTGCTCTACCCGCCGGCCAGCGTCGAGGACATCCCCTACGTCACGCGCCCGAAGAGCGAGGGCGGCGTGCTCGAGCGCAAGGGCATGGTCGAGGTCATCTCCTCCCTCGAGCCTGACGGGCGCAAGATCCCCTACGACATCCGCATGGGGGTGTGGGTCACGGTCGAGGGCGAGACCGACTACGTGCGCCACTGCTTCGAGGAGTACAACGCCCACACCGACCCGAGCGGGCGCTACTTCACGCTCTACAAACGCTGGCACCTGATCGGCCTGGAGGTGGGCCTGAGCGTGGCCAGCGTCGCGCTGCGGCGCGAGCCCACCGGCGTGGCCACGGGCTGGAACGCCGACGTGGTGGCCACCGCCAAGCGCGACCTCGCGCCCGGCGAGCTGCTCGACGGCGAGGGCGGCTACACGGTGTGGGGCAAGCTGCTGCCCGCCGCCACCTCGATGGCCCGGGGCGGGCTGCCGCTGGGCCTGGCGCATGGCATCCGCGTCGTGCGCCCGGTGGCTAAAGGGCAGAGCCTGAGCTGGGCCGACGTCGCCGTGGACACCGGCACGCGCGCCTACGCGCTGCGGCGCGAGCTCGAGGCGGGCTTTGCGCCGGCGCTGGTGCAGGCGGCCTGAGCGCCAGAGACCGGGGAAGGGCCACCCCGCCATGATCGACAACGCGTCCTCGGTGCCGATCGGTAAGGCGGCGGGGGCCGGCACCGCTGCCATGCCGGGAGGCGGCCCCGCGTCCTCGCCAGAGGCAGACGCGCCGCTGCTCGAGGTGCGCGGACTGCGCGTGACGCTGCCCACCGCGCGCGGGCCGGTGCAGGTGCTGCGCGACGTCTCCTTCACGATGGCGCGCGGGCAGACCCTGGGCATCATCGGCGAGTCGGGCTGCGGCAAGTCGCTGACCGCGCTCGCGCTGATGGGCCTGCTGCCCGAGGGCGCGCAGGTCTCGGGCTCGATCCGCCTGGACGGCCAGGAGCTCACCACACTGGACGAGCCTGCGCTGTGCCGGCTGCGTGGCGCGCGCATGGGCATGGTCTTCCAGGAGCCGATGACGGCGCTGAACCCGCTGCACACGATCGGCCGGCAGATCGCCGAGCCGCTGCGCCTGCACCGGCGGATCTCGGCCTCGGCCGCGCGCGCAGAGGCCCTGCGCCTGCTGGAGCGCGTGCAGTTGCCGCAGGCCGCGCACCGCCTGGACGCCTATCCGCACCAGTTGTCCGGTGGCCAGCGCCAGCGTGTCGTGATCGCCATCGCCCTGTCCTGCGGGCCGGGCCTGCTGATCGCCGACGAACCCACGACCGCGCTGGATGTCACCGTGCAGCGCGAGGTGCTGGACCTGATCGGCGAACTCGTCGCGCAGGACGGCATGGGACTGCTGCTGATCAGCCATGACCTGGGCGTGATGGCGCGCGCCGTCCGCCACCTGCTGGTGATGTATGCCGGCGCTGCCGTCGAGAGCGGACCCACACCGGAGGTCTTCCGCCGACTGGCCCATCCGTACACACGGGGGCTGTTCGCCGCGCGTCCGCGCATCGGCCTGCCCCGTGGAACCCGGCTCGAGACCATCCCCGGCCGGGTCCCCGACCTGGCCGATCTGCCGCCCGGTTGTGCGTTCGCGCAACGCTGCGAGCGCGCGCAGGACGACTGCCGCCGTGCCATGCCCGCTCCCATCGAACTCGCCCGGCATCACCATGTGCGTTGCCTGCGGCCGCACGGGCAGGACTGATGCCAGTCCCGGCCGCGACCCTGGATGACGGACGGGTAAGCCCGGACGTGCCCTTGCTGGAGGTGCGGCACCTCGTCAAGGAATACCACCTGCCGCGCGAGCGACTCCTCGCGCCGCCGCCCGTCGTGCGCGCGCTCGACGACGTGAGCTTCACCCTGCAGGCCGGCCGCAGCCTGGGCATCGTCGGCGAGTCGGGCTCGGGCAAGAGCACGTTGGCGCGCCTGGTGATGGCGCTCGAGACGCCGACCGCCGGCACGGTGCGGCTCGATGGCGAGGATCTGCACGCACTGGGCGCTGCGGCCCTGAGACGGGCACGCGTCAAGCTGCAGATGGTGTTCCAGGATCCCTACGGATCGCTGGACCCGCGGCGCACCGTCGGGCAGACCGTCTCCGAGCCGCTGGCCGTGCTGCAGGGCATGCCGCGCGTCGAGCGGCTGCAGCGCGCCGCCGAGGCCCTGGAGGCCGTGGGCCTGCGGTCCGGCGATCTGGGCAAGTACCCGCACGAGTTCTCCGGCGGTCAGCGCCAGCGCATCGCGATCGCGCGGGCGCTGATCACCCGGCCGCGCCTGATCGTCGCCGACGAGCCGGTGAGCGCACTGGACGTGTCGGTGCAGGCCCAGGTGCTGAACCTGATGCGCGACCTGCAGGAGCGCTACGGCCTGAGCTACCTGTTCATCAGCCACGACTTGAGCGTGGTCGACCTGGTGTGCGACGAGGTCATCGTGCTGCAAGGCGGACGCATCGTCGAAAAGGGCCCGCCCGACACCGTGTTCCGGCAGCCTGTCCATCCCTACACCCGGCGGCTGCTGGCGGCGGTGCCGGCCCTCGAGCCCTCCGTCTGAGCCCGGGCTGAAGGGCGGAGATCCGACGGGCTCCCGCAGCACGCCGCCCCGCGACCCGGTGCGCCGGCAGCCGCGCGACCCGCTGTCGGGACGCCCGCGGCGCGCGCGGACCGACCGCCAGAGCGTGCACGACGCACGGGTAAACCCTTGCGCTATGCGCTCTGGATCGCCATCGGCATGGCGCAGAATCAAGTCCGTCAACCTGGAAAGGAGCCCCTGATGGACCTGTCACGCCGCCACCTGAACACGCTGCTCGCCGGCCTGCCGCTGGCCGGGACGCTGCCCGAGGCGCTCGCGCAATCCCGCAAGGACCGCGTCACGTTGGCGATGGTGCTGGAGCCACCCGGGCTGGACCCGACCACCGCGCCGGCCGCGGCCATCGGCGAGATCGTCCACTACAACGTGCTGGAGGGGCTCACCAAGATCAACGTCGACGGCTCGGTCACCCCGTTGCTGGCGGAAAGCTGGAGCCTGACACCCGACGGCAAGGCCTACACCTTCCGCCTGCGCAAGGGCGTCAAATTCTCCGACGGCGCGGCGCTGACGGCGCAGACGGTGAAGTTCAGTTTTGACCGCGCGCGCGCACCAGGCAGCACCAACAAGGCGAAGAAGGCGGTGTTCGACAACATCGCCAGCGTCGTGGCGCACGACGACCACACCGTGATCCTCGTGCTCGACAAGGCCGACTCGACCCTGCCTTTCCGGCTGGGCGAGAACACCGCCGTCATCCTGCACCCCGACAGCGCGGCGCAGGCCGCCACGCGCCCGGTCGGCACCGGGCCGTTCACGGTCGACAGCTGGGCCAAGGGCAGCGCGGTCAACCTCGTCAAGTGGGACGGCCACCGCCACGCAGCCAAGGTCGCGCTCAAGCGTGCGAGCTTTCGCTTCATCAACGACCCGGCGGCGCAGGTGGCCGCGCTGCTGGCCGGCGACGTCGACGGCATGCCGCGCTTCGGCGCGCTGCAGGCACTGGCGCAGTTCCGCTCGGACAAGCGCTTCACGGTCGAGACTGGCAGCACCGCCGGCAAGGGGCTGCTGGCGATCAACAACCGCCGCAAGCCGTTGGACGACGTCCGGGTGCGCCGCGCGATCAGCCACGCCATCGACCGCAAGGCCTTCATCGACGGCGCGCAGCAAGGCTTGGGACGGCCGATCGGCAGCCACTTCGCCCCCACGGACAACGGCTATCTGGACCTGACCGGCCTGTACCCGCACGACCCGGACAAGGCGCGCGCGCTGTTGAAGGAAGCCGGCGTGACGACGCCGCTGAACCTCACCCTGACGCTGCCCCCGCCCGCCTATGCGCGCGTCGGTGGCGAGATCATCGCGGCGCAGCTGGCCAAGGTGGGCATCAACGCGAAGATCGAGAACGTCGAGTGGGCGCAGTGGCTGTCGGGGCCCTTCAAGGGCAATTTCGACCTGACCATCATCAACCACGTCGAGCCGCTGGACTACGCCACGGCCTACGCCAATCCGGCCTACTACTTCGGCTACGACAGCGCGAAGTTCCGCGGCCTGGTCGCAAGCCTGGCCGAGACCGGCAACACGCGCGAGCGCGCCCGCCTGTGGCAGCTGATCCAGCGTCAGCTCGCCGAGGACGCGGTCAACGCCTGGATCTGGAACCCGGCCCAGGTGGCGGTGGCGCGGCGCGGATTGCAGGGTCTGTGGAGCAGCTCTCCGATCTTCGCCAACGATCTGGCAGCGGTGCGCTGGGGCTGAGCGGCGCACGGCACACGGCACACGTCAGACGCGCACAGGTCACCGGTCACAGGGCACTGGCAAGGCGCAGCATGGCGGCACTGCACGAACTCGACGCGCAGGCACTGTCACGCGCCTACGCCACAGGCGAGGCCTCGCCTGTCGAGGCCGTGGCGGCCTGCATCGCGCACATCGGGCGCTGGGAGCCGCAGCTGTGCGCGCTGTATGCCTACGACCCCGAAGCCGCGCAGGTGGCCGCGCAGGACAGCGAGAAGCGCTGGCGCGCCGGCGCGCCGCTGTCCGCCCTGGACGGCGTGCCGGTAACGGTCAAGGAGAACATCGCCACACGTGGCGTGCCCATGCCCGCCGGCACCGCCGCCAGTGAACTGTTCCCCGCCCAGGAGGATGCGCCGCCGGCGGCCCGCCTGCGCGAGGCCGGCTGCATCCTCCTGGGCAAGACGACGATGCCGGACTACGGCATGCTGACCTCGGGGCTTTCGAGCTTCCACCACCTGTCGCGCAACCCCTGGAACCTGCGGATGAATCCTGGCGGCAGCAGCGCAGGCGCCGCCGCGGCAGCGGCCGCTGGCTACGCGCCGCTGCACCTGGGCACCGACATCGGCGGCTCGATCCGCCTGCCCGCCAGCATGTGCGGCGTCTTCGGCCTCAAGCCCAGCCTGGGCCGCATCCCGATCAAGCCGCCTTTCGCCGGCCGCGCGGCCGGCCCGATGACGCGCACAGTCACGGACGCCGCGATGCTGATGCGCCCGCTGTCGCGGCCGGACTGGCGCGACACGATGAGCCTGCCTCCGCAGGACATCGCCTGGGATGCACTCGACATCGAGGTGCGCGGGCTGCGGCTGGGCCTGCTGATGGATGCCGGCTGGGGTTTGCCAGCCGAGCCCGAGGTCGCGGCCGCCGTGCGGGCCGCCGCGCGCGCCTTCGAGGCGGCGGGGGCGACGGTCGAGGAGATCGCGCCGTTCTCCACGCGCGAGATGATCGACGGGCTGGACCGCTTCTGGCGCATGCGCTCCTGGCTCGACATCTCGGCACTGCCGCCCCAGCGTCAGGCCAAGGTGCTGCCCTACATCCGGCAGTGGGTCTCGACCGCGGCCACGCTCTCGGCCGCAGAGGTCTTCCACGGCTACAGCCAGATGGGTGCGCTGCGCGAGGCCGCGGTGCGCGCCTGCCAGCCCTACGACTTCGTGCTGTCACCGGTGGCCCCGGTGGCCGGCTATCCGGCCGGGTCGGCCAGCCCGATCGACGACCCGATGCGCCCCTTCGAGCACATCGCCTTCACGCTGCCCTACAACATGAGCGAGCAGCCCGCGGCCAGCATCGACTGCGGCCACACCGGGGCCGGCCTGCCCATCGGCCTGCAGATCGCAGGTCATCGGCACGACGACCTGGGCGTGCTGCGTCTGGCGCGCGCCTGGGAGCGGATGCGCCCGGCACCGCGCCCCTGGCCCTCGCCACCGGCAGTCGACGGGCCCGCCTGCCTGCCGTCCACGCCGCGATGAACGCCCCAGATCTGCGCGGCAATCCCACCGGCACCGCCTCCAACGCGGCGCGCGACCACGCCGAGCGCGCCCTGTGGCGCATGATGTCCTTCTACGGCGACCCGTTGGCAGACCTGGATGCCGCCGCGCAGGCCGATCCGGCATGGGCGATGCCGCACATGATGAAGGCCGGCTTCCTGCTGAGCCTGACCGAACCGGCCGAGGTGGCCGCTGCCGCCGCGCTGCTGGACGCTGCGCGCGAGCGCGAGCGCAGTTGCACGCCTCGCGAGCGCGCGCACCTCGACGCACTGAGCCAGGTGCTGGAAGGCCGCTGGGCAGCGGCCTGCCGCAGCTGGGACGCGCTGCTGATCGAGCATCCACGCGACGCCTTGGCCCTGCAATGGGCCCATCTCTGGGATTTCTACCGGGGCGACACGGCCGCACTGCGCCAGCGCCCGGCCCGCGCGCTGCCCGAGTGGGATGAATCGGATCCCCTGTACAGCTACGTGCTGGCACTGCACGCCTTCGGGCTGGAAGAGAGCAACCTGTATCCGCAAGCCGAGGACGCCGGACGTCGTGCGCTGCAGATCAACCCGCGCGTGCCCTGGGCGGTGCATGCCGTCGCGCACGTGATGGAGATGCAGGGCCGCTTCGACGAAGGCGCCGCCTGGCTGCGCCAGCAGCAATCGGTCTGGGCCGAAGGCAACGGCTTCGCCCGCCACCTGTGGTGGCACAAGGCGCTGTTCAGGCTGGAGGTGCTGGACCACGCGGGGGTGCTGCGGCTGGTCGACACCCAACTCAGCGGTCCGGTGCTCGAGATCACGCTGCACCGGCTGGACGCAGCCTCCCTGCTCTGGCGGCTGCACCTGGTCGACCAGGACGTGCAGGGCCATGCACGCGCGCTGGTCGCCGGCTGGCCGCTGGACGACGCGAATGCCGGCTTCTACGCCTTCAACGACCTGCACGCGATGGCCGCGCTGCTGGTGGCCGGCGAGCCTGGTCGAGCCGAGTCCTGGCTTGCGCGCTGTGCCCAGCGCGCGATGGCCGCCGACGACGCCCGACGCGTGAACCACCAGATGGCACGCGAGATCGGCCTGCCCCTGATGCGCGGTCTGCTGGCATTCACGCGTGGCGATGCCGACGGCGCAGTCGACCTGATGCACCCGGTGCGCGCGCTGGCACACCGCTTCGGCGGCAGCCATGCGCAGCGCGACCTGATCGACCAGACGCTGATCGCCGCGAGTGCGCGCGGCAGCCGGCGCTCGCTGGGTCGGGCGCTGCTGAACGAACGGCAGCTCGCCAAGCCCGCCACGCCGCTGACGCGCCACTGGATCGAGCGCGTGGGTCGGCCCGAAGCTGCGCGCGCTTGACACCCTCGCCTGCACCGCTGGCCACGCTGGCCAGCGGCACCTTGTTCGCGCTGGCGGCCGGGCTGCTGTGGGGCCTGGTCTTCATCGCACCGCTGCTGCTGCCCGACTACCCGGCCGCGCTGCTGTCGGTGTCACGCTACCTCGCCTTCGGCCTGATCGCACTGCCGCTGGCCTGGTGGGACCGTCGCGAACTCGCCACCCTCGAGCGCGCAGACTGGATCGAGGCGCTGAAGCTGTCGCTCGTGGGCAACCTGCTGTACTACCTGTTCCTGGCCGCGGCCATCCAGCGCGCCGGGGGCCCTCTGCCCACGATGATCATCGGCACACTGCCGGTGGTGATCGCAGTCACCTCGAAGTTGCTTGAAGGACGTGACGCACCGGCCGGCACGACCGCCCTGCCCTGGGCTCGGCTGGTGCCGTCGCTGGGCCTGTTGGCGCTGGGCATCGGCCTGGTCCATCAGGCCGAACTGGCGCGGATGCGCTCCGAGGCGGCGTACGACGCCGCGCGCTACGCGCTGGGCGCACTGCTCGCGCTGGGCGCCGTCGCTTGCTGGACCTGGTACCCGATCCGCAATGCGCGATGGCTGCGCGCCCACCCACGGCACTCCTCACGCGCCTGGGCCACGGCCCAGGGTCTGGCCACGCTGCCGCTGTCGGCCCTGGGCTTCGGTGTCTTCTGGATGATGCAGGCCCCGCTGGGAGCGGGCGACTTCCCGATGCCCTGGGGGCCGGATCCGATGCTGTTCGTCGGCCTGATGTTCACCATCGGCCTGTTCGGCTCGTGGCTGGGCACGATCTGCTGGAACGCGGCGAGCCAGCGCCTGCCCACGACCCTGGCCGGGCAGTTGATCGTCTTCGAGACACTGGCCGCGCTGGCCTATGCCTGGGGCCTGCGCGGTCAGTGGCCCGACATGGCGACGCTGCTGGGCGCGACGCTGCTGGTCATCGGTGTCGCCACCGCGCTGCGCGCGGCTAGCCGGCGTGCAACGGCGTCCCCGTGAGCGCCTGCAAGCGCTCGAGGGAGAGCCCCGGACAACGCTCGGCCACGCGCAGGCCCTCGGGCCCGACCTCGATCACCGCCAGATCGGTGTAGATGCGGCGCACGCAAGCGACCCCGGTCAGCGGATAGGTGCAGCGCTCGACGACCTTGGGCTCACCCGTCTTGGTGACGTGCTCCATCATCACCCAGGTCTGGCCCGCGCCCACGGCCAGATCCATCGCACCGCCCACGGCGGGGATGGCGTCCGGCGCGCCGGTGTGCCAGTTGGCCAGGTCGCCGTTGGCTGCCACCTGGAAGGCGCCGAGGACGCAGACGTCGATGTGCCCGCCACGCATCATGCCGAAGCTGTCGGCGTGGTGGAAGAAGACCCCGCCCGGGCGCAAGGTCACGGGCTGCTTGCCGGCGTTGATCAGGTCGTAGTCCTCCTCGCCGGCCTGCGGCGCCGGGCCGAAGCCGAGAACACCGTTCTCGCTGTGCATCAACACCTCGCGGTCGGCCGGCAGGTGGTTGGCCACGAGCGTGGGCAAGCCGATGCCCAGGTTGACCACCATGCCCTCGGCGATGTCGCGCGCCACGCGGCGCGCCATCTCGTCGCGCGACCACCGGGTGTAGGCATCGGGTGAGGAAGATTGGGTCATGACCATCGCTCGGTGGGAAGAAGGGCGCGGCTCAGACCCTGATGCCGCCGGCCTGCGTGCGCCGGCGGGCCACCGGCACCACGCGCTGCACGAACAGCCCCGGGGTGACGACGGCCTCGGGGTCGAGGGCGCCGAGCGGCACCACCTCGTGCACGCTCGCGACCGTCGTGCGCGCGGCCATCGCCATGATGGGGCCGAAATTGCGCGCGGTCATGCGGTAGGTGAGGTTGCCCCAGCGGTCGCCCCTCTCGGCCTTGATCAGCGCGAAGTCGGCATGCAGCGCGGTCTCGAAGACCTGCCAGCGGCCATCCAGCCTGCGCGTCTCCTTGCCGCGGGCGAGTTCGGTGCCGTAGCCGGTGGGGGTGAAGAAGCCGCCGATGCCCGCCCCTGCGGCGCGGATGCGCTCGGCCAGCGTGCCCTGCGGCACGAGCTCGAGCTCGACCTCGCCCTGCCGGTACAGCCGGTCGAAATGCCAGGAATCGACCTGGCGCGGGAAGCTGCACACCACCTTGCGCACCCGACCCGCGGCCAGCAGCGCCCCGATCCCGTGGTCGCCGTTGCCGGCGTTGTTGTTGACGATGGTCAGACCGCCGACCCCGCGCTCGATCAACGCGTCGACCAGTTCGTCGGGGATGCCGGCGGTGCCGAAGCCACCGATCATCACGGTCGCGCCGTCCTGGACATCGGCCAGCGCCTGCGCGGGGGTGGGAACGATCTTGTCGATCATGGTGGGAGGAACGGGTATGGCGCCGACCGGCGCCGCAGGACAGGCACATCCGGATCGGCCGGTTCGCATGGTAGCGGCAACGCCAGGCGGGGCAAGACGTCGGTGCGGCCAGCCGCGGCATCTTCCGCGGTCTGCATCCCGCACCGGAGCGAACGTCGCACGCGGATGCGAAGCACCCTCCCACCGACGCCAGGTCGCACCTCACCCGGGCGGGCCGCGGTCTCCGGGGCCGAGTTCGCGCTGCATCATGACCACGTCGAGCCAGCGACCGAACTTCCATCCCGCGCTGCGCACCAGTCCGGCCATGCGGAAGCCGCAGGCGGCATGCAGCGCGATCGACGCCGCGTTGGCGCTGTCGCCGATGACGGCCACCATCTGTCGGGCGCCCTGCGCTTCGCATCGGACGAGCAAGGCACGGAGCAGATCCTTGCCGATGCCGCGACCGATGGCATCGGGTGCCAGGTAGATCGAGTCCTCCACCGTGTGGCGATAGGCGGGTCGCGGCCGGAACGCACCGGCATAGGCGTAACCCAGCACGCGCCCGCCCTCGTCCTCGGCGACCAGCCACGGTTGGCGGTCGGCCAGCACGGCGGCGCGGCGCCGCGCGAGTTCGGCCAGCGTCGGCGGCTCCAGCTCGAACGAGGCCGTGCCATGACGCACGTGGTGTGCGTACAGGGCTTGCATGCTCGGGAGGTCGTCATCGCGGCTGTCGCGTATGGCGCAGGCCTGCGCGCGCGACGGGGGCCGGGGATCGGTCATCGGAAATCCTCGGAATTGGGAGCAGGCATCCTCAGCAGGTGCCGGGGCACGCCGACGATGCAATGCGAGACATCGCGCGGCACGGCGCCGCCCTTCTCTCGCCCGCAGGCGTCGTGGATGCGCTCGCACCCGGATGCCGGACAGGGACCGAATTCGAAGGCATCGGGAACCGGCATGGACAACTGCGAGAGACCCTCGATCGTAAGGCGAATCATCCCGCGGGAGCGCCCAGGCATGGCCTGCCGTCCGGGTGGGATCGATGGCAGCCCAGACCCTGGGCACCGGGGTACCGGATCGTCCGGCTGCATCCAGGGCCGGCCGATCGGTGGCCGATTCGGCTTATCGTTCGGTCTGGCCCGTCAAGGCCGCACGTCGACCCCAAGGAGAGCCCCGCGATGTCCCCCGAATCGACCGTCTTTCCCACCACGCCCGCCTGGGAGGGCGACGGCACGCACCGCATCCCCTTCCTGGCGTACACCAGCCCCGAGATCTACCGGCGCGAGCTCGAGCGCTTCTTCTACCGCGGCCACTGGTGCTACGTCGGCCTCGAGGCCGAGGTGCCGAACCCGGGGGACTTCAAGCGCACCGCCATCGGCGAGCGCTCGGTGCTGCTGGTGCGCGACCTCGACGGCGCGCTGCAGGTGGTCGAGAACGTATGCGCGCACCGCGGCATGCGCTTCTGCCGCGAGCGCCACGGCAACCGCCGCGACTTCACCTGTCCCTACCACCAGTGGAACTACTCGCTCAAGGGCGACCTGCAGGGCGTGCCGCTGCGCCGCGGCGTCAAGCAGGACGGGCAGGTCCACGGCGGCATGCCGGCGGACTTCCAGGCCGCCGAGCACGGCCTGACCACGCTGAAGGTGGCCACGCGGGGCGGCGTGGTCTTCGCCAGCTTCGATCACCGAGTCGAACCCTTCGAGGACTACCTCGGCCCGGAGATCCTGCATTGGTTCGACCGCCTGTTCGACGGCCGCCGGCTGAAGATCCTGGGCTACAACCGCCAGCGCATCCCGGGCAACTGGAAGCTGATGCAGGAGAACATCAAGGACCCCTACCACCCGGGCCTGCTGCACACCTGGTTCGTCACCTTCGGGCTGTGGCGGGCCGACAACCGCAGCCGCCTGCGCATGGACGAGCGGCACCGCCACGCCGCGATGATCTCCACGCGCGGCAATGCCGGCCGCGCCGGCGAGGTGGCGGCGGTGTCGAGCTTCAAGGCCTCGATGACGCTGCACGACCCGAGCTTCATCGACATCGTGCCCGAGCCCTGGTGGGGCGGGCCGACGGCGGTGATGACCACGATCTTCCCCAGCGTGATCCTGCAGCAGCAGGTCAACAGCGTGTCCACCCGCCACATCCAGCCCACGGGGCCCGGCAGCTTCGACTTCGTCTGGACGCACTTCGGCTTCGAGGATGACGAGCCGGCGATGACGCAGCGCCGCCTGACGCAGGCCAATCTGTTCGGACCGGCGGGCTTCGTCTCGGCCGACGACGGCGAGGTGATCGAGTTCTCGCAGCAGGCCTTCGACAGCAAGCCCTTCCACCGCGCCGTGGCCGAGCTCGGCGGACGCGACGTCGCCGACACCGAGCACATGGTGACCGAGACGCTGATCCGCGGCATGTACCGCTACTGGCGCGAGGTGATGGAGGACGACCCGGCGGGCGCGGGCCCCAACACATTGGCCGTGGACGACGGCCGGAGGGATCCGACCTTGCCGACCGCGCCGACCTTGCCGACCGCGCCGACCGCGCGCGTGACTGCGACCGACGGGGGAATGGCACGATGAACCCCGCCCTGAGCTTCGACGACTTCCTGGCCATCACGCAGCTGTACGCCGACTACGCCAGCGCAGTCGACGCCGGGCAGTGGGACCTGTGGCCCGAATTCTTCACCGACGACGGCATCTACCGGCTGCAGCCGCGCGAGAACCACGAGCGCGGCTTCCCGCTGGCCACCCTGGCCTTCACGGGCAAAGGGATGATGCGGGACCGAGCCTACGGCATCCGCGAGACGCTGTTCCACGACCCTTACTACCAGCGCCACGTCGTCGGCCTGCCGGTGGTGCGCCAGGCGCAGGCGGGGCGTTGGCACTGCGAGGCGAACTACGCGGTCTTCCGCACCAAGTTGTCGGAGCTGTCGACGGTGTTCAACGTCGGCCGCAGCCTCGATGTGATCGTGCGGACGGACCAGGGCCTGAAGTTCGCATGCCGCGAGTGCATCTACGACAGCGAGATGGTGCCGAACTCGATCATCTACCCGATCTGACGGGCAGGGCGAGCGCGGGCGCCGACCCGAGCGCGAGGGTGGACATCGAAGACCGATCGCGCCGCCCCACAGCGAGGGCAGGCCCCGGGAAACACCGCCAAAAAAGCGACTGTCCACAGGGCATACGGGCTGGTCGGAGGCCTTGACATCGGTTCCAATCGAGGGTGAGGCATCCGCCCGCGCAGACCGAAGAACAAGCCCAGAGGAGACCTACAACGTGACCTCGCCGCCCCACCTCGTGCAGATGTCCGATGCGCACATCGTCCACCCGGGGCAGTTGCTGTCGGGCGGCGTGGACACCGCCGCACACCTGCGGCGGGCAGTGGACAGCGTGGACAAGCTCATGCCCGCAGCCACCGCAGTGCTGCTGTCGGGCGACCTCGTCGACGCGGGCAGCCCGGTCGAGTACCGCCACCTGCGCGACCTGCTCGCACCGCTGCGCTGCCCGGTGTACCTGATGCCGGGCAACCACGACGCGGTGCCTGCGTTGCGCGAGGCCTTCGCCGACCACGGCTACCTGCGGCCCGTGAGCGACGACCCCCTGCTGGCCCCGCATGTGCTGTACGCGGTGGACCTGGGAGGTCTGCGGCTGGTGGCGCTCGACACCGTAGTGGCCGGGCAGTCGCACGGCAGCGTGTGCGAGGCGCGACTGGCCTGGCTGGACGCCACCCTGGCGGCCGCGCCGGAGGTGCCGACGCTCGTGGCGATGCACCACCCGCCCTTCGACACCGGCATCGGGCACATGGACGCGATCGGGCTGCGCGCAGGCCGCGAGGGCCTGGCGCAGGTGCTGCGCCGCCACGCGCAGGTCGAGCGCGTGATCTGCGGCCACCTGCACCGGACGATCGTGCGCCGCTTCGGCGGCACGGTGGCCATGACGGTGCCGTCGACCGCGCACCAGATCCACCTCGACCTGCGCCCCGACGGCATCCCGGGCTTCATCCACGAGCCGCCAGGGTACGCCGTGCACACACTGCGCGAGGGGGCCGTGGTATCCCACTTGGCCGCCAGCGGCGACCACGGGCCGCCGACGCGCTTCTACTGAACCCGCTCGCGGGAGGCGGACCGCGCGCGGCACGGGACCGCGGCAGCCTGACGTCATGCCTCGGGCGCGAGGCCTTGCCACACGGGCGTGGCCCTGCCGCCGTCATCGAGCCCGCACGTCGCCCGTGGGGGCGGGGAGTGAGGCTGCAGCACACTCGTGGGATCATCAGCCTCCAGGAGTGGACGACATGAGGATCTGCATCGTCGGGGCTGGCGCGGTGGGCGGCTTGTTCGCCGGCTGGCTCTCCCGGGGGACGGCGCCCGTGCAGGCGCAGGTCTCGGTGCTGGCCCGCGGCGCGACGCTGCACGCGGTACAGACGCAGGGCCTGTGGCTGGAAGCCCCGGAGACCGCACCGCAGCAAGTCACGCTGACCGCCGAGTCAGACCCGTCGCGGCTCGGCCCGCAGGACCTGGTCGTCGTCGCGGTCAAGGGCCCGGCGCTGGCCGAGGCCGCTCCCGCCGTGCAGGCGCTGTGCCACGCCGACACCACCGTGCTCGTGGCGATGAACGGGGTGCCCTGGTGGTTCTTCGACGCCCTGCCCGGCACCTGCGCCGGCCTTCGGCTGGCCAGCGTCGACCCGGACGATCGCATCCGGGCGTGCATCCCCACACAGCAGGTGGTCGGCTGCGTCGTGCACTTCAGCGCCGCCACGCCCGCGCCGGGCCGGGTGCGGCGGGTGCAGGGCCGACGCCTGATCCTCGGCGAGGCGATGCCGCAGACCGCCCATGGCACGCGGCTCACGCGTCTGGCTGCCCTGCTGCAGCGCGCAGGTTTCGAGGCCGAGACCAGCGCCTGCATCCAGCGCGACATCTGGTTCAAGCTGTGGGGCAACATGACGGTCAACCCGGTGTCGGCCCTGACCGGTGCGGCCAGCGACGCCATCCTCGACGACCCGCTGGTGCGCGCCCACCTCAGCGCCGTCATGCGGGAGGCGCAAGAGATCGGCAAGCGCTTCGGCATCCCGATCGACCAGGCGCCGGAAGACCGCCACGCGGTGACGCGCAAGCTCGGGGCTTTCCGCACCTCGATGCTGCAGGACGTCGAAGCCGGGCGGCCGCTGGAGATCGACGCGCTGCTGGGTGCGGTACGCGAGGTCGGGCAGCACCTGGCCGTGCCCACGCCCCACCTGGACAGCCTGCTGGGCCTGACACGGCTGATGGCGCGCACGCGGGGCTTGTATCCGCCCGGGTGACGGTTGGCGGCGCCCCCCAAGGGCCAGGCGCTGCCCGAGCCTCATGCCTCGGCGTCGCGGACGATGCGGCCTCGGTCACCCGGCAGGCCCTTGCGCTTGGAGCCGGAGGGATCGTGGCCTGTCCTCGGGGCGCGTGCGTGGTGTCAGATCCCCAACGGATCGACGTCGACGGCCCAGCGCAACACGCCCTTGTGGTGCGTGCGCAGATCGTGCAGCCCGGGCAACCACGCGCCGAGCATGCGCTGCAGCGCGATGCGCGAGGGCGACTCCAGCAGCATCTGCATGCGCTCGACGTCGGCCACGCGCGCCACGGGCGGAGGCACCGGCGGGTACAGGCTGACCGCGCCTGCCTGCGGCATGGCGGCTGCCGCGTCGGACGCCGCCGTCAGGAAGTCTAGCGCGGCCTCGGCCGTGCGCGCCTCGGCGCGCAGCAAGGCCAGGTGACTGAACGGCGGCAGCCTGGCCTGGCGCCGCTCCTCGAGCTGCTGCGCGGCAAAGGCCTCGTAGTCGTGGCGCTGCAGCGCGGCGTACAGCGGGTGCTGCGGGTGCCAGGTCTGAAGCCACATCTCGCTGCGCGCGGCGGCCTCGGCGTCCCGCCCGGCACGGCCGGCGGCCTGCAGCAGCAGGCTGAACAGGCGCTCGGCAGCTCGGAAATCACTGGCGAACAGCGCCCCATCGGGATTGACCGCCGCCACCAGCGTGATGCGACGGAAGTCATGGCCCTTGGTGACCATCTGCGTGCCCACGAGCACGTCGACCTCGCCGCCGTGCACGGCGGCGAGCTGGGCATCCAGCGTGCCCTTGAGCCGCGTCGTGTCGGCGTCGATGCGCGCCACGCGCGCACCGGGCAGCAGCGCGGCCATCTGCTCCTCGAGCTTCTCGGTGCCGCGGCCGATCGGGGCGATGTCCAGGTTGCCGCAATCGGGACAGGCACGCGGCACGCGCTCGGTGAGACCGCAGTGATGACAGCGCAGCGTGCGGTCGACCTTGTGGAACACCCGCCAGGCGCTGCAGTGCGGGCACTGGCTCTTCCAGCTGCAGGCGCCGCAGTGCAGCACCGGGGCGTAGCCGCGCCGGTTCAGCAGCAGCAGGCTCTGCTCGCTGCGCGCGATGCGGTCCTCGATGGCCTGGCGCAGCGGCGCTGCCAGCGCCGGGGCGTGCTCGCCGCGCTCGCGCGGCTGCAGGTTCATGTCGAGCAGGCGCACGCGCGGCATCGCCCCGCCGCCGATGCGCTGCGGCATCGACAGACGCCGGTAGCGCCCTTCGCTGGCACGCTGCCAGGACTCGAGCGCGGGCGTCGCCGACCCCAGGATCACCGGCACACCCTCCAGACGGGCGCGATAGACGGCCAGATCCCGTGCCGAGTAGCGCGCGCCCTCCTGCTGCTTGAAGGAGGGATCGTGCTCCTCGTCGACGACGATCAGGCCCGGGCGTGCCAGGGGCGTGAACACCGCCAGCCGCGTGCCCAGCACCAGGTCGGCCTGCCCCAGGTGCGCGAGCAGCCAATGGCGCAGGCGCTGCGCCGGGGTCAGCGCGCTGTGCAGGCTGACGAGCACACGGTCGGGAAAACGCTGCGCGAAGCGTGCCTCGAGCTGTGGCGTGAGGTTGATCTCGGGCACCAGCACCAGCACCTGCCGGCCCGCCTGCAAGGCCTGTTCGGCCGCGCGCAGGTAGACCTCGGTCTTGCCGCTGCCGGTGGCACCGTGCAGCAGCACCGGCCGCCGGTCGTCGGTCTGCAGGTCGGCCAGCACCTGCAACTGCTCGGCACTGGGCGTCGGACGCGTGGGCCCGCCGGGCCCGCCCGTCAGGTGACCGAGGGTCGAGGGTCGAGCCGGCGCGCCGCGGTGTGCGTCGCCGCCGTCCCGCGAGCCCTCATCGGCGTCCACCGTGCCGGCGGGGTACCCGGCCAGACGTGCCACGCGCCGCTGGAGCTGCACGCCCGTGAGCTTGCGCAGTTCGGGGGGCAGCACGGCCAGTGCCAGTTCGCCGACCCCGCGCTGGTAGTAGCCGGAGGCGAAGTCCACCAGGGCGCGCCATGTCTGCGGCAGCGCGGGCAGCGCGCCAAGGACCTCGGCAATCTCCCGCAAGGCGTGCGGCAACGGCCCGTCATCCGCTGCGGCCACCTCGGGTCGATCCCAGACGACGGCGGTCACCAGACGCTTTCCCAGGGGCACCCGCACCAGGGTGCCCGTGGGCAGGGGTTGCCGTGCAAGATAGTCCAAGGTGTCGGAGAGCCCGGCATGGCGCGGCATCTCCACGGCCACCGCCAGCCTGTGCATGACACCCACGTCAGCATCTGCGTCCTCAGCGCTCACCACGTCGCCTCCTCCCGGAGCGGGCTTGCGCCGGTCGGCGAGGACGCCCCGACCTTGTCCATTTGCGCCGATGTCCTCCTGTGGATCGGAGGAAGTGACGTCAAGTCCATGTCAATTCATGGTTTTTTCGGCTATCCACCGTTGCTGTGGAAAACTTTGTGGGCAAACGCTTGGAGAGAGCCCCAAACCCTTGATCCACCATGATTTGGACAAAGTTGCCTCATTTCTCAGCAAACAGAGGAACAACGAAGAATCAAAGACTTGCGGGTGCTCCGTGGCAAATCCGCTCCTGGTGGAACGCCTATTTCCGGCTCGGCGAGCCCATGCACGAAATTGGGGATAACTCGCACCCCGAGCGCCCCTTCCACCGCCCTGCGGGCGGCTTCCTGGTCCGACGGACTCCTAGGCCGTGCGCTGCCGGCGGGAATGCGCATGCACCGCCTCGACCAATGCGCTGACGTGCTCGGGCGGCGTGTACTGGCTGATGCCATGGCCGAGGTTGAAGATGTGGCCATCCCAGCCGCCGTCGGCCCGCTGGGGGCGGCCGAAGCTGTCGAGCACGGCCACGGCCTCGCGCGCCACCGCCTCGGGCGGCGCGAACAGCACGTTCGGGTCCAGGTTGCCCTGCAGCGCGACGCGGTCGCCCACCGCAGCACGGGCGCGGCCCAGGTTCACCGTCCAGTCCAGGCCGACGACGTCGGCACCGATCGCGGCGATCTCCTCCAGCCACAGCCCGCCGCCCTTGGTGAAGACGATCACCGGCACGCGCTGGCCATCCTTGTGGCGCTGCAGCGCGCCGACCACCTGCTGCGTGTAGCGCAGGCTGAAGCGCTGGAAGGCGCCGTCGGCGAGCACGCCGCCCCAGCTGTCGAACACCATCACCGCCTGCGCGCCGGCATCGATCTGCGCGTTCAGGTAGGCGGCCACCGCCTGCGCGTTGATGTCGAGGATGCGGTGCATCAGGTCGGGCCGGCCGTAGAGCATGGACTTCACCAGCCGGTAATCGTCCGAGCCCGCGCCCTCGACCATGTAGCAGGCCAGCGTCCAGGGGCTGCCGGAGAAGCCGATCAGCGGCACCCGGCCGTTGAGGGCGCGGCGGATCGACGTCACGGCGTCGAAGACGTAGCGCAGGCGCGCCATGTCGGGCACCTCGAGCCCGGCCACCGCGGCCTCGTCGCGCACCGGGTGCGCGAATCGCGGGCCCTCGCCCTGCGCGAAGCTCAGGCCCAGCCCCATCGCGTCGGGCACGGTCAGGATGTCGCTGAACAGGATGGCCGCGTCCAGCGGGTAGCGCGCCAGCGGCTGCAGCGTCACCTCGGTGGCGTAGTCGACGTTGGTGGCCAGCCCCATGAAGCTGCCGGCCTTTGCGCGTGTGGCGCAGTACTCCGGCAGGTAGCGCCCGGCCTGGCGCATCAGCCAGACCGGCGTGTGGGACGTGGGCTCGCGCAGGCAGGCGCGCAGGAAGGTGTCGTTTTGGAGCGAGGCGAACATCAACCGATTATGACCAGCCGGGCTGACGCTGGGAAGTGTCAGATCGGACGGATGCCCGCTCCAGATGCCCAAGCCGAAACGATCCGGACGCCACGCATGCACGAAAGCCACTCACCGCGACACGCTTGATGCACCCAAGGCAGCCCTCAATCCAAGGCCTTGCGGCGGACGCACAATCGGTCGATGCACATCGGCATCCTCACCGGCGGCGGCGACTGCCCGGGCCTGAACGCGGTGATCCGCGCGGCCACGCTGGAGCTGCTGCACGCCGGGGCACGCGTCACCGGCATCGAGCGCGGCTTCCTCGGGCTGATGCGGCGCGCCCTGCGGCCGCTGCGCGCCGAGGACGTGGACGACATCCTCGACCAGGGCGGCACCATCCTGGGCACGCACAACAAGGCCGACCCGTTTCACGACTTCGCCCGTGGCGGGGCCGACGTGTCGGCCGAGGTGCTGGCCTGCGCCCGCGAGGCGGGGCTGGACGGCGTGCTGGCCATCGGCGGTGACGGCACGATGGACATCGCCAGCCGGCTGCACGAGCGAGGGCTGCCGATGATCGGCGTGCCCAAGACCATCGACAACGACATCGCGCTGACCGAGCGCACCTTCGGCTTCGACAGCGCGGTGGCCATCGTGGCCGAGGCCCTGGGCCGGCTGCGCACCACCGCGCGCAGCCACGGCCGGGTGATGATCGTCGAGACCATGGGGCGCCGCGCCGGCTGGATCGCGCTGGAAGGCGGCATCGCCGGCGGCGCCGACATGATCCTCATCCCCGAGTTGCCCTTCGACCCGGAGGTGGTGCGTCGCTGCTGCCTGGCGCGCGAACAGCGCGACGGCGCGGGACACGACGGCAGCACGCTGATCTGCGTGGCCGAAGGCTGCGCGCCGGTGGGCGGCAGCGTGACGATTGCACGCACCGTGCCGGACAGCCCGGACCCGGTGCGCCTGGGCGGCGTGGGCGAGCGCGTGCGGGCCATGCTCGAACCCCACCTGCAGTCCGAGGTGCGCACCACGCTGCTGGGCCACGTGCAGCGCGGCGGCACGCCCACGGCCTACGACCGCGTCCTCGCCACGCGCTACGGCCATGCGGCCGCGCGCGCGGCGATGCGCGGGCGCTTCGGCGTCATGGTGGCGCTGCAGGCCGACGCCTGCGTGGACGTGCCGCTGTCGGCCGTGGCCGGACGCAGCCGCGGCGTGCCGACCGACCATCCGCTGCTGGACGCCGCGCGCGGGCTGGGCGTGTGTCTGGGCGTGGCTTGAACGCCGCCGTGCGCCCCCATCTTCCATGGCGGGGCGCGGCGTCGTGCGCGCCTCAGGAAAGGATCTCCACCATGTCAACGAGCACCCTCCCCTTGACGACTGCATCGCCCATGCCGGCGGGGCGCCTGCGCCGCTGGTGGCAAGGCTGGCTGTTGGTGATGACGGCCGCACTGCTGGGCGGCTGCGGTTACAACGACTTCCAGCGCCTGGACGAGCAGACCCAGGCCGCCTGGGCCGAGGTGTTGAACCAGTACCAGCGCCGCGCCGACCTGATCCCCAACATCGTCGCCACGGTCAAGGGCGAGACCGACTTCGAGCAGACGACGCTCACGCGCGTGGTCGAGGCGCGCGCCCGCGCCACCGCCATCCAGGTCACGCCGCAGACGCTGAACGACCCGCAGGCCTTCGCGCGCTTCCAGCAGGCGCAGGGCGAACTCGGCGGTGCGCTGTCGCGACTGCTCGCCATCAGCGAGAACTATCCCAATCTCAAGGCCAACCAGGCCTTCCAGGACCTGCGGGTGCAACTCGAGGGCACCGAAAACCGCATCACGGTGGCGCGCAACCACTACATCAAGGCCGTGCAGGAGTACAACGTGCTCGCGCGCCAGTTCCCGAGCAACCTGACGGCCATGGTGTTCGGCTACGAGCGCAAACCCAACTTCACGGTGCAGGACGAGGCCGCGATCTCGGCGCCGCCGACCGTGAACTTCGCGCCCGGCAGCAGCCCGGCGCCCGCCGCCGGCGGCGCCACGCGCTGAGCACCCGGGAACCGCCCGGACCGCAGCGCACCGGCCGCACTCGCACTCGCACTCGCACAACCCACCCGCACCCGCATCCGCACCCGCCAAGCCCCGATGCGCCCCGACCTGCCCTCGCAGCTGCGACATCCACCGGTGCAGTGGCTCGCCCTGTCCTTGCGATCTCACCGGAAATCGCCGGGCAGGGTCGAACTTCGGGGCGCCTGCGCGGGTGGCCGGGACGGGCCGCGCCCCGCTCTTCGTGGCGCCCTCCATCGGCTGCTGATCGGCGCCGCAGCGCTGATCATGGCCCTGCTCCTGGGGGCGACGGCAGGCGCACAGGCCCTGCGAGAAGTGCCCGCACTGACCGCGCGGGTCATCGACCAGACCGCGACGCTGGACGCGTCGCAGCTGGCGGCGCTCGAGTCGCGCCTGGCCGACTTCGAGCAGCGCGCCGGGCCGCAGATCGTGGTGTTGATGGTGTCGACCACGCAGCCCGAGGACATCGCCGCCTACGCGCAGCGCGTGGGCGAGACCTGGAAGATCGGCCGGCGCGAGGTCGGTGACGGTCTGCTGCTCGTCGTCGCCAAGGACGACCGGCGGCTGTGGATCGCGCCGGCCAAGGCGCTGGAAGGCGCGGTGCCCGATCTGGCGGCGCGGCAGATCGCGCGCGACGTGATCACGCCGGCCTTTCGCGAGGGCAACTACTTCGGTGGGCTGGAGCGCGGACTGCAGGCGCTGATCGGCCGCATCAGCGGCGAGGGGCTCCCCGCGCCCGAGGCCGGCACCCCGCGCGGGACGGGCGAACAGGCCGGCCGTCTCGAGGAACTGCTCATCTTCTTCTTCGTCGCCGTGCCCATCGTCGCGGGCGTGCTGAGCGCGATGCTCGGGCGCAAGCTGGGCGCGCTTGCCACCGCCGGCGTGGCCGGTGGCCTGGCCGGCTGGGTCACGCAGAGCCTGCTGCTGGGGCTGGCCGCCGGGGTGGTCGCGCTGGTGCTGGTGGGCGTGTTCGGCCTGGGGGCGGCCGTGCGGCGCATCGGCCGCCACCGCGGCGGACCGGTGGTCTTCGGGGGTGGCTCCTGGGGCGGCACGGGCGGGTTTTCCGGCGGCGGGGTCGGTCGCGGCGGGGGCGGCGGCTTCGGTGGGTTCTCCTCCGGTGGCGGCGGCGACTTCGGGGGCGGCGGCGCGGGGGGAAGCTGGTGAACACTGACTCAGGAACAGGCTCCACGTCCGGCGCCGTGGCGGGCAGCCGGCTGTGGCGGCTTCTGCGCCACAGACTGGTCGACGAAACCGACGCCCGACGCGCGCTCGGCCCGGCCGCGCTCGACCGCATCACCGCACGCATCGCCGCCAGCGAGCAGCGCCACAGCGGCGAGATCCGCGTGTGCGTGGAAGCGGGCCTGCCGCTGAGCTACCTGTGGCGCCGTGCCAGCGCGCGCGAGCGCGCGGTGTCGATATTCGGCAAGCTGCGCGTGTGGGACACCGAGGCCAACAACGGCGTGCTGATCTACCTGCTGCTGGCCGAGCACGCCATCGAGATCGTCGCCGACCGCGGCCTGGCGCGTCAGGTCCCGGCCGGGCACTGGCAGACCATCGTCGCCAGCATGCGCGACGCCTTCCGCCAGGGCCACTTCGAGCAAGGCCTGATGCAGGCCATCGACGCCGTCGAGGCCCCGCTGCTCAGCCACTACCCGCTGCGCGCCGGCGAGCGCAACCCCAACGAGCTGCCCGATCGGCCGCACATGCCGGGCTGAGAGGTTCTCGTGCCCCATTACGGCGCCTGGCGTTCCCGGAGAAACCGTTCGGGCTGAGCCCTTCGACTGCGCTCAGGACAGGCCTGTCGAAGCCCTGCGCGGGCGCTTCGACGGGCTCAGCGCGAACGGAGGTGTGGGTACGCGAGATGGCTTGTTTCTTGTGAGCCTCCCATCCCCCGCGCGCGGGGCAAGGCGCTCGTCAAAAAAACAAGGACTTGCGTTTGTGTTTCTTGTGAGGCTGAGGCTGAGGCCGGCCGGACGGGGAGCTCGCGTTGGCCTCAGCCATTCAAGGGTCAGACGCCAGCACCCGCGGCACCCCGCGCCTTGCCGAACTCGCGCATACGCGCCAGCACGTCCACGCCCACCTGCCGCCAGACGTGCAGCAGGTCGACCAGCACCCAGTTCTCGCGGATCAGGTCGCCCTCGCAGCGCCAGAAGTCCAGGCTGCGCATCGTGATTTGCTGCCCGGCCGGGGCGATGCCCATCCAGCCGTCGCCGGTGATCGTCGCGCGCATGTTGGGCCAGCCGGTGACGGCCACGTAGTCGCCCTGGGCGAACATCTCGCCCTGGCCGCCGGTGCCGCGGCGGTCGGGCATGGCTGCCAGGAAGGGGATCTGGTGCCAGTGGCGGAAGCCCGCGATGCCGCGCCCGGTGCCGATGCCCGACGGCCCGTACCAGTTGAAGCGCGGGTGCCAGTGCTGCTCCAGCGCCATGGCCTCGACCCCGCCCTGGGCGAAACGCGACAGCCCGGCGAGCATCTCGCCCACCCGCGCCAGGCTGCGGGCCGAGACGGCCGGGTCGGCGCCCTCCTGCCGCAGGCCGTCCTGCGTGGCCGGGCCGGGCACCTGCCACTCGCGGCCCAGGGCCGGCGCCATGGGCCAGGCGCGCGCCTGGCGCATCAGTTCCGGGATGTCCCACAGCGCCTGGACCTCGGCCACGCGGCCGTCGACGAATCGGTAGAACTCGTGGAAGCGCATGCCCACGACGTGGCCGGTGGGCGGGATGTCGAGCCAGGGCCGCACGAAGGTGCCGGTGAAGAAGCCGCAGCAGCCGACCCAGTCGGTGCCGTGAGCGGTGCGCCCGGCGATCACGATCAGGTCGCGGCGCTCGAGGTCGGGGATCGCCCGGGCCAGCGGCGCGTAGGCCTGGCCGAAGAACCCGTCGGCGCCATCCAGGTCCTCGAAAGGCGTGGCCAGCCGCACCACCGCGCCGGGGTGCAGGGCCTGCCGCAGGGCCTCATGCACCGCCTCGGTGTGCCCGTGGTACTGCGCCTGGCGCAGCGGCTGCAACACAGCCTTGTGGCGTTCTTCGACGCTGTCGCGCATCGGCATACCCCCCATCGGACCGGTCGAACCGGTCAACCCTTGACGGCGCCTTGCGTCAGCCCGGAGACGATCTGCTTCTGGAAGATCAGCACCAGGATGATCAGCGGGATCGTGATGCTGACCGCGCCAGCCACGCCCTGCATCAGGAAGGCCTCGCTCTCGGCGTTGATCGCGTTGGCGATGGCCGCCGGCATGGTCAGCTTGTCGGCATTGACCAGCGAGGAACTCAGCAGGAAGTCGTTGTAGGCCAGCAGGAAGCTGAACAGCCCGGTGGTGATGACCCCAGGCCACATCACCGGAATGATGACGCGGCGGAAGGCCTGGAAGCGCGTGCAGCCGTCCACCATCGCCGCCTCGTCGAGTTCCTGCGGGATGTTGACGAAGAAGGACCGCAGCATCCAGATCGTGAAGGGCTGGTTGATCGCCACCAGCACGATGATCAGCGTCAGGTACTCGTTGCGGATGCCCAGCGCGTCGAACATCACGTAGAACGAGGGCAGCAGCGTCGAGTGCGGCAGCGAGCGGAAGACCAGCGCGATGATCAGCAGCCAGAAACCCAGCAGTCCGCGGTACCGCGACAGCGCATAGCCCGCCAGGCAGCCCACCGTCAACGAGATCGTCACCGTGCCGAAGGTGACGATGGCGGTGTTGAGGAAGTTGCGGTGGAAGCCCTGCTCGATCCACAGCCGCGAGTAGTTCTCCAGCGTCAGCGGCGCGAACCAGCGGATCGGCACGGAGAAGGCGTCGACGTACTGGCGCAATGAGATCAGCGCCGTCCAGACGATGGGCAGGCAGGCCAGCAGCGTCCAGGCCAGCAGCGCCAGGTGCAGCAGGAAGACCCCACCGCGGCGGGTGCGTCGCGTCATCGTCTCATCCCCGCCGGTGCTCTTTCCAGGTCTTGATCAGCAAGGGCAGCAGCAGCACCGCGATGCCCGCCGTCGTCAGCACCGCTGCGGCGCTGGCCTTGTAGGGGTTCTGCTCGTCCAGCAGCGTGTAGTAGGTCAGCACCTGCACGCTGGTGGTGAAGGCGCCCTGCGTCAGCACCACCACCGGCTCGAAGACGCGATAGGCGTCCATCAGGTGGATCAGCGTGACGAAGACGAACAGCGGCGCCAGGTGCGGGATGGTCACGTAGATCAGCCGCTGCCACGCGCTGGCGCCGTCGATGCGCGCGGCCTCGAGGCTGTCCTGCGGCACCGACTGCAAGCCGGCGTACAACACGATGAAGGCGAAGGGCACGACGTGCCAGATGCCATACAGGATGATCAGCAGTTGCGCCGACCAGGCCTGCGCCATCCAGAACATCGAGATCCCGAACTGCGACAGCAGGTAGGGCACGAACCCGTTGTCGCGGAACAGCCATTTGATGGCCAGCGCGCCGACCACCGGCGTGATGATGAAGGGCAGCAGCGTGGCCGAGATGTAGGGGCCCTGCCAGCGCCGACTGACGTGGTGGACGGCCAGCGCCAGCACGAAGCCGATGAGCAGGACGAAGGGCGTGGTGGCGAAGGTGTACAGCAGCGTGAAGCGCAGCGCGCCGATGAACTCGGTCGAGCGCTGCTGCCGCGCCTGCGCGGCGTTGTCCGGTACCGCGCCGGCGCCCGACGCCTCGGGCGGCGCCGCGGCCGAGGCCGCCGAGGCCCCGCTGCCCAGGCCGAGCACGGTGCGAAAGTAGTCCAGCCCGACGAAGCGGCACGTGGTCAGGGCGCGCCCGTCGGGCCCGAGGACCGCGCGCTGCGTGGTCACCTCACGCGTGCCGAAGGGCGTGGACTCGCTGACCGTGACCATCTCCATCTGCAACGCGCAGTTGCGCACCGACAGGTAGAAGGTCATGGCCAGCGGCAACGCCATCAGCAGCAGCATCAGCGCGGCCGATGGCGCGACGAAGCGGGCGAAGCTCGCGATCTTCACGCCGGTCGTCCGATCACTTGATGAAGCCCTTGTCGGTGGCGGCCTTGACGTAGGCCGCCGCCGCGGCGTCCAGCGCCGCCTTGGGGCTCATCGCGCCGGTCAGCACGTCGGGGATCACCTTGCCGATCTCGCCGTGGGCCAGGCTGAAGAAGGGCTGCGACGGCCAGATCGGCGCGCCCGCCTTGGCCGAGGCGGCCACGCCGGTGCCGAAGCGGGTGGGCTTGTAGGACGAGCGCACCCAGATCGTCAGGTCGTTGCCACGGGCCACGGTCTCCTCGTCCAGCGCCTCCATCAGCACCTGGAAAACGGTGTCGCGGTCGGCGCCCAGGTTCTTCGGCATCACCACGCCGTCCCACCACAGGTGCGTGGCGCTCGGGCCGCCTGCCACGGCGGCAGGTGCCGCCGCGAAGGCCATCTTGCCGACGATCTTCGACGCCGCCGGATCATCCATCCGGGAGGCGCGGCTGGCCCACAGCACGCCCATGGCCGCCTTGCCCTGCTGGAACTGGTTCATCACGTCGTCGGAGTTCGACGCGAGAAAGTTCGGCGTCATGTAGGCCGTCATCGCCTTCATGGTCTCGAAGGCCTTGACCCCGGCGTCGCTGTTGAAATCCGGCTGGGCGGAGCCGGGCTTGAAGAAGCGCCCGCCGAAGCCGGCGAAGAGGTTGGCGAACTCGGTGGCGCTGTCCCAGCCCTTGGCAAAGGTCTGGGCGATGGGGAACTCGATGCCCGGCTCCTTCTCCTTGAGCGTCTTCGCGGTGGCGAGCATCTCGGCGTAGGTGGTGGGCACCTTCAGGCCGTGCTTGTCGAACAGGTCCTTGCGGTAGAAGAGGTTCTGCGCGTTCTGCATGAAGGCCACGGCCATGACCTGGCCGTTGACCCGCACGAGCATGCTGTCCTCGAGCTTGTACTTCGCGCGGTACTTGTCGACCAGGTCGGTCATCGGCTGGATCTGGCCACGGCTGTCGAGATTGGCGAACACGCCCATGGACACCACCGCAGCATCGAAGGGCGAGCGCCCGGCAGAGGCGAAAGCCTGTTCGGTCTCCTCGCGGGCCCTGGGCGTCATCTTGAACTGCACCTTCAGACCGCCCTGGGAGCAGCTCTCCATCTCCTTGGCGATGTGCTGCAGAGCCGGGAAGGAGTTGCCGACGATGTTGATCTCGCCAGCCTTGGGCTGGCTGAGCTTCTCGCACTTGGCCAGCGACAGCGCCGGCGCGAGCGCCAGCAGGGTGGCCGAGGCCAGGACGGCACGGCGCAGGGTGGGACGGTTCATGGAAAGCTCCTGGTGCGTACCGGGGGTTCAGGGCCAGGCCAGAGGCAGCCGGTTCTGCGTCTGGCCGTCGAAGAGATGGCAGCGGGACAGGTCGAAGGCGAAGCCCGTGGCCTCGCCGATGCGGGCCCGGTGATCCTTGGAGGCGCGCGCGGTGACGACCTGGCCACCCAGGCGCATCATCACCAGGGTGGAATCCCCGGTGAGCTCGAAGCTGAAGATCTCGCC
>Ga0172372_10002444_pt1 | contig 28147 bp, 28 predicted proteins | sample LakKiv5m_2_FD_114544 | JGI IMG/M metagenome (GOLD analysis project Ga0172372, IMG submission 114544) | Freshwater microbial communities from Kabuno Bay, South-Kivu, Congo - kab_092012_9.5m | ecosystem: Environmental > Aquatic > Freshwater > Lake | place: Democratic Republic of the Congo...
CAGAACCAGAACCAAGACCAGAACCAGAACCAAGACCAGAACCAGAACCAAGACCAGAACCAGAACCAAGACCAGAACCAGAACCAAGACCAGAACCAGAACCAAGACCAAATAGAAGTCTCAGACATAGTTCAAGATATAATTCAAGACCTAATCCAAGACTCAATTCAAGAACCAGTCCAAATTCAAGAACCAGTCCAAATTCATGAACCAGTCCAAATTCAAGAACCAGTCCAAATTCAAGAACCAAAACCAGTAATTTTAAAGTCAGTCGAGTTCAAAGGAAGTAAATACAACAAGCAGATAGATAACACAAAGCAGCCATGGTTAAATGGAGTCCAATTTTACAACGGAACAGGGAAAACGTTCAGCGTAGGTTTAGAATATGCGAAGCAATTTTACGATAAAATGATGGACGAAATTATTGTAAATTTGAACATATCTGTTCCAAAGCCGTCATACGAAGAATGGTCAAAGGATGCGTTTATCCAAGGTAAGCCGAAGACTGCTTTTGTAAAAGAATTGCGTGAAAAGGGATACAAAGGGGAATATTTATCAGATTGTCGCAAGAAATTCAATTCGCAGTTTGTATTGACTCCAGAGCAGTTGGAAGTTTTAAAAGCCGAAGTGTATGCCATAGCAAACCAAGCCCTATTGAGTAAAGACTATTGGTTACAAATTCATGGAGCAATGGAAGAGCCGGATGATTTTGAGGTAAGATGGACAGGTAAAATTGAAATGCCACCCATAGTTAGCGTGGAGCAAGAATATACCAAGTCGGCGTGTGATGTGAATTTTAAATTTGTGTGCGAAGACGGCAGCATATTTCATGCTAAGCTAAGGTGGGGATATGGTCAATGTATAACAAATATTAGATTAGATATAAAATAATAAAAACAATATAATCTAAAAAATAATAACAACCCAATAAATAATAAAATCCAATAAATAATAACAATTCAAAAAAAGTATACACGTAATACGTGTTGACTTTTTTTTCATAATCACAATAAAAGTCGACAATAAAAAATAAAAACAAAAATGTTTAAAAATAAAATTGATTTAAATAATATTTCGGATAATATATTTAATACCGACATAAGATGAGTAATAAGAATATTAAACCCGTAAAAACTAATAAGACTAATAATAAGAATAAGAGCAAACCCAATATAGAGTTTGTCGAAGAGCCAACAGCAGCAGAACCAAAAGAAATAAAAGAAATAAAAGAATATACAGCGATAAGTTTATTTTCAGGTCTAGGAGGAGACTCGCTAGGGATGACACAAGCCGGATGTAAAGTAATCGCATATAATGAGCTAAATCCAAACTTTTGTAAATCCCACGACGCCAATTTAAAAGATTGTGAATTAATTTGGGACGATAAAGTGAGGGACATTTCAAAACTGAGCGACGCGTGTTTCGTAAAATACAAAGGCAAAGCAGACGTGTTATTTGCGGGATTTCCATGTTTCATAAAGGACACGCTTGTTTTAACAAATAACGGATACAAAGAAATACAAAATGTTATGCTAGATGATGAACTGCTTACCCACACAGGGCAGTTTCAAAAAATAATAAATCTTCAAAGAAAGGAATATAATGGATTGCTTTATGATTTAAAATTAAAATACCATCCTACAAATATTACTTGTACAGAAGAACATCCCTTTTACGTTCGTGAAAAAAAGAAAATTTGGAATAATTCATTGAGAAAATATGAATATACATTTGGTGAACCAGAATGGAAAAAGGCTTCAACCCTGACAATGAATGATTGTTTTGGAATGGTTATAAATTCAAAAGAGGAAATACCTACATTTACTTTTGAAAAGAAAATCAGCCAATCAAGAAGTGATGCTATATCCATTACATTAGATAATCCAGACCAGTGGTTTATGATGGGATATTTTGTAGGCGATGGTTGGATTCAAGATACAAAAAAATCGGATGGAGTAAGAGATAGTCATATCATTCGTTTTAGTTTTCATAAGGATGATATAAACACACTTAACAGAATTAAAAAGGTATTAAATATTACATATAAAGACGAATCAGGAAATGGCATTAAGTATGGATGCGCGGATGTTATTTGGTTTACTATTTTTAAGAAATTTGGTAAATATGCGCATGGTAAATTAATTCCAGAATGGATTCAAAATGCGCCAAAAAGTTTGATTCAAGAATTTATTAACGGTTATATGGCAGCAGCTAAAAAAGCAAAAAAAAATTATAACATGATTGTTACAGTTTCGTCTAATTTAGCATATAGTCTCCAAAGATTATATTTAAAATTAGGGCATATTGCTAGTGTCAGCAAAACAAAACGGTCTAAAACTCATGTCATACAAGGTCGAGTAGTAAACCAAAGGGACACATATGAAATAACAATTTGTCGTAATAATACTCGTATAAATTCTACATTTATTGATAATAATTATGTTTGGTATGCTCCATTTAAAATTACAACAAGAGAAACACGTAACGAGCCAGTATATAATTTTGAAGTGGATATAGATAATAGCTATATTGTATATAATACGATTGTTCATAATTGTCAGGGCTTCAGCACCGCAGGTAAAAAGAAAGACGATGACCCACGCAACACATTATTTTTAGAATTCCTCAGAGCTACAAGACTAATAGAGCCGTCGTTAATTATTGGAGAAAATGTGAAAGGATTGATTTCAAGGAAAACCACATCTGGCGAGTTATACATAGACGTCATCGTTTCCGAATTCCAAAAACTTGGATACGACGTGATTTATAAGGTGTTTAAAGCGGAGAAATTCAATGTGCCGCAATCCCGTGAAAGATTGATTATTGTCGGTGTAAAACAGGGGAACCCATTTGACTGGATGGCATCATTTCCGACCGAGCTAAAGTCGTCGCCAAATTTGAAATCGATTGTTACATATAGTATGGAAGGAGCGGTAAAGGTGGATTCTGATTTGTTTGAAGACGTGCCGGAAGAATGTATTATTACAAATTTGGAGGACAAAACGATTTATCCGGACAACAATAATGGTCATCCTTATTTGCTGAGTAAATTAAATGCGGACGAAGCGGGTCGTTTTTATGATGGAAAGCAACATGAAAACTTGTTTTCGTTTGGAAAGCGAAGTAGTCCGATTCATTGTGAAATCGTGGACATAAGGCAGCCGAGTAAAACGATAATATGTACGTATGACCATCAGCCGCGACTATTTGTGCCAATACATAATGCTTCGGGATATTATTTGCGAATGTTTACGCCAGACGAGTTAAAACAAATACAGGGATTTCCGAGTGATTATAAAGTGTTGGGAACAACAAAGGAGAAAATAGTTCAAATAGGAAACGCAGTTCCGCCGCCATTAATCAAGGCGATTGTAGAAAAAATCACAAAGTAACCAAATAACCAAATAACCAAATAACCAAATAACCAAAGGTGCTTTATCTACCAAAGGTGCTTTATCTACCAAAGGTGCTTTATCTACCAAAGGTGCTCTCCCTAGAATAAGTAATATATAAAAATCCATCATCATTTTTTTTCTCCTCATAAATGCTGCTAATAGTAGTATTATTCGAAAATATATTGTTACCGATAAATAAAAAAATAGCATCAGTGGCAGGTAGTGTCGGAATACGTTTTCGAATCACTTGTATAAATTGTCCGATGGTAATATCACGTGGGACTAAATATTTATGTTTATCAATATCAGGGCACGCCATATCAAGTTTATTTTTTTCACAAATGATGGGAATGCGGTCGGAAAATTTAGTAATAACCCGAGTCGATTCACTAAGACGTTCTTGAAATGTAAACTTATCACTAAAATTTTGGTAGGAAGGCATGGCTGTAAAAATATTTATAAGTAATAGAATATAAATATGTTTAATACAAAATAAATCAAAATTATTTAATTTTATTGAGTGTTTTTATAAATAGTGAGTCCTCATCAAAGAAGATAGTCCATTTCGCAGAGAATAAAAGAATGATACCAAAAAATAGGAAGAGCAATTTTGTCTCTTTACGAATGGGTAAATGACTGAATTTAGGGTGAAAGTGATAGATAAGTAAAACGGACATACATATGCTAAAAATAAATTCGGTGCGTTCTTTCCATCGCAAAAGTTCCTTATCAATTTTTTCGATTTTATCAATTTTTCCAAATTTGTGAAGTTCGATATATAATAAAAATAGATGAGAGAAATAGGTAAAACTGAAAATTAACTTAATTAAAATGATGAAAATAACAAAGTAGTCCAATAAAGTTTCTGGATTCATTTATATTATAATAATATTTTAGATTAACTAGACAAATGAAAGGAATATTAATACTAACAATAACAATATTAATATTATCAATAGCAATAATATTTAGCAGAACATTGTATCAAACATACAAAACACATAGAGCAAAAAATATATCTTATCCAATTTTGATATCTATGTTAATATTTTCAATAGGTGTTTTATTAGCATTATTACAAAAATCAAACCAAAAAGAAATACTAGAACTACTAAAATTAGAAACAGTAAACTGTCCATTGTTAATAACAATGTATTTAATTGTGGGAACTCTTTATATTATTTATATTAAAAAGTTGTATGAAGAAGATGAAGCAATAGAGAAATCATTGGTGGAAAAGGGAATTATAAATTTAGACAATCAGAGCGCAGAAGAAAGCCAAGAAGCCAAGAAGCCAAGAAGCCAAGAAGCCAAGAAGCCAAGAAGCCAAGAAGCCAAGAAGCCAAAAAATAAGTAAATAAATATTATGCGAAAAACAACTTAAAGAGGAGCTGTCTATATAATATGTGGTATTAAATATAAAATAGACCACACAAAGGTTTCTTACAGCAATTAATAATTTTGTCGAAAAAATACATTATGAAACCAGCAAGCTCATTAAATTAAATAGTGGATACAGCATTCCAATTTTGTATCCATCACAGCAACTATTAATAATTAAAATATTCGTCCAAGACAAAGCCATCCAGAAATCATATAAATGTAGCCGGAGTCCCTATGTGTTCGTTGTCCCTATTATACACCACAACTATCGGATAGATGTTGTGGATTGCTGTCAAACAATGACAAGCATTACATTTTTTGGAAAAGGTTTTTGTGGTTTTCCCTATATTATTTATAATATTTAAAAAATACCAATATGGCTGTTTATAAAACTACCCATTTTGCTCCGAGTCGGTTACTAGCTAGGCCGATTGTTGGTTGAGTCGTTATGCATTTTGTTCGGGTAAAAAATGCCGCTTATATTGTCTTTTACACCTTAGGACTTTTCCTAAGGCACTGCGTTTCGAAAACGCCGACTTGTCGGCGTGATATCAGTTGCCAAGGTCATTTCATAACTTGTGAAAATGACCGATGGTGTAATATGCTCATTTTACATCTTTTCATCTTTTCTCAGTTCATAACTTGTGAAAACGCGTCGCGTCGTAACGCGTAAAGGTGTAAAATACGCAAGGATGTAAAGTATACATATATATGTCACACAATACGTGTAGATTCGCGATTGATTAAATTCAACGATATGTAAATCGTCTTTTTTACAAAGCAAATAAGTGTTCTTTGTTTGGTCCCTTGGTCTAGTGGTTAGGACTTTGGACTTTGAATCCAACAGCACGAGTTCGAATCTCGTAGGGACCTTAAAAATATAATATTATATTTTTCAATATTATATTTCAATAACTTTTCTCTCATCTAATCAAACCCAAAAACAAGAATACATATATTTTTAGTATTATTATTTTAAAGTGCCTTTATATAAAATTGAAATATATTTTACAATTATACGAAAATATAATAAGGATACGAAAAGCTATTATAAATACGATGGAAATATTAGAACCAAACCAAGACCAAGACCAAATCCAAGACCAAATCCAAGACCAAATCCAAGACCAAATCCAGACAAAAGACCAAGACCAGACAAAAGACCAAATAACATTAGATATGATAAATAAAAATTATAAATACATTGCTATTTTGAATAATAAAATAAAAGAAATAATATCAGCACAAGGTAGCTGCTCGTTAAAATGCTTAATCGATGTGATTCACGGATTGTCTCCCGAGTTACGTAATTACTGTGAAGCAAACAATGACAAATTCAAGGTAACCACCGTTAAAGATAAGGGATTAGCTGGAAAAATAGTAGAATACAAGTTATTCGGAAATTTGCCAAACAGTGATTCATGTCCAGATTTGGAATATGGAGACATTAAAACGACACATTTTAAGAATATAAATACAGGAACCAAATCATTCAATGCGAAAGAGAGACTAACATTAACAAATTTCGGAGACCCTGGAAAGCAAGAAAATATAGATATTATTTCGGATAAAAATACGATACAAGAGACCAAGTTTTACGGAAAGATAAAAAGCGGAATAATCCTGATTTTCCAGCATCAGACCCAGAGTCAGAAACAAAGTAAAAATAAAAAAAAGAAAAATGAAAACGAAACAGAAGCAGAACCAGTAGACGATGAAACACAAATAAAAGACGAAATACAAATAAAAGACGAAACACAAATAAAAGACGAAATACAAATAAAAGACCAAGATGAAAATGAGCAAATACTGGATGCGACAAAAAAAGTGGATACATTTGAAACAATAGAATCATATGACAATAAAAAAATATTAGGTATTGTGTTTTACAATTTAGACGATATCTTTTCACAAAATCCAGAGATAGCAAATATATTTCAAGATGATTTCAATAAAATAAAGAAATGTATTGTAGAGAAAAATGTAACACAAGCAGGGCAGCAATATTTACATATTCACAAGCATGGGTGTAAAAACGGGTTAACAAGAGCATTTGGATTCACTAACAAGTTTTTGACAAAGTTGGTATCGATTTATCTAGGTGTGCCGCTAATCACAAAAGGTCGAAGCGAATATATAGAATTTGTATAACGTATAAAACAAAAAAAGTATAAAACAAATAATTAATTAATAAGTAACTAATTATTCGACTAATTATAAATAAATAAACGAACTAATAAATAAACTAGCTAACTAATATTTGGCCAAAATAGTTTCCGCAAGCAAGCAATATTCTTTGCTGATATCGATACCGATATATTTTCGTCCATTTTTTTTCGCCATTTTACAGGTTGTCCCAGAGCCAGAAAACGGGTCAAGCACAATATCCCCTTCAGCACTCCAACTCAATATATGGTCTTCCGCCAATTTTTCAGGAAATATTGCTGGATGTTCGTGACTCTCTTTGTCTGTAGAGTTGAAGCCCTTGCCGACATTGTATTTCCATATATTGTTTCTTGGTGAGAAATCCGGAACAGGTTTGATATCAGAGGTTTCTTGTAGTTCACCGTTTTTAAGTCGATTCGTATTTTTTCCCCAATTTGTGTGACCAGCCCATTTATTGGGTTTGTCGCAAATTAGATTCGCCGTTTTCAATTTGCCTTTACAAAAGACAAACATGTATTCAAAAATTTGTGTATATCGGTTACCATTTCTTTTCGCGGGAAACGACGAAGTATTTTTTTCGTAAATCATTGTGTCGTGTAGTTTGAAGCCAGCCTCCATAAATTTTAAAGCCTGTTTAAAAGAGGACCCGGATTCGCTGCCGTTGGTTGTAGCATCACCGACAATCCATACAACAACGCCTCCATTAGCGGTAACTCGGTAAAGCTGTTTAATAATATTGCTGAGAATTTCGTCATTAAAGTTGTAGCCATTGTAATCGCGAATATCGTCGTATGGCGGACTGGTGATTGTCAAATCAATACAGTTATCAGGTATTGTTTGTAAACATTTTTCAGAATCGTCGTTAATTATTCGACCAATAAACGTGTCAATTGAAGATGAACTCAACTTTTCATTTGAAGCCAATTCTTCAACAAAAACGGTATTATCAGTTTTTTTCGTTTTTTTAATTTTCTTAGTAGAAGCAGTAGCAGTAGAAGTAGCATTAGTAGCAGTAGAAGTAGCATTAGTAGCATTAGTAGCAGTATTATCCATGATTTGTCTCTTGTCTCTTTATTAATAATATATATGCTTAGTTTTATATAACAATAAAATAATAATAAAAATCAATTTTAATTAAATAGCCAATACATAAAATAAGAGATAACGAAAAATAAGTAAATAATATATAAAATAAAATAACTTAAAGAGAACCCGTTAGTATATATCAGGAAGCGGGGTGGCGCAGAGGCAGCGTGTTGGGCCCATAACCCAAAGGTCGGAGGTTCGAAACCTTCCCCCGCTAACCCGGAATTTGTGCGCGTTTAGATTAGTTGGTTAAATCACTGTTCTTATAAATCAGAGACCCTCGGTTCAAGCCCGAGAATGCGCAACTCTCCAAAATATATATTATTACTATTTAAATAATATATACTAAATACTATATAAAATATTTATATGTCGTTTCATCCGAGTGTAAACCGAACATTTTATTTAATTACAAGAGCACCAATTCATAGTTTCTTATTAGGCGCAGGAATATGTTATACTATTGAAAGTAAAAAATATCTACATATTCCGCTTGTAATTTTATCCCCACCTATATATGCCGGTTATCATTGCTATAAAAATAAGGAAAATATTTTAGAATGGGTTCATAAAAAAGACTAAAGGTAAAAAATATCTAATATATAATATAGCAAATACATCCTAAGCCATATTTTCTATTTGCGAAAATTGTCTCCATTGTGTATTTCGTCTTATTATTGAATTTACATTCTTGAATTTTATTTATTTTTGACACGATGTCTTCCATTTTCATATTAAAATTAACAATTTTTCCATGTAATAATGTCTTATTGTTTAACAAATCATCGCTAATTTTTAATATATTATTAAAACTATCATAGGATTCTATTAATATATAACCATCCGAAATTTCAAAACTTTCATTTATTTTTTTTAGCAATTCTGTATTACTTAATTTGTCATAAAAAAAGAATAGAACCATTATATAATACATTACAATAAATATCCCAATATTTTACACCAATCCCAATATTTTACACCAATCCCAATATTTTACACCGATACAAATATTATAATCCAGAACTAATTATATAATAAATATGGCAACAAATACATTGTCACAGTCAAAACAATAATATTCGTATTTAAGTTTCGTGACGCAAGATGGGAACTAATTAATGAAGCCATAATCATCATACCGCTGTCCGATAAAATCGCCTTATAAGATACTTCATTCGCATAATCCTTAAACGTGTCTAACATTCTATTTATTCCTCTTGGAACATTTTTGAATAATATATAAAACAATATATCGTGAATAACTTGTATTATCACAGCCAAGGAGACAAATTTAATAATTGTAAATTCTTCAAATACATAATAATAAATAAATCTGGTAATAATTAATCCAATAAATATAATTAGCACATCAGCAATAACAGCAGATAAATTATATTCTGTATACCATTGTCTCAATACACGTGATTTTATTAGACCCAAATTTAGAAGCAAAATTACAAACAAATCGGTAATTAAAACACCGTTAAATAGAGGCAAGTAATCAGAAGTGTTACTAAAATTCGCAATATTTTGAAACACCTTTTGAAACATCTTTTATATATAACAATAAAATATCAAAAATAAATTTTACACCTTTTCACATTTACTGTGAAAATGTGTAAAAACCAAATAATATATTAAATTATAAAACAACTTAAAGCAAACACATGGATATAATATGTGGCAAATATGTATAATTATTTGTTACAAATGGTGTGCTTCGGTAGCTCAGTAGGTAGAGCAAAATGCTGTTTATTCTTTTAGAATCAGTATAACATTTAGGTCGCAGGTTCGAGTCCTGTCCGGAGCGAAAATATATTTAATTTTATAAATCCTATAAAATTAAAATACTTTTTATATGAAAAATAAGTTTTTAATATTATTATTTACATTAAATAATATTAACACGAAATTAGTTATATTTATTGAAACTTCTTAACACATTCCCAAAGCTTGGCAGACTCGTCCAAAGTGAACGCACCTCGCTTCTGAGCCAAGTTCAAAAAAGTAACAATAAGCTGTAGAGCCTCATTTTGATTTGTTACAGGAACATCCACAAGACGGGTCTGTTTTTTCTCACCGTTAGCGGTAGGCAAATCAGTAGTAGAATTCGATTCCATTTTATGCTAATAATAATTATTACTCAAGTATTGTTTAAATTCTTTTTACAGAATATATTATATTCTATTCTAAACGCCACAACTTTTTCCAAAAATGGCTAACATTGTTATCATTACCCTTAATATTAAGTTTAAAAGGGCAACTATAATCATCGTGTAAAGCTACACAAGGATTACAAGGCTCCTTTACAAAGCTGAAACCAGGCATTTCGTTCGGAATATTGGCATTATCGATGTTAACTATACGTGGATTCACCGAAACCTCTGTTTTTTCGATTTTCTGTATTACGGATTTATTATTATCATCTGGCGAGCATTTAATAGTGTCATTATCTGTATTGCCTTTTCCTCCAAACAATAAAAATTGACCCTCCTTGGCGTTCCATGCTAGTAAACGTTTTGCGGCTGCTTCATTATATGTTTTTTGAGCATATTCCATAGCATCTCCTATATTTACCTTGATAATTTTGTTGTGCCAAACGGAATCCATATATTGATAACGAGTGTCGTCAGACCAAGGCCAAAACCCAGTTGCTAATAATTCTTCCACCTCTTCTGGACTGGCTTGTTGTTGTATTACATCCATATTATATTGGTTACGGTTATCATTTTCAGTTTGCTGAAATTCAACGAACCTTTTTTTCAGGTCACCTGACCAAGTAAAGCCTTCTTTTAATCCTGAAGCAAATCTAAACCCAATAAAAAGAGACAGCAATACAAATACAAAAATAAATGGTGTAAAATAATAGTTATACTTCATATTATCATATAACTATAATAATTTATAAAACAACAAAATCAAAATATAAAATCAAAATATAAAATCAAAATATAAATCAAAATTAGATGATGAAAGACAAACGAGATGCTGACATATAAGAAAATCTAAAAATGATGATGAAAACCGCAGCAAGTCCTAGCGCAAGTTTTCCATTAAACATAGAAGCTATAATAATAAGAGTAATAAGGATAAGATTGCCTAAAAATGTATCAAAAAGATATACAAATAGTCCAGGAACTACAAACATAACAAACCACAAAAGTAGTAACAAGGTAACTAAACCAGTAAGAAGGTTTATATTTTTCTTAGAAAACATGGATTCAAGCGACATTATATATAATCATTATAAAAAATTATATATAATAATGAAAAGTAAAACTAAACGCATTTTTACACACCAGTAGAACCGAAACCGCCACATCCTCTTGAAGTATCCGCACCCAAATCACTCATATTATCAACTACATTCACATAAATAGGTAACAGTCCAGGAGCACAAATTTGAAGCAAACGGTCAAAAAGCGATGAGCTATATTTTTCAGTAAAGCAATCAAACATACCGATAATGTTGCCACGATATCCAGCATCAATAATTCCAGTAGAGTTAGCTAAACGCAAAGGAGTTTTGGATAAACTGGAGCGAGGGTGAATATAGTATCCGGTAGGGTAAAAGTCATTAGAGCAATTAACATAAAACATTTCCGCACTACAACGGATTTTAAAATTAACCTTGTTAGCACCGTTGTCTCTACTGAAAACAGTTGTTTCGGGTAAATACAAATCAAACCCGGCATCAAAAAAGAAAGGTTCCTTCATGATTTTGTTATTATGTTTTTTAGATACTTCAATATATTTATCAATTAAATTATTATCACCTTCAACATAAATATTTAAACGCATTATGCGGTCAACATTTGTCTTTTTAAAAACTTCAATAAAACTGTTAAAATTAGAACTGTTCTGGTTAATAAATTCCATATCCCTCTTAGCTAATAAAATAATGGTATTTTTTCTTTAAGTAATTTTCGTATGTAACTTAATATGATATAACAATTAATAATAAATTTGAAGTAATAAGTTTGATTAAAACATAATTAAAAACAAACAACAATATACTACATAAATAAAATGGCACAGCAATATTCGCAATCGCAATGTTTAGTTCCGATTTCACTAGGTGAATTATTTGACAAATATAGTATTTTACAAATAAAAAGTGAAAGAGTTACAGATAATGAAAAGTTGGAATTGGTTGAAAAAGAGTTAGAATATTTAACACCATTAGTAAAAAAATATCCATTAGACGTAACATATAAAAAATCAATCAGGGCTATTAATGAAAAATTATGGACTATCGAAGATAAAATTAGAGAAAAGGAAAAGAAAAATGAATTTGATGATGAATTTATTGAATTAGCAAGACAAGTTTATAAAACAAATGACGAGCGTTGTGTTGTAAAAAACAAGATAAATGTAATTTTACACTCTGATATTACAGAAATTAAAAGTTATGTGAATTTAGAAACAATGTCGGCAAAAAAAGTGGAACAAGTACAGGAACCGGCAAAAAAAGTGGAACAAGCACAGGAACCGGCAAAAAAAGTGGAACAAGCACAGGAACCGGCAAAAAAAGTGGAACAAGTACAGGAACCGGCAAAAAAAGTGGAACAAGCACAGGAACCAGCAAATAAAAAACTGAATGAAATAATAGATATAAGTAATTTGAGTATAACACTACCTCCAGCAAAAAAAGTAGAACCAGAACCTGTGAAAAAGTCAACTACAAAATTGCCAGTAATGAGTGAAAAAGATATATATAAACAGGCCCAGGAGTATAAAAAAACAGACAATATATTCTTAGCAATTGAAGAATATGATAAACTTTTGACAATATCGCCAAAAAATACCGACTATTTGAAGGAGTTAGGAGAATTATATTTAATGTTAGGATTAAATGAAAAAGCACTAGCACAGTTTAATAAAATTTATTCATTAAACAAGAACGATGGGGTCAATTTAAATAATTTAGGAATTTGTTATTTTAATCAAAAATTATACGACAAAGCTATAGATTATTTTAAGCTGGTGTTACATATAAAAAATGATATACCAGACGTTTATAATAACATAGGAACTTGTTATGTCAATTCGAAAAGATATAAACAAGCAGAGACTACATTACTTATTTCTTTAAGACTACGACAAGATAATGACATATATGAGAAATTGGCCAATTTGTGTTACTATATGAAGAAATACGATGATGCGATAGTATTTTACAAAAAGATAACTCCAAAGAAGAGCACCATTCAATATAATTTATCATTTCCTTATCTTAATAAACATAAATTTGCGAAAGGTTTTGAATTATATGAAAACAGGTTGGTAGAAAATAATATACATCCACAAACAAATCAAAAAGAACGAGTAGAAATACCGAATATACCGTATTGGACTGGTAAAGAGAAATGTGACAAATTATTAATTATATACGAACAAGGTATTGGTGATAATATATTGTATTTTAGATTTATTATTCAGTTGTCAGAAAGATATCCAGAAATGAATATAACGTATTTTTGTAGAGGAATATTTGAAGGATTTTTCAAGAGCTATCCAAATATAACTATAAAAACAGATATAACTATTACACAACTAACTTATGACTATAAATTGTATATTATGTCGCTTCCTCATATTTTGAAAATAGATAAACTAACACCAAATAGAGAAAATTATATTGTTCAGAATCCAGAGGCTAGGATGTATTGGAATAACATGTTGGAACCGCTCAAAAAGACTCGCATAGGTTTTGTTTATAATGGTCTATTATTGTCTTTTATAGAAAAATACATTCCATTAAAAGAGTTTGCGAAGTTGACAAAATTAGATATAGATTTGATTTGTTTATGTAAACTAGATGATATCAAAAATGATATAGATAATAATGATAAAAATATAAAAAAGATACATTTTTATGATATAGACAAAAATGGATTATTTAATGATACAACTGCTATACTTCAAAATATAGATTTGTTAATCACTATTGATACTGCTATTGTTCATTTGGCTGGCATAGTAAATATGAAAACCTGGCTTCTTTTAGGATATGGCTCTGATTGGAGATGGTATAATGAGCCTAATAAAACTTGCTGGTACGATAGTGTTGAATTAATAAGAATGACCGAAAATACAGATTTACAAAATATTATGCCTGTTGTTGAGAAAAAATTAAAACAATTTATACAAGAAAAGAAACAGCAACAAAAAGAAGAGCTACAAAAAGAAGAGCAACAAAAAGAAGACAACATCATTAGGTTAGACCTGTTAGACTAATTAATAATCACCATAAAATATAGCGTATTTAAAAAGACAAATGAAATTAAAATTATAGTTATAAGTAGCATGCTATCTTAAATATTTATATATAAATTGGCTTTATAATGTTTTTATAAACTTGTAAAATAAATAACAAACTTGTAAAATAAATAACAAACTTGTAAAATAAATAACAAACTTGTAAAATAGACTTATATGTTATATAAAATAATATAAAATATAATATAAAATATAATATAAAATAATATGAGCATTGATTTAGATATAAATAATTATACGATAAATGATTTAATAAATTTTTTTAAATTACAACAAAATTATACCAATGATGATTTACATAATAATGAAAGAGATATGTCCTTGAAAATTATATCCAGTAATTATGAAGATAATTACAAATATGACTTGTTAAATTTTATACAGACTACAAAAAATATACTGTTAGCAAAGATACAGCCATTATTAAATAATATAGATACAAATACAAATACAACTACAAATACAAATACAAATACAAATACAAATACAAATACAAATACAAATACAAATAAGAAAAATAGACAAGTAAAGACAATAAAAAGTAGTAATGAAAATTATGACCAGGATGATTATGAAGATGACAGAGATAATTCAATGTTAAATTTGGATGAAGACGAGCAAATAGGAAGAATAATAAATCCAAGAGCAACCAGACCAGTGTTACAAACCCAACATATTCCAAAATCAAAGATAAATGGATACAATAATGATAGCAGAATAACAAATTATGTGTTCAATACGCTTTTTAGAGATGATTTCGAAGGTTCAACATCAACTGACTGTACATTTACTTTGCCAAAAAGAATGACAAACGTAATATCTCTAACACTTTCTGGAATTCAGTATCCGAATTACGCATTTACATTTTCAAATAGTAAAGACACGACAACAATATATATTAGCGAAGATACAACAGGAAACTCTGGATTAGTTGTTATTCCAGAAGGAAACTATACAATAGACCAATTTCCAAAGGTATTAGAGAAATACATTAATTTAACAATCCAGGGATTTTATAATTTAGAAGGGCCTAATAGATATAAAGTAACTATAGACCCATATACACACTTTACAACAATAACAAACAGTGAATTTACATTTACAATGAATACGGCAAAAGGTCATTTTCAAAAATGTCCGATGATGCCAAGTTTTTCGGCGCCAAATCCAAAGACAGGTATTTCAAGACAAACACTAATAAATACACTTGGTTACCAGATAGGTTTTAGACAGATGGAATATTCAGGTCAACAAAGTTATACATCAGAATCTTTATTTGATGAGTCTTATACAGATTATGTGTATTTCATATTAAATGATTTTTGTAACAATCAATCAAGTAACAATTACAGTATGTTTCAAAATCAGCTTTTTGACAATAATATTTTGGCTATTATTCCTATTACAACCCCGGCATTTACCTCTACATTTGATAACAATTCCAACTTTATCTATAAAACTAGAAACTATTTTGGTCCAGTTAATATTTCAAAAATATCTATAAAACTAACCAATCAATTTGGGTTTCCTATAAATATGCATTCGTCTGATTATGTGTTTTGTCTACAAACTGTAGATATATATAATAATGTTAGCAATTATACCACAAAAAATGTGTCTATTGTTTAGTAATGGCCAGCCAAAAAGCGGTAAGAACATAAATTTTTAGTGTTAGTAAAAAATGATTATATAATGTAAAAAAATTGAAATAGTTTTTTATATTATATAAAAAAGCAAAAGGTTAATAAAAGCGAATAAGGCGATTAAAGAAATACTAGATAAAATAAGATGTCGGTTACTAATGAAATCAGTTTATGTATTCCTCGTGTATTTGTCAATATCGACGAGAAGCGTGTTCGCGCCGTTTTCGAGCAGCTACTAGGAAAAATATATCGTGTTGACATTATTGAGCGAACAAACGAAAAAGGAGAAAAATATAAGCGTGTATTTGTTCATTTTGAATATTGGTATCATACCGAGGAAGCGCAAAAAGCAAAAGCACGTCTTGAAGAAGGTAAAGAATTGAAAATAGTTTATGATGACCCGTGGTTTTGGAAGGTTTCCATAAATAAAGTCAATACAAGACCAAGACAAAAAATCAACCTGATAACTAAGCCTCCAACACCAAGAATTGATTTCGAAACAGATGAAACCAATGTGACAACGAGTCAACAATACGAAAAAAGAAACCATGGACAAAAGGGTACGCCTTTGCCAATAGCACCCGCGCTCTCAGCAATGCTACCGATTGCTCCAGCACTTCCTGTAAGAGAAAAAAGAAACCAGAAAAAATATGAACCGAAGCCTAAAAATAAAAGACCAATAAAAGAGGAACCGAAGAAGCCAACTGAAGACGGAAAAATAACAAATAACAAATAACAAATAACAAATAACAAATAATAGCTAGCTAGTATAAATAAATATTGTAAAAGGGTTGCCATAAGGATTCGTAAAACACATAAGTAAAGTGTAATCCCTTTTTTCTCTCATCATCTCCAAAATATACATTAAAATAAAAATAAATAAATAAAAGTTAAAATATTAGTAAAAGGATAAAAATAATCATAACAAAATAATATAACAAAAATAGTAATGAAAATACTGAATACAAAAGCATACACATTAGAGAAAACACCGAATAGTTGTAGTTTTTCTTTATATATAAAGAGCAAATACAGAGAACAAATATACGAATCTATAAGTCAAATATTGTCTAACATATGTTATACATGTTATGATAATCAAAGCGATAAAATACTCTTTTTAGCAGAAACAGTTACAACATTATCGGCCGTTTGTAAAAAGGGTATCCAGGATAAAATACCGATAGAGACTGCCACATATATGATAAAAAACTTAAGCGAACAAATAGAAATATTAAAAACTAAAAATCTAGTATTTTATGGGTTTGATTTAGATGATGTATTAATGATAAATGATAATCTTTTTATAATAGTGAATGGAAATAATATTTTAGAATTAGATGAGGAGAGAAAAAGTTATATAACATTCAATATGCCATTTGACTTACCATATTTCTCTAGTCCTGAGCTGATAGAATTGAAAACCTTACCCACAAAAATAGATTATAGAACCAGTTATTACAGTTTAGGTGCTTTAATTACATATTTTTTATTAAAGCAATATTTGTTTATTGGAAATGAGATAATGAGAGAAAAAGCAATTGAAAAATGTTTACAGCCTATTTTTTATACAAAGGTATATTGGTTTTTAAAACGCTGTTTAAAGGAAAAGACTAATGAAAGAATTCTATTTTTTATTTAATTATCTCCTTTTATGATATATGTCATTAGCCACCTTTAAAAAAAAATCAGCAAACAAACATTCAAGTGTAACAAAACGTTCTGGAAAGCCACCTGGTGGAATTTGGTTACCACAAGGTCCTTTTGGTCGCTCCAATTCATTGAATTCCGTTATTTTTACTGAGGCACTTAAGCACTACGGTGCTGTTGGATTTTCCTTGGAAGGTTCTCATAGGTCTATACCTGTGGGTAAAGATATGAAGTTTAGTCAACAAGGCACTCGTTATCGAGGTATACATCCAATTGGTCATGGTGGGTATAACGGTAGATATTATCGTGCGGAACCTTTATTAAATGCTGGAGAAGGCAAAATTTCCGTAGAAGGTAATCAAAGTAATTTTGTGAAGCCATCTACATTATCTACAAAAGGAATGTTGGCCCAAAGATATAGATGGATACATTCAGGGCAGTATCCCAATAATTGGGTTCAGCCAAATTATACAGGAAATCAAACAGATTCCGCAAGTCAAGGGGTTTATCTACAAACACTCAGTGCTGAAAATATGTGTGTTGTGGATGTAAATACAACAGACAAATATATTGGTTACAGAAAAGCAAATGGACCTGCTGGTTGTAACACTTCTACAGCAGGATATACAATGAATTTGTTACAATCAAACGCACCTTATACAAAGACGCTTGGTGTTCCACAGGATTCGAGTCAACATACGCTACGAATACAAAGACGATGCGCAAATCCAAGACCAGACCAAAAGCCATTTCCTTATTCGGTTCAAACTGGAATAGGTATTTTAAGCGGTGGAGCAAACGCTGTCTCTGTTGGTAACGCATGTAATACCTCGGATTATTTTTTGACACCCCCTGCTTGGTATACTGCTTAGAAGCAACTTAAAGACCAAAACTTCAGAAAAATAAATATATAAGAAAACAACTTAAAGAACAACCCTCCTCCAAAAATAAATAATATTATGCGAAAACAACTTAAAGACAAAATAAGTATTTAATATGGGACCGGGCTTAGCTCAGTTGGCAGAGCATTTGACTGTAGTAGATATAAAACGTGATAGTTTGTCTCCATCTTTGTAAAGGTGGATATAGTTATCAAAATGTCGCTGGTTCGATTCCGGCAGCCCGGAACTTATTGTATTTCGAATAGAAATATAATTATATTTACAATTATAATTATATTTTATAACCTACAAGAAAAACAAAAAACAACAAAAAACAACAAAAAACAACAAAAAAACAACAAAAAACAACAAAAAACAACAAAAAATAACTAAAAAAAGTTATATTTACTTCTTTCGGATTCTCGATTCTCAAAAAAATTGTCCCAATAGTTTTCTTTATTTTTGTGTCCTAAAAGTGACGGGGTGTTTTGTTCTATTAATAATGGAGGAAATACAATTGTCTGTTTAAATAAAATATTTAAAAATATGTCTATGCTGGCAAAATTATCAGAGGGTTCTACATTTATTTTAAGTTTATCATACATCTCCATTAAATAATGGAGTTTTTTAAGTTTATTACATAAATCTGTAAAAGTAGGTTGAATAAACAATTTAACAAAGGGACCCATATCAGTATTTCTAACTATATATCCTTGTAAACCGGGAGTATATATATCAATAATTAATTTTGTTTCTGGACTCGATTCAATATTTAAATTTAGAGATTTTCTATTAAAAAATCCATCATACTTCATATCACAAGGTATCCAGCCAATGCTTACCATTTTATGGTCATCATATTTAGACCATTTTTTGATTATTTCTTCAATGATTTCCAAAAAATTCTCTTTGTAAAACGCAACATCGTCTTCTAAAATAATACTGAAATCAAATTTATCACTACTATTTGCCGCATACTCTATTGCTCGAAAATGACTACGTGCGCAACAAATATATTTAAAATTTTTTTCAATATTATATTCTTTTAAATATTCTGCCGAATTTGACATCATAGAAGCCTCTAAATAATATTTATTTATTTTGCCTTTTAACTCTAGCGCAGCAAACTGTTCTTCCATTTTTTGTTTTCTCTCTTCTGTTGCTGATATAATAATAAATTGATAACTCATATTATTTAATAAGGTAAAAAAACACAAATACAAACAAATATAAATAAATCATAAACAAACAAATTACAAATATTCATCAATTTTATTACACCGACCGGAAAGAAAAATGAGACAAACTTTCTATAAAAAATTATGATAATTCTTTCCAAGTGATGTAAAAGCACCCTATCCATTTTCTTATATAGAAAATCTTGGGCTTGTCTCACATTTAACGGCATTTGGCGGTTGGAGACTTTTATTGATTTGGTAATCTCTTCTATACTTTTCAGGTCTTTCTCCTGTTTCCATATAGGTTTGGAATACCTTTTGGATATTCTTACACCCATTCTTATCACGATTGATACACCCCTTCCTATTATTTTCCATTTTATATGTTAGAATAGAATGTATCTTTCGTTCTTTCTGTTTTGGGTCTTTCTTGAATTTCAAATATAAATTTTCACAAGGTTCTTCTGTTTTATATGATAAACAAGATGTTCTAAATTCATCTATATTATAAACTTTAAACGTTTCTTGTAATTTTCGTTTCAAAGTTAAGTTTGGTGTAGATATAAAATTTCTCATTTGTTTTCCTATACTCCAATCACCTATGATAATTATATGGTCTTTGCTATATTTTTTTACTATTTTATTTACCATATTATCTTCTGTTCGTTTCTTGTTGATATAACTATACCATTTATATCGTCGGAATTTATTATCTTGATATAATGGAACTAACTTTTCATTTGCTTTTATTTTTGCTGTTAAATACTCTTGGAATTTTTCTATATTACAACTTTTAGAATTATAATTATTCAAACCTTCTTCTATTTCAGTTATTCCTATTTTATCCCTGTAATTTTTCAATAAAGTTTGGTATTTTAATCGTTTTGTTTCTTTCAAATACATTTTGTTTGTATAAGAAAAATAATTTCCAGCATCATCCATCATTGTAAATAAACTTTTTTTTCCGGGGTCAATATAAATATGTTTTCCTTTTAACAATTTTTTTGGGACTTCATCAATATAAGGAAATTCAGGATTTTCTTGTTTTTCTTCCTTTTTGGATTTTTTTGGGTTGTCTTTATTTTCTAATCGTTTTTGTTTTGCTTTTTCTTTTTGTAGTTGTTTCTTATCTTCTTTGATTTTATCTTTTTGTTCTTTGGTTAATCCTTTCAGCGCTTCTTTCCCATCTTTCATTCTTTGTTTTTTCTTTTGTTCTTGCTCAATGAAATCATTATGAATAAATCGTAAAGAAACAGAATAACCATCTGTAATAATAGTATAATCAAAAATATAATTTTTCATTTTATATTTTATATCAAAAAATGTGTCCCATATGAATTCTTTGTTTTGTTCTAAACAATTATATAAATCTGCTTTTGTTTTATTTTTTGTTTTTCCTTTATTTTTTCCGTTTGTTATTTCTTTTGGTTTTGTAACCCATATATCTAATAACTTTTGGTGTTTTTCTGTTTCTATAAATAATTCTACTAACGCTTTTGTATCTACTTGAATATGTCTTGGAATAGCGTTGGTTTGAATAGGAAAAAACTGGAAAGATTTTCTTTCTATTTTTTCTAATTCTAAACACATAAAAATCATATGTTTCAAATACTTATATGGCGTTACTTTGATGTCATAATAATAGCTGGTATCATATTCTTCTGGAACAATTTTATAACGATGTTCGTTTATCCAAGTATGGTATTTTTCATCACAAGTAAGCGTGTTGTTTATAATATCATTTTTAACTAAATTGATTTCTTTATAAAGTTGTTTTTTAAATTCTTTGTTTTCCAATTGGTCTTGATAAAGATGTTTGAAATAAGAATTTATAAATCGTTTAATGTAATCAAAAAATCGCATTTTAATATTGTTTTCAATAGAGGTAATCATAGTAGTAACATAATAATCTAAAATAGAGGATAAATTACTACCATCTTCCAATTCAAATGTATTTAATTTTAAAAATTCTTGTAATAATAAAGCATTATTTCCCTTTGGTTTTTGACCGGATGAAGATTTCATAATAGATTTCATACACATAGAAATAGTATCCTCTGTAATTTCAGGAATTTCTTGGTTATTATGATATTTATGTAAAACCCATAGTCGTAACAAAAAATAAGTTTTACTTGTAATATCATTGGTTCTAATAATAGACTTTTGTAAAATATCCATATTTTGTTCAACCTCTTTTTCTTTTTCCTTATTTTTATCTTCTTTTTTACTATTAAAGAGTATGGAACTAATAGGAAGTTTCAAACATCGGTATTTGTCAGGCGGTTCTTTTTTAGTAGCCATCCTATAATATACCTAAATATTTTATTTTTAATTATTTTAACGAAAATAATATAATTAATTATTCCTAAATATTTTATATTTAATAGTTCTTTTCAAAAATCCATTTTCATATTTTATCCAAAAATCCAAATTTTCAATATTATAATTTTGTTTTCGCAATATACTTCTAATGATACTTAAATAAGGTCTCTTACAATTAAAATTAGGTTTAAACGCTGAAATATTGAAACAAGAAAAATATTGTTGTATTTCTGCTTTTAATTCCAATATTTTATTTTGTTTTTCTATATCATTATCTAAATCACACAATAAAAAAGTATTATCTTCTGTTAAATTTAATATGTTAATAATTTTATTACAAACATCTTCTCTTTCTTTTTGGAATTTTTCACTTAACTTTATTCTCATTATATAAAGTTAAGCAATTTATTTTTAATTTGTTTTTGTCTCATTTTTCTTTCCGGTCGGTGTAATAATGTATTCATCCATTCTATGCTTATTATTATTAATAATACTTTCCCAATTATTGTATCTGTATTGCTTGTAATATTTACGAAATGAATTTAAATATTTTTCCAATTTTCTGATATCTTTGTTACCAAGTTCAAGGTCACCAATAGCAGTCAACTGTTTAATATCGGTTTTCCATTCAAATGTTTTTTTATAAATTTGTTTCATTAATTTTAAACCAGATTGATATGTTGAAAAGTGTAATAACAATGCTATAGATTTTGTGTATAATTTCATTATATCAATCATTTTATTAATTTTTATTTTGTAAAAATTTGTTGTAGACAATGTTATATCTATATTAATTTTTATTTTGTAAAAATTTGTTGTAGACAATGTTATATCTATATTCGGAAAAGATGATGATAAAACAATAATTTGTCTCAGACATATTTTAAATTCATTATGATAACGTGGATATAGTTTTTCCTTTAATCGTTCACTACGTCTTAGTCCAATAAACATTTGTAAAGCTAATTTTAATTATATTCTTGTTGTTGATTTCAATGTTATTATTTAGTTTATATAGTAAAGCATTTCAATTTTATTTATTTTTTATTATACAAAAATGGATTCATCATTTTTTTAAAATTATATTCATGACCAGAATGCGTTTTTGATTCGATTAAATCTGGATTTTTTATATCATACAATTTATAATATTCTTCATAATACGTATCAAAATCTGACGCAGTCTGTGTTACGCAGTTATTAAATGGGTCCATCAAATTTTTAATAAAATCGTTCATCTCTTCTGGCTTTACATAATCTTTATTATAATTATCGCAAAATAAATTAAAACAATAACGACTACGTTTTTCCTCAGCATCTTTTATTTCTTTATGAAACATTTGGTCAATGATTGAAAATGCCGACTTTAATAAGATTATTTCTCTCAATAAATGACGTTTTCTCTTAAATAACTGTATTAAAATGGTTGCTATTATTTTAATTTTATCCTTATTAATTCCGCAACTATCGTTTTCATATATGTATTTTAAATGACAAAAATAACGTATTTCGTTTTTCACATTAGTTAAATCAGTGATTGTCTTTTTACGTTGGTCGTCTATTCTTTTTATCGTCGAAAATATATTTGTATTATATATTACTGGATACCGTAAACGAATAGTTTTTGGTATTATAAATTGATTTGTCTCTTTTATTTCTGCTATTTTTTTCTCTACATCATCTAATTTTTGTTTCATTTCCTTTTCAATTTCAGACGACTTCTCTTCTACCTTATTTTTCATTTTTTCGATTTCATCTTTTTTAACAAGTTTGTCTTGATTATTAATTATTTGTTCTATTTGATTCTCTATTTTTTGGATGTCATTATATCTAAAGAGCAAAACTGAACCTGATGTGAATTCGACTGTGCTCTGTAACTTATCATATTGATGAGATGATATTTTATGTGCTTCCGAAGCAGCATCCAATTTTAAGTAATTTACAATAGCTAACAAAAATGCGATTAATCCGTTTAAACCAGCGATGAAAACCGCGCCCCAAGTAAACCTATCTACATAAGATGACAATACAGTCGCAGCAGTTGAAAACAATATAGCGGGCATCATGTAGCAATTTAGATGCGATTCGCAAAAAAATTTAGATTCCATATATATTATTTTTTGACCCTTCAAATAACTAGCTAATATATCCAAGGCACTGCTATATTTGTGATTAATATCAAAATATGCTTTGTCAATTTTATATTCTACTTCTTTGTAATCTAGTTTTTTGAATACGGACAAATCTTTTATTTTTATGTTTTCTGTTAATGTTATTAAATTTTCATCTTCTGAATGATATGTGTCTTCATTATTTTCCTCAGGTAAAAATTTTTTTAATGAATTATATGGCGTTAATCGTTTTTTTATATTATTTTTTTCATTGCTATCATTGCTATCATTGCTATCATTGTTGTCATTGATATTATTTACAGTATTAACATTATCGATATAATTAAAATGATTATTATTGTTTTTTATATAATTTTTATCTTGATTTTCAATTTTATCTTGATTTTCATTTTTATCTTGATTTTCATTTTTATCTTGATTTTCATTTTTATCTTGATTTTCATTTTTATCTTGATTTTCATTTTTATCTATCATTCCTTCTTCCATTTTTGTTAATATATTTTTTTCTTGTAATCTTTTAGATATATTGGATATGTTATTATTGTTTATGTCTTCATCTTCTTCTAATTCTTCAACATTTAAAATTAATTTTCTCACCATTTATATTTATATTTTATTATTATTTTGACATGTTGTTTTGGTATATTAGTTTATTATATTACAATATATTATAGTAAAAAAATAATGGCTAACCAAACTCGTAAAACTGGTGTAACAGGTAGAGGAGCATATCTAAAAGGTTGGACCAAACAAAGTCCTGGTCTACATCAAAGAACCGTTATGTTAAAAAAATGCGGTAAAAAATGTTTTTTAGGTTCGAATAAAACATTTCCTATTTGCGCAAAAAATACATGTGCTATAAATAAAAAAGGGATACACTCAGCTTATATCAGAGCAAGACAGCGCTATTCAATGACAAAAGGAAAAAAATATAAACAAATCTCTAACAAGGCTTATAAAATGTTATATAAATAAAATTGATTTTTATTTTTAATTAATATGTTATTCAAAATATTATATTAATTATATTATAACAAATAAATAAATACATAAATGATATCAAAATTACGAAACATCAATTTATTTATAAATACGAATACGAATACGAATACGAATAATAATTTTGATATATTTTACGAATATGATTATGACGATAACGGAAAATGGGGACAGTATGTCGATATCGAAAATCAATATGTTCCTGTAAAAAATGAATATCCTTTTATTAGTTCAACTACAAAGCCTGATGTAAAGATTGATATAAAACCTGATGTAAAGATTGATATAAAACCTGATGTAAAGATTGATATAAAACCTGATATAAAACCTGATATAAAACCTGATATAAAACCTGATGTAAAACCTGATGTAAAGATTGATATAAAACCTAAAATGGATACCAATATATATTATGATTTAGATTACGGCGATAACTCAAATATTGTCAATTATATTGTAGAACAAATACATATTGTTGGTATTATTTGTGTATTAACAATTGGAAATATTTTGTTACCATAAATGTATTTACATAATAGTAATAATAATAATAACAATAATAATAATATAAAATTACAAATATGATAACTTTATATTTTTTAATTGTTTGTATAGTATTCCATATAATTAATAAAATTATTTGTTCCACAGCTTGTATTGCCAAATAGTTCACCAATAGGGTCAATCGTGTTTGTGCTATAAAATGGGTCTGTTACAGAAGGGGATGTGTCTATTGTCGTGGGTAAAGAGCAACCACCACAAGAATCTATATTCGAACAAGGATATCCATCTATAACGGAACATACATTTTTTAAATCCATCTTTGAATACAAACCAAAAATTAAATCTGATGTGTCAAACGGTAAGAATGCTCCGGTTTCTAATCCCTTTAGATATCTACCCTTACGATATTGATGATACAGGTTATAATTAGCTATTCTTGGTATATTTTTACATATATACTTCACATCACAAAATGCTAATTTAGATTTTTTATTTGTAATATAATCACTCTGATATAATTCCTGGTTCAATGCCCCAAATGCTGGTTTTGCCGGTATTTTTTTAAACGCATGTGCCATTTATATATTATTTAGATTTATATTATTTCTAGTAGTTTTGTTTGTTTTGTTTGTTTTGTTTATTTTGTTAGAGACTATTTATTTTTCTCATTATCTACTTTTAGTTTATGATTTATAAATCATAAACAGTTTGGAAGGTTAAACAAAAACTGTAATCCATATTATTTAAATCTAGTATTCTACCATATTCATCCAATACTTGTATTTGTAATTTTTGTATATCAACTGGACCAAAATATTGTCTTGGTGTTGTTAATAAATTCAAATTATTTTGAACTAATATGCTAAAAACACTTCCTTGTAGAGAAATACGGGCTAATATATTTTTGTTTAATACAGATGATGTAAATGCTCCATAAAATCCATCGCTAACATTATTATTAAAGTCATCTACGACTAAATATATATATTTTGGCCCTATTAAATCAATTATACCTTCTGAAGAATATGTTGTATTGTTTGTATAATAACCCTCACGAAAACCCATCATCCATCCTAATTTTAAAGGCAATGGGGTCTGCCTGTCTTCATTTCCATATTTATCTGTTTGGAAATTTAATGAAAAATTTACAGTTCCTGATGTAGAACCAACTATCGTACGCCCGCTGCCACTTGAACCTATACCAGATGGTGTATTTATATCTATCAAGAACTGAAGCGTTTGATATGCCACCGGAACCCCAGGATTTGTTGTTATAAATTTGTTTATATAATCCTGTAAATCTAAATAAGAGTAGTTTCCGTCTGGAATGGTAATTATTACAGGAGTTTCTCCAGCTATTTCAATAACAAAAAAATTATTTCCAAATACCTTTGAAATAGCATAAAATGTTCCGGGTAATTCTAGTGCGGTTAGCTGTAATGATACAACTTTGCTAAGCTTTATTGGTAAATCTAAATGAAAATTTGATGATTGCGTTGTATAATAATTATCTCTAAATCGAGTGTCGATGTTTATGTTTTGCCTTAAAATACGTTTATTCAATGGGTTAATTGAACCGGGATAAAATTCACTTGGACTCGATTGTCCGTAAGGCGTGTTTGGTTGCTTTATAATATATGTCCCTCCGACATCAATTGTTTCCGATTTTTTCAAATCTTTATCTGTGTTATACACATTTTTGTATGTTTTTGTTAAATTATGAATACCATTGCTGATATTATTTAGCGGATTGAATTTTTGTTTTTGAATATTTTCAGTCAGCACATTTTTAACGGAAGAAATGAATTGTAAGGTTTTTGCTTTTATTGAGGAAGGAATGCTGTTGTCATTTATGATGTTTTGTCTTAATTTCGTTTCTTTTATTTCTACTATTGTTTCATCATAGTTTGATGGTAGCTCTAAAAGTTCTTCTAACTCGTTTTTATTGTAGTTATTAATGTTTAAATCAAAATTTGGATTCATATGTATATTATAATATATATGAATTCTTTTATTTATCCTTATTTTTGCCTTAAATTATTTTACAATCGTAAATATATTATGTCATTTTAAAATATACTATTATGAGTAATATAACATTAGTTCCATTATTTTCACAAAAAAAATTTAAAACAGGACGCGGTGGTTTTGGAGCTCAAGGTGCTACAGGTGCTCAGGGTGTGCCTGGAGGTGATACAGGACCTCAAGGTGCTACAGGTGCTACAGGTGCTACAGGTGCTCAAGGTATAACAGGTTCTCAAGGTGCTACTGGGACTCAGGGTATTACTGGTAATAAGGGTGCCCAAGGTGACCCTGGAGGTGCTACTGGTTCTCAGGGATTAACTGGAGCTCAGGGATTAACTGGAGCTCAGGGTTTAACTGGTGCTCAGGGACTAACTGGTTCTCAGGGTTTAACTGGTGCTCAGGGACTAACTGGTGCTCAGGGACTAACTGGTTCTCAGGGATTAACTGGAGCTCAGGGTTTAACTGGTGCTCAGGGACTAACTGGTGCTCAGGGACTAACTG
>Ga0172372_10002446_pt1 | contig 28129 bp, 49 predicted proteins | sample LakKiv5m_2_FD_114544 | JGI IMG/M metagenome (GOLD analysis project Ga0172372, IMG submission 114544) | Freshwater microbial communities from Kabuno Bay, South-Kivu, Congo - kab_092012_9.5m | ecosystem: Environmental > Aquatic > Freshwater > Lake | place: Democratic Republic of the Congo...
AAAACATAAACGCAATGTTAAAGGATCATCTAAAGACGATCAAGATTCTGTATTGATTCAAAGAAAACCAAAAGGATCTGCTACACTTAAAGGAACTTCAAAAACATCTTGGCCTGGTAAAGGAAAAAATGTTGGAGTTGGAAAAATGAAACCAGGACGAACTGGTGAATTTGATACAAAAGTCAAAAACAAAACATTTACTTATGAAGAAAACTAAATTTCCGTTAGAACACGTAGTCAATTATGAGACTCAAGAAGTCTGTGTGATTTGCGATAGTGCGATTACTGCGATGGGTATTCCTGCAATAGTCAAGCAGTTTTATCCTGGATATAGGGGTAAAATTGTAAGCAGAGAGCACTTTGAAAAATTAAAGAATCAAATAGATCACTTATCGTGAAACTCTTTATACTGCCCCCATTCTTTGGGACTGTACCGCAGCACCCTGGACGGTCAGTTGTACGGAATCAGTAATTTTAGATGTGATCTCAACGGCACTTACAGGAATAGCGAAGAATAACGAAAAGGCTAAAAGAAGTCTTTTCATTTTTCCGTGAGTGAACACTGCAAGTATTTATCTGTACCACTTTTAGAAGTGGACTCTTGACAAAATCTAAATAAAAACTTATGATGGTAGGACCCGCTCAAAAGGTGGGTTTTTCGTTATGAGTCTTTGACTTTGATTTAGAGCCGTGGAGATTGCCCCTTGAGAAAGGGGAAGTGCGCTTTCTCTATACGGATGTCGAGTTCAATTAAATTTAGTGCAAAATTTCTTTACAGTAACCCTGCCCCTTTTGGCAACGGTTACAACCAATGCGGCAACACTGCCCCTGTTTCCTTCTTTGACGGCACCTCCAGTGCCCTTCTCTATCATCAAGGAGTTTGAAACACCGACAGCGACCAAAGAGGTTGCTCCCGAAAAACCTAAAGAGACAAGGTTAATTTGTAAAGGGTGTAATGAACATGAGAATGCTACCCTGGCATACTTCCAGGATCGTGGTATTAGAGACAGAAACGCCCTTGCTACCATCATGGGCAACATTAGACAGGAATCTACATTCGTGCCTAATATTTGCGAAGGTGGTAGTAAAAGGTCCTATTCATCCTGTTGGGGTGGATATGGACTGATTCAATGGACATCTGCCAATCGTTATTATGGATTGGGTGATTTTGCTAAAAAGTATGGTGGTTCTCCATCATCACTTGATACGCAACTTCGTTATCTTACAAACGAAGTCCAGTGGCAAAAGATTGAGGAGAAGATGAAAACTCCTGGAAAATCAATTTATCGCTACATGGACTATGCGTATGATTGGATTGGTTGGGGGCATCATGGTGCTCGCACTTCGTATGCTCATGATTATGCGTCCAAACTGATCACGGTAGAAGTTTGATACAATAGAATAAATACTGGGGAGTGCTGCAGAACTCCCCTTGTTCAATTTTAACTTTGGAAAGAAAAAACCAGATATAAAGCAATATGCAATTGTAGGAATTGTATTGAGTTCTATTATTGCAACTCTTTCTCAATGCACTGGAATATCTGAAAATAATATTTGGGACTTACTTGATGAAGTGCAAAGGAGATATTTTCCAGGTACAATACTCAATGAGTTTGTAATAAAAGATCCTGAGAAACTTGATAGAAGAATCAAACGTGATGTAGATCGTGCAATTGATGCAGTAACACCAGAGTATGATCGGATTATTGAAGAGGCAGACAAAAAGTATAAAGCAAGATATAGTGAGAAAGCACCAGACGGCAGTGAGGCACAGAGACTGCTTGGTGGAGAAATGAGAATCTGTGCTCCGTGGGTTGACGACTGCCCTAAGGAGTGATACAATAACTAGGTAAACAGGGGCAAGTAGCATAATGGATAATGCAGCATCCTTCTAAGATGTCGATTGGGGGTTCGAGTCCCTCCTTGCCTGCCTTGTCGATGTGGCGGAATTGGTAGACGCGCTGGGTTTAGGTTCCAGTGGATTTATTCGTGGAGGTTCAAGTCCTCTCATCGACACTTGACAATCAGACCTAAATGGTTTATGATTGTCTTATATCAAAAGGTATGATATAATAAATAGTTACATCATACCCAAAGATAATGCCTTACAAAAACAAGGAAGATTATAAAAACTGGGAAAAGAGATATCGTAATGGGTATCGCCAAAAACCAGAAGTAAAACAAAAACTGTCTGAACAGTCAAAATTACGTAGGGAACGAAATAAAAATTTTGTTCTTGAAAAAATGACTCCTTGTATTGTGTGTGGTGAGAGTGATCCTATTGTTATTGACTTTCACCACCTTGATGAAAGTCAAAAAGATAAAGGAATATCTCAAATGATGCAAAGTAATTATTCTTTGCAAAAAATTCAAGAAGAACTTAACAAATGTGTTTGTTTATGTTCTAATTGTCATAGAAGAGTTCACGCTGGAACTCTTACTTTGCGGGTGTAGTTTAGAGGTAAAATATCTGCCTTCCAAGCAGAGGTCACGAGTTCGATTCTCGTCACCCGCTCTTGCTATTTGCGCTGGAAAGATAAACCAGAATGCCGGTAGCAAATTTGGAGAAGTGATCCTGCGGTTCCGTCCAAGAGATCTCCTTCTCCTCATTCTCCTATAGCTCAATTGGCAGAGTATTTGACTGTTAATCAAAGTGTTCCTGGTTCGAGTCCAGGTGGGAGAGCCAGGGCGATTAACTCAGCGGTAGAGTGCCTCCTTTACACGGAGTATGTCGGCGGTTCGATCCCGTCATCGCCCACTTGATAAATAAAACAAAAACTTAAAATAATGGAAAGCTTATACAGAGTTCTTCATAAATCACAAACAAGTTTATTTTGTTTGATGCAAAAAACTTGGGTATATCATTGGAATGTAGTCGGATCAGATTTCTTTCAATTGCATGAGGCATTTGGTGAACAATATACTACAATGATTGCTGAAGTTGATAGGTTGACAGAACACATGAGATATCTTAAAATGAAAGCAGTGGCACCTATTTCATTAGTAATTGAAACCTCAGAAATTCCAGAAGCACTTCCTGGTGCTACTGATAAAACAATGGTTGCACAATTGTATAAAGATAATCAAAAACTTATTGAAATTTTTTCTGAGGCAGTAGAAGAAGTAGAAAGTGCTAAGCAACGTGCTACTTCTAATTTACTGCAAGATTTGATAGAATCTCATGGTAAAAATGTTTGGATGCTCAGATCATTTTTGAAAGAATGAAAGACAAAAAATTTAAGAAACTTATTCAAAAACCCTTGAGGTTTCATCATCAGGATATACATGAAGAACTTGACGAAATTAAAGGAATGCTAAAAGATGTTATCAGTCAGATGCAAAGTTTGCAACAAAGAATTGAACAGCACGAACAAGACACAGTGCTGTGGATGTCCCAACATGACAACTGTGAGGGAGGATAAAATCTCTGCAGTTGATTTAAGTAAAGTTGTGTTGCTGAATTCCGAAAAGAAGTTAAATAATTCTGGGGTTCTGACAAGTCAGGACTTAGAATTCCAAGAGAACCGACGCAAACGTAAAGTTAGGAAAATCCATTTTGAGGAACGATGATCAACCTTCACCAAAGATTCAATCATTATCTGAATACAGATAAAATCATAAATGAACAGGACGTAAATGAAAAACTGATCAGTTATGGATGGTTGGATAATGGAAAAGATCTCACAGGATACTACCTCTTGACAGAGAACTTTGAATTGGTTTATGATATGCAAGGCAACTTCAAGCAAAAGGTTCCAATCAAATCTTATGCTTGTGTCAAAACAAAAAGGTAATGGAAAGGTGGTCGAGTGGTTTATGGCAACGGTCTTGAAAACCGTCGATGTGTAAGCATCCGTGGGTTCAAATCCTACCCTTTCCGCCACGGGGCATAGTTCAGCGGTAGAATGCTGGTTTTGGGAACCAGAGGTCGCAGGTTCGATCCCTGCTGCCCCGATATATACTTACAAATAAATTGATTCAATGTCAAATCACATTACAGTTGAAGAATTCAGATCTAATTATGATCACTATGTTAAAAGAATGGAAGCAGGAGAAGTGTTTTCTTTTACAGATTTAGAAGAAAATGCTAGACTATTGTACGAACCATTAGAAGATAACAGAGGAATACCGATAGACATACAAGAACTCAAGTTCTAGTGCTGCAATAACTTTGTTGCTGGTTTAGCTATCTGGTGAAAGCACCCGACTCATAATCGGATACAGGCGAGTTCGATCCTCGCAATCAGCATTGGGGTTGACAACGACCCCAAGTTCTCCTAAAATGCTTAGGTACACAAAAGTCCAATGTCTATTTCAGAAAAGTTTCAAAAGTATCTTCCTATTCTTGAGGAAACTGTTGAAGGATCTGTCTTTCTTGACCTCAAAAATCCCAAACTTTACAAAAAAATCATCCGCTATTATGCTGCTGAGGGAGTAAAGTTTTATGATGATCCTATTGAAGATTATGCTACCGTGGTAAACTGTCTTACAAATGATCTGAAGAAGGTTGCCTGATGAAACCTAATGTTCTTATGGAGCGGCATCCTTACCGCTATGTGAGCGTGGGAACTCTTGAAAATGGGTTCCTTGATTATCGGATTCAAAAATTTAATGATTGGTCGAAACGTTATTCTGACATGTATCTCTGTGACAATCAGATGCAAATCTTGACTGCCATGGAAGACTTTGAATACACAAAATGGTTAGACCCAGATCCTGAGGTTGGTGCCTACAGGCATTGGAACTAATAAATAACACAGAAGATTTTATTTTACCAATGGCAACGTCAAAGTCAACGAGTGGATCTTTTATGTCTCAATATGATAAAGAAGTAGAGAAAAGACTTCAAGCACTAGAAGAAAAAACACATACTCCTTGTGGTGGTGCAGGCGCTCCTCTTCCTGTAGATCTTGCCACTAAGATTGAAGAACTGTGGGGATGGTATCAATCTGTAAAATCAAGAGTTTGATTTCTTATTTTTTTACAAAATAAGTGGCGAGCATATTAATTTCTTGAGTATAAGATGCAAAAAGTACATTGTATTGTAATGACGCGCAATGATGATCTAATCATTGAGCATTGGATCAAAAAACACATCAACGTCTTTGATACTATCTCAGTTGTTGATGGATCTGATAGTGACTTTACAGAACAACTCTGTAAGCAATACAACATTCTCTATACCAAAGACCCAACCGATAAGCCGTTTCACGAACAATATCTTCGTGAGGCGGCTTTTAATAATTTGAAACCACATATTCAAGTAGGTGAATGGGTTGGGTGTTTTATGGCAGACGAGTGGGTATATCATGACCCACGCAAGATTGTTGAAGGTGTTGAACCATGGGCAGATGTTATTTCATGGAATCAACTCAACGTTCTTCCTCATCCATCAGAGAAGGAAGAGTATTTCAATAGCATAAAAGAGGGAAGATATAATCCCACAAAAGTCTTCAAACATTACTGGTTCAGGGACAATACCAAGACCTGCTTTGAACCAAGAATGTTCAAGTACACTGGTAATGAATTTTGGACTCATCAGATTCCTAGCGAGAATCCAGTAGCAGGTAGGATTGAACCAGTATCTCATAATACTAAATCATCTGTCATACCAACCTATTTTCACTACAAAGTATTTGATTTAGATCCTGCAAAGTATAAGAACGATGGTTTTGCACACTTTGAGAAGAGTAATCTAAACACTGGTATTGGATACGGTAAAGGTCAAAGCACAAGAACGATTGAAACTATCGATGACCTTTTCTTTGATGGAGATAATATCTACTGCAATATGGGCACAGCAGATGATGGCACTGACTATGTTCATGGATATTGTGATAGAATTGGTGATGATGGTTTGATTCCAGAACAAACAAATTATAATCGTCTAGGGAACAGTAAGGATGTGAGACTAATTCTATGAAGAGAGCATTGATTACAGGAGTAACCGGACAAGATGGATCTTATCTTGTCGAACTCCTCCTATCGAAAGGATATGAAGTTCATGGTATCAAGAGAAGGAGTTCTTCTTTCAATACTGATAGAGTCAATCATATCTTCAATACAAATAAAAACTTCACCATGCACTATGGTGATCTAACAGATTCGACTAATCTCATCCGAATCATTCAAATGGTTCAACCTGATGAGATCTATAATCTTGGCGCACAGAGTCACGTAAAGGTTTCATTTGAGACTCCAGAGTACACTGCAAACAGTGATGCTCTGGGGACTCTTCGTATTCTTGAAGCAATTCGTATTCTTGGACTGACTGATAAGGTTCGTTTTTATCAAGCATCTACATCTGAGATGTATGGTTTGGTGCAGGAGAATCCTCAGTCTGAGACCACACCTTTCTACCCTCGTTCACCATACGGTGTTGCTAAACTATATGCACATTGGATCACAAAGAACTATCGTGAATCTTATGGGATGTATGCCTGCTCTGGTATTCTTTTCAATCATGAATCACCTCGTCGTGGTGAGACCTTTGTAACCCGTAAGATTACCCGTGATCTTGCTCGTGTAAAACTTGGATTGCTCAAGACTCTAAAACTTGGCAATCTCGATGCTAAGCGTGATTGGGGACATGCAAAAGATTATGTTCGTGCCATGTGGTTGATGCTTCAACAGGAACACCCAGATGATTATGTAATCTCAACAATGAAACAGATTACTGTTCGTGAGTTCTGTGAGAAGACTGGTAAAATCCTTGGTATGAATATTGAGTGGCAAGGTGAAGGCATTAGTGAAGTTGGAATTGATACTATCACTGGCAATACAGTCATCACCATTAGTCCAAGATACTTCCGTGATGCTGAAGTGGAAACTTTGCTTGGAGACTCTACCAAGGCACGTAGGGAACTTGATTGGGAACCTGAAATCTCTATTGATGAAATGATTCAGGAGATGGTTGATAAAGATATTGAATTTGCTCAGAGAGATGAACATCTTGCTGCAGGAGGATTCAGTAAGTATGCATACGAATGATAAGATCTATGTCGCAGGGCATAATGGATTAGTTGGTTCTGCAATTGTAAGAACTCTAAGAGAGCAAGGTTATAAAAATACAATTTGCAGATCTAGAAAAGAACTAGATCTTATTAATGAATCTGCTGTTGCAGATTTTTTTCGTAAAGAAAAACCAGATTATGTTTTTCTAGCAGCTGCTAGGTGTGGTGGTATCAAAGATAATATCAACTATCCAGTTCAATTTCTTGAAGACAATCTAAAAATTCAGAACAATATCATTCACCACTCTCATGTAGCAAATGTCAAGAAACTAATGTTCTTGGGTTCTGCATGTATCTACCCTAAAGAATGTCAACAACCTATCAAAGAAGAGTATCTTCTTTCTGGTTACCTTGAACCAACCAATGAAGCGTATTCTTTGGCAAAGATTGCTGGTATCAAACTATGCCAAGCATACCGTAAACAACATGGATGCAACTTTATTTCAGTTCAACCATCCAATGTTTATGGACCTAAGGATAATTACGATCCAGAATCAAGTCATGTAATTGCAGGTCTTATTCATAGATTTCATGTTGCTAAAAATAAGAAGCAAAAAGAAGTAGTTTGTTGGGGATCTGGTTCTGCACGAAGAGAGTTTATCTTTGTTGAAGATCTTGCCGATGCTCTTATTTTCTTGATGAAAAATTATGATGATGGAGATATTATCAACGTTGGTGTTGGACGTGATATTTCTATTAAAGAACTTGTCGGACACATTGTAGATGTGGTAGAATATCATGGAGAAATATCTTGGGATCTTAGTAAACCAGAAGGTATGAAACAACGTCTATTAGATACAACTAAACTAAAAAATCTTGGATGGGAACCTAAAACATCTCTTGATGAGGGTCTCAGACTTGCATATGAATATTTTAAACTGGAGGTAAAATAATGTATTGGCCTTTGATGGAAGACACAATCACTCTAAGTGATCGTCTGAAGATGGCATATTTTCTGCTTACTAGCAGTAGACTTACCAATGGTCCAAAGGTTTGTGAGTTTGAATCTGCCTGGTCTGAATGGTTAGGAGTCAAATATTCTTTGTATGTTTCTAGCGGAAGCACTGCAAACTCTCTGCTAATCGCTGCAGTAAAAGAACATTATGGTTTGAATGATGGTGACAAGGTTCTTGTACCAGCGACTACCTGGATGACAAATGTTGCACCTGTCATTCAAGCAGGATTGCAACCAATCTTTTGTGATATCAATCTTGGAAATTTTTCTTTTGATGAAGATGAATTGAAGTATGTTGCAACTCAACATCCTGATATCAAAGTTGTGTTTATTACACACCTTATTGGTCTCTCATCGAATGTTGAAAAGATTCGTGAAATTTTTCCTAATGCTTTGATCTTGGAAGATGTATGCGAATCTCATGGTGTCTGCGGACCTGATGGTGAAAAGAGAGGTACAAAGTCTACTGGTTCGACTTTTAGTTTCTACTTTGGGCACCATATGACTACTATTGAAGGCGGTGTTGTCTGTACAAATAACACAGAACTTTATGAACTGATGCGCCTAAAGCGTAGTCATGGTATGGCAAGAGAAGCATCTCCATACATGTTCAAAAAGTATGCAGATAAAAATCCAGACATTGATAAAATGTTCTTGTTTATGACTGATGGATATAATTTCCGCAATCATGAAGTCTGTGCTGTGCTTGGTTTATCTCAACTAAAAAGACTTGATACGAATATTGAAATTCGTCGTAGAAACTACAAAAGATTTCACCGTGGTTTAGTGCATACCTCTGGATATAGAGTTCCACAGTATCAACCAGGAAACAGTAGTTTTTCTTTTCCAATCATCTCATACAATGAGAATACCATCAAAATTCTGAAAGATACTCTTACTGAAAATGAAATTGAGTATCGACCAATCATTAGCGGTAACCTTCTTCGTCATCCCGCATTTCAAAAATACAAACTGTGTTCTCAAAGAGAGAATCCGAATGTAGAAATTCTTCATAAGAATGGATTGTACGTTGGAAATAGTCAGTTTGTCACTGAAAAGAAAGTAGATAGACTTCTTCAAATTCTAGATCAAGTTTCATCATGAAAAAAGTACCAACAGTTTATCTTGCCGGACCAATAGAAGGTTGTACCGAAGATGAAATTACTCTTTGGAGAAATGAAGCATCGGATCTTTTATCTGATGGAATTAGATCAATATCTCCTACGCGGATGGAGTTAGTAAATCCATCTGCAGTTATCACACAAAATTACATGGATATCAAAACATGTGATGTTGTTCTCGCATACCTTCCTAAGTGTATTAGTGATCGTAGATGTTCCTATGGCACTATATGTGAATTAGCATGGGCATATGCTGATCAAGCACCTGTTGTGATCGTTTCTGACGATCCATATATCCATGAGCATCCCGTTTTGAAAATGATCGGAGTTCACTTTGATTATCTTGAGGATGCTGTCACGTATATAAATCAATTACTTGGTGATTATGTTTGATGTAAAAACTACTGGCACTCTATCTTCAGAGGGTCAATATAAAAAAAAGGTTCATATTGCTTACGATCAGATTGCTTTTGATTCTGACTGTGATGTAAATGTACTGGTTCAAATTGAACCACCATCAATTCTTGATATTGCAAATCAAATTAGAAGTAACGCCGATAAGTTTGACTTAATTCTTACGTGGCGAGATGATCTTTTGGATCTTCTCAATGCTCAAAAGTTTTTATTTGGCACCTGTTGGATTGATTTTGATTCCTTTGAACTAAAAAAGAAAAACGTTATTTCCTTTATTACTAGTGATAAAGGATGGGCACCAGGTCATCAACTTCGACAGCAAATTTGGGAAGGACTTGAAGATGCTGAAGATCTGAATGGCATGACAATCACCAAACACAAATCACCACCGCGAGTACCGAATAAGAACTTCCTCTTTGAGTCCGCTAAATATCATATAGTTGTAGAGAACGAACAACGAAACAATTGGATAACAGAAAAACTTATTGATTGTTTCGCTTCTAGAACTATTCCAATTTACTGGGGTGCTCCAAACATCGGGGAATATTTCAACACCGATGGTATGATCATTTTCAATACGATTGAAGAACTTAAAGATATACTTGATAATATAACTCAGAAGTTTTACTTTGATCATACAGAAATTATTACTGAAAACTATGAAAGGTCCAAGCAATACTGGGACTTTCATGCTAGAATTAGAACAACCATTGAAGATTTTATAGAAAACAATGACTAAAACTGCACTTGTCCTTGGCGCTGGTGGTTTCATCGGTAGTCATATGGTCCGCCGACTAAAATCAGAAGGATATTGGGTACGTGGTGTTGATATCAAACGTCCTGAGTATTCTGAAACTGCTGCTGATGAATTTGTTCTTGGTGATCTTACAGATCAAAAGTTTGCCGAGAGAGTAATTCGTTTTTCTGGACAGCAAGGTAACTTTTATCACCAGGTTCCCGAATCAATGCAGGAACCTTTTGATGAAATTTATCAGTATGCTGCTGACATGGGTGGCGCTGGATATATTTTCAGTGGTGATAATGATGCAGAGGTCATGTACAACTCTGCTATGATCAACCTCAATATTCTACGAGCACAACTTAAGTTTGCTAAGAAGAAAGAACTGTGTAATCCACCTCGCACAGAAAACTATAGAAAAACCAAGATCTTCTACTCATCTTCTGCTTGCATGTATCCTGAGTATGCACAGATGGATGTAGAGAACCCTGGATTGAAAGAATCTGATGCTTATCCTGCGGGACCTGACTCTGAATATGGGTGGGAAAAACTGTTCTCTGAGCGTCTGTATCTAACCTACAATCGCAACCATAACATCCCTGTTCGCATCGCCCGCTTCCATAACATCTATGGTCCTGACAGCACCTGGGAAGGCGGTAAAGAGAAGTCTCCTGCTGCCATGTGCCGCAAGGTTGCCTATGCAGATGATGGTGGCACTATTGAAGTCTGGGGTGATGGAGAACAGACTCGTTCATTCCTTTATATCGATGAGTGTATTGAAGCAACTCGCCGCCTGATGGAATCAGATTTCCTTGGTCCTGTAAACATTGGTTCCGAGGAGATGGTGAGCATCAACCGTCTCGTTGAAACTGTTGCCAAGGTAGCAGGTAAAACTATCAACATCGAACATATTGATGGACCTCTTGGTGTGCGTGGTCGTAACTCTAACAATGATCTCATCCGTGAGAAACTTCAGTGGGATTACAGCATGACTCTTGAAGAAGGTATTGCTAAAACTTACGCATGGATCTCTGAACAAATTGCTGCTAAACAATGAAGACCGTAACTATTCTTGGGTCGAGTGGGCAGATTGGTGCCTACTTGACCACATATCTTCGTGACAAAGGTTACAAAGTATATGAATTTGATGTTGTTAGATCGCCACTTGAAGATCTAACTTACTTTCCAAACAGTCTTTTAGAAGCAAAGATTCGTGATAGTGACTTTGTTTTCTTCCTTGCATTTGATGTTGGCGGATCCAGATATCTTGCTAAGTATCAACACACGTTTGATTTCATCAACAACAATACTAGGTTGATGGCACAAACTTTTGCTCTTCTTGAAAAGTATAAGAAGCAATTTGTGTTTGCATCATCGCAAATGAGTAATATGAGTTACTCTCCGTATGGTGTTCTGAAGCGTGTTGGTGAACTGTATACTAAGTCTCTGAAAGGACTAACCGTAAAGTTCTGGAATGTGTATGGCATTGAACATGATGAAGAGAAGTCCCATGTGATTACTGACTTCATCCGCAAAGGATTTGAAGTTGAGAATGGTGGCACAGTCAACATGCTGACTGATGGTACTGAAGAACGTCAGTTCCTCTACGCTGAAGATTGTTGTGAAGCACTGGAAACTGTGATGAATTGCTTTACAGATTTCAAGGTTGATGATCCACTTCACATCACATCGTTTAGAACTACAACGATCAAAGAGATTGCTGGCATTATCACTGGTCTTTTTAATATCGACGGCAAACAAATTATCTTCAAAGCTGCTGAAGCAAAAGATACCGTACAGCAAAATAAAAAGAACGAAGCAGATACTTATATCACTGGATGGTGGCTTCCCCAAACTAGCATTCAAGATGGTATAATGAAAGTATTCAAAGACATGAAAAGGGAGTACACCAAATGAGCATTGGATATAATGGTCTTGGGAACAACGGTCGCCTAGGAAATCAAATGTTTCAGTATGCTGCTCTTCGCGGCATTGCTGCTCATCGTGGATTTGATTTTATGTTTCCTCCTCCGTATGACAGTGTTGATAACTATGGTCTTCATGATTGTTTCAAACTGACAAACGTGAGTGATAGGAATATTGGATTTCATCCTTCTCAGCAATATGTTCAAGAGGGTCAGTTTCATTTCAATCAAGACATTTATGATGGATGTCCTGATAACGTGAATCTGTATGGTTTCTATCAAACCATGAAGTATTTTGAAGAGATTGAGAATGATATTCGTCAAGATTTTGAATTCAAGAAAGGAATTCTTGAACCATGTCAAGAGATGATGGAGTCATTTGATACTCGTCCTATCATGCTCCACGTTCGTCGTGGCGATCCTAATCTTGCTGACAAACGTGGATTCAAGTGGGCATATGTAAACCTGCAAGATCAGCATCCTGTTCAGACTCTGGAATATTATGAAGAGGCACTCAAGCAGTTTCCTGAGGATGTACCTGTGATTGTGTTCTCAGACTCGATTGAGTGGTGTAAGGAACAAGAGTTCTTTGCTGCTGATCGTTTCAACTTCTCTGAGTCCACTGACAAGCATGAGGATGGTGCTCTGGTTCCTTTTGTGGACCTGTGCCTGATGATTCTGTGTGATGGTGGTATCACTGCTAATAGTTCTCTTTCATGGTGGGGAGCATTCCTGCAGAAAGATCGCACTCGTACTCTGGTATCTCCTGTCAAATGGTTCGGTCCTGCTTATGATTGTCATGATACCAAGGACCTAATCCCTGAAAATCGTAATTGGATTCGTCTATGAAAGTATTAATTATTGGATATGGATTCGTTGGATCTGCAGTAGGTTCTATCTTTTCAGAAGAGGAACAAGTCATTATTGATCCAAAAATTAATGATGACAAAATTTCAAATCATAAATTAGAAAAGTTTGATGCAGTTTTTGTTTCTGTAGATACTCCAAAGGCAGAAGGATTCAAACTACTGGATTCAGTTTTGAACGAATTGAATGATAATATGATTCCAGGAACTCCAGTTTGTTGCAAATCAACTGCCACCCCTCAATTTTATTACGATGTGTGCGAGAAATATCAGAACATTGAAATTTTGCATAGTCCTGAATACCTGAACAAATCTAATCCAATTAAGATGTTTCAGGAGCAGAAGTTCTTCATAATTGGCGGAAATAATGCTGCTGCTAATACAGTCGCAGAAATTTTTAGATCAAGACTAAAGCATGTTCAAGACATTCGTATTACAGATATTAGAACTGCTGCCATGGTAAAATATGGAGAAAATGCTTTTCTTGCTTTGAGAGTTACTTTCTTCAATGAAATGTATCTTGCACATAAGAATCAAGGATGCGAATCTGCCTATTCAGAATTTGCAGAGATGCTTGGTCTTGATGAAAGAATCGGACAATCACATTCCAGAGTTCCTGGTGACGATGGAAAGTTTGGATGGAGTAGTCACTGTTTAGATAAAGATAACTATGAGTTGGAAAAGTTTAGTCAAAGTCCCTTGATTAAATTCATGAGGGAACTAAATGAAATTCATCGTTCTAGAGAAAAATGAAAATTGCAATTGTAACGGCTTCAATTGGTGCTGGTCTACCAATTGAATCTCTGAATCCAATTGAAGGAGCAGACTATCATGCTTTTGTAGATTTTGATTCTGACTTAGAACGTCCTAAAGAAAGCATGTGGCAATTCCATAATGTTCCAAAATGGACAATTGATAAAAGATATACTGATAGAAGACACGCAAAGATATTTAAAATTCTTCCACATCTATTTGTGCCTGGATATGATTATTATATCTGGATTGATTCTACACATATGGTTGTAATGAATCCAATTGATATAATCAACATGTATTTGAAGGATAGTGATATCGCACTATTCAAACATCCAGAAAGAAATTGTGTCTATCAGGAAGCAGAAGTTATTAAGTCAGTGAATTTTGATCAACTTTCTTTTGTGGATTTTCAGATGATTTTTTATGAGTCAATGTCGTATCCAAAAGAAAACGGTCTTTACGAATTGCCGTGTAGGATTCAAAGAAATACTTCGCAAATTCAAGCACTTATGCTAACATGGTGGGAGTTGATTTGTAAGTATTCATCTAGAGATCAACTTAGTCTTCCCTTTGCATTGCATATGCATGGCATTACTCCATCAATCATGCCTGGAAATGCAAACGGGATAATGAGAAACACTATTTTTCCACAGGTAACAACATCAAATCATTCTAGAATATAGATGTGTAGTTTTATTTTTTCCAGTAAAGAACCTAATGCTGACTCCAATCGTCTGATGGTGCATCGTGGTCCTGATAACACCACGCTCACTGAGATTGGAGATTTTTATTTTATGCATAATCTTCTCAGTATTACTGGTGAGTTTACTCCTCAACCTTTTATTGATGAAGAACGTGAAGTGGTTGTAGTATACAATGGTGAGATTTATAATGCTGAAGGATATAAGAGTGATGGTCACATAATCATCCCTCGGTATTTTCAGTATGGATTCCGTATGCCAAATGCATTGGATGGTGAGTTTGCCATCTGTTTAGTTGACTATCGCAATCAAAAGATTCTTCTTTCCACTGATGTATTTGCCACTAAACCTTTGTGGTGGTGTGTGGAAGATAGTGAGATTGGTGTTGCCTCATATGAGTCCGCATTGCTTGAACTTGGATTCAAGAATCCCAAAAAAGTTCCTGCCAACACCAGGATTCTGATTAGCATGGACCCCCATAATAAAGAGTATATTATTGAAGATAAAGGTTCCCTCTTTCAATTTAACATTGATCAACATAAAGATTCATTTGCTGATTGGAATATTGCTTTTGAGAATGCAATCAAAAAACGCACTCAAAACTGTAGAGAAAAAATCTTTATTGGATTATCCAGTGGATATGATAGTGGAGCAATTGCATGTGAACTTCGTAGACAGAACGTTGTACACACAGCATATTCACTAACAGGAACTGAGAATATGAATGTCATGGAACGTCGGCATGATATGTTCAATGATAATTCAGTTCATAAAATCTATACTCTACCTGAGAGTCTTAGAGGTTCAGTTGTAGACTATATTCGTGACAAAGTTGAACCGTTTAAAAATACAATTCACTCTACCTCAAGTGACTACAATGAATATGGAATGGATATCGCTGATGATCATGGTGCTGGTTCTCTCGTTTTTATATGTGACAAAGCCATTAAAGATGGAAACAAAGTCTACCTCTCTGGATCAGGAGCGGACGAAATCTTTTCTGACTATGGTTTCCAAGGAGTAAAAAAGTATCAGCACAGTAACTTTGGTGGTCTATTTCCAGATGATCTTTCTACAGTATTCCCATGGGCATCTTTCTATGGAAGTTCTCAGGAGACATACATTGCAAAAGAAGAACATGTTGCTGGATCCTTTGGCATAGAGACAAGGTATCCTTATCTGGATAAATATGTCGTTCAGGAGTTCTTAAATCTTACTGCTGAACTCAAAAATTCAAAATACAAATCAGTTCTTTATAATTATCTGACACAAAATAATTACCCTTTCTGTGAAAACGAAAAAATTGGTTTCTGATATGACTGTAACAATTGGAAAAGGTATTCGTGCTGGCAAATATGGTGGATGGAATTTCTCTACGGAAGAGAATTTTCAATTCAGCAACTTAGGAACAAACATTTATGAACTTGCAAGAGTTGTAGATCAATGTGGTGAGAACAACGTCTTTGTTGATCTTGGAGTTGACTATGGAGTTTCTTCTCTTACTATGACTTATGATGCTGTAGAGAGAAACAATACAGTTTATGGTATTGATGTTCAATTCAAACGTCTTGGATTTGATCTTTGGCAGTATCCAAACTATAATTTGATTCAAGGGGATAGTTCTAGTGTCGGAAAACACTGGGATACTAATGAATATGGAACAGTCAAACTATTATTTGTAGATTCCATTCACGTCGCATGTCAAGTTCTATCAGAACTTTATCACTGGTGGGACCATATTGAAGAAGGTGGTTACATCGTCTTTCATGATACGAATTGGCCAGTAGGAATGCATGATCTAACATGGCACTCCGAAGTTCAGGAGAAAGGTCTCAAATGGGATCGTCCAGAGGTTGCTGTAGGAAGATTCTTTGCAATTCAATCCTTGTTTGAACAGCATGGTAATGAAGGATTCACTTATGAAGATAGTCATATTCATGTTCGTCATCGCCCAGAATCTTGGGGCATGACTACAGTTTATATTAAGAATAAAGATAGAGATTTTAGGAAAAACATTGGAAATTGGGATGAAGTGTTTCAAGATAGAAACACTGTTGTTGGATACTTCCAGAAAGAACCAGAAGCATTTTTACTTGAAGACATCAGAGAAGAATGAAACCGATCCGACATTTTCATGTATGCTGTGACGGAAGTTTCGGCAATAGATATAGTGGTTTGATCGGAGGTCTCACACTAGCAAGACTGTGTGGACTTCCTGCTACCATAAGTTGGCCTAGCACAAACATGTGTCGTGCTCTTTGGAAGGATCTTTTTCAACCATTAGATATTGATGTTGTTGAATGGAGGTTGAAGGAGTTTTATCCTCATGCTGACAAGTATGATTTTGTATCGGTCAATGATCAACATATGCAATTCTTTGGCAAGGGTGCAGTCGATCCCGCAAACTTGTCACCACAGCAGTTCATAGATCTGATCAACAGCAGTAATAAAAATATTTTTTATTACACACCACTTCTTTATGATTGGATTCCCCAAGAAGAAATAAACAAAACTATCAGAGCATTGCAGTTCAGTGATCATATTATGAGAGAAGTTTCTAACTTCCTCAAACAAAATCAATTGACTGGTGGATACTATGGTATTCATTTGCGTATGACAGATTTTGTTAATATTGAATCATTTGACGTTGATCATTGGATTCACGTTGTAAATAGAGCAGCAGATCAAAAGTTTTTTGTTTGTTCCGATGATCCAGAAACTGAAGCGCGTTTTAATGAACTCACCAATGCGTTTTCTTATCTCAAAAAGTATAAGACCGAAAAGTTTATACCAGAAGGAGATTGGCATCATCCGTACACTGATGAAGATGGAAGATACTCTGTCTTCAATGTTGAACGAGGGACCGAACACGTCAAAGAAGCGGTAGTTGATTTTCTACTTCTTGCTATGTCAAAACCATTTGATACTGGTAAGCAAAGTACATTCTTGAAAATGGCAAAGCGAGTTGGAGATGCATTCAATGGATAAGATTTCTATTGCGATTCCTGCTTATGAAATGAAAGGATATGGTCGAGCATATTTGCTCCAACTATTTTCAAGCATTGGAAGGCAGTCATATAAAAATATTGAAGTTCTTGTATCCGATCATTCAAAAAATGATGAGATCCTTGATCTTTGTGAGACATACTCTGATAGATTTCCTATAGTATATGTAAGGAACTTATATGATCATGGAAATGGTCCTGCTAACACCAACACTGCAATTCGTCATTGCACTGGAGATCTAATCAAGATCATGTTTCAAGATGATGTGTTTACTGATCCCTTTGCTTTACTGAGAATTAGAGAAAGGTTCTTAGATACAAATGCATCATGGGTTGTTACTGGTTTTTCGCATACCAGAGACGGTTGTGATTTCTACAGACCAATGGTTCCACGTTGGTCTGAACATCTTCTAGAAGGACAGAACTTTATGGGTGGTCCTTCTATTGTTACGATGAGAAAAGAATGTATTGAATACTTTGATCCTAATTGCAAGATGCTAATGGATACAGAATTCTATCATCGCATGAGATACTATCATGGTATGCCATCTATCATAGAGAACATACTTGTAGCAAGTAGAGAAGGTGATCATCGTATCTCTGCAAACCTAGATTTAGATATTGTTTGTCAACATCCGGATGGATCTTGGGAAGCAAACAGTCAAGAACTAGAGTATGTGACAAACAAGCATAAGGAGACTAGAGAATATGCATGACCTAACCAATGCGACTTTCATTATGCCTCTCCGAATTGAGAGTCAGGATCGCCTTCGCAACATTGTGATTAGTCTTGCTTATCTATTGAAAAATTTCAAAACAAATGTTATTATTCAAGAAGTTGATGAAGAATCAAAGTTTCAAAAGTATGCTGCTCCTCAACTAGAACATCTGATTGAGGATCTTTCTACAGTCACTTTGTTCTACGAAGAAAGTAAAGATCCTATCTTTCATAGAACAAGAGTTCTCAATGATATGTTGATGGAATCTAAGACTGATGTTGTAGTAAACTATGATACTGATGTAATTTTCCCTGCGGATAGTTACTTCAAGGCATATCACATGATCCTCAATCAAGGATATGATCTGGTTTATCCTTATGGACAGGGTGAATATCAGTACAAAGTAAATGTTGATCAAGATCTAATCAATAGTCTAGTCAACTCAAACTTCTCTGAAGAATCTTTTGAAAATCATCCAAATAAGGAGCAATCAACATCTGATTATGGATGGGCTCAATTTTTCAAACGCCAGTCATACATTGACGGTGGTATGGAGAATGAGCATTTTGTTTCTTATGGGTATGAAGATAACGAACGTCCAGTTCGATTTGAAAAACTGGGATACAAAGTTGGTAGAGTGAGGAATACAATCTATCACATGGAACATGCCAGAACTATGAACTCTTGGTTTACCAACCCACACATAGAGAACAATAAAATTCTCTATGAGAAAATAAAAGACATGTCAACTGAGGAATTAAAAAACTATTATGAAACTATCGATTATGTGAGGAAAAGAAATGGACAAGAATAAATCAGCATACAAACTGAAAGGGATTCCCCCCGTTCTTTGGATCAATCTTGACTCTGATACTCAGCGGCGTCAGCACATGGAGAATCAATTTAAGTATTGGGAAATTGAAAATCACACAAGAATCTCTGGTATTGATGCACGTCAGGATGATCCAAGCACTCATCTAAGTGGTACAGTTCCACATACAATGATTCCAAATGAGATCGGATGTTGTATGTCTCATCTCAAAGCGATCAAATACTTCATTGAAGAAATGACTGAAGATGAAGTTATGATCATGGAGGATGATGCTTGTTTTGAACCAGTAAGATACTGGCCTTTTAGTTACAGAGATGCATCAGCATTGTTTCCATACAATTATGATGCAATGCAACTGACCACGATCAACCCCGCTGTGGTCTATGTGACTTTACATAATCGTTTCATCAATGATTTCTCCGCTGCTGTATATGTGTTGAAGCGTTCTCATGCACAGAAAATTTATAACCTTCATGTTCGTGGTAACAAATTCAAACTAGATCAAGATGTAAGACCTCGTGCTACATCAGAGGATGTGATCTTTGAGAGTGGAAAGGTTTACTGTATTCCTTTATTCCTTTATCGTTTGGATCTTGGATCGTCAATTCACCCAGAACATATTGACATCTTCCACAAGAACAGTTATAGTGGTATTTTCAATTTCTGGATAGAGTCCAACAAAATTGATGACTGGAAGGCTCTGTTTAATTGGAATGCATATCTAGGAAGACTTCCTCCTGGATATGATGAGAATGGGAAAATTGAAGGGCATCCTGCACATCAATCATAACAAAATAAGTATCAGATAATACTAAGGGGTGCTTGACACTCCTTTCTTTTTGCTATATAATTGTGTAATAGTTCTTTACAAAACTACAATGACTGTAACAACTAATGAGCGTGGTCAACAGAATATGTGGGCAACAGAGCCTACGATGTACGTATCGCAATCAGATGCTGAACGTTATGCACTAGAAACACATGCAGAAAGAGCGGAGAAAACCAATGGACGCTGGGCTATGGTCGGTATTATTGCTGGGTTTATTTCTTATGCTCTCACTGACAAGTTTTTCTTCGGAATCTTCTGATGACTCAAACACTCTGGACAATCACAACAGTTGCTTTTTTTGTGATTCTAGGTTATGCTGTAGAGCAACTTTCCGAAACTTACTAAGGAGAAAAACAATGAACGAACGCGCAGAACGTATTAATGGTTGGGCAGCAATGATTGGTATTATTGCTGCTATGGGAGCATATGCGGTAACAGGCCAAATCATCCCCGGTATCTTTTGATACCTAAGTTTTTAATTGACACTTTCAAAACTGCCCACTCCCCCTCTTGACAGAGGGATTTTTTTTGTGCTATAATAAATAGATAAACAAATGTTACGGAATTCTCATAATTCGTAACATTACTACACCCGCTAACCGAGACCTATGGGTGTATAAATCACGTCTCTCATACCCACAGTGGAGGGTGCTGTGGGATATACTTATAACTGTTCGTTCCCCCGAACTTTTACTTACCCCTTTCAAATGACTGCTTCAATCGCTCAACAAAAACAACCGAATACTTGGGACCAGTTTTGTAACTGGGTTACTTCAACGAACAACCGCCTCTATGTTGGTTGGTTCGGTACTCTGATGATTCCTACGCTTCTCGCCGCAACAATTTGCTTCATCGTTGCATTTATCGCTGCTCCACCCGTGGACATCGATGGTATCCGTGAACCAGTCGCTGGTTCTCTTCTATACGGAAACAACATCATCTCTGGTGCTGTTGTGCCTAGTTCCAATGCTATTGGACTTCACTTCTATCCCATCTGGGAAGCTGCTTCTCTGGATGAGTGGCTATATAATGGCGGACCATTCCAACTGGTCATCTTCCACTTCCTGATTGGTATCTATGCTTACATGGGTCGTGAATGGGAACTCTCTTACCGACTTGGTATGCGTCCTTGGATTTGTGTTGCCTACAGCGCACCCGTTGCTGCTGCTTCTGCAGTGTTCCTCGTGTATCCCTTTGGACAAGGTTCCTTCTCTGACGCCATGCCTCTTGGAATTTCAGGCACATTTAACTACATGCTTGTTTTCCAGGCAGAACATAATATCCTCATGCACCCTTTCCACATGCTTGGGGTGTCTGGTGTATTCGGTGGTTCTTTGTTCTCTGCTATGCATGGATCTTTGGTCACAAGTTCCCTCGTGCGTGAAACCACAGAGAATGAGTCACAAAACTATGGATACAAGTTCGGTCAAGAAGAAGAAACCTACAACATTGTAGCTGCTCATGGTTACTTTGGTCGTCTAATCTTCCAATATGCATCGTTCAATAACTCACGTTCACTGCACTTCTTCCTGGCTGCATGGCCTGTGGTTGGCATCTGGTTCACTGCTCTTGGTGTGTCCACGATGGCATTCAACCTCAACGGTTTCAACTTCAACCAGTCACTGATTGATAGTCAGAACCGGGTCATTCCTACCTGGGCTGACATCCTCAACCGTGCTGGTCTTGGTTTAGAGGTAATGCACGAAAGGAACGCACACAATTTCCCTCTAGACCTTGCTGCTGCTACTACAACTTCTGTTGCTCTGACTGCACCTGCAATCGGTTGACACATTAGGTTATAACCTGATAAACTAGGAGGGGCAACCCTCCTTTTTTAATGATTAGTTCGGAGACCCCATATAAATTGGCAGAGATTATCAGAGATACTTGGCCTCAACTATTCACACTAAATAAAATTCAAAACACTGAAAACAACATGACATTCACTGTTTATTCAAAAGACAGATGCCCATACTGTCAAAAAATTGAAACGCTTCTTGAATTTGCTGACGTGAAATACGTTGTCTACAAGTTAGATAAAGACTTTACAAAAGAAGCTTTCTATCAAGAGTATGGTGTCGGAGCTACTTTTCCTCAAGTAACCTTTGGTGATAAACACATCGGAGGATGTTCCGATACAGTCACGTTCCTAAGGGAACAAAAGCACCTGCCAAAACCAGAGTAATGAACGATCTTTTATACGTTGTTGAGACTGCAATTGATTATGCCTTCATGAAGGATCAATTTATCTTGAATATGTATGAGTATGCAAAATCATCCAAGATGACAAAAGACCAGATGACAACATTCATCAAAAGTTCTGTTGCTTTGGAATTGAATAGTTTGATAGTAGATTTAGATGAATATTTGAGAGGTGGCGCTGATGAGACTCACAAGCAATTGCGTGAGGGATATGGACACATACCTAAACCACGCGCCCGCAAGATCAGAAATTATCTGTATGGTATATTAGAGGATGCGTGTCGCTATGAGCAGGACAAAAGACCAGGGCGGAAGAAGAAGATCTAACCCGCAAATAAATAAAGGTGTGGAGTTGATGCTCCGAAACAAAAACAAAAATAGGAGAGAACCAAAAACATTCCAAATTCGTTTTGGTAAGATGGTTTCTCTCCTGAGAAGAGAGATTCACATCTTCTTAGAATTTTCCTTTGATATAAGGAAACGAAATTCAAACTAGGAGTAGGAAGATGTTAGCAGTCACTTTGACAATAAGCACATTAGTCAGTATAATGTTCTTATTCATTGGTGTTATCCTTGGATGGTTAGCCAAAGAACATGTTATCAAAACAACACCGCATCATCCAGATACACTAAACTTACATCCCGAATTCTTTGATGAAGATGGGAATGTAATTCCAGACCAAATTTTTGCTTTGAGATTTGAAAATGCCGAAGACTACTACGACAACAACGACGAAGACGACTAGACCTAGAGCAACTAAAGTTGTTACAGAAACTACCAGCAAAGGACTTCCTCCGAATCCATTTCAGAGTGAAATTCTAGAAGAGGTTTCTAAAGCTAGAACTCGTCCGAAAAAAGTTGAACTATTGAGACAGTACAGGAACGATGCTCTTGTGTCTCTACTCATTTGGAACTTCGATGAGAGCGTAGTCTCCATGCTCCCTGAAGGCACCGTTCCTTACAAACCCAATGAAGCACCTAAGGGAACTGAACACACGTCTTTGAGGTCAGAACAGAGGAGTTTCTACAACTTTGTGAAGGGTGGTAACGATGCTCTATCCAAGACTCGACGTGAAACAATCTTCATTCAAATTCTAGAAGGTCTTCACCCTGAGGAAGCGGATCTTCTTGTTCTTGTGAAAGACAAGAGACTGATTGATAAGTATAGTATCAATCGTAGTTTGATTGAAGAAGCTTACCCTGATATCAAGTGGGGTGGTCGCTCTTGAGTTTTAAGATTCTTCATCAAAACTGTGATCCAAAATTGGCAAATGATAGGTCGTTATCTTATACGACCTATCTTGTGACATATGAAATTGATGGAGCGATTGCTTATGACATTGTAATTACAGATAAAAAAGTAGACATCTTTGATTATTACTGGGATAAGTACAGAGAAGGTTTGAAGAAATTTAGACAGACAGAAGGAAGAACAAATCCAAAACTTTGGGATATCAATCCTTCTGCAAAGAAAAAAGGGAAAAAACAATGACAGGTTTCAATAATAAACCAAAGGTAACTTTAGATCTTGATAGCATCAATGATGTTGTAAAGGAGTATAAACAAATAAAGAAATATATAAAATCAAATCTGTTTCAGATCAAAGTGATGGATGGAACAGAAAGAAAAGTCAAGAATCTTCTTGAGAAGTATGGAGATTCTGAATAAAAAATAAAATTGTATCACATTTTACAAACTCTCTTGACTATATACGATACAAGGTCTATACTGACCTTACGTTCATTCGCTATTCGGAAATAGCGAACGGAAGTAAGCCGACTCGGAACGGATCGTTCATCTATGGAACCAGTCATTCTAACTTGTCTACAAGCACAATTGATTATTGGAAGGGTCTATAAGCAAGACATTCCAAGACAAGCCAAGAACGATTTAGTTTGGGAGATCAAACAGATCTCACCAAAAACTTGTCCCATAGACGCAAAAGCCGACTGAAGGAACGCTCTTTAACCTCAAAACCTAAGGAGAAACCTAATGTCGAAAGTCGTATACCGTGGTGTTGAATACGATACCGAAAAGCGTATCGCCTATCAACAGCAAATGCAACAACAACCTCAACAATACAATGAGTCCTATCGTGGTATCAAGTTTGTAAAAGAGGGGACCAAGGGATGACAGCAACCTATCGTGGGTGTAAGTATGATACTGACACTGCAAAACTAGAATATCGTAAATGGTATTCGCAAACACATGCACCATCTCATCCACAAAATAAGTATCGTGGTCTTTCTTATCGTCCATGTAATAACTGGAACTGGGAGGAAGTAAAATGAACTGGCTAAACGTTATCCGTAAACAAATTCAAAAGCAAAAAAAACTACAAGAAGCGCAATATCATATGGCGACTCTTGGATAAAACGAAGGGGGCATATGCCCCTTTTTTAATAGGCATAAATTTTTATTGCGTAATATCAGAAAATCAACACAATTGTCCTACATAGTAGTAGAATCAAGAGGTGATTTAGATGAAAGAAAACTTCTTTATCATGTTGTACTTTGTGCGTGGAGGTTATGATGCACAATATACTTTCTCAAAATCAACTAGATGAGTGGAGACATTTTGAAAAGATCCTTGATAGATTGGATTACGAATCAGACAGGATCAATGATTATTATGAATGTCTAATCGAATGTAACGACAATCAATCAGTTTGTAAAAAAATATGTAAACAAATATTGACAGAATAGTTATGTGACGAGGGGTTGACAACCCCTCTTTTTTTGTGTAGACTAGCTTTGTCCGGGTTCAAAAAATGGATCAAAAAAAATTAAAACTTATCATTAGAAACCTAGAGTTACTAATTGAAGCATTGAAGTCTGAAGTTTATTCAGATGCAAATCGATACATAGAAAATGTACAAAGTAATTTGATTAGTGATTACGATGAAGTCTTTGATGACGACGATGGATATCCAGACTAAAATGTATGAAGATCTAACTGCATTTGAACGTGCCCTAGCTAGGTTTGGTGATAAGGTTGCTCTTATCGCTGGACTTGAAGTTTCAAATAAGATGACTCCCGAAGATGCTTATCAAGAAATTAAAAAACATTATAAAGAACTCAAAAGACTCCGAAAGAACGAACGAGAGTTTTGGAATGAACAAGACGAGGATGTGTTCTAAGTGTGGAGAAACGTTTCCACTTGATCAAAACCACTTTCAGGTGGTAAAATACTTCAAAGAGAAGTATTCTTTTTACTGCAATACTTGCAACACTCAATCTCGTAAAGTAAAAACTCATGAGTCAAAAAGTAAAACTGATTCAGGCAACACCGAATCCTGAACAGAACATGGCTTACATTGCCCGTGTAAGCAACCCTAAGAATCAAGACAATGAAAGTTTTGAAGGTCTACTCAAGTATTGTATTCATCATCAGCACTGGTCTGTATTTGAACAAGCATACATGACACTTGAGATCAATACCAATCGTGGTATCGCAGCTCAAATTCTTCGTCACCGTTCTTTCACGTTTCAAGAGTTTTCTCAACGATATGCTGACACAAATCTTCTAGCAGAAGACATTCCCATTCCAGAACTTCGTCGTCAAGACACTAAGAATCGCCAGAACTCCATCGATGATCTTGATGAGGAAAGAGTTTTTGTGATGAACAAAATGATTCAAGATCTTTTCCGTGATGCTCAAGACGTATACAACTATCTTTTAGGACAAGGGGTTGCTAAGGAGTGTGCAAGGTTCGTTCTGCCGCTTGCTACGCCCACCAGGATCTACATGACTGGCTCGTGCAGGTCATGGATACATTACATCAATCTGAGGTCTTCTAACGGCACACAGAAGGAGCACATGGAGATTGCAGAGGACTGTAAGAAGGTCTTTGCTGAGCAGTATCCTACTGTTGCCAAGGCACTTGGGTGGGTATAAATATTCTATATTGAGGAGGTGGAAATTTTGGCATTTTATCCTGTTATCAACAAAGAAACTGGTGAACAAAAAGAAGTGATGCTCAGTGTTCACGACTGGGACCAGTGGAAATTAAACAATCCAGGTTGGGAGAGAGACTGGTCTGATCCCTCCACATGTCCTGGAAACGGAGAAGTTGGTGAGTGGAAAGACAAGCTCATCAAATCCAAACCAGGATGGAATGAAGTGCTTGAAAAAGCACAGAAAGCACCCTCTGCAACTCAAAAATTCAAGATCTAACTTATGGCACGAAGAAGAAAGACTGAAGATCCAATCGGTGTTGGATTTACTGCAAAGCAAATGAGACGTAAGAAACCAATCAACACAGATCTCCTTGTTGATATTGAACCTCTTACGGACAATCAAAAAAATTTCTTTGATGCCTATGATAATGACAAACACATCTTTGCTTATGGATGTGCTGGCACAGGTAAAACATTCATCGCACTTTACAAAGCACTCAGGGATGTTTTAGATGAAAGGTCTCCTTACGAAAAAATCTATATCGTTAGGTCTCTTGTTGCTACTCGTGAAATTGGTTTCCTTCCTGGTGATCATGAGGATAAGTCCTCACTTTATCAAATTCCTTACAAGAATATGGTAAAATATATGTTTGAGTTACCAGCAGAATCAGACTTTGAAATGCTGTATGGTAATCTCAAAACTCAAGGAACGATTAGTTTCTGGAGCACATCTTTTATTCGTGGAACTACACTTGATAATGCAGTCATCATCATTGATGAGTGTCAGAATCTAAACTTCCATGAACTTGACTCTATCATCACCCGCGTTGGTGAAAATTCTAAGATTATGTTCTGCGGTGATGGTGTTCAATCTGACTTGACAAAAACATATGAAAGGAATGGTATCTCTGATTTCACTCGCATTCTTGCGAAGATGGAATCATTCTCTCTGATTGAATTCGGTATTGAAGATATTGTTCGTTCTGGTCTAGTCAAGGAATACATCCTAGCAAAGAACGCAATTGGTTTAGTATGACCTTTACTCATTATAATTATCTTGGTGACCTTGAACTTGATAAAAAAGAAACACCAGGGTGCCGACTCTACCAGTTACCAAATGGAGAGTGGGTTCCCTCTATTACTTCTATCACTTCTTTCTATAACCGCCAAATTTTTGTTGAGTGGAGAAAGCGAATTGGAGAGGAGGAAGCGAATCGAATTACAAAAAAGGCAACCTCGCGTGGTACAGATTTCCATGAGGTTGCACAAGCATATCTAGAGAACAAAGAATTGAACTGGGATGATTATCAACCCCTGACAAAATTCATGTTCTTTCATGCCAAACCTTTTCTAGATAAGATAAATAATATTCACGCAATTGAACGCACTCTTTACTCAGAATATCTGGGTCTTGCAGGTAGAGTAGACTGCATTGCTGAATATGATGGCGAATTAGCAATCATTGATTTCAAAACCTCAGATAAAATCAAACCTGAGAAATGGTTAGAGCATTACTTTGTTCAAGAAACAGCGTATGCCTGCATGTATTATGAACTCACAGGCATTCCAGTCACCAAACTTATCACATTGATGGTAACTCCTGGTGGTGAGGTAAAAGTATTTGACAAACGAAACAAAAACGAGTATATTAAGTTATTAGTACGCTACATTAAAGAATTTGTCACAAACAATTTATCTAACACCGATGTCAAATGAACTAGACGAAGCATTCAATAAAAAGTTTTTGGGTCCCGCAAAGTTCGCACAAGAAATTGAACGTATTGTTCTAGAAAATAATGACCTAAACTACATTGATGCTATCGTAGTTTTTTGTGAACAAAATAGTATTGATCTTGAGTCTGTTCCCAAACTTATTTCCAAACCATTGAAGGAAAAGTTGAAGTACAATGCTATGGAACTCAATTTCCTCAAGAGAAGTTCCAGAGCAAAACTGCCTCTTTGATTCTATTTTTGTCGAAAAAATCTCCGGCAAAAATTTTTTCTCATTAGTTTTTTAGAATGATGCCTTTTGAATGCTATAAGACTTATCTTGCGATGAAGCAACACTTCACGAAGGATAGTTATGACTATCTGAAATATTGTGGTAGATCTAAAGCATCACTTCAATCCTTTTATAAAAGAAAAGATCG
>Ga0172372_10002449_pt1 | contig 28126 bp, 11 predicted proteins | sample LakKiv5m_2_FD_114544 | JGI IMG/M metagenome (GOLD analysis project Ga0172372, IMG submission 114544) | Freshwater microbial communities from Kabuno Bay, South-Kivu, Congo - kab_092012_9.5m | ecosystem: Environmental > Aquatic > Freshwater > Lake | place: Democratic Republic of the Congo...
AGTTCTGTTGTTCAGTCTCCTAGTCCGGAAAACGAAAAAAGAGCAACAGTTATTCATTCCCTCTCATACTGTTTAAATCCTGACGTTGAGGACACTAGCGGTTTAAATATTGTGTCTGTAGATGGTTCTGCGGACGTATATTGGGGTAACTGCGACAAGGTTTATAGGAATCATCCGGTTGCTGTTGCTGAAACAAGAGCAGAGGGCCGCGCTTTGCGCAGAGCATTGAGATTACGCAAAGTTGTTGCGGCCGAAGAAATAGCCAAAGAAATGGAAGATCATCCTGATCAAAATAGTGTTAATAAAATTAGTAACCAACAAATAAATTTTATCGATGTTTTAGCACAAAGGTTAAATATTAATGTAACTAAATTATTGGAGGAAAATAGTATCAAAACAGATAATATTTATAGCTTGACTCATGAATCAGCTGTTGATATAATAAGATTATTGTCCAAGTACCAACAGAATATGGACAGTATCGCTGAAACTATATTAGGTTACTCAAATGAATGGAAATAATTTATGAAAGTTTTATACAAAGCCAATGACAAGTTACAATTTGAACTAGAAGCTAGTGGTCAAAAAGAAATTTTTAAGGAACTGGCTCTAATACAAGAAATTTTTAGTGAATCCAAATGTGGAATGTGTGGTAGCACAAATCTTAAATTTGTAGTAAGAAACGTTGACGGTAATGATTACTACGAACTAAGATGCGCTGATTGTGGTGCTATTCTAGCTTTTGGTCAACACAAAAAAGGCGGAACATTATTTCCAAAGCGTAAAGATGATAATGGTAATTATTTACCAAATAATGGTTGGCATAAGTGGACAAAAGATAAAGAGTAATTACCATTTATCGATTGGGCATTTTTCACTATCCCAGCTTAATTTACTAATATAATTACGAGCCCTATTTATAGCACACCCGCATTGCAAACATGATTGATTCTTAAAGTATTCGCAACTTTCACATACTTTAAATCTTCTTTCTATTTCTTCATCTTTAGCTAGTGTAAAATTATTTTTAGCATGATTGAAGAAGCTTTGAGAAAAATTTTTAATTTTTGTACCTAGTCCAGGTTCACTGGTATCAAGATTAATAGATGAACATGGAAATATAGGTGGGGCTCCATCGTCTATATTAACAGAAAGTCCGCACTTGGTACAAATATAAAGATTCTCATCTACAGGAACAAAGTTACAAAACATATTAGATACTCCCCTAAAAAATAGGATTTCCTTGATCGGTTGGTGGCGCTTCTGGTGGCAATCCTGGTATTTTATTTAGAAATTGATATGGTATCATTTCCCATAAAAATCTACTTCTTAATAGAAATCCTTGGTTCTCTAATCTATCAACTGAGCCATAATATGTTCTGAACATCATTTCATTCATGAGTTGAAAAAATAATGGCGTTGTTGAAGGAACCAATTTATTTCCTTGAATTTCCATACATTTCCAATAATACATATTATTATTTACTACGGGCTGAAAATTATTACCTCCAAATGATCCTGCTTCTCTTATTTCAAAAGGATCTAACGGGTCTCTTCCGCCGGAAGATGTTCTTCTTCCTGGTCTAAAAAAGCCAGATGGTCCATATCTATACACGGTAGAATATGCATCAACGCCACGTAATTGTCTTGGAATTTTTCTAATCTTAACCTTTAGATTATTAACATCATCAAGATTACATATATTGTAGATTTTCATCGACTCTCCGGCTCTAATATTCGTTAGTGTTGTTAGTAATCCAAATCCATCTGGAGACGAAGCCGGAATAGACCCGCCACTTGAGACACCAGCATTTTTTGGCGGTAAACTAGAGATAAAGTTACCATCATCTTCCGGCCGAACAAAATCTTCTGGTTCTCCAACGCTCATATTAGGATTATCCCCTAAAGCAAAAACATCAGCGTCTTGAGTATTAGGGCTTGATGTAGATTTCCCATTATTTATTTCTAATGGGCTCAATAAAATATCATAAGTCTCTATAGCAGTCACCATTATTTCTGAATAATTATAAACAGTATCCCATAAATCGCTTTTACCATTAATATGATAATTTCTTTTTATTGATATTTCTTCCCATTTAATAGGTAAACCAGCCCCTTTTGCTTTATTTTCTATTTGTGTTTTATTATTATTGACAGTATTTTCTCCTATAGTATATATATAGGTTTCATAAGGACCACTACCAAATTCTTTAGAACTACCTTTACTAAAATTAATACCATCCGGATCATTTTGACCTTCTAATATTGAGCCTTGAACCCTTTTACAAATATTATTTATACTTAATAATGGTCCTCCTTTAATACCCTGAACATAATTAGCTGGTCTACAAATATATGTAATCTTTTTCAGAACTTTTGGTCTCAATTCTTCTGCTATACTACAAGACTGATGGGGGTCAAGATTGATCCAATAGTCATCATTGTTATTTTCATAGTTTACAGCATAGGCACTAATAGGAAGCGTATCGAAAGCTTTGAATGTAGAAACTATAGCTAATTTTTGTGGTCTAATTTTATTAGTTTTTCTGCTAAACGTTCTAGTAATCTTTACAATATTTTCTTTACTTATTTTTGTATGAACATCATCTTGTAAAATAGCTATAGATGAGGATGTTTCTGTAATAATTCTACCTGTAATTGTTGTAGATACACCGGTAATTGTAATTGTTGCTATCTGGTAATCGCTAATCTCATTAAGCAGCTTAAGTATATCGTTTCGTTCTTTGTAAAATACGCTAAGGGCATATTCTGATAATTTCTTTGATGTGGTACCCGCTGGTAGTGTTTCATAATGCTGGTATATATAAGGAATATGACGACTAGACACTATAATATTAGTATCATTTGTGTTATTATTACCAACAATATTTGCTAGTGATACATTGTCTATTGTATTCTCTAGAATGGCTAATCTGTCCACTAAGTCCTGAAATGTTTGAGTGTCAATGTTTGTTCTAGTCGCGTCTACAGCTTCAATTGGACAATATTCTTCGTAGTCGTTTTCTACTGAAGCATATCCATAATCTGATGATATAAATTGTTGGGACTTAAAATTATTGTTTTTTACATAGAGCAGATGTATATTCTTGCTTTCTATATTATTGTACTGAAAATTTCTAAAATCATTCAATATGCCCTCTATTGATTCCACGATTTTTGGATCAATATTTTCTTGTATAATATATTTACTATCATTATTAATTATTGTAGATATTTCATTTAATTTATGAGTATAAGCTATTGATGATCCTATATATTTTGTATTATTAATTTTTTCATCAGCATTTGTTGTAAAAAACATTTTATTAAATAGGATTCTATCTGATTTATGATTATTGAACATATCATAAATTTTTTCAATATTATTATATCTTGGTATGTTTTTTAATATGTTCTTTTTAATTTGTGCAGATCCGTCTCCATATGATCCATAACTATTTGTGGTATTAAATACTTCTGGAATAGAATTTTTTATACTTTCTTTTTCAAAACCATACATATTTATTAAATTTCCATTAATATCTGTAGATGTTGATAAATCGAATAGAACTATTACATTATTGTCTGGACTAATAAAATCTACCTTATCCATATCTAGTCTATCAACTTTTAATACGCTATAAGTTTTATTATCTTTATAGATTAACGCTTTACCTAGTATTTTTGTTGTATATGTTACTTCTGCTGGCTCTTGATTTTGACTCACAATAGGTCTAAACTCACCAGTAATCGGATCTATGCTTTCTTGGTATCTGGCCATGCCCTCTGAGGTTGTAAAATCTATACTCTCATAAGTGATTTGAACAGGATCTGGCGCTATGTCTGTTCCACTAACTTGTATGCTTTCATTTAAACTAAATATTTCGTATGGAATAGATCCTTCTATCATAATCAGTTTTTTCTTTGCAATATCATCATAAAAGTTTTTAAATATGCTATATTCTGTTATTGAATCATCATTAAATAGAACCTGATTACGAGATATATAATCTGGTTTCGAACACAATATTGATGGATTCCCACTAACAGAAATCCATGCTCCTCCTGTTGGCACATAGTATAAACCATTAGTACAATCATTATCTTCATTATTAGTAAAACTAATATTGATTAAATCATGGGCGTTATATAGCGTTTCTCCGATTCTTACAGGGCTAGAAATAGAGGAGAAGGTTTCGCAATCCAACGCTAATGGTTTTACATACTGTTCGTCAATAACATCATTAATATCTGTTATAATATCGAATGTAAATCGGGATAATGATGGGAAAGAGTTTTTATTTAATCTAATATAGCTATATTTTTTATATTCTAATATGGGAGTATTTATATACTTAAATATAGAAGCCTCAGCTTTGTACCAAAATATATCATCCTTAGAAAAATTAATCAATATTTTTTCAGGACTTCCAAAAGCATATCTAGCATAATCCTGATGGTATATATCATTAGCGACCGCTTCTTTAAACTCTTGTGCTCTAACAGCATTATAGTAGTTTACAATTTGTGCTACGGCCGCCTCCATCGCTGCTGAGCCCGCAGCCATACCAATCATAACACCACCAAGACCACCCGCTCCCGCTAATCCTATTATTCCTGTATATGCATAGGTAGCTGCTAATATTGCTAGCCAAGGAAATTCTGCTCCTGGTATCGCCTTTAATTTTCCAAAATCTTCTGGATCAGACGACTCACATAAACTATAGTCTTGAAAAAATACGTTAGGAGCATTTATATTAACAAACGGAAGCATGTGTTTATATTCTTTTAGATTAGCAATAAAACTATATCCACCATATTGTGGTGGTTTACCATAATCTATTAGAGATAAAGGCTCATTATTGCCATAAGAATGCAAAGAAACTAAGTTAGGACTTGTTGGCTTTATTGTATCTCCGAAATGTAATAAAAGTTCCCAGCTGCACAAAGAACCAAATAAATTTGTAGAATTTATAGATTTACTATAATCATAAATATTAGTATATAATTGTGAATTAGCAGTATTATCATTGGGGAACATATCATCATGTTCGTCATAAAGAGTAATGATGCAGTTAAAGATTGTGACATCATTTTTATTTGGTGTTTTACTAGTCTTAGATCCTGGGCCAGCATTAGGCGGACATCTTATTGTATAATCAAACATTGGCTTACCGCCATATTTACTAAATGTATTATTTGTTAGATTCAATTTATTTGCAACAACAATATTATGATATATATTAACATCTTTATCGCTATATCCGAATGGAGCAATAGATGGTCTTATTGGGTCATTAGTTTGTACAATATTTTGATAAGGCAAAGCAGAATAACTATTACTAGTATTATAGTTATGATCATTTAATACATTATATTTATTAGCATGATCAGAGAATTTTAAGCTTAAATTATAGCTATGGTTTTGAATATATTCTTGATTAATAAGATACAAGCCCAAAGGGGCTGTGGAAAATTTATTGATTTTATTAGGATGAAATCTTGTATTTGTTCTAGAAAGACTATCTAAATAATTAGCTATATCATAATTATTTATATTAATAGGATTAATAATCCACTCATCCTTAACTACTTTGCCAGGAGCTATGGCGTCATAATTTGCTTGAATTGTTTGATCGACAAACATTGAAGATGTAATTATTGGAGGATTATATTTTGGTGGTTTAGTAGCGGCAGGATTATCTATTCTATAAGTTTCATCTGTGCATGGTGTTACTTCTAGCGCTATGCTAATATCTTTTGTATTAACATAATTCAAAAAGTTTAATTTCACCTCAATATCTTTAATGGAAAAATTTAAAACTCTTGGATTCCTAAGTCCTTTCCATGTGGTTTTTGGATTGGGTAATCCTATAAAATAATTTTCTGGCTGTTCACCATTCGGTTTAATGCAGTTTGGTTGCGCAACCCTGGCTTTTTTTAAATAGTTTATAACATCTGGAGGAATAGGACCTGGCGGATATCTTGGACCAGATACTGGAAATTTATAACTAAAACTATTTGTTCTATAATTAGAAACAAAAGTAAACTCATCCATACGAGCAGGATCGTTATTAAATGATCTACGCTCGGGTTTTTTTGTTGCTCCTCCGCTTAGTATTCTATACCCATGATTATATCCTTTTCCCGGAGCTACTGATACTTCTTGATCTCCATATTCTCTGTGTATTTGATTAAGCCAAATCCAATGAGGAGGACTGTCCGCTCTACACGGAGCGGTATTTCCTCCACACTGTTGACTTTCTTGGATCCACTGGGCACCCTCTGCTATCCCAATATCTATAGATGAATTAAATTTTCTTGGTATAATAAATGTAGTATTTTCTTTTTGAACATAGCTATCGTTCTGGATTTTATTAATACTAGGCCCATTAAAACTATAAGACTCTCTAGCTCCTGGATTAAATTTTAGCACACTAGATAAATTTTTAACATCATTATATAATGGACTATCGCTAGGTATCCATCCACTACCAGGATAAAATACTCCTTTATTAAAACTAAGGTATTTAGAAGTATTTTCTGGTAATATATCCTCAAAACAATATTTCATACCAAAGCCAGGAGGTATATAAGGAGGATCAGACGATGGAGTATCTGATGGATAAGATATTGGCCTGCCGGTTATTGGTGGAAATATTTGTCCGACACCAGGATGATTCGGAATACTTATACCAATTTTATTAATAGTATCAGCATCCCATCCACCGTATGTTTTTATAGGAGGAGCAAAGTCTGTACTAAAAGTCTCATAGCTTTCTTTAGTTATGGCACTAGCCCAACTCCTATAGTGATAAACGTCATTTTCCCATCCGTCCATAGTTGAACCTTTACCTCTTCCCCATCTCGATGCACTACCATATAGTTCTGTAGAATATAAATTAAAACAATGACCATGTTCTGGATTTGATCTATGTCGTATGTGTTCTAAACTTATTCGTGTTAGCTTGTATTTAAGCTGTGGACAAGAATAAATCATTGTAATTTTTGATGGGGCATCATATACATAAGAAGGATCTAATATACCTCCTTCTACAATTGGTCCATTGTAACTATCTTCTAGATAATATAAAGTGTTGTTTATTAATTTTTCTGGTCTACGTCTAAAAATTTTAGTTTCTGATGTGGTTCCTATTGGTAAAGCTAATCCTCTACCATGAATGGCCACGCTATTTAGAATAGGAGCATGTACTCTTAGATTGTTACTATTAAGTATAATAGGATGTTTTTCTCTATTTTTTACATAGTTAACATCGTTCTCATCTGGAGTGATGAGTTTTGGATATTCGACATCTCCTCTTGGGGTGTTTACAGTAGACAACAACGTACCCATAGCACCAAGAAATTTTTCAGTAATATTTACATCGTTATCGATCATAACTCCCATAGGAATATCTCTTTCTCCGGATCTTTTTACTCTACTAGAACCACTAACTACATAAAATGTTTTAATTTTTACAAACATTCCATATGGACTACTAATAGTGCATTTAATCTGGTATCTTCCTGTTCTAGATGGCACAACATAAACCTCTGTTGGTCCTGTTAGTGTTTCAAAACCAACTACTTCCCCATAAGTATCTGTTACAGTATTATTTTCAAAATTATATTTTAACTGATCCCCACCTGTCGGAGATAAAGAAAGAATATTTTCATTAATAAAGACTAAGGAAGGACCACTAACTTTCTCCCATGTACATACGAAATCTTTTTTAACAAGAATTTCTGATGGATTACGAGCATCTTCTGCTGTTCGATAAGATTCTATATTTAGGGTATCCGGTAAAATTTTTAATTGTATTTGTGATGGTAAAAGTGCAGTATCTACATATTTAAAAACAACAGTATTAGGATTATCATCATTAGCAACATTTCTATACTCTCCTAAATTAGGATTATTCGTAGATTTAGCTAAAACTAGGTTTATTGTATTTACTGTGGGATCAAATTTAATAATAGGCTTAGCAGCATCCCATAGTATTAAATCTGTTCGCGGAATAGTACCAGGATCTGGTTGTGGATTATTAATAAATCTTAATCTTAGTCTAGATTTTTTCTGTCCATAATCGGTTTCAACAGCGATTGAACCAACATTTATGGATTGATTAGCATACAAAATACCTCCTTGTGTACTTGCTCCAACCGTATATTCTCCAAACTGATCAACCCTAACATTAGCCCCATCTTCCAAACTATTTTTTGATTCAACATAACCGTATCCATCTATAACTAATTTAGATCCATATTTTTCTACTATTTTTTCTTTTAAAGTATTGAAATTATAAATAACATTATTGCTAGTATTTTTATGATTATCACTAGTTTCAAAAGAATCAAGATAGGAACTAATGCTCCTAAGATATATACTAGTTGCCGATACGCCGCCATCTGTTACCAAAAAATTATTTGTTAATGATAACACAGTATCAGAACATAATTTACTTATACTAAACTCATCTATGAAAGGACTTGTTGATAGATATTTTGCTAAGTTTTTATATGACCTAGCTATATGGGTTGATCTACCACCGTCCGTTCTTTTTTGTTCAAAAGTTAACTTATGGTAAATATTATTATATGTCTGATAAAGAGACGGCGAGCAATAAGCTCTGGGGCATAATGAGAAACCCTGAGTAATAAATTCATCATAATTAATATAATAGCTATAAACGTCGCCGTTTGGAATCCATAATAAATATTTATTGCTTCCTATTGTAATATCACTATACGAAGTATTGGTCGCTGAAGTAGTAAAGCCATATCTATTTTCGGAAACAACAATATCGCTCTCAACAAATAATGGATTATTGCCTAAACTAGCTAAACTGACATAGTTATTAGAGCTATCACCATAATTAAAACTAATTGTTCCATCAGAATTAAACTTACTAGAATTTTTATTTTGATTATTGGTTTCGTATAGTGTTTGGTTATCTATTTTTACAAAAGATCTTGTAGAGTTTACGAGCTTGATACGACAATTGTTTGGAAATGAGGTTATAGGACTAGGCAAAGAGTTATTAACAATCTTTTTAAACCAGAACATTAAACCATGAACAGGAAAATGTGATATATTTTGTCTATTCAAAGTCCAATCGGTTACCATGCTACCAGTAGTCTCCCAAAAATTGAACTGTGGACTATTAATAGTTAAAAAGTTTTGAACACCTAACACATTATTATGGTTATTGTATCCAGAAGCATATCCTTTATCTAGCAATAGCCTATCCGTAATTTGGCTATCATTCTTAGTAATAAAAACAGGTTGCCATAAATTATTTGGCTGAGGACTAGCGGAGATCAAACTAGATAAAAGATTAAAATCTATAGTTGATCTATGGATACTGCCTTTTTTATCGGTTAAATCTTCTAAAAAAGTCTTGTTATATATTGTACAATTACTCATACTTTAACCGAGGAGAGAGTCCATTTTCCATTGATAAATATAAATATCCCTTTATGTCCCACGGAAGCTGCTAAATCCAAAGGATTATCAAAATTGACAACAAAAGTTGGAGCAACACCGGCACGTCTTCCTTGAACATAATGAGCTCTAATATTTGCGCTATTAGAAGAGCCTATAGTTCCAATGGCCGTAACGGATGGTTTGCTTAATGGTTCATAAAAACCACTTAATCGATCATATCTACACAATAATTTGGTTCCCTTTGGTGCGGTATATCCTGTTTTATCTATTACATATACTAGTCTTCTATATCCATTTTGCAATGGTTCTTTGTTATATTCTACATCATCTATAAATCCTCTAGTAGAATATGTAGTATCATAATCATCTTCTTTTATCATATCATTTTCTAGTGTAATATATACATTCCTATAAGGACATTTATTTTCAGTTTTGCTATCTAAAAACTCTTGAAGTGTACTAATATCATTTTTATTGGTAACTATAAATGGTGGTAAAATTTCCTCTTTACATCCTCCCCCACTAGCATCCCAAACTCGTCTTGATGCATCCCATCTCATATCTATTGGTCCTACCGGCCATGTATCGGGACGTTCCGCCCAATTCAAATAGAATTTTTTAGAAGGTTTATTTTTTTTGCTCCATTTACCAACACCACTATCTATACCAGTGCCATTTCCTTTCCATTCGTATCTGGTGGTAATAACATCGCCTAATGGAGTAGGACTATTTTCTGGTATAATATATTTTCCTGGTAGTTCTAAATTATTAGATGCAAATTTTTTATTCCCAGTATCATCGACCAATTGAAATCTTAATTGTCTTCCGTACTGATCAGTACTATATGGCATATCCAGAGCATTAGGTACAGGATAACCATCTGTGTCATATCCCCATCCGTGCATCATTAACGGCCCACGTAATGCTAAAAACCTTTGATTTAGTAAAACATTGATATCTTCTAATTCTTTGACATAGGTATCAAACCTAGAAAAGTCAGGATTATATCCATCTCTATATGTATTAATATTACTTGGTATATACAAACTTTCATGCGCGATATTATATTCACCCCTACCAACAACGCTTATAGAATGTCTACATCTATCTGTTCCAGAAGCATATGGGTTCCTAAATTCTCCGCTAGAAACAACGATTGGGTTTAAACTATAAATATCAACATCCGGAATTCCTGTTTCTTTATCAGGAAATTTATCTTCTTTTTTAACATCTAGTTTGGCTCTACTACAAACAGGACACGGTATATTCAATCCTTGCGATGGACCCATAGTATCTGGTCCACTAATTGCTGTATTATCATAATCGGCAAGAGTTCCTCCTGTTGCTCCTCCGGTGTGATAATCTACGTATGGTATATTTATTACTCTTTTATTATAACAATATGGGCATGTGGTGTCGGTATTACCTTGCCCAACAGGCACTCCACTACCACCAACATATGTGCTGATACTGTATGTTCTATTAGCTTTTGTTGGATAAAAAGAAACGGGCGATAATAAACCGTCCATACTCATAGCAGACTTAGAATTATATTCCTGTAATAATTCCGCTCCAATTTCTTTGCCCATAGACGCGCCTACCCAAGCGTAGTTTCTTTTTTGATTCAAAAACTTTACTCTATCTTCATTACTAGTACTTCCCGGTAAAGGATTATCCCCAACATCTTTTATATTAGTATTTCTAAGATGATCGTACCATACTGGATTTTTTAAACCCTCTAAGCCTTGTCCAACAAAAATTTCTCCTGGGCTAGTTCCATAAAGAGATGTGCTAAACCTAGCAACACTTCTAGGAAATCTTTCATTTTTAGCATTCTTTAGTATTTGAAGACGTTCAAGTTCAAATTTAGTTGAAAGACTTTTTTGCATATCGCTAATAGCTTTTTGAAATTTATTTCTATCAACAGACATTTGTCTTATAGCATCTTCATAATTTTTACTATATAGCCCTGTTTTAGGATTATAAGTTTGGAAACGATAGCTTGTAGTTATGCCATCACTACCAACCTGTATATTCATACTAGATATTAAAGGGCCAGCAGAATTAACTTCTCTATGCACAAGCTTAATACAGTCATAGACCAATTCTCTGTACCCGTCTCTCTTGGTGTCAAAAAATTTATAAGGAGCATAATATGGTCTATACCAACCATTATCAAATTTGAATGCGTCTGATACATTTCTTGAAGGATCATTATGAAAGACTCCTCCTAGTCCAAATAATGGAGGACCAACAATTGATATAGTGCCATTTTCTAGTACTGTTTGGTAATTTACATCAGCGTTTAATCTATATGATACGGCAATATCAAGAGCGCTTGTGCTACCATATTTCCACGGCGTGAGGTCGGGTTCGGCTATTACTTGTGTTTTATGAATTAAATTATTTATATATGGGGTGCCAATAACATTATCAGCATAATTAGACCATGGCCCATAACAAAATTGATTACTTTGAAGTGGTATAGCAAAAAAATAAGGGTGAGCCGCTCTTGGAGCCATCATAAGATGATTAGGAGTAGGATTGGCTGTTGGTCCTGTAACAACCAAGTACCTAGGATCAATTTCTGGTACTATATAATTTTTTAAGTATCTAATATATAGAACTTCTTTTTTTAGAACATGTATATCCGTTAAAATGTCTTCAGCTAAAGCATTATCTCCATTCTCTAGAGCTTCATTTCTAGCATCTCTTGCTTGATTAAGTCTATTTTTAATTTTAATGTATAATGAACTATCCTCTATAGCAATATTTGAAATAACTGATAAACTAGGGTCTTTTACATATGCCATACTACTATCAAAAACATCAAGCTTGTTTACTGTCATAATTGCTCTTGGGTCGGTAAAGTTAATCAGATTCATAAATACTATACGATCTTTACCGCAACTAGTAAATAATTTTGATGATCTCGGAGATGGCCTACCATAAGGCTCTTTTTTGGGTGATACTGGCCTAATAACAAAATCCGCATCTGCTCCACCAAGACTGGATATATCAAGAGACGGAACCCCGAAAGTTAATAACTCCACGTCTAAAGATACTGCTTCTGCATTCTCAATAATATCTGCCCATTGTTCTGGCAAATAACTGATCTCTTGCATAGTCGTTTCTGAACCAATTTCTGATACTTCATATAATGAACTCCACATTTCATTCCATGCTTGGTCAATCTGCGCATGACCTACACTACTAATACAATTTATAGTTCCTCCAAATACTCTTAGTTCTTGTTGGGCTTTTAGTTCGACAGCTTCCCTGTGTTCATCTAGTATGCCTTCTATTCTAGAATCAAGAGCAGCTCTTTCCGCTCCTGTTAGCGGTGCTGCTGCTCCATATACAATTGGATTTAGTTCATCAATTAATGTTTGTAGTTCAGCTATCATAACAGCACCACCATTTGGTAAAGTATTATGATATAAATTTCTTATTCTAGTTTGGGCATCTAATTGACACCATCGTTGTCTAACGTCGTCAATATTTAGACTATTATTATATCCGGCTATTGGAGTAATCAATCCTTCATCATTAGTAAATACTTTACTAAAGTTATCTCCAACCATCATAGAATCATCAATAAAATTACCGGGCTCTTCCCAAGCCCCGTCTGTTAATTGGTAATTATAGAATACTTTACTACTTCCTATATAAACGCCAATATTAGTAAATGCTCCTGGAATTCTAATATTAGAATATTGACGATCTCTATACAATACAATGTCGGGTAATTTTGCTAAATATTGCTTACCATAATATTTGTCGGCTATGGATCTGATAAATTCGTATATAATTTGCATATCCTTAACAAAATTATGGTTTAAATATAAGCTCCAATTCATATCCATTCCGCTTCTAATTCCATTACTGGGTAATGTAGTATGTCCACCAAAAGCAATATTTTGTTTGTCAACTCCTGGCATACCTCTATCTAAACCATCAGCTGTTTGTAGTTGTTGCACATCAAAATACTCGTCTAAATTTGCTATTAGTTGACCGGTAGCTTTATAAGCTATAATTAACATCATAAATAAATCTGGTTTACTATATCTGCTTTTTCCTAAACAATATCCTAAATAACTATCAAAGTCAACCATGCATGCTCTCATCTCACTTTCTGTTACTGTAAAACCTGGAGTTCCATAAACATAATTTCTTTTTGGATCAATATCGGTTGGTTGCCAAAAAGCAGGATTACCCGAACCAGAAGGTTGTGGTAGATTTGTGGCATTTGGAACTCTTCCTCCCCCTTCCTTCGGCACTTCAAGACCGCCTCTGGCTAAACCATTAGTTACTATTCCACCAATACCGCCCCGATTAAATATGCTTTGATCATATAAACTTACTGGTTCTCCAATGCTTAATTGAGGTAATTCGAACATGCTGAAGCCGACCACTATTTGGTTGGTCCATATATCTAAATATACTGGTCTAACTCTTCTGTATTCATTAGTATCATCGGCTACAGGCATTTTTTCTTCAAAAGCACGACCAAAATAAGGACAAATCCAATCATTATGTAAATTAAGATATCTACCACCTGGTTGATCATATCCTGTTAATGGCTCAAAGCCTCCTTCGGTCAAATCAGGTTGTTTATCTAGTGTTGGGTCATCATAATAGTTTGGTCCTCCCTGTCCTCCTGGATTTTCTGAACAAGTTGGCGCTACGAGCTGGTCTCTGGATTTGCTTGGACATGGCTGTGGAGTAAAGTCTACGCAGCTTGTATCTATATAATAGTCGTCCAATGTTTGTCCTGGTGGTAATTGTCCTGGTGTACAGGGCACATTTGGTGTAGAGGTTTGTACATCAGGATTTAGATCTTGTGTTGTAGATATGTAACTTTTATATGCAGCCAATGATAAAACACTATTATTATAATTGCCTCTTATAGTTTCTTCGCTTCTTCCAACCGAAACATTATCTGGGTCATTACTACGATCTTTCCATAAGCTGTCCAAAGTGCTAAATCTAATATTTCTTTCAATATCATTTATGTTAATTCTATCTCCTATATATCCACCAAGCGTTAAATAACTAATATCAGAATTTCTAGTAGACATTACATCAGGAACTCGTGCTTTATTTGATGGTCTATTTAAGGTGATAAATTTTTTTAATATGGGATTATAAATATAATGAGTTTGTGCATATGGTAGTCTGTAGTTTTTAACCTGTAATAATCTTTGTTGAGGTCCACCTATGATAAACTTATGAGTTATATTATCATTAGTTTCTTGACCAAAACTACTATTACTAATAGAATATCTTCTATTTTCAAGATCAGTAACAATAGATCTTATATTATAAGGAGATTGATATGATGTTCTATCAACACTTATAACTTTGATAACAAACTGATATAAACTATTATTAACCATTGCTGGTATTACACTAATAGTATAGTCGGTGCCATTAGCGTCACTAATCACTCTTAATAAATTACTAATACTTTGTGTGTTATTAATTCTATAATCAGATATAAGATTTCCTATATCTGATAAGTCTAAACTAAACGCATTATAGTTTACTGGCGGTGCAGAAACAAGATTTGCCGGAGTAATCTGTTCAATCGGAAACCTATTTGTTCCAATAGAAGGGCTGATAATACCAAAATTCTTTATGTTAAAATGAATATTTCCATTTGAGTCCGCTATTGTTTTGGTTAAGATACGACCGAAAGGAGAAAATGCCGGATCTCTATCTAATCTAGTATGAGAAGATGTTAGTGAGGCCAAGCCTTGTAAAATATCGAGGGCGCTAATCCCATTATCATTAAGATTGCTTCCTCCAAAAAAATCTATCCCAAAACTTTCTAAAAATCCATAAACATTAAATATATTTGGAATATTGCCTTCAGATAATTCTCCAGTATAGCTAAAAGTATTGGTATTTACAGTGTTAACGGGAGTACCTTTCGATCCCAATTGTTTGCCAAAAATAGATCCTCCATATTTATCTAATATAACGTAACAACTATCTAATAAACTAGAAAAACTTTCGATTGTTACGCTATATGTTATTCCTCCTGGTCTATTATTTCTTTCCCAACTTCTTACTAATCCTATAAATTCAAAATTATCAAACTTAAAATATACAGGAGTATTAATAATATCATAAATCCATAATCCACCGGCGGTATTTATGTCTCGTCCATTCTCGCCGGCGCTCCTGGATATTGTGCCATCTGGTTGTACCTTAGTTCCTGTTGCAAAAAATCCAGGATCTTCTTGATACAAATATTTAGATACAAATTTATTATTTACCCATTCATAATATATTTTTCCTGGAACATTTTTTTCTTTTGAGGTTCCTGTACTATATGGTCTTCCTAATTCATCAACATAACAATCGTCTCCGACACAATCATAATAATGATTATCGGCATAGGTTCTTTCTACATAATGATCTATATCATAAAAATTTGTTGTGGTTGGTGTTCGAATGCCAGGATGTCCACTAGGTAATGTGTCGAGACTATTGGTGTTTAGATCTCCATAATCAGCAGTTTTATTTTGAGCAAACCTTCTAAAAGGAACTTTACCAAATGGTTGAACATCTTCAATTAAACTAACGGTTACTGTGCTAGGACTACCTCCCCAACCCATATTGGTACTAAAATCTGTAACTGTTGCTCCTAAAAATAACGTTTGTCCTACAACTTTCATATTAATGATCTCTAAAGTCGTGTCCTAGATTACTTTGTTGATAAACCCAACTTACATTTCTCGAATATTTTCCTGTTGTTGGGCTCCACTGTTCACCATCACTAGAGGTATACACCAATCCATCATTTCTACCGGGTTCGTTTTGATCCAAAAATATACTAGACGAATATGGCCTATGAGCCTCGATAATTTGTTCAATAGTTCGAAAAAGATAGCCTGATTTATGCATAGGACATGCTGGGCTATTTAAAGAGATCTGATTTATTCCTGTAACAGGAGGAATACCTATTTCTATACTCACCGTTTTTTTAGGTGTTGATCGACCAGTTCTTTGAATAATAGGACCCAGTGCTCGACCAATAACCTGAACTTCTGTTGTGCTATCAATCGGATTATCGTAACTTACACTAATATTTTCACTAATTACTCCACTAATAATAGTTAATCTATTAGTAAATTCATAGCTGTAGCTAATAGTACCTTTTCTTGGATCATGACCTTCGCTAGTATTTGTAGGAATAGTACTTAACAAGGTTTCATTACAATACATTGGATTATTAGGAACAACAGGGGGCGTTTGCGTATAAGGAGGCAAATATCTTAATGTTCTATCACTACTATTAATACCTAAGCTAGCTCTCCTATATAAAAATGGTTTAATATGATTAGTCCATGCGTTTAGAGCATTGTCATATTTATTAGTTGCAATAGTTTGAGCTGGTGGATTCGCTGCTCCAACAGCAGCATCCAAAGCCCTATATGGCGGACCTTGAGTTTGACCATTAACGGCATATGCGTTCAATCGTAGTTCTGCATCAATAGTAGCATTATTTCCTGTTCCACTTACTAATACTCCGCTACTAGTCATTAGATTTTGATCAGTAATTGATAATCCAATAATATTACCCTGTACTCTTACAGTTTTAACATAATCTTCTCCACTAGAAACTTCTAAACTATAAGTTTCAGTATATGGAATTCCGCTTGGCATAGCTGTCCAGGTATCATTAGTTTCATATGTTCCATTAAAAATATCAATATTTATTGTTCTATTATGATTAAAAGCAAATAAATTATTATTGAATGGATTTTTAAAATATGGGGCGCTACTATCAGTTGGAGCAGAACCTTTGAATGCTTTTTTGCTCATATTTTCTACCCAAGCTTTAGCAAATACATATGGCTTGGTGTTAGCATCATACATTTTATCCTGACAAATTTTATCTACTCTAGGAACAGATCCTTTTGCTGATAGTCGTCGTGTTATTCTAAACTGAGGAACATTGGTAACTTGAAGAGTTGGAGTTTCTGTTACATTATTTGTAGATGCTGGAGAAACATTTCTTCCTAATTTAGGATTGCTATACTCATATTTTGTTTGTACTGTTTTTGTAAAATTAGTATAAACAGCATCATCTAATGGTTCTATATTCCAAGTATCTTGTCTTTCTGTAACAAAAGCCTCTATAGCATCTTCTCCAGCGCCGCTCCATAGTCTTTGAGATCCTTCTAATGATATTGTATAGTTAGCTGTTTGAACCCAATTATCTTCACTATTATCAAATTGTAAATTAGTAACTCTTAATTCGTTAGCCTCATACACAATATCATTACCACATTTAAATTTTAATGTTCCATATGGACAATCGGTAAATAATTGTCTTAATCCACTAACTGCGGCAATAATTCCACTAAATCCTGGCATAGCCATATTAGCATTTACGCCGGGTGTATTTCCTACTTCTGGTTGTCTAAGAATTTTACCATTAAGATTTATAGTTGTTGTTACGCTTTCGGCAAGATTATTACCATTATTATTAAAACTATTGGATATGTCCACAACCGGCACAGGACCGGCTATAGTATGAATAGCAGTTCCATTATACTCCACAACTATTTTGGGAGTATTACCAATTCCTTGAGCTTCAAAAGTATTATCCTGTAAATTTAATTGATTATATATCATATTTTATATTATGGTAGACGTGTTCTATATCTCATGCCTCTCTCGGTGTGAATTAGATATTTGTTGGAGTAATAGTTGGTGTTAAAGTATTTGTTGGGGTGCTAGTTGGCGTAGCAGCTTGGCTTTTTGTTGGTGTGGTAGTTGATGTTGGGGTTACAGACAAGCTAGGAATAGGAGCATCACAATTATCAAATCCTGGACAAGTAACAAAATTACTATAACTCAAATGATTATTATCTGTAAGATCAAAAACATTAACTTCTAATAGAACGTTATTAATTCTACTATCTTTAGTTAAAAGAACAAAAACATTTTTTATTGTTCCGCTGCTTCTAAAATTAAATAAATACTTATCTAGTTTTGCTTCATACTGTGTACGAGCATAATGTAATTTATATTCTACTTTATATTCGTGGCAATCTATCAAGTTAGTTAATTGAACATTAATAATGTCCGTGCTATAAAATATATCAGTCATCTTAAATCCTTATACTATGAAGCACATGTATCGGTTCTACACACTAATCCTATAGTATCATGTACCTTAATATTACTATTTATATGTGTTAATTCAAAAGTTAACAGCGTTTGAGCATAGTCTGTTAAATTGGTACTCATAATAGTATTTACTTTACCATTTCCTCCACTACCAAAGTATACTTCTCCTGTTGGTGGACTAAATGTTAAAAATACTACTCCAGTTGATGGTATACTACTAAAAGAATAAGTATATTTTTCACCAGCAATAGCGTTAGCAACATTAACACTCAAGAATTTTTGTCCTTGACAACAACCCGGAGCTAAACTAATTAATGGTGATCCGCTGAATAAAACATTAGCATATCTTATGCAAGGAAAACAGTTATCGCATGTTACTCTACATGTGTTGCTACTAATAGTGTCTCCGCATGATGGTATTAAATTTAATACTAAATCAGTATAGAGTTTATTCTTATTAAGATCTTTTTCTACTATAGTATCTATAGTATATGGTAATAAGCTGTCTGTGCCGGGAGGACAATTACCTGATGGATAACAAAAGATTAAATTATTTTCTAACGAATAGCTTGTGCCGGTTGGCTTAATAGTGCCGGAAATATTTTGTAAGACACTTGGCCAATTACTATCAATAGTGCTGAAATTATAGTTATATGTTGTATTGGGTGTCAGTCCACTTAATGAACCGCTAATAGTTACAAGGTTTGATGAACTCAATAGAATATTTTTTGGAACAACAACGGTTGTTTTGGGCAAACAGTCTTTGCAATTAATAAGAATAGTATTACTAAAAGCTTTTTCATTAGAGCAATAATTAGGACTAACACTTAATTCTATATTACCATATAAATTGTTAGTATTAAAACATTGTGCTAAATTATAATCTAAAACATTAGAAGATCCACAAGATGCTCCACTATAAGCACAAAACATTAATTTATGATTTAATGAGTGTGTTGCAGAATTAGCTGTGAAAGACCCTCCGGAAGGAGAAATCATTATAATAGGCCAATTTGCTCCAACGCTTTTAACAGTATAATTATATGTTGTACTAGGTTCTAGTCCACTTAATGATGATGTAAAATCAAATACATTATTTCCACTAGATAATACGTATTGATCAGAGGTTTGCGTTTCGTATCCGGTTATGCTAATACTAATATTAGGTAAACAACCAGAACACCGTACTAATTGTGTTGTAGAAAAAACTATAGTATTATCACTCAAACTCGTAATTTTAGCCATAACATTAGTAAAAATTTCAGTATCGTTATATCCACAAGATAATAGATTATACGACAGTATATTAGGGGCCGACTGTCCTGTTGTTGGTAGAAAAGTAATAGTAGTATTTATATTTGCTTTTTTACTACTCGCAGTAAAAGTGCCACTAGATGGAGAAGCGACCGCTGGCCAATTTGCTCCTATGCCAATTATGTCGTATTTATAATCTTCTCTTTTTACTAGGCCACTAACCGGAATAGAAATATGAAAGTTATTATTTGTCATAATATAATCCTATAGGCAATCATTACAATATATTGTTAGTGGAGAACTATAAACACTACTATTACCTTGAAACATATAATATGGTTCTGTACATGTATTAGGCGTTATTTTTAATATAAATGATGTATAAAAAGATTCTATGAATTTAGGATCAGAAGTATAGTCTATTACAGAACTGTCATAACTCGGACATAATCCTGTAGTAGGACAAAATGTAATTTTTGATGCTAGTATATAATCTTTATCAGCACTATAATTTGTAATAATGCCACTTATAGGAGTAATAAACATTGCTGGCCAATTTGATCCAATCCCAACATATTCATAAGTATAGTTTTGAGTTGGTTCAAGATTACTAATTATACCACTAATATCTACAGTGCTTCCATACTTTATTCCGCTGATTTCTATGGTGCCTCCTGCTCCTATGCGCGATCCGGATGGAACCATATCAATATTTTCTAAATTAATAAATGGTTCACTATTATTTAAAGATATTTTTACTCTTGGTAAACAATCTATACATTCGGCTGTGATAGGATTACTCTTGATAGATAATCCACTAAAAGAAATGGGTTTGATTTCAAGTTCAATATTACTATATAAAGTAGTTTCATTAAATGAAGGACACTTATTGGGAATAGAGCCAGCAATAATACTAGGATCAATAATACAATTACAACAAGCACCAGATGTTGCACAAAATGAAAGAACTGAACTTAATCCTATAGTTTCTGTTGATGGGCTTATAATACCGGATATTGGTGATATAGTAACCGGCCAATTTGCAGATATACCTTTATATTGGTATTGATATGATTGGAATGGTTGTAATTTTGATATAGTGGGTTGTAAATTTATGCTATTACCAGAATTTGACGTTAATAGAATATGGTTTAAACCAGATACAACTGGGGCTATATTATTATTAACAAAACCCATTACTGATTCACCAGCCATCGGAACTGGGAAAGGTAAAACATCAACATCTCTAACTATAACATAATATGCTTCTTTGGAGCTTAATTCTGTAAGAGTTGAATCAGGATGAGGCAAGTATGATACTGATGAGTTGTTTAAAGGATCTAGAACCGAGGATCTTCTTGTCCAAAATACTGGTATTTTACCATTTATGGTTTGACTAGCATATATAGTATCAACAGACTTAATAAATGTACTATATTCTGCTAATAATTCTGGATTATCTAATATTTCTTCTGGAGTTTCCATTAAATTTAATGGTTTAGATCCAGCATATGTAAAAATATAAAATTGATTATTAATAAGCATACAAAATTTCACTATTAAAGGCTATAATATATTAAATACACCACAAATTATTACGAAATAGTATGTAAACAAACGCTATTATTAATAACTCTACCAATACCATAAATATCTGTTGTACTCGGCACCCTAGCAGCAGAGTCTCTTTCTACAAGAACACTTACGTTTTTTAACGGTAATATAATTTCTATATCATCGTCCATAAAATTTTCTCTAATAAACTGAGCAACAATTTGTTCATCATATTTATATGTCCAATTATTGTTTTTATTAAGAATAACATAAGCTCCTTGATTTTGTTTAACGACTAGCTGTTCTGGTTTCGCACAAATCAAAGATCTAGTAAAAGTATAAGCACCTACTCTATCTGCACGAAATATAATTGGTATGCCACCAGGAGGCTCGGACAGTTCTATATCCTGTGGTCTACCATCCATAAAAGATCTTATAGTTATTACTTTATCCTCTGGTATCTCGTATCCTTCTACGCGCATACCGACCAATAAAGAATCTAATGCAGAAGCCTCTTGGAGACGCAACACTATACCTAGATTAGGACCTACCCCTTGCGGAGTTGTCCAGTCAAGAATAGTACCCTTAAAACTAAATTCAGCAGTAGGTGAGCATATTACTATTAAATAGTCATTATATAGAACATTATTAAACTGGTCTTTAACTATAGCTTGAATTAATACCTGGGTTTCAAAATTATGAGCAGCTTTTATCTTTAGATTAACAGTAGGTTCAAAGTTTTTGCTTTTGTTTATAACATAATTAGGATTTTCTGGTATAAATGTTACAGTAGGAGGAGATATGGTTGGGAGAGCTGATGAAACTTTAAACTCAATTATATATAAGTCTTTATTTGGTAATGATTCTGGTACTTTAGGAAATACTAACAGTATACCATTTTCACCTTCTTGTAAATTAAAATTTCTTATATTTATCATGGAGTTGCTTCCACGCACTTAAATGTAAGTATTTGCTCTGCCAAAATTGTTTGTGATTGATCATAAAGTATAAATTTGAAAATACTAATATTTAAATACTGAGTAGATTTTATTGATAAATTAATAGGGACGATAGCTTTTCTAAATGTTGTTACAATCTCATCAATTGTTTCGGAGTACGTAGAATACTGAGGTTCTGCTATGGTGATTAGTTCTACTTCAGAATTTTGTGTTAGTTCTATAAAAGCAAATGAGTATTCAGCCGGTGATAGTTTTAGTTTATCAATAGTAACTAATAAATTGTCTCCAGCACAACAAAATTTATCGATATTAGACACTGACTTATTATTATAGCTAAAAGATATTAAAGGTATTGGCTCAAAACATATTTTTTGTCCTATCCATTCTATTATAGATCCGTCTATAAGTTTAGAATATAGTTTACCAGTTTTACTATTAATCACTAATTCTCCAACTTCCACCTGGTCTGGAGCTGGAAAACCATTACTAGTTTCATCTCGTCTTATAAGTAATTTCATATATTACATACTCCTGTAAATAAAACCACGCCAAAATCCCAGTTGCCTAATACATCATTTTTTGCTTCTTCTTCTTCTGGATCCAAAAGCTCTAATCTTGTACCACTTAGATAAACAAATGAATATGCGCTAGAGCCATTATTATTCCAAGCACTAAGTCTATATAGATAATCTTTATCGTTTGACGATCCTGTTATAATTTCATAATTATCACCAATAAAATTATTGCCCGAAGGAACATTATGGAAGTACCATGTTGTTCCATAATCTTCTGATTCTTCAATAATATAACCAGAAAAAGCTGCTGGCCCACCGGGTCCTAGTTGGGCGCTACTACCCCATGATAAAGTGATCAGAGACAATTGATTAGAAATTATTTCTCTAAGACCAGATACAGCAACTGGTGCTGTGGGAACATTTATATTTGCAATAAAATTATTAGAAGCTTCGGAATATGGTCCTACTCCAACTCCATTTTGAGCAGCAACTCTAAATATAACATTGCTAGAAACTGTTTTTATCGTACAAGATGTTTGATTTTGCAATCCTCTATCTATATAAGCCGCTGCGTCTGGCAATGTGTCTTGAGTATTTGTCCATGAGGAACCGCCATCTAAAGAAAATTGTATATGATATCTAATAATTTTACTTCTACCATCATCTAGTGGGGCGGACCACTGTAAACTATATTCGTAATGTCCAGCTCCAGCATTAATATGGCCGATTGCTCCACGAACATTAAACGGCTCCGATGGTAATACGGGATTAAGTTTTGGAACTCTAGATATTATCTTACCAGAATAATCAATTGTAAGTAATGCATTAGGAACATATTTTCCAGTACCATCCGACGATGGTACAGGTTTGAGATAAATATCTTCGGTAACTATACTAGTCGAGTATGTATGTCCACTTACGGTTAAGTCAGCATAATGAGATAATAATCCAACGCCGCTTGTTATGCTACTTAGAGCATATGCACTATCAGTATTTATACATACTTTACCTCTATCGTCAAAACCCCAACCAGAAGGAATTGTTTTTGCTCTATCTAAATATGTAGTATATATAACACCAGTAGGCGAACCAGAAACAGAATTAGGTATATTGGCATCAACTTTAAATGTAGGAATTAATCCTTGTGGAATAAAATTACTATTTAAATCAAAAATTGTATTGTAGTTATTATACTCTACATATTTTTTACCATAAACAAGAAAATCGATATCTTCGGACAACATATTAAATGCTGTATGTATATTTGGTCTAATACTAATATTATTAGCTGTAGATGGCTTAAATCTAATAGGTGTAGTAATCTCGTCGCCAAGAGCATTGGTATATGTAACAAAACCAGTAGCAGGAGGCTCAACTTGCATAGCGAAATAAGCGCCTTTTGTAACAGAAAAAATAAACACATTGGTGTCTACAAGACCTGTGGGAGGCAGAACGCCTATTGGTGGATCGCCAGGATTTGATGGCGCAATCTCTAGCTCAAAACAATCTACCGGTTCATTGTCAACATTACCGTCCTCATCCGGTGGAGGTGGACTAGGATCGATTATTTCAACTTCTGGTCTAATATTTTCTTCAAATACATATTTTTGATTAATATCTAATTGTGCTGGTTGTCTAGCTACATGTGCCAGCTTTGCATATCCTATTACTACTTCTCCTAATGCTGTTTCAACACATATCGTATCTGATCCTGTTCCTAGTTCTTCCTCTATTTGTTCTAATCCATTAGATATAGCAGGATACGGGGACCACCACCGATTTTGTGTGTAAATATACAACTTATTATCTTTAAGTAGTGCTGGTCTTTTAGGATACCTTATCCAACTAGCCCCAGTTCTTTCAAGACCATCAAAAGCAAGTTCTTGGTCATAGTTTTGCCTCAAATATGTGTTTGGTTGCCACTTTGCTACTTGTCCGGAACCATCGTGTGTTAATATGTATCCTTTATATGAATCAAGATTATTATTAGGTCCTAAACTAATACCATTATTAATTTCCATAACTTGATCAACAACTATTTTTTCATCTTCGAATCTTATTAAGGAATATGACTGAATATTTTTGCTAGTATTATTTGCTACATATAGCGGCGATCCAGCGGACCCATTTGGAAAAGTTATATTACCTCCAGAGCCAACAGAAAAATAATTGGTTGAAGCTATGTCAGAGTCATTAATTTTATATAATAGACCGCTATTGTTTCCACTATATAAAGGAATTAATCGTCCGCTCACATCAATTTTCCCAAATTTTTCTGCTAGTATTGTTTGTGCTCTAATACCGCTAGCATCAACAAAAGATGGACTAATTAATTTGATTCCACTATTTGCTGCCAAAAACATACTACCACTAGCAGCCAAGCTTACTTGATTGCTACTTAATAGATTGTAATAAATACCATCAATTTTATTATTTCCTGTTTTTATCGCAACTCCAGCCCAATTTCTTGGACTTAGTATATTATACCATAACATTATTTATTTTCCTAGGGATAAAAATATGGACCTTTGAATCTACCTTCTACATCGCACCAAAATGGTAAATTGCTAGCATCAATAAGTTCGTCGCTTGTGCATGATAATTCTATCATATCCTCTGTTCCGTCTGGAACTAACGGCGGTGTTCTTTCGCCATATACACCATCGCGCCTAGCGCTAGAAGTTGAATTACTCCAGAATGTCGAGTGAGAAGATCCGCCGGGCGCTCTTCTTGTTGGAGGAGGAGTATTGGGCGTCACCGAACTTATTTGTGTATCCTCGTCGTCTGGATCTGGTGGTATTACAACATCAAAACCAAGATTTGTTAGTGGAGAGCTAATAGTACCGTCTCTAACAATAATTTTATCTACAACAAGCCATCCACTAATCGTTAAATCCGCCAATATTTGTCTTGGTGTTCTTTGAGTATCGACCGAAAGAGCGCTTATTGCATCAATGTTTTCTGTTGCTACGACATGAGGAATATCTGTATTAATTGTTGTAACAGGTTTGCCTGATGTTAGAACTGTTTCTACTGGTTCAAAATATGCTGCTTTATGCCACTGATGAATATCTGGTAAAAAGTATTTTCTATCATTATTATGAATAATAGAATAACTGGAATCATTTCTTAATATGGTATATGCACCATCATCCAATGCTTCCTCTATAGACTTATCTACAAATGCTAGACCAGAAGGAGCACCATTATGTAACCAATTTATGTATCTAAGAGTATTAATATAGCTTATATAATTAACTGGTTTATTACTCATGTTTGGTTTAGCAGAATAGCTGAATTTGGAACCATCATAAGTTCTGATTATACCACCAATATTAGTATTTTCCATTCTACTATCATATAACCCACTACTAGTAAAATTATTTCCTGTAGCTACTATATTTAAAAACTTAATATATTGATCGTTAGTTGTTTCGTATCTACTAATTCTATAGCTTTTATTAACTCTACCAAGATTTGGAAAAATATCTACCGCGCCATAAACACCTGGGGTATCTGATTTAAGATAAATAGTACCAGTATCTCTAATATTGTAATTATCATGGATAGTAGAAAAACTAAAGTTCAATTGATTAGCCGAAGATATAGTTAAAGAATCTGATATAAGATTTGTACTAGCAACCCTAAAACCAATATGCGAATATCCCGAATCAATATTTGCTAATTCTACGCTTCTTAAAAATTGAGATCCTGATGTATCATATGATCCACCAGCAGCATATTGTTGAGGACTACTAGACTCTATTCTTTTTGGTTCGATCCACTCTGCAACGTTTCCGTTTTGATCGAATGTACCATAAAAACTATCGATTCCATTAGAACCAACACTAGATAGTATGCCACTAAAAACATTATTATTAATATTGTAATCAAAATTAGAAGAGCTAAAACTATTATTAATTCCTGTGCCACCAATATTTATTGGTATAGAAGATATACTGGAGTTAGCCGTAGCAAAAGAATAATACAGACCAGATTGTTGATTTGTTGACCCTACATCTGCTAATACTTGCAAAGCAGGAATATCTTTTGTACCATAAATAATAAAATCAATATTCTTTTGAGCAGTATTGAACACTGTATCAGTTAAGGGTCTGATGCTCAAAATATTTGAGGTGGAATCAGAGACTACTCCCTCTGTTGATTTTTGTATTGATAAAAACCCACCTTTTGTTATGGAGACTATTGTTATATTTGTTACGGTGTTTGTTGTAACATTTTGATCGAGTAATAACTCCGTGATAGAGTTTTGGTCAAGTATTATGCTTACGATTCTTCTATAAATTAGAGTATTATTCGAATTGATTTCTACCTGATCACCAATAGAAAATTCCTCTTGCGAAACAGGAACATCAAACGTTATTTGTTTTAGACACACACTGCAAGATCGTGGAACATATTTATTCCATACTATATCTTTTTCTGTTAGAAAATAATCGTCTAAATCATATACTCCAACAATATTTTTATTAGAATCTGTGGTAAGTAATTTATTAGCAGATATGTTATTTAGTACTAACCCGTTATTTCCACTATTAATAGTTATTCCGCTAATAGGAATTAGTGTTTTAGTATCAGATAGTGTTAGTAGGCTACTTGGAGCTATATTGTTTAGTCTTATATTATTAACATGTAAATTATTCGCGGATATTATACCGTTCGATGTTGTGGTTCCAGAACCTAGTAATAGATTGTTATAAAATAAGCTTATAGAATTATCAGCATTATTAAATAGCGCATATGTATTTGATGTTCCAATAATATTTGTAGAGGATGACCTTAGATCAATACCAGTATTTGTAATATTTAATCTGTTATTGTTATTATACCCAAGACTAATATTATCTAAAGTGCCAGAAATTATACTTTGTTGATTATCACCTGAGCTAACACTAAGAACTATTCCACCATAACCATCAGTTGTATTAGATGCTATACTATATAATTGAGCATAGTCTTTTTGGTTATTATCAGAGTCTCTGCCTGCTAAGTTAACTATAGAGCAAATATTACCATTAGCTAAAGCTGAAGGTTTGTGATATATTGTAAATTTTGCAGGCTGGCACGAGGTTCTATTTTCCAGTCTTAGTACTTCGCTACAGCTATAATTAACAACATGAAAAATAGTTTGGGGTCTTGATCCTGATGGAATATTAATACCGACCCTACCGTCATAACTAAAAAATAAATTACGGTATGGTTGTCCACTACCATAAACTATAAAG